>Ga0137404_10003290_pt1 | contig 10782 bp, 8 predicted proteins | sample CZOMad2_1_16fung_FD_108285 | JGI IMG/M metagenome (GOLD analysis project Ga0137404, IMG submission 108285) | Vadose zone soil fungal communities from Angelo Coast Range Reserve, California, USA - CZOMad2_1_16fungal (Illumina Assembly) | ecosystem: Environmental > Terrestrial > Soil > Vadose zone... | reverse complement strand
GGCGCCCCTGGTTATTTCAATCGTCATTTTAGTATTCCTGCGCTTATCGAGATCGCCGAGTCCCTGCGCGCTTCCGGCCGCCAGTGGCCCGAGAACGCGACCTACAATGGGGGATTCTTCGACAAGGCCATGGCGCTGTGCGAGAGCATGCCAAAACCAGTAATCGCCGCTATTTCCGGGACAGCACTGGCCGGCGCTTTCGAGTTTGCATTAGCTTGCGATCTTCGTATCGCTGAGGACGGCGAATACCTGATCGGATTGCCGGAGGCAGAGCTTGGTCTTCTTCCCGGCGCCGGCGGCACGCAGAGGCTGCCACGCACCATCGGAACGTCAGCCGCGCTCATGCACATTCTCATGGGTAAGGCACTCAGTCCGCGTGAAGCCGAAAGGAAGGGATTGGTGCACGAAACCGTCAGCGGCAAAGCCCTCGATCGCGCCATGGAGATCGCACGGCGCCTGTCTTCGCATACGCCGGAATCGCTTGCGTACATCAAGCGCCTCGTCCGTAACGCCACCGAGACGCCGCTGGCAGAGGGACTGGCACTCGAAAGAAATCTCTTCTTGAAATTGTGTATCTCCGAGGCTGGGCTCGCGCGGATGCGTTCCTATGAAGAGAAGAAGATCACCTCGCCGTCCCGCTCATTCGAGGTCTAAGGAACGGAACCATGACGGAAATTAATCCAGCGGCGCGCGTGCGCGTGATCGAGGAAACACCTACCTACTGGAGGGTTGTGTTCGATTACCCGCCCTTTAACATCGTCGACGCCACCATCTTCGAAGGCCTCCAGGAACTGCTGGCTCGAATGGACGCCGGCCCGCGCCTGCGGGTCGTGGTATTCGAGAGCGCGAACCCGGATTTCTATCTTTCGCACTTTGATTTGACCGGTAAGATAGGGAACGTCATGACTGCTCTCGGGGCTTCGGGCCTCCCTATCCTGATGGATACGTTCGTGCGTCTCACCAAGTCCTCGGTCGTCAGCATCGCGAAGATCCGAGGCTGTGTCCGGGGCGTGAGCAGCGAGTTCGTGCTCGCCTGCGACATGCGCTTCGCATCGCTCGAGAACACACGACTCGGCCAACCCGAAGTCGGAGTGGGACTGCATCCCGGCGGCGGCGGTGCGGAACGTCTTCCGCATCTGGTCGGCCGCGGCCGCGCGCTCGAAATCATTCTCGGCGCGAACGACTTCGATGGGGATACTGCGGAACGATACGGATACGTCAACCGGGCGCTTCCAGACGCGGAGTTGGACGGCTTCATCGACGCGCTCGCTCGCCGAATTGCATCGTTTGACCGGGGTGCCATCGCAGCGGCGAAGAATCTTGTTAACCAGGTCTCGTTGCCATCCGCCGACCGGCTCCTCGACGCGTTCACCTCTTTTGGGAACGCCCTGACATGGCCTGAAGCGCAGCAGCGAATCCAAACTCTGTTGGATCGCGGACTCCAACGCGAAGACGACTTCGAGAAACGGTGGCCAGAGATGCTCGGCACGCTCCTCGAGACGTAGTCACCGTGTGGCGATGGTCAGCGAAATATGAATTAGCAATCATCCATTTTTTAGGAGGCGATATGAACGAAACATATAGAGCGATCGAGACCCTAAAACCGGGAGAGTTCCCGCAAGTAAGAAAGCCGATGAGGTATGCGCAAGTCGATGGCGGGTCAAGCTCTGAAGCATGTCTGTACCAGGAGAAACGATCTCGATGATTACAACGGAGCACAACAAGAGACTGGTTCTGGAGGCGTTCGACACATTATTTAACCAACGTGATTATGCCGCAGCTGAGAAGTTTTGGTCGCCGGATTACATCCAGCACAGCGCACACATAGAACCGGGGAGAGAAGAGCTTTTTAACCTCATCAAGAACCTCCCCGCTACACTCAAGTGGGCCCACGGAGTCATTTTGGCCGAAGACAATTTTGTTATCGTCCACGGTCGTTATTCAGGTCACGGCTTGCCCGCTCCATGGATAGTGGCCGACGTCGTGAGAATAGAAAGCGGAGTTTTGGCCGAACACTGGGACGTCATTCAGGACGAAGCGACGAGAGAACAATCAAAGAGTGGTTTGCCGATGTTTGGAACTTCGTTCGCTAAATCAGCCTATCAACCCGCTGACGCGCCACTGACGACAAACGAAGCGCGAACGATCGTGGCGCCGCTGTATGACGCGCTGAACCAGCCTGGCAAGAAGGACGTGGCTGCCTTGCTGGCCGAAGCATGCAATCCTGACTACAGATCCTACGGGACAAATGAGGATTCGCTTACGCGCGACCAACTAGCCGAAGTTTTTAAGACGATTGGCTCAGCCGTACCAGATTTGCGCTGGACGATTGAGGACATCCAAACGATAGGTGATCAAATCGTGGTGCGTGGTGAAGCGAGTGGTACACCCACAGCTGAGTTCTTTGGAGCGAAACCGACCGGCAAGAGCTTTAAGACAATGGCGATTGATATATTCACGGTGAAAAATGGCAAGTTGGCATCCGCCTATCACGTTGAGAACTGGGTGACGGCATTACAGCAGATCGGCAGGTAGAGAGAGCCTGAAACACCCATCTCTTGTTTCAGATCGAGCCAAACTAAGTCAACCAATGGCAGAACTAGAATCGCCCTGAGTGAGGTCGAAAATGGAAGACGACAAGATCGGATCGCCACAGCCGAGTCGCCGAAGATTTCTTTTGACAACGGGCACCACGTTGGCCGCGAGCGTACTTGCGGCGCACACGCCGGGACAAGTGCTCGCACACGAGACTGAAACTGCGTCGAGCGGGGATGCTTCGGCTGTCGAGGGCGCCATCGCGATCACGCTGCGCATTAATGGTAAGGACCACCAACTTCGGATTGATCCACGGACGACACTATTAGACTGTATTCGTGAGTCGGTTGCGCTCACCGGAACGAAGAAGGGGTGTGACCACGGTCAGTGCGGCGCATGTACGGTGCATGTGAACGGTAAGCGCGTGCTCTCGTGCCTCAACCTCGCTCTGATGAACGATGGAAACAAGATCACCACCATCGAGGGCCTTGGGACACCGGAAGCAATGCACCCGATGCAGGCAGCATTCGTAGCATGCGATGGCTATCAATGCGGGTATTGCACGTCTGGACAGATCATGTCAGCCGTAGCGCTGCTCAAAGAGCCGTGTGGTCCCGATGATGCGGCGGTAAAGGAATTGATGAGCGGCAACATCTGTCGTTGCGGCGCCTACGCCAACATTGTCGCCGCGATCCAACAGGTTCGAAAACGCGCTTAAACAACAGAGCAGGAGGAGCCATGCATACCTTCGAATTCATCCGGCCAACAGATTCCGCGGCGGCCATCGCCGCCGCCGCACAATCAAAGACGGCGCAGCAGGGCGCGGACGTGCGATTCATGGGTGGCGGCACAACGCTGATCGACCTGATGAAGCTGAACGTGGAGACTCCGGCGCGAGTGCTCGATATTAATCGCCTGCCACTCGACAAGATTGAACTCATGCCCGATGGTGGACTGAAGATCGGCGCCACAGTCCGCAACTCAGATCTAGCGTATGACGCCCGTGTGCAGCGTGACTACGTTGTGCTGTCGCAAGCGATCCTCAATGGCGCGTCGGCCCAGGTTCGCAACATGGCGACCGTTGCCGGGAACCTGCTGCAGCGCACACGCTGCATGTACTTCCGCGACACCGCAATGCCGTGTAACAAACGTGAACCCGGCAGCGGATGCCCGGCGATCACCGGTAGCAACCGGACGCTTGCTATTCTCGGGGCAAGCGAGCATTGCATCGCCACCAACCCATCAGACATGTGCGTGGCTATGGCGGCGCTGGAAGTAAAAATCCACGTCCAAGGTCCGAAAGGCCCACGCGCAATCGCATTCGGCGATTTTCATCTCCTGCCGGGAAGCACGCCACATCGAGAAACCGTGTTGGACCCCGGCGACCTCATCACGCATGTGACGCTGCCGCCACCAATCGCCGGAAGCAAGCAGCTGTATCTCAAGCTACGCGATCGCGCGTCTTACGAATTTGCGCTGGCATCGGCAGCGGTGGTGCTTACGATTACCAGCGGCAAGATCACGCGAGCCCGTATTGCGCTCGGCGGAGTGGGTACAAAACCATGGCGGTCGCCGGAAGCAGAAGTTGCCTTAACCAACAAGGCTGCGAACGACGCGATTTTCCGCCAAGCTGCAGAAGCCGCGCTGCAAGGCGCTAAGCCGCAGAGCGAGAACGGTTTCAAGATCGAACTAGCGAAACGGTGCCTGACCCACGCCCTGCGCACCGCCGCTACCAGCTGAATTTTCAGGAGCAACCATGACGACAACACCGCAATCACCACCTTCTCCGATCGGACGGGACACACTGCGCATCGACGGCCCGCGCAAAGTCACCGGGTTAGCGCAGTACACCTCGGATTTCAGTTTCCCTGCAATGTTGTACGCGGTGCCGGTGGAAGCCACGATCGCGAATGGCAAATTGCTAACGCTCGATACTTCGGCAGCGGAGAAAATGTCGGGCGTACGTGCGGTCTTTCATCGAGGGAATATCGGGAGGATCTCTCGTTCCACTCCGGCGCCGGGTTTCGATCGCGTCTGCCTGGAGCGCCGGCCCCCATTCGAGGATGACGTGATCCGATACTACGGTCAGTACATCGCTCTCGCCGTCGCCGATACCTTTGAGGCTGCGAAGGCTGCCGCCGATGCAGTTCATGCGACTTACTCCAAAGAGAAACCGAATGTTGAGCCGCACCTCGAAGCTGCCAACGATCCTGACGTAGTCTTTACCGGCTACGGACCAGTGCCGCGACTGCAAAGCAACCGGGGCGATGCCGCCGCCGCGTTCGCCGGTGCGCCAGTCAAGCTCGACGAAACCTACGTCACGCCGGCCGAAACGCATAATCCTCTCGAGCTACACGCTACCACGGCGATCTGGGAAGGTCAGATGCTGACGCTGTACGACTCGACGCAAGGAGTAGTCAACTTGCGCAGCGTTCTCGCGCAGATGTTCGGGTTGCCTAAGGAGAACGTGCGCGTTATTGCGAAGTTCCTCGGCTCTGGTTTCGGGGGCAAGCTTTATCCGTGGACACACGTTCCGCTCGCTGCCGCCGCTGCGCGTCGGTTAGGCAAACCGGTAAAGCTCGTCGTCAGTCGCAAGATGATGTTTCAGACTGTCGGGCATCGCGCACGCACCCAGCAACGTTTGCGGCTGGGGACAACGCGAGAGGGCAAGCTCGTTTCGTTCCAACATGACTACATCTACCACCTTTCGATGATCGACCATTACCACGAGAACTGCGGTGAAGCCACTCCGTTCCATTACAGCGTTGCCAACTTGCGCGTGACGTTCGGACGCGCGCGACGCAACATCGGCGCTACTGCCGATATGCGTGGGCCTGGAGCTATCCCCGGACTTTACGCCACTGAATCAGCAATGAACGAAATGGCGGGACGACTAAAGTTCGATCCGGTGCAGTTCCGACTCCTCAACGAACCCAAAATCGACGAGTCACTCAATGTTCCGTTTTCATCTCGTCACTACGTGGAGTGCTTGAATCTTGGAGCGGAGAAATTCGGCTGGTCGAAACGCAACCCGGCCGTCGGCTCGATGAAGCGAGACGGGCTGAAGCTAGGATGGGGCATGGCGGGTGCGGTATGGGCAGCAGGGAGATTCGCGGCCGGAGCGAACATGCAATTGCGCGACGACGGCACCATCCGCGTTGCCTGCGCTACGCAGGACATCGGCACCGGCACGTACACAATCCTGGCGCAGCTCGCGTCGGAGAAGACCGGGGTGCCGGTCGACAAGATCGAAGTTGAGTTGGGGGACAGCGCGCTTCCAGATGGTCCGATCTCGGGCGGTTCGCTAGCCACCAGTTCGGTTATCCCGGCTGTCTTCAAGGCCGCTGACCAGGCGATCACTTCGCTGATGTTTGTCGCCGTGGGAACTCCCGGGTCGCCTTTTCTCGGACGCCAGCCTACCGACCTTGCACTGGAAGGTGGTCGCATCTTCTTGAAAGCCGAAGGAGTAGCGAAGGGAGTTGCATTCGGCGATGTGCTCCGCCGGGCGAATGTACGGCTGGTCACAGGCAGTGGCAGTTCTGAACAGACCGCTTTTCTTCCGAACCCGAAGCTCTCGACGCACTCGTTCGGCTGTCACTTTGTCGAGGTCACGTGGCAGCCAGAGATTGCTCGCTTGCGCGTTAGCCGCGTTGTGTCGGTAATGGATGCGGGTCGCATCCTGAATCCGCTAACGGGTCGGAATCAGATTCAGGGCGCAGTGGTTATGGGGATCGGCATGGCGCTGTTTGAAGAGACGACCTACGATCCGCTGAACGGCGCGCCGATCAACAGCAACTTGGCTGATTACATGATGACGGTGAACGCCGACGCGCCTCCGATCGACGTGCACTTCCTCGACTATCCCGACAAAGAGATTAATGAATTGGGTGCGCGCGGGATCGGGGAGATCGGGCTCGCCGGGGTTGCCGCCGCCATTACCGAAGCCGTGCACCACGCGACCGGTGTTCGTGTGCGTGAACTGCCGGTAAAGATCGAAGACCTACTTGCGTAAGCGTGGCGTGCGGCGATGTGCAACGGGTCTGTCGCTGAGCGAAGCTAACGCGCCTTAAAGCGATACTTATCGACACCCAGGGCTTTGATTCTTGAGTCGAGTGTCTGGCGCGGTATTCCCAGTTGGGCGGCTGCGCCGGATGGACCTGATACTCGGCCCTTCGATTCTTTCAACGCAGCTTCAATCAATTCTCTTTCACGTCGAGACAAGTCATCAGCAAACGGTACCGTTGGCCCAGTGAGTTTTTGCGGTCTCGTCCCAAACCATGTTTCATCCACCGAGAATATTTCGCCGTCGCTTAATATGACCGCGCGCTCGACCACGTTTTGCAGTTCACGAATGTTGCCGGGCCACTCGTAAGCCTCAAACAGCTCCAACGTCTTTCGTTCCATTTTCCTGATCTTCTTACCGGTCTTCTGTGCGTAACGATCGATGAGATATTCAACTAGTAGAGGAATGTCATCTTTCCGCTCGCGCAACGAAGGAATCTCAATGGGAACGACATTCAATCGATAAAACAGATCCTGGCGAAAGGTTCCGGCAGCTATGGCAGCGCTCAGATCACGATTGGTCGCAGCCAGCACGCGGATGTCGACGGAGATCGATTTACTACTTCCTACTCGCTCTATCTTCTTGTCCTGAAGCACTCGCAACAGAGCGATCTGAGTTTCGAGCGGCAATTCGCCTACCTCGTCCAGGAAGATCGTACCGCCATCCGCAGATTCAAAACGGCCCAGCCGTCGCTGCGCCGCGCCGGTGAAGGCCCCCTTTTCGTGGCCAAACAATTCTGAGGCGATCAGCGATGGCGGAATCGCGGCGCAATTCACCGCGATGAATGCTCGTTGCGAGCGTTTTGACCGCCTATGAATCGAGCGCGCAATCAGTTCTTTTCCGGTGCCGGTTTCACCGAAGATAAGCACAGTCGAATCGGTAGGCGCTACCTTGTCAACCTGCGCCAGCACCCGACGCAGCGGGCGTGACGATCCAACAATCTCCTCGGACATTGATGTCCGGTCGATCTCTTCACGGAGAGCGAATGTTTCATTTCGCATTCGCGCTTCAGCTTGTTTGCGATCCTCAATGTCCGTGGCGGTCACGAACCACTTGGCAATTCGACCCTTTTCATCAAGCAGTGGCTTATACCGAAATAGGAACCACCGAAATTGACCGTCTTTCCCAAGCGACCGCTTTTCAATCTCGAATGCAACTCCCCCAGATAAGCCGGCGATCCGCTCGCTTTGAACTCTTTCCACATCGTCCGCATGAAGATCTCTTCTGATCCGATCATCAGTCCCCGGGCTTTGCATTTCCTTCAAGGTACGGCCCAGATAATCGAGCATCATTCGGTTCACCTGAAGGATAGAGCCTTTAGCGTCGAGAACGAGAACGTGCTGAGGGAGAGAATCAACTAATTGTCTTAGCTCTCGCTCATCATGTCGCAGCCTGGCCTCAGCGCGTTTGAGATCGTCGATGTCGGTTCCGCTCGCGTACCAGCGCAGCGGCTGCCCGGTCTCGTCCAGCAGAGGTTTGTAACGGATGAGAAACCATCGGTACGTCCCGTCTTTTCCTCGCGCCCTTTGCTCATTTTCAAACGGCTCGCCTCGCGCCAGCGCTTGCTGTCGTTCATCCCGCAACCGGTCGATATCCTCAGGATGAAAGACTCGATCACGAAAGTCAGACTTCATCACATCATCAATAGTCAGACCCGTGTAGTCCAGCACAGCCTGATTGGCGTAAATGATCATCCCGCCCGGCGCCAGGACAGTGATCATTTGCGGAATAACGTCAACTATCTGTTGCAAGTCGACGGTCCGGTTTGATTTGGACGCGCTCATGTCTAGAAACGGAGATGCCGCCAACTAAGATACTCCCTTAGCAACTCGGGTCGCTAGACGAAAGGCAGCCGGCCTGCCATCGACGAAACTGAATCATCTAAGAAGAACATCGGAGTAGTTTCGAGCAAACTACATTTGACAATCACCGTGAGATTGATAGCAGGCCCGTCTGATGAGGTACTAACGCGTTAGGAAAAATCGGAGTGTGAAGAATTGGACCGAAGAAAAAGTCGTCATCACGAGCTAGCCACGTTCCCGGTAGATGGTGTCGCGGTTAATTGCGTCGGCAGAAAGAAGCGAGGTGTTGGCACTGTGGCCCGAGGCCCACTCTCGCAACATGCGAACTCGGTCTTGCGAGCCTAGGCCAATGCTTCTTTCGGATTCAGTTCCTGTCTGGTTGATTAACTTCCGTAAATACACATCCACCGAAACGCCGCGTTCACGCGCTCGCGCCTGAATCTTGGAAGCTACTTCTGGTTCAACTTTAAGCACTGTCGCAAAGCATTGGTGCGAACTTAGTGAGTTTGCCGTCTGCCGACCTCCGCGTTCACGCGGTGGTCTACTACCTGCGTCGTGAGGTTCAGTAAGGACACCTTGAATCCTCAAAATTGTGGTCACTTATTTGGTCATTTCGAAAGCATGCTCACACAAACGCACCGCACTAAATCTCTGATGCGACTTGCCTTATGGTGGAGCAGATGGGACTCGAACCCACGACCTCTGCGTTGCGAATCGGACTACCGGCAAAACGCTAAGTATTTGCCTTTTCGAAAGTTGCAGCCACCAAGAGAAATCAAGAGTTTTCCCGTTCTTTCCCATTCCTTACCATCGCGTATCGGTAGCGTCCTGTTTTTTTTGGCCACGTATTGGCCATCTGGAAATTGATCAATTTTCAACGGGCTGCGGCCCTAACAATGCTCCTTCAACTACCGGGCTTGAAGAACGCTCTCACCCGTTTACGTAACAGATACAGCAGCAACGCGAAAGCAATAGGGACTCCTACTATTGCTCTGGGCTCTGTACCCATAACTGCGTTAGCGAAGTCGCTCAAGAGATTAATTGTTATGAGCGCGACCGCAATTCCATGGCCCCAACGAGCCCTTAGCCAGAGCCCGATCGCGGCTGCGCCGCAGGAGATCGACGCCGCCAAGAGGAGAGCTACTCCCCACAGTCCTATACGGACTAGCCCATCATGCCCGCGGGGATTGACATGCCACATCGATTCGAAGAAGGGGGAGGGAACAAGCAATGATACAGCCGCGACGAAACTAATCAGGGTGCCGGCCAGAAAGAAAATAATGAGCGCCGTAATACCCAGCGGACGGGCAGGCAATTCGTTACTCATCGATTTACCCTGCGATGCCACGACAATATCAGAAGCCCCAATCTGGTACTAAGGGGAAACGAGTTACATGAGTTCGCGCGACTGGTGCAGGAAGCGCAATAAGCAACCGGGCAGATCCTATTCGACGTACGTGTAGTCGAGTTGCTGCCGCTTCTCTGGTCCGTGTATCCTCCAGGATAATTTCAAAACGCAGTCTGAATAATTGATCCGAGCCCTATAGATGTCGGCTCCGCAGGCGTAAGGGGCGGCACTTTCCCATTCGTTTCCTGCGGCCTCGATGAAGTCCACTAAATGCACGGGGGCGTTCCGGCCGTAGCGCAAATGCGAGAGACTGAGAGTCGAACTCTCGCTTTGCAGAGACCAGGAATAAATGTTGTGGAAAGCAATATTCGAGCAATCCTCGAATGTCCACAAACCGGCTTCGTCAAAAATGACCGTTCCGGAGTCTGGTCTTAGAGCCCTTACAGTTCCATGACCGCGGAGCAGTTGTGAGTCGCCTGGCCGGGCTTGTACAGCGAATCGAGTTCTGGAAGACAGGACGTGGCGTAGATCCTCAATAGTCATGCCCAAAATACTTGCCTTACACAAACGTCGCAATCTCCTCCAAAGACTTCTTCGTGATCGTCGGCACCATCGCGTCGCCCGCCGGATAGCCCACGACCAGAATTAGGAAGGGGCGCTCGTGGACAGGCCGGCCCAGGAGGTCGTTCAAGAATCCCATCGGACTAGGAGTGTGCGTGAGCGACACCAGACCGGCATGGTGTATGGCGGTGATCAGAATGCCGGTGGCGATACCAACCGACTCCTGCGCGTAATAGTGCTTGACCTTTCGCCCATCGGGGAGCACGCCGTAGCTCTGGGCAAAGATCACAATCAAAAATGGCGCAGTCTCGAGGAACGGCTTGTGCTCGTTCGTCCCCAGCGGAGCCAGTGCGTCCAGCCATGCCTGCGGGGCCTTGTGATGATAGAACTCGTACTCTTCCTTCTCTGCCTCGACGCGAATCTTTTGCTTGATCGCCGCATCGCTGACGACGACAAAGTGCCACGGCTGCATG
>Ga0137404_10003289_pt1 | contig 10783 bp, 12 predicted proteins | sample CZOMad2_1_16fung_FD_108285 | JGI IMG/M metagenome (GOLD analysis project Ga0137404, IMG submission 108285) | Vadose zone soil fungal communities from Angelo Coast Range Reserve, California, USA - CZOMad2_1_16fungal (Illumina Assembly) | ecosystem: Environmental > Terrestrial > Soil > Vadose... | reverse complement strand
CCGTCGTTCCTCATGGTCATCGGGATCTCGATCGCCTACAAGCGCTTCGGCGGCCTGTGGTGGATGCAGGCGCTCTTCTACGGCATCGGCGCCGCGGTGATCGCGATCATCGCCATTGCCGCCTACAAGCTGGCGCGCTCGACCAACAAGCGTGATCCGCTGTTGTGGGCGGTGTTCGGCGTCCTCGCGATCGTGACCATGTGGGCGGAAGCGGAACTGGCCGAGTTCTTCGTCATCGCCGGCCTCGTCACACTCTTCGCCCGCGCACGGCCGACTCGCGCGCAGGCTGTGGCAGCGGGGCTCGGCGGAGTGGCCGTGGTCGCCGTCGTCTGGCTGATCGAGCGCTGGTTCGTCAATCTCAAGGTCGGCGGCGAGCAGGTGCTGTTTCAGATCCTCGTCTTCTTCACGAAGGCCGGCGCGTTCGTGTTCGGCAGCGGGCTGGCGATCGTGCCCTTCCTCCATCAGGGCGTCGTCCAGCAGTTCGGCTGGCTCAACGAGCAGCAATTCATCGACGCCGTCGCCGTGGCGATGATCACGCCGGGCCCGGTCGTCATCACGGTGGCCTTCATCGGCTTCCTCGCGGCCGGGTTCCTGGGCGCCCTGGCCGCCGCCATCGGGATCTTCCTGCCCGTCTACCTCTTCACGATCATCCCGGCGCCCTGGTTCAGCCGGAACCGCGACAACGCCCTGCTGAAAGCGTTCGTCCTGGGCGCGACGTCAGCGGCCACCGGCGCCATCGCCGGTGCCGTCATCCTCCTGGCCCGGCGCGCGATCTACGACGTGCCGACGGCTGCCGTGGCGCTCGTCAGTCTCGGCGTGCTCTGGCGGTTCAAGGTTCCGGAACCGATCCTCGTGGCCGCGGCGGGTATCGTCGGCCTGATCGCGTTTCCGTTCTTCAAGTCCTGAATTGAGCGAAGACTTCAAGAAGGCACGCGACGTCATCGTTTCCTGTCGGCTCTGTGCGATGCCCGTCGGCACGGACGCGACGATGTGTCCCTCCTGCGGCGTCGAGGAGCCCTGGATTCCCGACGAGCCGACTCTCACCCCGCGCATCATGCGTCTCCTCGTGGCGGGCAGCGGTCTCGTTCTCCTCGGCCTGCTGCTCTTCATGTCCGGGGTCCTGATGTTCGGCTCGCCCGACGGCGAACACGATCACCGGCCTCCGGAGATGGACTCAAAGGCGCGACCCTCACGTTGACGAGATGACGACCGTGAGTCAGCGCTGGATAGTGCTCGAGCCGGGCGTCGTGCTCGGCGCGGTGCCGCCCTGCGGCCGCGGCGTCGATGTCGCGCCGCCCGACGTGCCGCCGATGCCCGAGGGCGTGCTGCCGCCCGGCGCCGGCGTTGTCGGCGCGCCCGTTCCGCCCGTCTGAGCGAACCCGGGCGTCGCCACGAGCACGCCCACGGCGGTCACCGCGAGCACTGTCTTCAACGAAGCCATGCTGACCTGCTCCGGGCTCGGGGCCCAGGGAGAGGCGGCAACGCCCGTGCCAGGGAATCGGTCGACCGGTGTACCATCGCGGTGGCCGACATCCCATCGAAAGGCGGAGACTCTCATGGCGTCATCGGACAGGATCGCGGTCGTCACGGGCGCGGGATCGGGGATCGGGCGGGCGTCGTCGGTCGCGCTGTCGCGCGAGGGCTGGTCGGTGGTGCTCGCGGGACGCCGCAAGGATGCGTTGCAGGAGACGGCGGCGCAGTGCAAGGGCCGCACGCTGGTGGCGCCGACGGACGTGGGCGACCCGGCGTCGGTGAAGGCGCTCTTCGCGAAAACGAAGGAGACGTTCGGCCGGCTCGACCTGCTCTTCAACAACGCGGGCACCGGCGCGCCGGCGGTGCCCCTGGAGGACCTCAGCGTCGAGCAGTGGAAGACCGTCGTGGACGCCAACCTCAACGGCGTCTTCTACTGCACGCAGGAAGCCTTCAAGATCATGAAGAGCCAGACGCCGCGCGGCGGCCGCATCATCAACAACGGCTCGATCTCCGCGCACGCGCCGCGCCCGAACTCCGCCCCCTACACCTCGACCAAGCACGCGGTGACCGGGCTCACGAAGGCCGCCTCGCTCGACGGCCGCAAGTACGACATCGCGGTCGGTCAGCTCGACATCGGCAACGCCGAGACACCGCTCGCCGCCCGGATGAAGAATGGCGTGCCGCAGGCCAACGGCACGATCATGCCCGAGCCGCTCATGGACGTGGAGCACACGGCGCGCGCGATCGTGCACATGGCCTCGCTGCCGCCCGACGCCAACGTGCTGTTCATGACGGTGATGGCGACCAAGATGCCGTTCGTCGGACGGGGGTGACGGGACGGAGCGACGTGCCATGCCGTCGGCCACCGAGCGGGTCGCCGCGCGCATCGCCGAGATTCGCGCCCGCCGCGGAATGACACAGGAGTCGCTCGCCGCCAAGGCGCGGATCAACCGCGTCACGCTGGCGCGCCTCGAGCGCGCGCAGCACCCGCCGAACCTCGACACGCTGGAGCGGATCGCGCACGCGCTCGGTGTCGGCGTCGTCGACCTGGTGAAGTAGCGGGGTTCAGTTGACGTGGGGGGCCCCGAAATGGCCCCCCACACCCCCCCAGCCTTCGGAGCGCCCCGGGAGACCCGTGGCGCTCCTCTACCGCGCCCCCCAGCCTTCGGAGCGCCCCGGGGAACCCGTGGCGCTCCTCTATCCTAGTGGCGCCCAATCAGCGCGTTGGGAGCAGGCGCGCGCGCTCGAGCTGCTCGAGGACGAGCCTCGCCGCGATGCGGTGCGCGGTCGGCGTCCAGTGGCCGTCGATCGGGTAGTAGTGGCGCTCGCCGCGCGTCACGGCTTCGAGGGCGGCCGGCAGCGGATCGGCGCACGGCAGGGCCGCCGCGTGACAGAAATCGCCGAGGATCCGCTGCGGCCGGTGCGGGTCGCGCAGGAACGCCAGGATCGGCGGACGGCCGTCCGCGAGCGCGGCCAGCGCGCCCTGCAACCCGGCATCGACCTGAAGCCCCGAGGGGATGACGAGCAGCGCCAGCGGGGCTCCCCGCCGGCCGGCGTGCTCGCGCAGCTCGAGGAGCAGCCGCTGTGTCAACGGCCAGCCGACTCCGGTGAATCGAGTGTCGTACCAGCCGGCGACCGTGTCCGGCAGAAAGCGCGTGTCGCGGACCTGGATGCCGAACGAGTGGGCGACCGCGAGGACGCGCGGGTTCCAGAGGGTGACACGCTTGGCCTGGCCCATGAGGAGGTCGATCGCCTGCGAGGGCACCGGCCACGAGGCGAGCCGAGCCGCCTCCATCGGCGGCCGGGGCGGGGTGAGCGTCAGCCGCGAGCCCTCCAGACGGAAGCACGGCGTGTCGGCTTTGGCCCCGTAGCGCCCGGCCTCGACGCAGAGGTTGTCGAGGACGTCGTTGACGACGGCGAAGCCGAGCACGACCAGGTCGGGCTCGACACGCGACTGCAGCTCGTCGTAGAGCAGCAGCTGCTGCCCCGTGCCATACCCGCCGATGCCGGCGTTGACGACCTCGTACCGCGGGCCGCCGCGCGCGGCGAGCAGCTCTTGCAGCACGGCGGGCCACGCTTCCGATGCCTCCACCGCGTGGCCGAACGTGAAGGAGTCGCCGAGCGCCAGCACGCGGCGCACGCCCGCCGGCTTCGGCCCGATCTCCGGTCCGCGCAGGCCGAGCGAGTTCGTCGTGATGTGCACGACCCGCTCGTAACCGCCGAACGTGGTCCGGCCGTTCATGTTGGGGCGCGGGATGCTGCCGAGGCGCTCGTGACGCGTCAGCAGCCGCATGCGGGGGAAGGCGACGTGCAGCGCGGCCTCGAGCGCGGCCAAGGCGAAGACGCAGCCGGCAAGCATGATCAGGCCGCGCCCGACGATCCGCTTCACCGCGATTTCCGCACCACGAAGTTCTCGAGCACCAGAAGATCCATGCCGCTCCGGGCGAACGTGTCCAGCGCGTCGGCGGGCGCGCTCACGATGGGATCGCCCTTGAGGTTGAACGAGGTGTTGAGCACCATCGGCACGCCGGTCGCCTCCGCGAACTTCTCGATGAGACGGTGGTAGCGGGGGTTGAACTCGCGGTGAACCGCCTGCGGGCGGCTCGAGCCGTCCGCGTGGGTGATGGCCGGCGCGCGGTCCGTGGTCACGGGCGCGACGTAGAGCATGAAGCGCGTCGGGTAGTGCTTGGCCGCCTCGCCGAGGTCGAAGCACTGCGCGGCCTTCTCGGCGAGCACCGACGGCGCGAAGGGACGGAACGGCTCGCGGAACTTGATCTTGATGTTCACGATGTCCTTCATGCCCTCGCGCCGCGGGTCGGCGAGGATCGAGCGGTGGCCGAGCGCGCGCGGCCCCCACTCGAAGCGCCCGTGGTACCAGCCGACGACGTCGCCTCGCTGGAGCGCATCGACCGCCTGGTCCAGCGCCCGCTCGTCGTCGTCGAGCCGGCTGAAGCTCCAGCCTCCCTCCCGCAGCGCATCGGCGATGGCCCCCTCGCCGTAGGCCTTGCCCCACGCGGCGTGGTCCATGACGAACCGGCGCGGCTGACCCAGCAGCACGTGGTGGGCGTAGAGGGCGGCGCCGAGGGCGCCGCCGGCGTCGCCGGCCGCCGGCTGCACGTAGATCTCCTCGAACGGCGTGGCCTGCAGGACTTTGTAGTTCGCCACGCAGTTCAGCGCGACACCGCCGGCCAGGCAGAGCTTGGCGAGCCCCGTCTGACGGTGGACGTGCCGCGCCATGGCGATCATGACGTCCTCGGTCACCTGCTGAATGCTCGCCGCCAGGTCGGCGTAGTACTGGTTGCGGCGAAGCTCCTCGGCCGTCGGCGGGTTCGGGTCGTCGTAGAGCGACGTGCGGTCAGTGACGAAGCGCGCCTTCGGATGGCGCGGCGCGCCGAAGAGCGCCTCGAACCGGCGCGTGAAAGCGCGCTCGGTGTCGTGAAAGCGCACGTAGGCGGGGTCGAGCCAGAGGCTGCCGTCGTCGCGCAGCTCCAGGATCGAGCGGATCTGCTCCACGTACCGTGGCTGGCCGAAGGGCGCCATGCCCATGACCTTGTACTCGCCCTCGTTCACCTCGAAGCCCAGGAACGCGGTGAACACCGAGTAGAGCAGGCCCAGCGAGTGCGGGAAGCGCAGCTCGTGAGACAGCTCCAGCCGGTTGGCGCCTCCCGGCCCCCAGTCCGCGGTCGCCCGGCCATAGGTTCCGGTGGTCCACTCGCCCACGCCGTCCACGGTGAGGACGGCGGCCTCCTCGAAGGGCGAGGCGAAGAAGGCGCTGGCGGCATGCGAAAGATGATGGTCGACGAACAGGATCCGATCGGGCGGCGTCCCGAGGTGCTTGCCGATCAGGGCCTTGATCCAGACCTTCTCCTTCAGCCAGACGTGCGTCCCCTCCCGGAAGAGCCGCAGCGAGCGGGGAAAGGTGGCGACGATGGTCGTCATGAGCCGCTCGCCCTTGGCGAAGGGCTTCTCGTAGAAGACGACGTAATCGAGATCGGCCGCCTCCAGACCCCCCTGCTGCAGGCAGAACTCGATGGCGCGCAGGGGGAAGGCGGCGTCGTGCTTCTTGCGCGAGAAGCGCTCCTCCTGCGCGGCGGCGACGAGCGCGCCGTCACTGAGGAGGGCGGCGGCCGCGTCGTGGTAGTGACAGCTGATCCCGAGGACGTGCATCACTGCCTCCGCGCTTCGTCGAGCGTCGGGGGCGTCGCCACGCGCGGCAGCCAGAAGCTCGCGCGGCCGCGGGCCCGCAGCTGCAAGGGATCGCTGAAGACGCGGCGCGCGAGGGCGATCGGGCCGATGAGCGCGAAGTAGAGCACGGTGTAGACGACGATCGCTTGCTTGTCGCCCAGCCAGCGCGCCCCGCGCCGCCACGCCTGCCACGCGCGCGAGAGCAAGGTCTTCATCGGCTCGGCGGTGGGGCTAGAAGATCGTGTAGATGAATGGGGCCAGCGCCGAGCTCTGACCGAGGATCAGCAGGAATCCGAACAGGAAGATCACGAAGAACATCGGCATCATCCACCAGAGCTTCTGCCGCCACAGGTAGCCGAAGAACTCGCCGATGATGCCGACCCGTTGGGAGGCCGCTGCCAGCTTCGCCACGCGCGAATGCCGGAGCAAGCCTCGTGCCCGGCGCGCTTCGCGCGGATGGCGGGCCTTTAGGCCGCCGGCTCGGCGCGAGGCTGCAACCTTCTACCGTGATCCGCGCTACCCGATTCGGGCAAACGATCTCCCCCTCGGCGCGGGCCGGCCCGCGCTCAGCAGGGCGACGGGACGCCGGCGGGCAGCGGGATCTCGGCGATCGCGTCGTGCACGCGCCTCTGCGCCGGGGACATCCGCTCGGGCTCGAGGGTCGAAAAACGCATGGGCTCGGATCCTCCCGCGCCCACGCTACTTGACCATGCCCGCGCGCGCCAGTAGCCTGCTGCCGCCCAAGGAGGCCACCATGCTGATGCGTCACACGCTCCGCGCCGGTGTCGTGACCGCGCTCTCGCTGGCCATCGTCGTCGCCGTCGCCGGCGCCGCGCGCGCCGACGAGACGTGCAACTCGCCCTACGTCACGAAGCTCATCAAGGGCCAGGAAGACTACGTCTATGTCTGGGCCCTGGGCGTCGAGGGGCTCGGCGACGGCTCGGACAAGCTCGTGACCGTGGACGTCAATCCAACGTCGAAGCGCTACGGCAAGGTCCTCACCTCGGTGTCCGTGGGCTCCCGCGGCGAGGCCCACCACATGGGCTTCACCGACGACCGGCGCTTCCTCTGGGCGGGCGGCCTGGCGGAGCCGAAGATCTACGTGTTCGACATCGGCACCGACCCGGGCAAGCCGAAGCTCGTGAAGACGATCGCCGACATGGCCGACAAGACCGGCTACCTCGGCCCCCACACCTACTACGCGATGCCGGGCCGGATGCTCGTGCAGGCGCTCTCGAACACGAAGGACAAGGGCGGCCGCACCGGCATGGCCGTCTACAACAACGCCGGCGAGTTCGTCACGTCGTATGCCATGCCGACCGACGGCGGCGGCGACGGCTACGGCTACGACCTCGCCGTGAATCCGAGGAAGAACGTCCTGCTGACGTCCAGCTTCACCGGCTACGACAACTACATGCGGCCGCTCGGCGACGTCGTGAAGGACGCCGAGGCGATGAAGCGCTTCGGCAACACGATGGTCGTGTGGGATCTCAAGGCCATGAAGGCGCGGAAGGTCCTCTCCGTGCCGGGCGCGCCGCTGGAGATCCGCTGGTCGCTCAAGCCGGGTGACGACTGGGCCATCACCGCCGCCGCCCTCACCTCCAAGCTCTGGCTCGTCAAGCAGGACAAGGGCCAGTGGCAGGCCAAGGACGTCGCCACCATCGGCGATCCCGCGAAGATCCCGCTGCCCGTCGACATCAGCATCACCCGCGACGGCAAGGGCCTCTGGGTCAACACGTTCATGGACGGCACCACGCGCTACTTCGACCTGAGCAACCCGGAGGCGCCGACGCAGACCTACCAGAAGGTCACCGGCAAGCAGGTCAACATGATCTCGCAGAGCTGGGACGGCAAGCGCGTCTACATCACCTCCTCGCTGCTGGCCAACTGGGACAAGGGCGGAGGCGACAACGAGCAGTTCCTGCGCGGCTTCAAGTGGGACGGCAAGGAGCTCACGTCGGCGTTCGAGGTGGACTTCACGCAGGAGAAGCTCGGGCGCGCGCACCACATGAAGCTCGGCAGCAACGCGCTGCGCGCGAAGGCGTCCGAGCGGTGACGCGGCGCGGGAGCGCGCGGAGCCTCGTGCTGTCGGCGTGGCTCGTCTGCGCGCTGCCCGCCGCCGCCCATGACGCCGAGCCGTTCCCGGCGCTCGACTACCAGCCGCCGGCGCCCGGCACCTACACGCTGCACCGGATCATGGCGGCGCCCGACGGCGAGGTGCTGGGGCTCGACGGCCGGCCGCAGCCGCTCGCCCGGTTCACGCACGAGCGCATCACGCTGCTCGGCTTCATCTACACGACGTGCGTGGACCCGGGCGGCTGCCCGCGCGCGTACCGCGTGTTCGACACCGTCCGCGACGCGGTGGCGCGGGCCCCCGCCCTGCGCGAGCGCGTGAGGCTCGTGACGCTGTCCTTCGACCCGGCGCGCGACACGCCGGCGGCGATGCGCGGCTACGCGGGCGGCCGCGCGCGCGCCGGCGACGTGCCCTGGCTCTTCCTCACCACGCGGTCGCCGCGCGAGCTGCTGCCGCTCGTCGAGGGCTTCGGCCAGGATGTGCGCTCCACGGTCGACCGGTCCAGCGGCGTGCCGCGCCGCGAGCTCGCGCACGTGCTGAAGGTCTTCCTCGTCGACCGCGCGGGCTTCGTGCGCGAGATCTACTCGTCGACCTTCCTGCACCCGCGGACCGTCCTCAACGACATCGAGACGCTCGTCCTCGAAGAGCGCGCCCGCTGAGACGAGGGCCTCTTCGGGCGTTGCTCAGCGCCGCATGATCCAGTCCCAATGCTGCTCGGCCCGCTCGAGCACCCCCGGGACGTCCTCACGCAGGAGCCAGCCGGCGCGCGCGAGCGACTCGGCGTGTCGAGCCGCCGTCGCCAGGAACGCGCGCTTGCCGGCATAGCGACGCTCGATGCTGGCGCGAGGGTCGCCCGAGCGCCGGCGCTCGGCATCGGTCCGCGGCAGGGGCACGTAGGTTCCGAGGAAATCGACCAGCTCGCCGGCGTCGCTGCCGCCGCCGCGGCGGAGCTGCCACGGGGTGAAGGTCGCCAGCGGCGCCAGCAGCTCGAGACCTCGCACGCCGGCGACCTCGTTGCCGTCGGCATCGACCTGCGACACGAGCGCGGGAAACGGCGCACCGAGGCCCGGCGGCTCACGGCTGATGATGCCCGCCGCCCAGCGCGGACCGTAGTCGACGCGGTGGGCCTGATGGATCACGCTCGGCGCCTTCACGTCGGGGATGCCCGGAAACTTCAGCGCCTCGATGGAGACGAGCGTGCCCCCGGCCAGCGTTGGATAGGCGCTTGCCGGAGGCGCGCGGTCGTCCACCACCCACTCGACGAGGCGCGCCAGCAGGGCGCGCAGGCTGACGAGAAAATCGAGCGGATTGCCGAGATACGCCTCGCCGGAGCGCGGCGACGCCGGCGGCGGAAACGCGCCGACGAAGTGCTGGCCGCCGGCGAGATGATAGATGCGCTCGTTCGGCAGCGGCGCCACGTCGGTCCGCCCGTCCGGCGAGGTGTGAATCAGCGAGGCGGCGCGTCCCCAGTATTCGTAGCCGGTGTTCGTGAGGAAGATCTTCGGCTGGCGCTCCGGCCGGTCCGCCAGGCGCGCGAGGAGTCCGTCCGTCACCCCGGTCTCGGGATCGGTCTGCGTCCGGCCCGTGAACGGGAAGAGGTCCGTCGGATAGAAGAACGCCGAGAAGCGGTGCGCATCGCGTGACGGCTGCGCGAAGCGATGATTGAAGCTGCCGCGCCCGGCACCGGCCGTATGCACGAGCATCCCGTCGAAGACTCTGCGGCCGGCCTCGTCGATGTTGAAGCCCTGGTACACGAAGTGGCGCAGGAAACGCCCGCTCTGGGAGATGCCGACGCCGAGCGCCTTCGTCACCGGAAACGGGCAGCGGGCATCGTGGCGCGCCCCGGAAACGACGTCGCGAATGACCGCGAGCCCGATACCGGCGACGACCGGGTCCCGCGCACGATAGACGAGCTCGTAGATCTTGCCGCGCTCGAAGCCCCCGGCGAGATGGACGTGCGTCGAGTCGTCCACGAGCCGGTTCCCCTCCAGGCGCGCGAAGCGCCAGCGATCGCGCGGCACGATCTCTCGCGGACCCAGCCGGGACGCGCGTACCGTCAGCACGTTGTCCGCGTGTGCGGGCTCGGCCACCGGATACGCCACGTGATCGCGATGAGCGAGCGCCAGCGTCGTGGTCGGCTCGTCGACCGTCCAGTCGCTGCGCACCAGTCCCTCGATCGGACCGGCGGGGTCGCGGGCGATCGGCGCGCGCAGACGCAGAAGCCCGGGCTCGCGAGGCACGTCGAATTGCCAGCCGACCCAGATCACGGTGAGCCCCTGGCGCATCAGGAACCGATCGCCGAAGTCGCGGTCCGTCGTCGGGTCCAGCGTCCATGGCGCGCGGTTGAAGTACGGGAGCAGCGCCTTGCCGCCGCGATTGCTCACCTCGAGCAGCGCCGTCGAACCGCGTGACGAGGGGCGCCGGGGCCGCAGCACCATGAAATCCGCCGCGGTCTCGACGCGCCCGCGCGCGTTGCGCGGCGCGCGATCGAGATCGACGATCGCGGCGTTCGCCGGGTCGGTCGGATCGAGCTCCAGCTCGACGGTGCCGGCGAGCTTCTCGTAGTCGCCGCCCAGCACGTCTTGACGCGTCGTCACGACGAATCGGCTGACCTCCCCGCTCGCCGTGCCGCCGAGCGCGACGATGAGGGAGACGACGACGCTCGCGAGGCGGGCCGGATGCCGCCGCCCTGGCGTCATCGCCGGCCGTAGCTCACGCGGTAGATCCGGTCCGCGTGATCGTCCGAGACGTACAGGCTGCCGTCGGGGCCGACGGCCAGGTCCACGGGCCGCCCGATCACCCGGCTTCCGTTCCGCCACCCTCCCGTGAACTCTTCGACGCCGGCGGGGCGGCCGTCGCGGAAGCGCACCCGGATGATGCCGTAGCCGGCCGCCGGCAACCCCGGCCGCGACCCGTGCAGAGCGACGAACAGGTCGTTCGCGTAGTGTGCGGGGAACTGCCGGCCCGTATAGAACACGAGGCCGAGCGGAGCGGCGTGCGCCCCGAGCTCGAGCGTCGGCAAGGTCATCGTGCGACAGTCGCCCGGGTCGG
>Ga0137404_10003286_pt1 | contig 10785 bp, 7 predicted proteins | sample CZOMad2_1_16fung_FD_108285 | JGI IMG/M metagenome (GOLD analysis project Ga0137404, IMG submission 108285) | Vadose zone soil fungal communities from Angelo Coast Range Reserve, California, USA - CZOMad2_1_16fungal (Illumina Assembly) | ecosystem: Environmental > Terrestrial > Soil > Vadose zone... | reverse complement strand
GGCCGGCCCCGACGAGATCGACGGGGCCGGCTGGCAGCTACGGCTTGCGCCGCCGCGGCAGAAGCGGCTGCGCGACTTCAAGGTGGCCTTGATGCACGACGCCCCGGGAATTCCCGTCGACGCCGAGGTGACGAGCCGCCTCCAGGCGCTCGCCGATTTCCTCGGCCGGCAGAAGGTCAAGGTGGACGACCGCGCGCGCCCGGCCGTCGATCCGCGCGAGGCGTTCAGCATCTACATCAAGCTCCTGCGCGCCGCGACGTCGGACCGCCAGAGCGACGCCGACTTCGACAAGAACGCGGCCCTCGCGCGGGCCCTCGCGCCGGACGACGAGAGCTACTACGCGCGGGCGACGCGCGCGGCGGTCCTGTCGCACCGCGACTGGCTCGCCGCCAACGAGGCGCGCCATCGCATGCGTCGAGCCTGGGCGGAATTCTTCGCAACGTACGACCTGCTCCTCTGCCCCGTCGCCGGCACCGCGGCCTTCCCGCACGACCAGCAGGGTGAGCGCCACGAACGCACGCTGGTGGTCAACGGCAAGCGCGTGCCGGTCACCGATCACCTGTTCTGGGCCGGCTACACCGGGGTGTCGTACCTGCCCTCGACCGCCGCGCCCTGCGGGTTCACGCCGGCCGGGCTCCCGGTGGGCGTGCAGATCGTCGGGCCGCAGTACGGCGATCTCACCTGCCTGGGCTTCGCGCGGCTGCTCGAGCGGGAGTTCCAGGCCTTCGTGCCGCCGCCCGGCTACGCGTGAGGGGCCGCCGGCTGCTCATCCTCGATTGAGCCCGGGATAGCGGAAGAATATCGAGCGATTACCGGGCGCGTAGGCTAGGCTGTCGGGCAGCGAAGCCCTGGAACGCCTTTAGGAGAGTGAGCGATGGCCGAACGCGCGCTGAGCGGGATGCGGATCCTCGACCTCACCCAGTTCGAGGCCGGCACCACCTGCACCCAGTTCCTCGGCTGGCTGGGCGCCGACGTCCTGAAGATCGAGCCGCCCGGCGGCGAGCAGTCGCGCCGCAATCGGCCGGAGGTGCCGGGCCTCGACGCGATGTTCTTTCTGGTCTTCAACTCCAACAAGCGCAGCGTCGCCATCGATCTGAAGAATGGGGACGGGCGCGCGCTCTTCCTGAAGATGGTCGAGCGGGCCGACGTCGTCGTCGAGAACTTCGCGCCCGGCGTGATGGAGAAATTCGGCCTCGACTACGAGCGGCTGCGCGCCACGAACCCGCGCATCATCGTGGCCCGCATCAAGGGCTTCGGCCTCTCCGGCCCGTACAGCGAGTACAAGAGCTTCGACATGATCGCCCAGGCGACGGGCGGCATCATGAGCGTGACCGGCTTCGAGGATCGCGAGCCCATCCGCTGCGGCGCCGCCATCGGCGATACCGGCACCGGCGTCCACACGGCCGCCGCGATCATGGCCGCCTACATCCAGCGCCAGCGCACCGGCCAGGGCCAGCTCGTCGAGGTGGCGATGCAGGAAACCGTCGCCAACCTCCTGCGTGGCCGCTTCGTCGACCACTATCGTGAGGGCAAGCCGAGCCCGCGCCGCGGTAACGGCCTGGTCGGCGGCGTGCCGGGCGGCGCCTATCCGTGCGCGCCGGGCGGGTCGAATGACTACGCCTACATCTACGTGCAGCCGATCAGCCCGGGCATGTGGCGCGATTTCGCGACCGCGATCGGCCGCGAGGACTGGCTGGCCGATCTGCGCCTCAAGGACGCCAAGTCGCGCTGGGAGCATCGCGACGAGCTGAATGCCGTCATCCGCGCGTGGACGAAGGCGCGCACGAAGCACGAGGTCATGAGCATCCTCGGCAAGGCCGGCGTGCCCTGCGGCGCCACCCTGGACACGGGCGAGGTCCTCGACGACCCGCACTTGAACGCGCGCGGCCAGATCCACACGATCGAGCACAAGACGCGGGGTCGCGTCCGGCTGCCGGGCTGCCCCGTGCATCTGTCCGCCTCCCCGGCGCCGACCTCGCCCCCGCCGCTGGCGGGCGAGCACACCGCGGAAGTGCTGGGCGAGCTGCTCGGTCTCTCGAAGGACGAGGTGGAGAAACTTCGCGCTCAGGGAGCTGTCGGCTAGGATCCTCGCGCCGGCGCGCCTCAGCCCGCGAGCGGCGGGCGCCGCCGGTGGAACCCGGTCGCCTGCTCGAAGGCGTGGGCGAGCTGGAGTACGCCCCACTCGTCCTGATGACGGCCGACGATCTGTAGCCCCACGGGCAGGCCGTCGTCGGTGAACCCGGCGGGGACCGAGATGGCCGGCAGGCCCGTCACCGTGATGTCGGAGCAGACGCGCATCCAGTCGATGTACGTGGGCAGGCGCACGCCATTGATCTCGGTGATGTACGGCTGGGTGACTTCAAAGGGTGGCACCTGCGCCGCGGGCAGCAGCAGGAACTCGTGGCGCTCCATGAACTCGCGTACGCGCTGGTAGAGTCGCGTTCGCTGCTGGTCGGCCTCGCCGATCTCCCGCGCCGTGAGCTTCTGCCCCTCCTCGATGTTCCAGATGACGGTGTCCTTGATCTTGTCGCGGTGGCGCTCGAGCAAGGGCCCGTAGCGCGTCGCGAAGTTCAGGGCGCGCTGCACCTGGAAGACCTGCCGCGCCTCGGCGAAGTCGGGCTGCCCGTCCTCGACCTGACAGCCGAGCGCCGCGAAAGTGGCGCGCTGGGCGTCCAGCACCTTCGTCACGCGGTGGTCGATCGGGAGCCCGCCGAGGTCGCGGCTCCAGGCGATTCGCACGCCCTTGAAGTCGCGCCCGAGCGGGGCGCGAAAGCGGTCACCCGGCTCGGCGATGGCGTTCGGCGCGCGCCGGTCGGGCCCGGCCATCGCGCTCAGCATGAGCGCCACGTCCGCGACGGTGCGCGCCATGGGCCCGGGCACGTGCAGGAGCGCCCACGCGTTGTCGGTCGGCCACGCCGGCACCCGGCCCACGGCGCCCCGCAGGCCGACCACGTTGCAGAAGCTCGCCGGATTTCGCAGAGAGCCCCCGGTGTCGCTGCCGTCGGCGATCGGCAGCATGCCGCACGCCAGCGCCACCGCGGCGCCGCCGCTCGAGCCGCCGCACGTCTTCGCCGGATCGTAGGGATTGAGCGTGCGTCCGAAGACCTCGTTGAACGTCTGCGAGCCCGCCCCGAATTCAGGCGTGTTGGTCTTGCCGATGGTGATGGCGCCGGCCGCCCGCAGCCGCTCGACCAGCAGCGCGTCCTGATCGGGCACGTGGTCGCGATAGATCGGCGATCCGAACGTCGTGCGGATCCCGCGCGTGGGCACCAGATCCTTGTGCGCGACCGGCAGGCCGAACAGCGGGCCCCCCGCCTCACCGCGCGCGAGCGCGGTGTCTTTCGCGCGCGCCTCGTCGAGCGCGCGCTCGGCGGTCAGCGTGATGATCGCGTTGACCTTCGGGTTGACGCGCTCGATCTGCGCCAGGTGTGCCTGGATGACCTCGGTGACGGAGACCTCGCGGGCGTGGATGCGCCGCGTCAGCTCGGTTGCGGTCTGGAAGCAGAGCTCGCTGTTCACGGTTTTTCCGGCGGTAGTGTACACCAGAGCGTCGCCGGCCTTCGGAGGCGGCGACGCTTGACGTCGGCGGCGCGGTGGACCAAGGTGGCGGCGCCGGACCAAGGTAGCGGCAGATCGACGAACGTCGCGGCAGCAGGAGAGAGCTCATGAACGAGACACGGACGCTCGCCCAATTCGTGGCACAGACCAAGTTCAGCGACCTGCCGCGTCAACTCGTCGAAAACCTCAAGATCACAATCCTCGACACGCTCGGCGCGGCCTTCGTGGGATCCGTTCAGCCCTGGGCCCAGCGCATCCTGGCGGTGGCCCAGGCCCTCGGCGGCACGCCCGAAGCGAGCGTCATCAGCCAGAGCTGGCGCACGGACGTCTCGCGGGCCGCCTTCGCCAACGGGGTCCTCATCGGCGCGTTCGAGTGCGAGCCGCTGACCGGCTCGCACGCGAGCGGCACCGTACTGCCGGCCGCGCTGGCCATCTGCGAGCGCGAGCGCTTGGGCGGCGCAGCGTTCCTCACCGCGCTGGCCGTGGGCTTCGAGGTGTCCGCCCGCATCGCGCGCACCGCGGTGGGGCTCGAGACCGTGCGCGGCTTCCACAACCCGGGCACGCAGGGCCCGTTCGGCGCGGCGGCGGCGGTGGGCAAGCTGTACGGCTTCGACGAGGAACGGCTGACCGACGCGCTGGGCATCGCCGGCTCGTCGAGCGCCGGGCTACTCGAGTTCGCGTGGAGCGGCGGCGACACCAAGCGTCTGCATCTCGGGCGCGCCGGCCAGCTCGGGCTGGAGAGCGCGCTGCTGGCCCGGCAGGGCGTGCGGGGCCCCGCGACCGTCCTCGAGGGCCGCTACGGCTATTTCAACGCCTTCTCGACGCCACCGAAGATGGAGAAGCTCGTGGAGGGCCTGGGGATCGAGTGGGCCATCGAGCCGCCATCGCTGAAGTCGTACGCGACCCACGTCACCCAGCAAGCGGTCGTCGCGGCGATCCAGGACTTCAAGCGCGAGCATCCGCTCGACCCGAAGGCGATCACGCGTGTGGCGATCCGGGGCGCCCCGCGAATCATGGAAGAGCGGCACACGGAGCGGGCGCCGCGGGACGTCCTCGGCGGGCAGTACAGCCTGCCGTTCACGACGGCGGTGGCGCTGACGCGCGACATGGCCAACCCGCTCGTCTACAACGCCGAGGCCGTGGCGGATCCGATCGTGCGCGATCTGGCGAGACGGATCGAGCTGGTGCCGCTGGCCGAGGGAGGGCACGAGGCGCCCGGCGTCTGGCCGGCCGAGATCCTCATCGAGGCCGCGGGGCAGCGCCACGTGTTGCCCACCCGCCCACACAAGGGCGCGCCGTCCAACCCCTTCACACCGGACGAGGCGCGCGAGAAGTTCCGGCGCTACACGGCGTCGCTGCTCGACGCGAAGCGGTCGAGCGAGATCATCGACGCGCTCGGTAGGTGTGAGCAGTTGATCGACATGGCCGAGGTCGCCTCAGCCATGGGCTCAACATCGGGGAGGTCGAGATGAGCTCTTTCGACGAGTACAAGAATCGGTACAAGACCGTGCTGATGGAGCGCCGAGACGGGGTGCTCCAGGTCACCCTGCACACCGATGGCCAATCACTCCGCTGGGGGTTTCTGCCGCACGGCGAGCTACCGGAAGCGTTTCACGACATCGGGGCCGACCGCGAGAACCGGGTCGTCATCCTGACCGGGACGGGGAACGAGTTCTCAGGGCCCCGCGCGACCCCCGGAACGTCTTCCTTCCCGACGCGACCGACGATCGAGCGGATCGATCGCATCCACTGGGAGGGCCGACATCTCCTGATGAACCTCCTGAACATCGAGGTTCCGGTGATCAGCGCGATCAACGGTCCGGCCTGGCGGCACTCCGAGATTCCTCTGCTGTGCGACATCGTGCTGGCGGCCGAGACCGCTCAATTCCAGGATTCGGCGCATTTCGCGTCGGACGTCGTGCCGGGAGACGGGATGCACATCGTCTACCCGCTGCTCCTGGGCATGAACCGCGGCCGCTATTTTCTGCTGACCGGGCAGACGCTCGACGCCGCGGAGGCGTTGCGACTCGGGCTCGTCGCCGAAGTGCTCCCCCCGGACAAGCTTCTGGCGCGTGCCTGGGAGCTCGCGGAAGATCTGGTTCGTAAGCCGACCCTGCTGCTCCGCTACACGCGGCTTCTCTTCACCGAGTACCTGCGCCGCCAGATGCACGACCTCCTTGGCTACGGGCTCGCGATGGAAAGCCTGGCGCTGTTCGAAAAACCTGAGGCGCCGGCGGCACCCGACCGGAGGTGATGCGCTGCGTCGTTACGCTACTTCGACGCGACGACGCCCGGCGGATTCCACGTTCCCTCGCCGGCCGGCAGGATCGAGGGCGGCGTGTCCTTCGGCCAGTACAGGCGCATCACCAGGTAGATCGGGCCGTCCGGTGCGGGCAGCCAGTTCGATTCCATGGCCTTGCCCGGCGTCTTGTTCTGGACGTAAAGCGTGACGGACCCATCGGGATTCTTCTTCATCCCCGGCAGCATTGGCGAATTGATGAGGTAGCGATTGATCGGATTCTCGATCAGGAGCTGCGTCTTGCCGTCATACATCGTCACCGACCAGAACGAGTTCACCGGTGGAAACTGGCCTTTGGAAAACGTCAGCGTGTAGTTGCGCTTGCTGCCGTCGAGCTCTTCGCCATTCGCCAGCGTCTTGGTCATGGGATACATGGCCTCGGCCGCGTCGTTGCCGTAGATTCCGGCCGTGGCGGCGGCGGCCCGCTTCAACCAGTCACCACTGTAGAAAGCACGGTCGCCGAAGAGCGAGCCGACCTTCCAGCCGTTGATGATCTTCTGTCCGGCGCCGAGATACCGGTCGATCTTGGTCTCGCCCTCCTTCATGCCCAGGCCCACTTCGGCCTTGTGCTCCAGCGAGAGATCCTTGAAGTCGAAGGTCTTGCCGGCGCCGATGCCCATCCGGGCCAGCTTGGCGCGGATTTCCTTCTCCTCCGGCCCCGGCGGGGCGAACTGCAGGGCGAAGTCGAGATAGTCGAAGAAGCCCGTCTTCACCATCTCCTTGTCGATGTTCGGGAAATTGACCGCCGGCGCCGCGGCCGGGGCCGGCTGCTTCAAATACGCGGAGAGCGGCTGCACCTTGTACCCGGCCTGGATCTTGACCACGTTGGGCATGTCCGCCGGGTTGAAGAGTTGCGTGCGATAGGCCGCTGCCGAGAATTGCGTACTGGAGCGAAACACTTTCTTGATGCCGGCAGGTGTTTCGCCTTTCCATTCCGGGCCGACCACCATGTAGTCGCCGGCGGCAGGACCTGTCGCGCGGCTTCCAATGTAACCGTAGTTGAAGGTGTTGCCGTCACAGAGCATGACCGAGTAGTAGCGCGAGTTCTCCACCGCCGGAACTGACAGCACGATCGGTTCGGCGCGCAGGTCCAGCCACAGAATGGAATAGGGCGTGTCGCTGTTCGGCGTGACGACCGCGGTGTCTTTATAGGTGAAGACCCGGGCCTCGTTGTTGATCTCGTTGAACGGCGCCTTGAACTGGCCCGAATTGCGATCCACCGCATACTCGTACATGACCGCGTAATTCATCACGATCGGCAGCCCGTAGATGAACCCTTCCTCAGCGATGGCCTTGGTCTCGGCAATGCTCGGCGCGGCAACGCCCTTCGCCTTGTCCTTCTTTTCGGCCTGCGAGATCGCGTCGTCCTTGCCGCATGCTGCGACGAGGGCTGTCGCGGCCATGAGGAGCACGGTCAACTTCAGAAGTCTTGAAGGTGTGGTTCTCATGATTGCTAACCCGCTCGCTTCAACGGCGGCGCGATCCACTCGCCTTCCACCGCTTCGGCTTTCGGCCAGTAAAGGCGCATATACATGACGAACGGCCCTTTCGGTGCCGGCAGCCAGTTGGCTTCCTTGTCCTTGCCGGGGGATTCGTTCTGGATAAGCAGCGTCAGCCCGCCGTCGGCATCGCGCTTGAGCTGCGGCAGCATCGGCGAGTTGACGAGGTAACGATTGATGGGATTGGCCACGAGCAGGCTCGCCGGCAGCTCATACATCGTCAGCGACCAGAAGGCGTTGACGGGCGGCAGTTGGCCCGACGCAAACCGCAGGGTATAGCGGTTGGCCCCGTTCAGCTTTTGCCTTGCCTCATCGACGCCATAGACCGGATACATCGCTTCGAGCTTTGAATTGCCATAGATGCCGAGCGCGGCGGCGCCCATGCGATAGAGATAGTTGTTCTTCAAATATTCCCGCGTGCCGAATACGTCGCCGGAGGTCATCCTCCCCGCATCGAATTGTTTCGCCAGGCCAGCGAGGTCAGCCCAGGCGTCGGCCATGCCCTGCTCGATGGCTGCCTTCATGTCCGACGAGAGCTTGCCGGCGTCGAACGTCTTCCCGGCGCCGATGCCGATCCTGGAAAAACGCGCCATGAGGTTTGTCTCGGACGAGTTTGTCGGACAGAACTGGAGCACGAAGTTCAAGATGTTGAAGAACTGCGGCGAGGTCTTCTCTGCTTCAGGCGTGAGGGGCTTGATGAAATCAATGGCCGGCGCGGCCGTGGGTGCCGGCGTCCCGAGGAACGCCGACAACATCTGCGCCTTGTAGGCCGCCTGGACCTTTTTCACGTTGTCGAGGTCGCCCGGGTCGAACAGCTGCGTGCGATAGATGGCGAGGACGAATTGCGTCTCGGAGCGAATCACCTTCTTCACGCCCTTGGGCGTCTCGCCTTTCCAGCCGGGGCCGGCGATGAGGAAACTCCCACCGTCGTTGCCGGTGGCGCGGCTGCCCACATAGGCGAAATTGAAGGTGTAGGCGTCGATGAGCTGGATGCTGAAGTAGCGCTGCTTCTCGATCGGCGGAACGGTGAGAACGACGGGCTCGGCGCGCAGGTCCATGCCCACAAAGGAATAGGGTGTGTCTGAGTTGGGCGTCTGGATCGCCGTATCCGCCGGCGTGTACACGCGAGGGATGCTGCGGATCTCGTTCCACGGGGCCTTGAATTCCGTGTTCTGGCGATCCACGAAGTAGCCGTACTGGATGCGGTAGCTGTCCACCAGCGGGAACCCGTAGACATAGGCTTCCCTGACGATCGCGCGCGCCTCGGCGGGGGTGACACTAGTTTGGGCGTAGGCCACCGTGAATGGGACGGACGAAAGCATTGCCATCGTGCAGATGATGGTTACCAGCGCGCTGATCGTCATTGCCTTCCCCGCCATGCCACCCTCCTATCGCGCGACGTTTTTCACGCAAGGCCCAGGTCCTTGCAGCGTTCCGCGCTGCGTCTCGTCGTCCCGCAAGGGTGGCCGCGCGCGAGATTCAGGGCCATGGGACCTTGGCCGGAGGAGGCCCGTGATTTGAGCCAGCGACTTATGTGCGTGCGGGAGGCGCGCGAGAATCCTGGCGCGTCAGTCCTAGACGAGCAGCGCCAGCGGCTCCTCGATCAGGTCGGCGAGCGCGCCAAGGAACTGGGCTCCCCGCGCGCCGTCGAGTGCACGGTGGTCGCAGGATAGCGTCAGCACCATGGCCGGCTGGACGGCCGGCTGACCATTGACCGCGACGACGCGGTCGGCGATGCGGCCAACGGCGAGAATGGCGGCTTGCGGCGGATTGACGATCGCGTTGAAGGCGTCGACACCGTACATGCCGAGGTTGCTGATCGTGAAGCCCCCGCCCTGGATGTCGGCGGGCCGCAGCCGGCCGGCCTGGGCGCGGCTCACCACGTCCTCGCGGCGAGCGGCGATCTCTGCGAGGCGCAGCGTGTCGGCGCGATGGACGACGGGGACGACGAGGCCGTCGTCGATCGCGACGGCCAGGCCGATGTTGATATCGGCGTTCTGGACGATCGTGCCGTCCTTCCACGAGGCGTTCACGCGCGGGTGCTGGGACAGGGCCGCTGCGACGAGCTTGACCAGCAGATCCGTGTAGGTGATGTGAGCGCCCGTCTGCTTGCGCGCCTTGTCCAGCCAGGAGACCAGGCGGCTCACGTTGACCTCGCGTACGAGATAGAAGTGGGGCGCGCTCGTCCAGCTGGTCGTCATGCGCTCGGCCATGATTCGCCAGACCGTGCCCACCGCGGGCGCCGCCACGCGAGGTGCCGCAGGCGCCGTCGTCGCAGGGCGACCCGCCGTTGGAACATCCGCAACCAGGACGGCGCCGCCCGGGCCCGAGCCCGGCACCATGCTGATATCGACCCCGCGCTCGGCGGCCAGTCGACGCGCCTTTGGCGACGCTGCCGCCAGCCGCGCCGCGACGCCGTTACCGGCGGGCGCCGCCGTCTGGCTCCCGACGTAAGCGAGGACGTCGGCCTTCTCGATGCGCCCGCTGGCGGTCCTCACGCGCGTGAGATCGACGCCGTGCTGCTCGGCGAGCTTCCGGGCGAGCGGCGACGCCTTCACCGCCCCGGCCGACACGCCGACCGCGGCGGGCGGCGATGGGACGGCGCCGGTGGCGGCCGCGCTCGCGGCGGGCCTGACTGCCGAGGGCACACCAGCCGCACCACCGCCCACCTCGCCCGCCGCGACGATCATCGCGATGGTCTGCCCGACCGGCACCACGTCGCCTTGCCGCGCCGTCACGTCGCGGAGCACGCCGGACGCCGGCGCCTCGATCTCGACGGTGACCTTGTCGGTCTCGATCTCGACGATCGGCTCGCCCTTCTGCACCGCCTCGCCCGGCGACTTGAGCCAGCGCAGGACCTTGCCGGTCTCCTGCGCCAGCTCGAGCGCGGGCATGATGATGTTGGTCGGCATCCGGGATTCAGCTCTTGAAGACTTCGCGGGCGGCGACCAGCGCCCGCTCGATCGCGGCGGCGTCGACGTCCAGATGGGTGACCGCGCGAATCAGGCGCGGGCCGGACGCTCCCATGCGCACGCCGCGCGCGAGCAGACGCTCCACGGCCGCCGGCGCGGTCAGCTCGCCCGTCAGCTCGAGGAACACGATGTTGGTCTCGATCGTCGCCGGATCGAGGCGCACGCCGGGCAGGCCGGCCAGGCCCTCGGCGAGCCGCCGGGCGTTGGCGTGATCCTCGGCCAGGCGCTTCACGTGGTGGCGGAGCGCGTACACGCCGCCGGCCGCGATGATGCCGGCCTGGCGCATGGCGCCGCCCATCTGCTGCTTGCATCGCCACGCCTCGTCGATGAACTCGCGGGAGCCGGCGAGCGCCGCGCCGACCGGAGCGCCGAGCCCCTTGGTGAAGTCGATCCACACCGAATCGAAGAACGCGGAGTAGTCACGCGCCGAGATACCGCTGGCGACGACCGCGTTCAT
>Ga0137404_10003285_pt1 | contig 10787 bp, 8 predicted proteins | sample CZOMad2_1_16fung_FD_108285 | JGI IMG/M metagenome (GOLD analysis project Ga0137404, IMG submission 108285) | Vadose zone soil fungal communities from Angelo Coast Range Reserve, California, USA - CZOMad2_1_16fungal (Illumina Assembly) | ecosystem: Environmental > Terrestrial > Soil > Vadose zone... | reverse complement strand
TTGCAAGCAGTGCAGATACAATTGCGCACGAAGTTGTTCGTTGTTGTCCGAATCCAGGCCCCACTGGTTCACGTGGCTTACGACGCCCACAATCTGAACCAGCGTGCCGTTCCCGTTCAGGTCAAGGTAGTGCAGGTGAATACGCTTGCCGATAGGATCTTCGCCGCGGAAATATTTCTGGGCGAAAAGCTCATCAACAACAGCAACGAACGGAGACTGCTCGTCATCGTGGAGTGTGAAGAAGCGTCCGCGAAGCAGCGAAATTCCCATGACCTTGAGATAATCCGGCTGCACGACGTAGTTCAGCGTCCACTTCATGTCGTTTTCATTCGTCGGCTTCGGTTGACCATCGATCCAGAAAAGTTGTTCGTCGTCACTGATCATCGGAAACGCTCCCCACGACTGAGAAGCAGCTTCAACGCCCGGAGTGGCTGCGAACTTGGCATCGAGTTCGCGCACGTAGGCCCGAATCGTGGCTGGCGGCGCGCCCATCATCGATGGGGGCAGCGACAATCCAAAAGTGAATACATTGTGGGGTTGAAATCCCGGGTTCGTGCTCCAGAGCACCGCGAGGCTTCGGATCATCAGCCCCGCACCAACCAACAGCACCAGCGCCATGGCCATCTCCGCGACGACGAAGACTCCCTGAGCGCGATGACGCGTGCCACTACCTCCACGGCCACCCTCCTTCAACGTTTCATGCAACCGTGGTTGTGATGTCCGCAATGCAGGGACCAGGCCGAATAGAATTCCTGCCAGTATCGCGACAGCGGCCGTGAACAGCAGCACATGAGTATCAATGCCGATTTCCGCGGAGCGCGGAAGCTGCGCAGGCAACACTTTCAGCGCCGCGCTCGTGGCCGATTGTGCGAGAACGACGCCGAGGGTTCCTCCGCTCAGAGCCAGCAAAAGACTTTCAGCGAGAAGCTGCCGCACCAGCCGGCCTCGTCCAGCTCCCAGTGCGGCGCGGATAGCGAACTCACGCGTACGTCCAGTCGAACGTGCCAGCAAAAGATTCGCCACGTTGACGCATGCAATCAGCAGAACGAATCCGACAGCGCCGAGCAGGACGAGCAGCACTGGTTGCACGCTCCCCAACATGTCCTTGCGAAAAGGAATGAGCGTGGCGCCGATTCCTTTGTCCGCGTCAGGGTAGGCTAGTGCAAGGTTGTTGGTGACAGACTGCATATCCGCGGTTGCTTGTTCGATGGTCACGCCTGGTTTGAGCCTGGCTACACCATGAATCCCGAGGCCAGCCGTACGCTGCATGAGCAGCGGGTTGCTCCACTGGCCGATTGGCACATAGACGTCCGGGGCGCGTGCAGTTCGCAGGAACAGATCGAAGCTGGCCGGAGTAACGCCAACGATGGTGTAAGCCTTACCGTCAAGATTGATGGTTTTTCCCAGCGCCCCGGCCGAACCGTTCAGCTTGCGCTTCCACAGCCCTGCGCTGACGAGCACGATCGGTGCAGCCCCAATCTCGTCTTCGCCCGCTGCGAAGAAGCGGCCCAGCACCGGCATTACCCCCAGCATCGAAAAGTAGTCCGAGGAAATGAACCTTGCATTGATTTGTTCCGGTTCGCCGAGCCCCGTCAGCGTAAAGCTGGTGCCTCGCGCGATGGCCACCGCGGAAAAGCTGTGATTGTCGTTCTGCCAATCACGGAAATTGGGATACGAGATTGAACCGGCGCGGAAATTCGGTTTGCTTTCGTGCAGCGTCACCAGTTGCTCCGGATGTGGATAAGGCAGCGGATTGAGCAGCACCGCATTGACAATGCTGAAAAGCGACGTGTTGGCCCCAATACCCAGAGTCAGCGTGAGAACAGCGATGGCGGTGAAACCGGGATTTTTTCGCAGCGAGCGCGCGCCGTAGCGCAGGTCTTGTAGGAATTCTTCCAGCCAAATCCATCCCCATTGGTCGCGCGTCACGCGCTGCACGAGGGCGACATTACCGAATTCACGGCGAGTGGCGGAGTCGGCCTGCTGTGAGGATGCGCCGCGGTCGAGGTGGTCGCGCTTGGCCATTTCCAGATGAGCCGCGATTTCTTGTTCGAGTTGCCGTTGCTTTTTGCCGCGCCAGAAAGGGAATTTCATGCTTCGCTCTCTTTCTTGGCGGGCTCCAGGACGCCGGCGATGGCGTCGGAAAGTTGTGCCCAGCGGGAACGTTCCGATAGGAGGTGTTTCTTGCCGGCGGCGGTGAGGCGGTAGACACGAACGCGCTGTTTGTTTTCGGAGAGCTTCCAGTCAGCTGCGATCCACTTCTGGCGCTCGAGGCGGTGGAGGGCCGGATAGAGCGAGCCGGTATCCACCTGCAAAATGTCGCCGGAATTCAGGCGAATCGCATGGCTGATGCCGTAGCCGTGCTGGGGGCCCCAGCGGAGAGTTTGCAGGACCAGTAGGTCGAGGGTGCCTTGCAGCAGCTCGATGCGATTCTGGTAGCGGTTGGCCAAGGCGATTTCTCGTTTCTGCCGGCGCAGAGAGCGGCGGCCGAGGGGTAGAGGCTCTACATCCCAGCATGTAGGACGTCTACGCCCCTCGAAAGGTCAGCATGCCGCGCTCCGATTTTTGCGACAACGACAAACTATTGTGGAAATGAGGGATAGGGATGAAGGCTCTGGATGATCCGGGAAGAGAATCGACCGTTTTTGGGACGGCGGGTCGCGGAACCGGACACTCTCGAGTTCCCCCCGGGCTGCGATTGGGGTGCTACGGCGTGGTTGGCTATGAGGCGCCCAGCCAGCGACGAGGCAGGCGTTTCGACGGCACGTAGACACAACCGTCAGTCGCAACAGTGCCGATGAATACAACCAGACGCACATGGTTACCAGTTGCGTCTCCGTTTCCACCGCCCCCGCATGCACGAATCTCTACCTCTTGGCCGGGCGCCAGATTTTGCGTTCCACCGAGTGAGCTAAATCCCGGGCCGCCGAAACCGAGGGTTTTAGTCACAAACGCCTCCAGGTCAAAGCCGCGGATCGACTGATCGCTTCGATTGCGTACTCTGGCGGTGCATCGAAGCTCTTCTGTAAATCGTTCGTTTGCCACGGACACGAAGGAGTCCTTGAAGTCCATCGAGACGATTTCCACGGGTGAGTCGGGCTGCTCGATCACGTAGGTCAACGCGACGATATCTTCGGGTCCGGTGATAGTCGGCTTTGCATTGGATTCGGAAACCTTGAATCGGCACGACGCTGGATCCTCGGGCTGTTGAGTCGCGCTGGCTGCGCTCAGCGCGAGTAGAGAAACGGCAGCGCTGCAAAGCAGGATTTTCATTGGGCGTCCTCGGTTGTCGGAATGCACGCGTCAGGATCAGACATGAAGAACTTGCGTTGGAGCTGTGGGAGGTAGTCCGATCCGGATCGATGCGCGAATTCTATCCTAATGGTTTGCGACCGTCGACGACGCAAGGAGAACCGCGTCTTCCAGGCGGTGCGTGCGGTCGCACACTTCTCCTTTCTCTTGGCATTGAGCGAGGCCTCCTGCATCCTACTGCCGGGGAAGAACGTGCGATGAACGTGACATTGCGAAAGGCGGCGACATCGCTGTTGCTGATTTTGGTGGTGGCGTTGGGGGTGCGGCTGGCTTTCGCGTGGGATCAGGCGCGGAGGATCCCTAGCGAGGCGCTGGCTACCGCGCCGTTCGAGCAGGAAACGGGGAGCATCGCGCGATCGATTGCGACGGGAGGAGGGTTCGGCAATCCGTTTGGCCGCAGCACGGGACCAACGGCGTGGCTGACGCCGGTCTATCCGGTGCTAGTCGCGGCTACGTTCAAGATCTTTGGAATTTTCACGGTCCGTTCCTTTTTCTTTTTGGTTTTTCTGAACATTCTTTTCTCGACTGCGGTGTGCGTGCCGATCTTCTACACAGGGAACCGCATAGCGGGTGTGGGTGTCGGCAGCGGAGCGGCTTGGCTGTGGGCGCTGTTTCCGAGCGCGATCATGATCCCGTTCGAGTGGATCTGGGACACTTCGCTCTCGGCTTTATTGGCCGCGACGCTGCTGTGGGCGACGCTGGAAATGGTCGAATCCCGACGTTGGCGCGATTGGTGCGGCTACGGGCTGTTGTGGGGCTTCACGCTGATGACCAATCCGTCGCTCGGGTCGCTGCTGCCGTTTCTGCTGGGCTGGGCTGCATTCCGGGTGTGGCGACAGAGAGCCGACGCGTTGGCGAAGGATGCAGGCTGGATCACTAGACCTGCGGCCGCCCTGGGCTTGGCGATTCTGTGCTGCGTCCCGTGGACCATGCGCAACTACACGGTGTTCCACCGGTTCGTTCCGCTGCGGTCGAATTTTCCGCTGGAACTCTACATCGGGAACAATGAGAACTACGATGACAAGCATCCGCGTTACCCAGGACCGATCACAAAAGAGCGCGAGACTTTGCGTTATTTCCGGATGGGCGAGACCCCGTTCATGGACGAAGAGATGCGCAAAGCCAAAACGTTCATCGCGACACATCCGCGGGTCGAGCTGATTTTGTTCGGGAAACGCTTCGTGGCCTTCTGGGCGGGCATTGCGAACCCGATCGACAATTTTCTCGCTGCCGATTCCTGGTTGGTTCGCGTTGTTATTCTTTGTGCTGGACTGTCGGGCCTCGGCGCGGCCTTTGGTATCGCGGTGTTGATCTGGCGACGTAGTTGCTACACGTTTCCGCTTGCTGTGTTTCCTGTTGTTTTTCCGTTTCTGTATTACGTCACTCATACCTCGCTTCGTTATCGTCTGCCGGTTGATCCGGTCGTTCTGCTGTTGACGTCGGTTGCTGCGGGTGCTCTGGTGCAGTCCATCTCGCAACGAGCATTCGCGAAAACCGCCGGATGACGCGGCCTTAGCGGCGCCATGTTACGCCAGAACGTCCGATCGCCGGGTATAATGCCCACCCATGATTGCATCTGCCGCCCTTTCGAAGCGCGCGCTTAGCATGTTCGGCCGCGTCTTTCCGCGCTGCGGCATGATTTCGCAAGCCGTTGCCTACAATTTGTTTCTGGCGTTTTTCCCCACGCTGCTGATCGCCGTTGGTTTTGCCACTAGCCCGATCGGCGAACGCACCAACCTGTTCGATATGATTTCCGGCCTCACGCGCCTGCTGCCACCGGGCAGCCAGCAAATCGTGTCGGAATTTTTGATCAATCGCGGCCCGCAAGCGTGGAAGTGGGCTTTGGTGGGCTGGATTGGCACGCTGTTGGCCGGCACGCAAGTAATGCGCCTGCTGATGGAGGGCATCCAGGCCGTCTACGGAGACCACCAGCGCCCGGGCTATCTACAGCGGCAGTTGCGGAGCTTGCTGCTGCTGCTGGTGACGATTGCGCCGTTACTCGTCGCAGCGATTCTTGGAGTTTTCGGCCGTCCGCTGCGCCAGTGGGTGGCGTACGAATTGGGCAAGAACCACACGATCCAGACGCTGTGGGGATTTTTCTTTCATGGCACGGCCCTTTTTCTGGCCATGGTGGCGTTGACGGTCATTTACCGCGTGGCCCGTCCGAAGGAATCGAGTTTGCGCAACGTGATTCCCGGGGCGATGGTCGCGACCCTGTTGTGGTGGGTTGCCGACATCAGCTTCGGATTTTACGTCCGGCGGGTGCCCTATAACGTGGTGTATGGCGGACTTGCCGCGGTTATCGGCTTGTTGATCTGGATGCAGATCTCCACGGTGATCATTTTTCTTGGAGCCGCCTGGAACGCTGAACTGGCCGACAAGCGCCGCAAAGCATCTCGATCACATGAGTGAAAAACTTGTTCGCGTCGAATCGTACGCCGGATACAAAGCCGATGAGCGACCTTTGCGAATGCTACTCGACGGCCAAATGATCGACGTTGCAGCCGTCGAGGACCGTTGGTATTCACCAGGGTCGACGTATTTTCGCGTCCTGCTTGCCAACGGCGAGCGGTACGTCCTGCGGCGTCAGGAAGCGCAGGATGTGTGGACCATCGAGGCCTTTCGAGCCACTGGCACCTAACCAAAGCCACTAGCTCCGAGTCCGATAGCAATCCAAAATCTGGTCCGCTGCGGCGTTGTACTAAGATAAACGCGCGCGTATAGTCGCAGTACCGGTCGGCGTCGAGTGGTTTCCTTGCTTTCTGTTGCCACGCCCAAGGGCAACCGGCAAGGGCAAAGAGAGGAACGCATGGGGCGTTCTAGGCAAGTCCGATTCGATCGGCACTCGATTGGGCTACTCCTTACGGCAGGATTCTTGTTTTTCTCGGGGGCCCTTCGCGCCCAAGCGCCGCCTGATCCTGCCGCCGCTCCAAAGACCGACGCAACTTCTTCCGGTACGCCCGGGCAGTCTCCTGCGCCTGCCGGTTCCGCTAGCAACGCGGCTAACGGCACGGAAGTGTCCAGCCGCGACAGTGCGCCAACCTTCAAAGTGCGGGTGAACCTGGTGTTGGTGCGGGTGGTGGTGCGCGATGGGCAAGGGAATGTGGTACCCAATCTGAAAAAGGAAGATTTTCAGCTTTTCGACAATCGCAAGGTGCAGACGATTTCCAATTTCAGTGTGGAAACGCCAGAGTCGCATACCGTCGCGGCCGTCGCTACGGATGCGGCAACCGGCGAAGCCCCGGCGGAAATCTCCCCAGGCGCGTCGGCAAAACTGCCGCAGCGTTTCGTTTCGGTGGTATTCGATGACACCGATTTGAAAACGGACGATGCGGTAACGGTGCGGGCTGCCGCCGGGAAATTGTTTGGTTCGCTGGCGCCGTCGGACCGTGTCGGGATCTACACCACGTCCGGTCAATTCACGCAGGAGTTTACGTCGGACCACGAATCGCTGCAGAAATCGCTGTTTAATATCATCCCGCACCCGCTGTCCACCGCCGCAGGAGTTCATCCCTGCCCGGAAGTCAATTACTACGAAGCCGATCGCATTGTAAACTTCAATGATTCGCAGGCGCTGGGCGTCGCGACGGAAGACACGGTGCAATGTGCCTTCAACGGTGATGAATCGAAGGTGGCTCAAGCGCGGATGCTGGCGGAATCGGGCGCCAAAATCGCCGCGGCGGAGGGCGACTCACAAACCGAATACATCTACCGGCATCTGGAAGACGCGATGCGGCGCCTGTCGGGGATGCCCGGGCAGCGCGTGATGGTCTTTGTTTCGCCAGGATTCGTGGTCACCACGTACACGCGAGAAGGAGGAGACCTCATCGATCGGGCCAACCGCGCCAACATCGTGATCAACACCGTCGATGCACGCGGTCTGTATACGCCCGACATGGGCGACATCGGCGACCCGCCGCGAGACAGCGTTCTGACGGCTGGGCCCAAGACCATGTATCGGACGTCCGCGCAGTTCGCGTCGTCGCAGATTCTGAGCGAACTGGCAGACGGCACCGGCGGAACTTTTTTTCACAATCGAAACGACCTCGACGTGGGACTGCGGCGCGCAGTCGTCGCGCCGCCGCTATCCTACTTGCTGGCGTTCTCGCCGCAGAATCTGAAAGTGGACGGCCACTACCACATCCTGAAGGTATCGCTGGCCGGCAAGCAGAAATTCACCATTCAAGCGCGCCGCGGCTATTACGCGCCGCGCACGGTCAAGGATCCCGCGGAGACTGCCAAGCAGGAAATCCAGGAAGCGATTTTCTCGCAGGAAGAAATACACGACGTACCGATCGATTTGCAGACACAATTTTTTAAGACCGACCAGACGCAGGCGCGGCTGGCGGTTCTGACGCGCGTCGATGTGAAGGGAATCCACTTTCGCAAGGCGGAAGGGCGCAGCCGGGACAATCTCACCTTTGCCACCGCGATTTTTGACGAAAATGGCAATTTCGTGACCGGCGGAGAGAAGATTGTAGAGATGCGCTTGCTCGATCCGACCTTGACTCGGCTCAGCCGTTCGGGTTTCACGGTGAAATCGAGCTTTGACGTCAAACCGGGCACGTATCTGGTTCGGCTGGTAGTACGGGACGCCGAAGGATCGCAGATGGCAGCGCGCAACGGAGCGGTCGTCATTCCGTATTAGTCCGTATTCGTTTTTGCTTTTGGGGGAGCACATGAATACCAACATGAGGGATCGGCAGCGCGCGCTGGTGGCTTCACTGATGGCCGCGCTTTTTCTTGCGGTGCCTACAGCGCTTTCGGCGCAGCAGAGCCCGGCTGCGGAACAGTCGCCTGCGCCGGCTGCACCCGACACTGCGGTAGCTTCGCCGAGTCCGCAAGCCGCCGTCGCATCTCCCCAAGGGCCGGCGATCATCAAGAAGGAATCCAAACTCGTGCTGGTCGATGCAGTGGTTACCGACAAAAAGGGCAACTATGTCCATGACCTGACACAAAACGATTTCAAGGTGTATCAGGACAATAAGGAGCAGCAAGTTGCCAGCTTCTCGACGGGTGCCGACGTGGCGATCCAAGCCAACAACGCGCAGAAGCATTATTTGATTCTATTTTTCGACAATTCTTCCATGGCCATCCCCGATCAGATCCAGGCGCGGGGCGCGGCTACCAAGTTCATGGAAGCCAATGCGGGGCCCGAACACTTGATGGCGGTGGTGAATTTCGGGGGAGCGCTGCGTATCGCTCAGAATTTCACCGCGAATCCGGACGCTTTGCGCGCGGCCATCAGCGGCGTGAAGTCGGCGTACGTGGCCTCGAACGCCACGGCGGATTCCGCCGGCGCTGGAACGATCGCGTCGCCCGGTTTTTCGTCGATCAGCAGCGCCGAGACCGATTTCGGCGCGCGCACCATGCTGCTGGCGGTGCGCAGCCTGGCGAAGAATCTGCGCTCGGTGCCGGGCCGCAAGATGCTGGTGCTTTTCTCTTCGGGATTTGCGCTTACCACGCAAAATCAATCGGAACTGACGGCCACCATCGATGCGTGCAACAAGGCGAACGTGGCGATCTACTCGCTCGACGTTCGTGGCTTGGTTGCGCCGTCGCCCGCGCCTGCGGGAGGTAGCGCGCACCAAGGAAACTCGGGAGACCATGCGCGCGCCGTTTCGCAACATTCCTCGGCTGTGTGGCCGCGGCTGGTACTTACTTCGTGGACGGCCTTGCCTGAGCCGCAGCGGCCTGGCGGTGGCACCGGCGCCGGCGCGGGTGGTGGCGGCCATCCCACCAGCGGAGGCGGAGCCGGTGGTCCCGGCGGGACCGGAGGAACGGGCGGAAGAGGCGGAAGAGGCGGTACCGGCGGCGCGCCTGGAACCGGCACGGGCGGAAAGGGCGGCGCACCGGGCGCCGGTACGGGAGGCAAAGGAGGTACACCCGGCACCGCTGGAAATCCGGGCGGAACGCGCGGCGCGACCGCGCCTCCGAACTACAACCCGTACAACAACTACGCCAACAATCCCTACAATCAATCGCGCAGCATCGTTCCGCAGTTTCCGGAGTCAGTGAGCACCAATCAGCAGGTGCTCGCTGCACTCGCGGACGGCACCGGCGGATTTTCTATTTTCAATACCAACGACTTGCTGGGCGGCCTCGGTCGGATCGGCAAGGAACAGAACGAGTTTTATATCCTCGGCTACGTGCCTGCGGATTCGCCCGAAGGCAGTTGCCACACCTTAAAAGTGAAATTGAATCGCGGCGGAATGAACGTGCGTTCACGCACTGGATTTTGCAATGCGCGGACGGAAAATCCACTCGACGGCAAACCCGTGGAGAAGCAGTTGGAATTGCAGGCGGCCGGCGCGCAGACGGGTTCTATCCGTGGTGCGCTCGAAGCGCCTTATTTCTACACCGGGCCGAACGTGGCGCGGGTGAACCTGGCGATGGAAATTCCGTCGGACTCGCTGAAGTTCGACAAGGAAAAAGGGAAGTATCACGCCAACATCAACGTGCTGGGAATTGCTTCCCGGCCGGATGGCACCGTTGGAGCGCGGTTCAATGACACCGTGAATCTGGAACTTGAAAAGGATGAGTGGAAGGAATTTACCAAGAACCCGTACCGCTATCAGAACCAGTTTGATGCCGCGGCCGGGACATACAAACTCACGGTGGTGTTGAGCGGAGGCGGCGAATCGTTCGGGAAATTCGAGTCTCCGCTGCAGATCGATTCCTACGATGGCAAGAGCATGAGTCTCGGCGGCCTGGTCATGACCAATGCCGCGACGCGGGTCTCGGATATTCCCGCTGGCCTGGATTCCATTTTGCTCGAGGACCGGACGCCGCTGGTGGTGCAAGGAATGCAGTTCGTTCCATCTGCCACGAATCGCTTCAAACGGAGTGACAACGTGGCCTTGTATACGGAAATCTACGATCCGCTGCTGGCGTCGGACCAACCTCCGAAAGTGGCCTTCGCTTATCACGTGATGGATCGGGCCACCAATAAGGACGTGGTTTTCACGGGTGCACTGCCGGCCGAGCAGTTCATCCAGAAGGGCAGTCCAGTGGTGCCCACGGGAATGCTGGTGAAGGTGAAAGACTTGCCGCCGGGTAGCTACCGGCTGGTGTTTCAAGCGGTGGATGGCGCCAAAAATCATCCTCCGAATCGGAGCGTCGATTTCGACGTGACCGACTGACACCCTAGTTTCGTCGGGTCTCGCGAAACCTGCGTCGTGGTTACTGCGGACTACCGCGCGCCTGATTCTGCCAGCAGGCTGCGTAACACGAACCAGCAATTGGCGGGGCGTTCCGACAGGCGACGCATGAAGTACGGGCACCAGTCGGTGCCGAAGGGCACGTAGACTTGCAGAATGTTGCCCGCAGTATGGACCTGTTGCTGAAGGTCGCGCCGAATTCCATAGATCATCTGAAGCTCGTACTTATCCTTCGGCACGTTGAGGCGCGCTCCCTCGGCCTGCGCATGCGCCACCATCATGGGGTCGTGCGAGGCGATCGCCGGGAAGAACGAT
>Ga0137404_10003284_pt1 | contig 10787 bp, 9 predicted proteins | sample CZOMad2_1_16fung_FD_108285 | JGI IMG/M metagenome (GOLD analysis project Ga0137404, IMG submission 108285) | Vadose zone soil fungal communities from Angelo Coast Range Reserve, California, USA - CZOMad2_1_16fungal (Illumina Assembly) | ecosystem: Environmental > Terrestrial > Soil > Vadose zone... | reverse complement strand
GCGAGCACGATCACGTAATCGATCGTCTCGGTGCGATGCATCGGGCCGGTTCTTCCCGGGGGGATGTCGTTCACGGTGAACCGGGTCCCGTTCGGCGGCGGCGGCGTGCCCAGCATGCGCGCACCCATGTCTTCGATATTTTCGCCCACCGAAATGTCTGCGGGCGTACGGTCGGTGCACCAGATCAGCGTCGATACGCCGCCGGACTTCGAAATCCGCTTGTTGGACGCCGTCGCGTCGGTGAGAACCTTTGCGGTCCGGTCTGCGCCGTGTCCCGTTACCACGCGGCGGACCGGGGGGGAGCCTGTCATCGTGAGCCGGGCAGTGGCGCCTACTTCGCCTCTTCGACGCGCGTCAGGGTCGCGGGCCCCTCGCCCACGATGATCAGCCAGGCTTCCTCGTCCTTCGCTCCGTCCCAATGCACCTGCTTGGCGAAATGCGTGACGAACGAGCCTGTCGGCATGGCTACGGTGAGGTTGGGATCGAACTTGTTGCCGGTGGCGACCCACCAGGTGCCTTTGATCACGGTGATGAAGCGGTCGTTGGGGTGAAAGTGCGGCCGGCTGAAATTGCCCGGCTTGAACCGGTTCATGACCACGTACAGCCCGGGTTTTTCGGGGTCGCCCACGAGCACCGCCTGGTTGATGCCGGCCGCGCCGGTCGGATCGCGCCACTTGAGCTGATCGGGCGATTTGTACGCGAGCGCCGCCGGGTTGAGATCGGCGGCGAAGGCCGCAGCCGAGGCGAGCAGCAGCAGGAGGATTCGAGCGGCAGACACCACGCGACGCGACAATGAAATCATTTCGATCCCCTCTTGAGATACCCTCCCTATACGCGTTGGCGTGTGAACCGTCAACACCGACCCGCCGGGGCGGCCGGCCGCTGCTTACTCGACCGCGCGTCTTTCCGTCGCGGTGGCCGGCGTGTCGAGGTAAATCGTTTCACCGGACGCGAGAAACTGCTCGAACGTCCGCTGGTCCACCCATACGTGGCGTTCCAGGCCCGTCTCGAACCACCGGATGGTCAGGCCTCGTGCAGTCTCATCAACCGCAATCCGAATGTTGGATGCCATTTTGGATTCTCCAAATCAAGAGTGTCGACTCCCGGCTTGCCGCCGGCCCATGCAAACGTTCATTTGCACGGTCACCAGCTTAGTTTCGCGCCGGGACAGGCGCTGTTAAGCCTTCCACTGCACTGTAGTGGAATATTTACACCGGGTAGAGGGAGGCCCGGGGCAGCCGGCTCCGGTTCGGAGGACCCTGTCGAAAGGCGCATTGAATTTCACCTACTTTTCACTTTTCCCTGCTATTCCTCTTGCGCGGTCGGTGATATGGCGCCGCTCGTAGCGCCGGGGAGGTTTCCGTTCAGGACAAGCAATTTCGGCAGATGCTCGACGCCGCCCCCGAGGCCATCGTCGTCGTCGGCCGGCAGGGCAGCGTCGTGGCGCTGAATCGGGAGGCCGAGCGGCTCTTCGGGTGGAGCGATGCGGAGCTCGTGGGCGAGCCGTCCAGCCGGCTCATAACCCCGGGGTTCCAGCGAGCATACGACGCGCTGGGCGCGAGCGACGGCGATTCGCCGGCCCAACCTCCCTTGAAGCGTGCCCCGGTGAGCGCCTTCGCCCGACGACGGGACGGGAGCGACTTCCCGGCGGAGATCCATCGCATCCCCTTCGGTCCCGGCAAGGATGCGCCGTTCCTGGTGACGATTCGCGATCTCACGGCGTTGCCGGCCGCCGAGGAGAACCCTGTCCAGGCGAAGGAGCTGGCCGCCACCGTCCTGGCATCGATGGGGGACGCCCTCATCACGACCGATGTCGCGGGAACGATCACTTATATGAACCCCACCGCGGAGCGCCTCACCGGTTGGCGCGCCGCGGAAGCGCAGGGGCACCCCGTCACCACCGTCCTCACGCTCGTTTCCGACGCGACGCGCGAGCCCCTCGAGAGCATCCCCGCGCGCTGTCTGCGCGAAGGGCGCGCCGTGGACATGGACGACGGAGCGCTCCTGGTGCGCCGCGACGGGACGGAAATCGCGATCGGGGACTCGGCGGCCCTCCTCCGCGACCGCGACGGGACCAAGGTCGGAGTGGTGCTGGTCCTTCACGATGTGACCGAGAGGCGGCGCGTAACCCGCAAACTCCACCACCAAGCCACTCACGACCCCCTTACCGGCCTGCTCGGGCGGAGGGAGTTCGAGGAGCGCCTGGCGCGGTTGACGGCGGAGGCCGCAGGCGGCGTGGCGCAACACGCGCTGTGCTATCTGGACCTGGACCGGTTCAAGGTCGTAAACGATACCTGTGGTCACGAGGCGGGGGACGACCTGCTGCGCAGGATCGGCGGCGTGTTTTACGGTCAGCTGGGCGGCCGCGACACGCTCGCGCGCCTCGGCGGCGACGAATTCGGCATCCTGCTGGAATACTGTCCGTTGACCAAAGCGGAGGAAATCGCCGGGAGGCTCAAGCGTGCGATCGAAGACTTCCGCTACGTGTGGAAGGAGAGGACCTTCTCGCTGGGCGTCAGCGTCGGTCTCATCCCGATCAACGCGGCGAGCGGACGCCCGGCCGACATCCTGCGCGCCGCCGACGCCGCCTGCTACGCCGCCAAGAACGCAGGGGGCAACCGCGTCCACCTCGCGCGGCCGGAGGCGGCCCCTCAAGTCCAGCAGCAGGTCGAGAGCCGGCGGATCATGCGCCTCAGCCGCGCTGTGGACGAGGGCCGCTTTCAGCTATACGCTCAAGCGACCGTAGCCTTGGCGCCGGAGCGCCCGGCGCGCTCCCGGTGCGAGATTCTGCTGCGTCTAACCGACGAGCGCGGGGGCGTGGAGGCCGCCGGCGCCTTCCTCCCGCGAGCAGAGCGCCATCGCCTCATGCCGGCAATCGACCGATGGGTCGTGCGCCAGACGATCGCAGTCCTGGGCCGCTTGCATCGCGACCGACCGGGGCTCGAGCTGCCCGTGTGCTCGATCAACCTCAGCGCTTCCTCGCTGGACGATGCGGACCTGATCCCGGTCGTGCGCGAGTACCTGGCGCAGCACCGGCTTCCGCCGGAGGCTTTGTGCTTCGAGATCAGCGAAGCCGCGGCGCTCGGGAAATTTGCGGAAATGCTGCGCCTTATTTCCGAGGTCCAGGCGATGGGTTGCGGGATCGGGCTGGACAATTTCGGTAACAGCCTCGCCTCGCTCGCCCACCTCAAGGCGCTGCCGGTCGACTACGTGAAGATCGGCGGGCACTACGTGCGGGACGTCGCCGACGACCCCGTGTACGGCGCGCTCATGAACGCCGTCAAAGAGATCGGTCGAATCATGGGCATCGTCACGATCGCCAAGGAGGTGGAGAGCGAAACCATACTGCAGAAGCTGCGCGGCCTGGGGGTGGGATACGCGCAGGGGCACGCCGTGGCCGCGCCGGGGCCGCTTGTGGACGCGAACGGAGAACTCGCCCTGTCCCATGTTCAACGACCGGCCGCGGCCGGAGCGCCCGGATCGAATATATAGGTCAGGCTCATCGCCGCTCCACGACGCGCACCATCCGGCTGTTCTTGTATTCCGACAGCCACACGGCGCCGGACTGATCGAGGGCCATTTTCCGCACCTGGGAATCCAGCCCCGGCAGCGGAAATTCGGAGAATTTGGCGGTTGCGGGATCGAAGCGCACGATCTTGTTCGCGGTGAACTCGTCGAACCAGATCTTTCCGCTATGATCGACCACGATGTCGTAGGGGCCGGAGTCCGGCGTCGGAATCTCCCACTCGCGGATCGCTCCGGACTCTTGGTCGAGGAGCGCGATCTTGTTGGTGTTGTACTCGGTGAACCACACGTTGCCGTTGCGGTCTAGCGCCAGCCGGCGCGGACCCGAATAGCGCGTCGGCGGCGCGTATTCCCTGATCGCAGCCGTGGCCGGGTCGAGCCTGCCGATCTTGTCGCCGGTGAACTCGCAGAACCAGACCTGGTTGCGGGAATCGACCACGATCCCGTAGGGCCGCGACTCCTTCGTCGGAATCGCGTATTCCTTGAAGCTCTCAGTCTTGGGATCGAAACTGGCGATGCGGTTGCCGCGGATCTGGGTCATCCAGATCATCCCGTCGCTCGCGAGGAACAAGGTGTGGGGACTCGAGCGCTCCTGCGGCAGCGGCGTTCGCTTCATCTCCCCGGTCCCGGGAACCAGGCGCCCCAGATGATTGCCGCGGCTCTCGCTCCACCAGACAAACCCGTTCCTGTCGGCGACGATCCCGTGCGAGCGCGCTACCTTGGCTTGGATCGGGAACTCCCTGAACCCGCCCGTCTTCGGATCGAGACCGCCGATCTTTTCCCCGTAGCGTTCCACGAACCAGACGTGGCCCCGCGGATCCACGGTCAGGTTGTGGGGGATCGCCGTGCGCGTGGGAATGTCGAACTGCGTGATGACGACGTCGGGTTCGCCGACCGTGTTGCGGTACGCAACGGCTATGGGTACCTTCAGTCCGGGCGCCTTGTCGAGGCCGAAATGCCGAGTGAGATACGCTGTGATCCGTTCCGCCTCCTCGTTTTTGGACGCCATCGCCTCCTCGTCCGAGATCGACTTGTAGTTCGGCGGGCCGATCTCCTCGATCCGTCCCATGTCCATCACGATCTTCTTCCAGCCCAGCCGATCGAAGCGCCGGCTGACGAAGTTCACCGGGCCGTGGCAGTTCACGCAGCGATTGATGACCAGCTGCTTCACGCCGTCCCCGTCGTCGGGAAGCTGCGAAATCCAGTCCGCCGGCGTGAGGATCGGCGCGGATCGCTTGAGCGCGAGGTTCAACGAAGTCTTCTTCCCCGGCGCGATCTCGATGTCCGCCTTCGCCCCCTCCGCGTGCCCTCCCGGTCCCGCGGACACTTCGCTTTTTCCGGGAAAAAGCTCGGGCGCGGCGTAATTCCCGTCCCGCGAGAACACGGTGACGGTGACTCCCCGCTCCAGGTTGCGAACTTTCACTGCCGCGCCGGTCAGGGGCTTGCCGTTCTCGTCGCGAACCGCACCTTGGAGGCCGCCCATTTCGATCGCTTCCGCGAACGAGGTGCCTTGCCAGGACAAGACGAGCAACGGACCGAGAAGGACGATTTTGAGCATGGCGATCTCCATGAAAACCGGGACCGAATCGTGCCGCTTCTACTCCGGCCGGAACTTGGTCTCGGGTTTGACGCCTTTCCTGCGATGCTTTTCGCTGATCTCGCCGTTCTCCGCGTAGCGGCCTTCGACGGCACGTCTCGCCGCCTCGTCCCACTGCGGCAGCCAGTCGCCGAGCGAGTACCCGAACCAGGGCGATTGCGGGCGCAGCTTCGGCAACCCGAGCTCTTCCCAGAGTTTTCTCGCGCGCTCCATGTATTCCTTTTTCGGCAGCGCAAGCGGCGGCATATCTCCTTTCATGGTCGCGTCCATGAGGAGCGTCGAGTCCTCTTCGTTTCCGTGCTCGCGTTTGGGTCCGTGGCCCTGGCCGCGGTGCGGCAGCGCGCGCACGTCCTCCACCGGGTTCATGCGGTAGGCCATCGCCCAGAAAATCGCATCCGCATTGTCCGGATCGATGTCCTCGTTGACCGCGATGGTGATCTTGCCCATGTCGGCCTTGAAGTAGGCGGCGCCATAGAGCGCGCGCCAGACCTCGGTGCGCGGGGTCCCCTTTTCGAGCGTGATCACCTGCACGCGCAGCAATCCCGTGAGCGGCTCGTGCAGCGAGACGCGTTTCACGGCGCGTAACCCGAGCGCGTCGCGAAGGTGCGCGAGATACAGCGGCTCGTAGGCGACGCGCTTGATCACGCTCGACTCCGAAGGCGTGACCTGGCTGATGTAGGAGGGAATGATCGGGTTCCTGCGCTGCGTGATCGCGGTCACGCGCATCGGCATGTTGTATTCCTCGAGCGCGACGTGGCCGTGCGATTCGCCGAAGGGGGCCTCGGGTTCGCAGTACTCGGTGTCGATCAGGCCTTCGATCACGATCTCGCTCTCCGCGGGGACCAGCAGGTCGACGGTCTTCGCGCGCACCACGTTGATCGGCGACCCGGCGAGGCCGCCCGCGACGGTGAACTCGTCCACGCCAATGGGAAGTTTTTGCGGACCCATAAAGGCCACGTAGGGCGGGCAGCCGAGCACGATGGCGCACGGCATCGTCTTTTTTCCGAGCTTCTGGTATTTCAGGTAATGGAGGTAGCCGCCCGCACCGCCGACGCGCGTCGCCATGCGCACCACCAGCCGGTCGGACGATTTGAGCGCGGCGCGATAGGTGCCCATGTTCTGCACGCCGGTCTCGGGGTCGCGCGTAATGACATTGGTCGCGGTGAGCGTGGGCGCGGAATCGAAGCCCGGAGTGGAGATCGGGATCGGCAAGCGGTCGAGTCCCCTGCCCTCGCCCTTCAGATCCTCGCCCTCGTGCACGATTTCGTGGCAGGCGGCGTTCTGTACTTCGCGCGGCGGGATAGGGTGGGCGATGGCCCGGTCCCATTTCCCCTGGATTTCGCTCAAGGGCGCGCCCATGCCGGCCGAGTAGATCGCGCGGTTCGCCGCGATCGCGCCGACGACGACCGGAATGTCGTACTTGCGGCCGCGTCCGTCGATGATGTTGGTGAAGAGGAACGCCTTCCTCTCCGCCTCGTCCATCCCTCCGACGAACTGCCAGCGCACCAGCGGATGCAGCTCCGAGTCCTTGTCGACCGGCCGGGCTATCGTGAGGAGGAGCCCGCGCTTCTTCAGCTCCTCGAGGTGCTCGTGAAGATCGCGATAGCCGCGCGTGGCTGTCGCGACGCCGGTTTCGGCCGGACGGTTCATTGTTTCGGGATTTTCGCGGCTTCGACGACTTTTTTCCACTTCGCCGTCTCGGACACGAGCAGATCGCGCAACGCCTCGGGCGTACTGCCCTGTGCGTCGACGCCGAGATCCTGCAGGCGCTGCTTCACTTCCGGTGCCCCGACCGCGGCGTTGATCTCGCGGTTCAGCCGGTCGATGATCGCCTTCGGCGTCCTCAAAGGCGCAGCCACGCCGTTCCAGGCGGACGCTTCGTAGCCCGGCACGCCGGCCTCGGCGATCGTAGGGATATCGGGGAGGCCGGCGAAGCGATGGTCGAAAGTCACCGCGAGCGCGCGCAGGCTGCCGCTCTTGATCTGCGGGATCATGGGCGCGAGGATTTCGACCATCGCCTGCACGTCCCCGGTCTTGACCGACGCGATGATGAGGGGCGTCGTCTTGAACGGCACCGTCTGGAGGTCCAGACCCGCCATCGACTTGAACAGCTCCGCCGCGATGTACTGGGTGCCGCCGGGACTGGTCGTGCCGACGTTGAGCTTGCCGGGATTCGCCTTTGCCGCGGCGATCAACTCCCGCAGCGATTTGTACGGCGATCTTGCGTCGACGACGACCGCCATGCCGAAAAAACCGACGGTCGAGATCGGAGCGAAATCCCTCGCCGGATCGTAAGGCAGGGAATTGAACAGCGACACGCTCACCGCATGGCCCTGGTTGAACCAGAGCAGCGTGTACCCGTCGGGCTCGGCCTTCATCACCGCCTCGGTGGCGACCACCTGGCCCGCGCTGGGCCGGTTCTCGATGAGCACCTGCTGGCCGAGGCTCTGCGACAGTTTCTGCGCGACCACGCGTGCGGTGATGTCGGCGACACCGCCCGCGCCGTAAGGCAGCAGGATCCGGATCGGTTGAGTGGGATAGCCCTGCGCAAGCGCGGCTCGGGCGCACAAGAACAGCACCAGGCCGGCGAGCCGGCAGCTCGTCCCGAGGTTGATTCTGGTCACGGGTGACTCCTCATCAGGAGCGTATGTTACGCGACGCAATGCGGCCAGTCATGCCGATACCGCCTGCTTTTCCCGGCGAGCCTGCAAGCCCTCCGCATCCTCGATCGCCTCGCGCAGAAAAAGCTCCGCAGGCAATGACAGGCGCGCGGCCGTGGGGCGGGCGATGCTCCACTCGCGCCGCATGGGGAAGCCCTGCACGTCGAGGGCGACGATCGCGCCGGCGCGCGCAAGCGCGTGGGCTTCGCCTTCCGGGAGCAGCCCGATACCCAGGCCGGCGGCGATCGCTTCGGCGAGCGTTTCGTCGCTGGAGAACTGGGCCCGAACGGCGGGGGAGGCTCCGCACGCCGCAAACGCTGCAAGCAGCGCCTCGCGAGGGTCCGAGCCCGGCTCGCGCAGAACCAGCCCTTCGGGAGCGAGCGAAGCCAGCGCAATCGCGCGCGCGCTCGCGTGGCGGTGACCCGCCGGCGCGTAAAGATGCAGAAGCTCGACCGCCACGGGATTCGCCACAAGCCCGGGGCGGTCTTCTGGCGCGGGGCGCAGGCAAAGATCGTCCTTACCCGAGAGCAGGCGCTCGGCCCCTTCCTCCCGACCCGCAATGTGCAAGCCCACCTGAGATCCGGGATGACGCAGGCAAAAGCCGGCGACGAGGCGCGCGGCAAGACGCCGTGCGCCGGGGGTGGCTCCGACCCGCAACACGTCGGACCGCGGCGCGCGCAGCGCGCCAAGCCGCTCTTCGATGCGCTCGAAGAGGCCGATGAGATCCTCGCACGCCGTTTGCAGCTCCCGGCCCGCCGGAGTCAGATGCAGTCCTCGCCCCCGCTGCTCGAAGAGCGTGAGGCCGAGGGTCTCGGAGAGTTTCCTGAGCTGCGTCGATACCGTCGGCTGGGCGAGGTGCAGCTCCTCCGCGGCCCGCGTCACGCTTTGGCGGCGCGCGACGGCTTCGAACACCATCAACTGGGGGAAAAGTCCGTGCCGGAAATACCGGCGCAGCACAGGGCGGGGCATGGCGAGCTCCTTCGTTCGCATCCAGACCACCCGCGGCCCCGGCTCCGTCGAGCCGCGACCGCAGGACCTGAGTCCGATCGCGGGAAAATCACCCTCGCGATCGGCCCCAGGTCTCGCTTGCAGTCTGCGCTGCCGCAGGGCCGGGGCTTACTACCACCCGTGTTGACGACCGCTGCGCGAAGAAGCTACTCCCCTAGGGAGATTGCGCTTGGAAGGTTAGCAGCGTATTGCGACGCCGGCAAGCGCCGGGCATCGCCATCCGCAATGCATCGCATCGCGATTCGCGATGCATCGCCGAACGCGATGGAAGCATCGCGCAAAGTCATTTTTCCTCGCGCCGCCGCGCCGTCAAACTCCTCTGGAGTGAAAGGACGACGAAATGGAAACGCTCATGACGCCCGAATTCTGGTCCGCCCTCGCCGCGATCGTGGTGATCGATCTGGTGCTCGCCGGGGACAACGCAATCGTCATCGCGCTGGCCGCGCGCAACCTGTCCGGAGCGCACCGGCGCCGCGCGATCGTTTGGGGAACCGTGGGTGCGGTCGCGGTGCGGGCGAGCCTCACCGTCGCCGTCCTGTGGTTCCTCAGGCTTCCCGGCCTGATGTTCGCGGGCGGGACCTTGCTCGCGTGGATCGCGTACCGGCTGCTCACCGGAGAAGAGAGTTCGCGCGAGCGCGACGTCGCGCCCGCCGCGGGCTTCTGGAGCGCGATGCGCACCATCGTGATCGCCGACGCCGTGATGGGCATGGACAACGTGCTCGGAGTGGCCGGCGCCGCGCACGGCAGCATCCTCCTGGTAGGGCTGGGGCTGGCGATCAGCATCCCGATCGTGGTGTACGGCAGCACGCTGATTCTCAAATGCATCGAGCGCTTTCCCGGCCTGCTCTACGCCGGCGGCGCGGTGCTCGCCTGGACGGCCGCGCAGATGCTCGTCGGGGAGCCGTTCGTGCGCGAGCTGCTCGCCGGCCGCGCGGCGTCGGTGGCCGCCGTCTATGCCGCCCTCATCGGCGGCGTGCTGGGGCTTGCCTGGGTGCGCAACCGCCGCCCGGCCCGGATTTCAATGGAGGCAACGCGATGAAATACCTCATTCCCGTCGATGCTTCGAAGGCGGCGCTTCTGCCGGTCGATCACCTGGAGGCGGCAATGCGCCGCGGAGCCGAAGTGGAGGCGGTCGTGCTCAACGTGCAGCCCCGCTTCCACCGGCACGTCGCGCGCTTTACGCGCAGGACCGACCGGGACGCGCTTCGCGCCGAGCGCAGCCGGGCCGCGATGGCGGGGGCGATCGAGCGCCTTTCGCGCGCGGGCATTCCGTTCGTCGCAACCACCGAGGTCGGCTCCCCGGCGGAACGCATTGCCGCCGTGGCCAAAGCCCAACACGTGGACGAGATCCTGATGGGCGTCGGGCGCCATCCGCAATGGCTGCGCTGGCTGAACCCTTCGATCGCGCAAGGAGTGGTCGCGCGCACCGACATCCCCGTCGCGGTGATGGCGCGCGGCAAGGAGAGCGCGCTCGAGCGCTATCTCCTTCCCGCGGGCGTCGCCGGTCTCGCCGCGCTGTTGATCGCGGCCGACTAGGGCCGGCGCGGGAGCCAGCAGTCGGGCCGCACGCGGAACACGGTCTGCGCCGTTTCGCCGAGGATGCCTTTTTTTTGCGCTTCGTTGAAGTACGCGCCTTCGACGACTTTCCCGGGCTCCGGATCGCCGATCGGGAAGGGTTGATCCGACCCGAGCATGACGCGCCCTGGGCCGGCTTTTTTGCAAAGATACTCGAGCGAATCGGCGTCGAACACGCAGGAGTCGAAATACATCGCCTCGAAGCCCTTGCGCGGGTCGGCGTACCTGCCCTGCGAGATGGCGTGGTTGCGCGCGAGGCGCCCGAGCGCGTAGGGCAGCGCCGCTCCGCCGTGCGAGAGCACGAACTTCATGCCCGGGAATTTGAGCAGGTGCCCGGAGAAGAGCAGCCGCGACACGGCGATCGAGGTGTCGGCGAGCCGGCCGATCGCGTTCACCAGATCGTAGTCGGCAAGCCGCGGCTC
>Ga0137404_10003283_pt1 | contig 10791 bp, 8 predicted proteins | sample CZOMad2_1_16fung_FD_108285 | JGI IMG/M metagenome (GOLD analysis project Ga0137404, IMG submission 108285) | Vadose zone soil fungal communities from Angelo Coast Range Reserve, California, USA - CZOMad2_1_16fungal (Illumina Assembly) | ecosystem: Environmental > Terrestrial > Soil > Vadose zone... | reverse complement strand
GCGAGGGCTCGACGCCTTCGTCAGGGCCGTCACCCTGGTCCGGGAAAAGGTGGAGAGCTTCGAGCGGTATCCATTCTCCATCCCGGCCATTCGCGCGCTCGACTCGCTCGATCTGCATCCAAAAGTAACCTTCTTCGTCGGCGAGAACGGCAGCGGCAAGTCCACCCTGATCGAAGCCATCGCGGTGGCCGCCCGCTTCAACGCCGAGGGTGGCAGCCAGAACTTCAACTTCGCGACGCGCCGCTCCGAGTCCGAGTTGCACACCGCCCTTCGCCTCGTGCGCGGCGTCCGCAGGCCGAAGACCGGCTATTTCCTTCGCGCGGAGAGTTATTTCAATGTCGCCACCGAGGTAGACCGTATCGCGCGCGAGGTGCCCAGCGGGCGGACCGTACTGGAGGCGCATGGCGGGCGCTCCCTGCACGAGCAGTCGCATGGCGAGTCCTTCCTTGCGCTGGTCCAGAACCGCTTCTATGCGAACGGACTGTACATCCTCGACGAGCCGGAGGCCGCGCTCTCTCCGCAACGGCAGTTGTCTTTCCTGGTCTCGCTCGACGAGTTGGCGAGGCGGAAGAACTGCCAGTTCATCATCGCCACGCACTCACCCATCATCCTGGCCTACCCGGACGCGACCATCTACGGGCTCGGCTCGGATGGACTCACGAAGGTCGCCTACGAGGACACGGAGCACTATGCGTTGACCCGCGACTTCCTGCAGAACCGCGAGCGTTACCTGCGACGCCTGTTCGGGAAGAATGAGGGGTGAGCGTGGTCTTGCGGGCTCCTCCAGGTAGCTGAGTCACACGCGCCTGTGCTACGCCCGCCACGGACGGGAGGAACGACGATGTCAGTCGCTGCTGCAGGATCCCGGACTTGGCTGTCCGAGGCTGATTGCGACCTGGACGACTTCCGCGCTTTGGTCGAGCAAGTCACGCATCCGCGTGACTATCCGCTGGCCGATTCTGTGGATCGGAATGTTCCGCTGTACGACGGCGATCGGCTGCGTGCGCTCGCGGCCAGCCCGGACCGCCGCCGCGAGGTGCAGGCCGAGTTGGTCCGGGCGTTCGGCGACGGTCCCGGCATCGTGGTGTTCAAGCGCGCCTTCGCCGACCTGGCGGTGGTCGACAGGGCCACGGACGTGTTCAACGCCCTGATCGCAGATCAGCGTGCGGCGGGCGCCACCGCCGGTGATCACTTCGCCAAGCCGGGCGCGAACGACAGGGTGTGGAATGCCCTGGAGAAGATGGCTGTCCGCGCTCCCGAGGCCTTCGCCGAGTACTACGCCAACGAGATCATCGCCCTGGTCTCGACGGCCTGGCTCGGCCCGGCCTACCAGATCACCTCCCAGATCAACGTGGTGAACCCCGGCGGCGCCGCTCAGACGGCCCACCGCGACTATCATCTGGGCTTCCTCTCGAACGAGGTCGCCGCCCGGTACCCCGCGCACGTCCACCGGCTGTCGCGGGTCCTGACCCTGCAAGGCGCCGTCGCGCACTGCGACATGCCCGTCGAGAGCGGCCCGACGATGTACCTGCCGCACTCGCAGAAGTACGAGCCCGGCTACCTCGCCTGGCGCCGGCCGGAGTTCGGCGCGTACTTCGACGCCCGCCACATCCAGATGCCGCTGGAGAAGGGGGATGCGGTCTTCTTCGACCCCGCGCTCTTCCACGCCGCCGGCCACAATCGGTCCGCGGACATCAAGCGCATGGCCAACCTTTTGCAGATCTCCTCGGCGTTCGGCCGCGCCATGGAGACCGTGGACCGGGAGCGCATGGCGAACGCAGTCTACCCGGTGCTTCTGAAGCGCAAGGGGCGGGACGCCAGCCAGGCGTGGCTGGACAATGTGGTCGCCGCCTGCGCTGAGGGGTACTCGTTTCCGACCAACCTCGACCTGGACCCGCCAGTGGAGGGCCTCGCCCCGCCGGCCCAGTCGGATACCGTGCGGCGCGCACTGCGCGAGGAGCGGACGCCGGACGGGCTGCGCCGGGACCTGCGGGCCGGTGCCGAGCGCCGCGAGGCGAACTCGCGATCGCGCACGACGCCATCGGACAGGCGCTGACCAGGCAACCAGATCAGCTTTGCTGCGGGCGGCCCCAACTCAAGTGGCAGGCATGGCAGATGGCCACCTCGCGCCCCTGGATGCGCAGCTCGTAGGGCGTTCGCATCCCGCCTGCCTCGACGCCGTCGTAAACCCATCCGCAAAGCGCCTTGGCGCCTTTGCTCACCTTCTCGTCACGATCGATCGGCTCGAGATCGAAACAGTGCTGGACGTTCGCCTTCGTGTCCTCTCGCCACCGATGGGCCATGCCAACACGCTAGCGCCTGGGGAGGCCGACAACAACAGGCGCATTCACTCACGCCAGCGGGCGGGGCGTTTGCCGAGAAAGGCGTCGATCCCCTCGGCGGCGTCCTCCTGCAAGAGGCCGCTCGCCATGCTCTCGCCCGCCACTGCGTAGGCGCCCGGGAGGGGCCGATCCACTTGCCGATAGAAAGTGCGCTTTCCGTTCGCGATCACATGACGGCTGCGCGCGAGGATCAGCTCGGTAAAGCGCGCGACCTCGGCATCGAGCCCGCTCGCCGCGACCACCCGGTTGACCAGACCCCACGCTAGCGCGGTCTTCGCGTCATACAGCTCGCCGGTGAGCAGCATCTCCATCGCGCGCTTGCGGCCGACGTTTCGCACGACACCCACCGCCGGCGTAGAGCAGAACACGCCGACGTTGACGCCGGGAAGCGCGAATCGGGCCTCCTCCGAGGCTACCGCCAGGTCGCACATCGAGACCAGCTGGCAGCCGGCGGCGGTGGCGATGCCGTGCACCCGGGCGATCACCGGCTGGGGCAGCTCGGTCAGCTTGATCATCATGCGGTTGCAGTCCGAGAACAGCTGCTGTTGCCACGCCTTGTCGTCGCTGTGCGCACGTATCTCCTTCAAGTCGTGACCGGCGCAGAAACCCCGGCCCGCCCCGGCCAGCACCACCGCTCGCGCAGTTTCGTCCGTCGCCAAGGCGTCGAGCTCCGACTCCAGCGCGGCGATCATTCCGGCGGAGAGCGGGTTGAAGCGCTCGCCGCGATTCAGGGTGAGCGTCACCACGCCGTCGTCCAGGCGCTTCGACACGTAGGGCGTGGGGACGGTCTGAACGCTCGGGTCCATGCTTCCTCCGGTGCCTGCCTGGATCGCCGCCGAAAACTATCGCTTTTCGCCGATCGCCACCACGACGCGCCCCTTCACGCGCGAGGCGATGAAGTCGTCGAACGCCGAAGGTAGCGCCTCGAATGGGATGGTGCGCGCCATCGAAGCGAGCTGCGGAGGCCGCATGTCGGTCGAGAGGCGCCGCCAGACCTCCTCGTGCTCGGCCCGGGTCGGCACGTCCGTGGAGTTGATCCCCAGCAGGCTGACGCCGCGGAGGATGAACGGCATCACGGTGGTGTTCAGGGCCGGGCTGGCCGCAAGTCCGATGGCGGCGACGGTCCCGCCGAACTTCATCGAGCTCAGCATCCAGGAGAGGACCTCGCCGCCCAGGTTGTCGACCGCGCCCGCGTACGTCGCCCGCTCCAGCGGCCGGATCTTTTTCAGATCCAGCTCGCCGCGCAGCTTCACCTCTTTGGCGCCGAGCCCGCGCAAGAAGTCCCCTTCCGATTCCTTGCCGGTGAGCGCGACCACCTCATAACCGAGGCGCGCCAGGGCCGCGATGGCGACCGAGCCGACGCCGCCGGTCGCACCATCGACGATTACCGGGCCGTTCTTCGGGGCGAGACCGTTGTGCTCCATGCGCAAGATGGCGAAGGCGGCGGTGAAGCCGGCCGTGCCCAGCGCCATCGCGTCCCAGGCGGTCATGCCCGGTGGCAACGCATGCACCCAGTCGCCGGGAAGGCGCGCATATTCCGCATAACCGCCGTCGTGCTTGACGCCGAGCGCGTGGCCCGTCGCGAGCACGCCTTGTCCCGGCTTGAAACGTGGGTCGCTCGAGGACACTACCGTGCCTGCCAGATCGACGCCGCCGATGCATTCAGGCCGCTGGAGGATGCGCCCCTTGCCGGTGGCGGCGAGCGCATCCTTGTAGTTGATGGTCGAGTGAGAGACCCGGACCACGACATCCCCCGGGTCGAGCTCATCGAGGGTGCAGTCGGTGAAGCCCGCCTCGGTCTTGCCGCCGGCCTCTCGGATCCGGAAGGCCTTGAACTTGTCCATGCCTCGAACGCTACACCTCCGGAAGTCTTTCCGTGGCAGATTCGACCCGATGCAGCGCGACGCCTACGATCGCTTGACCGAGCGTCTGCGCCAGGGCCTGTCCGCCGACGCGCGGGTCCTGGGCCTGGTCGCGCTGGGCTCCATGTCCGGCGAGCCGCCGGCGCCCGACGAATGGTCGGACCACGACTTCTTCGTGATCACGCGCGCCGGCGAGCAGGAGCGCATGCGCACGGACCTGTCCTGGCTCCCCGATGCCGGGCAGATCGCGCTCTCCTACCGGGAGACCGCGCACGGCGTGAAGGTGCTCTACCGCAGCGCGCACCTGCTCGAGTTCGCCGTCTTCGATCTGGAGGAGCTGTCGCTCGCGCGGGTCAACCGCTACCGGACGTTGCTCGACCGCTCCGGGATCGAGGACCGGATGCGCGCGCTGCGGGAGCGAACCTCCAGAGAGGTGGTCGAGCGCAGACCCGAGGACCGCTGGCTGTCGGGACAGTTCCTGACGGCGTTGCTGGTCGGCGCCGGACGCTACCGACGCGGCGAGCGCGTGGGCGGGCGAGCGCAGCTTCAAGCCGCCACCGGCCACCTCGCGCAGCTGCTGGTGCGGGCGCGTCCGCTGGAAAGCCCGGGAGCCCTCGATTCCCTCGATCCGCTGCGGCGCTTCGAGCAGGCCTTTCCGGAGCTGGGGCAGGAGCTGGATGACGCGCTCGGTCACTCCCCGCCGGAAACCGCGCTACGGCTGCTGCGCATCGCGCGGCGGGAGCTGGCGCAACGGCTTCCGGAATTCCCCGACGAGGCGGCGGGAGTCCTCGAGCGCCTTCTCGCTGGCAACGTCCGTTGAAGCGGCGCTAGTCTGCGCCGGATGCACGCCCCGCTCATCCTCGCCGCGCTGCTCGCGGCAGCGGCCGCGGCTCCCAAGCCTGCTCGCCCCTGGTCGGACGACATCCTTTATTTCGTCCTGGTCGACCGGTTCGCTGACGGCGACCCGGGAAACGACGCCAACGTCGACCGGAAGGCGAAAGGCGCCTTCCACGGCGGCGATCTCAAGGGCCTTCTCGCGCAGCTCGACGAGATCGCTTCCCTGGGCGTCACCGCCATCTGGGTGAACCCCTTGGTGAAGAACATCCCCGGCCACGTGGACGGGGCGGGGTTTCCCGATTGGGGGTACCACGGCTACTGGGCCGATGACTTCAACAGCCTGGACCCCCGCTTCGGCACCGAGGAGGACCTGCGCAAGCTGGTCGAGGCCTGCCACATCCGGGGGATCAAGGTCCTGCTCGACGTCGTCTACAACCATGCCGGGTACGACACGCGCTACCTTCGCGACCCGAAGACCAGGAAGTGGCTGCGCTCCACCATCGTCGGCGATTGCGGAGAGGACGACCTCACCAGCTGCCTTGCCGGTTTGCCCGACTTCAAGACCGAGCAGCCGGAAGTCGCGAAATTCCTGCTCGATGCGCAGATCGCCTGGGCGAAGCGGTCGGGGATCGACGGCTTCCGGCTGGATACCGTCAAGCACGTCGACCATCCCTTCTGGCAAGAGCATCGCAAGCGCACCCGCGCCGAGTTGGGGCCCCAGTTCTTCTTGCTTGGCGAGGTCTTCGGCGCGGACGCCGAAGGGCTCGAGCCCTGGTTCGAGCCCGACGAGATGGACGCCGGCTTCGACTTCAGCTTCCAGGGCAACGTCCTGGGCTTCGTGCAGGGCCGGGGCCGGACCGTGGCGTTCAACCGGTACCTGGAAATGCGACAGAAAATCCGGCCCGGGCACTTGGTTGCGCATTACCTCTCCACCCACGACACGACCGGCGCTCTTTTCCAGCTCAAGGGGGACACGGCCCTGTTCCGCCTGGCGGCGGTGCTGCTCTTCACCACCTCGGGCATCCCGGTCGTCTACTACGGTGAGGAAGTCGGTCGTCTGGGCGGCGAATGGCCCGACAATCGCAGCGACATGCCCTGGGGCACCCGAGACGTGCTGCCGGGCGCGGGCCTTCCGCGCGATGACGCTTTGCGGCGCGATTACCAGAAGCTGATCGGTATCCGAAAGGCACATCCAGCGTTATCGCGTGGTAACCACACTGCATTATCCACCGAGGGCGACCTCTACATCTTCGCGCGCCGCGATGCGGCATCCAAGGACCTGGTGGTGGTGGCGGTGAACCGGGGCAGCGAGCCTGCCACTGCGACCTTCGCCTTTCCTATGGAGTGGGAAGCCGCCAAGGTGGTCGATTCGCTGGACGCGTCGACCACTCCGCCGACGCGCACCGGCGGTTCACTGACCGTCAAGCTGGGACCGCGCCAGTCGCAAATTCTCGTCGCCGCACCGCGTTGAAGAACCGTTTGCCAATTGACGTCTCGGTCGTTGACGTGGCAAGTGCCTTGTGTCGAGTAGCAGGCAGTTCGGCGCAGCTCACTCGTAATCGGTCACAGGCGGTCCATGGCCAGCGTCGTCCTGGAACATGTCGCCAAGCGCTACGGCGACAACCCGCCGGTGATCAGCGACATCGATCTGGAGATCCGCGAGCAGGAGTTCGTGGTGCTGGTCGGCCCGTCGGGCTGCGGCAAGAGCACGTTGCTCCGCATGGTCGCCGGGCTCGAGGAGATCACCTCGGGCACCATCTCCATCGGGGGCCGGGTGGTGAACGAGGTCCCGCCCAAGGACCGCGACATCGCCATGGTGTTCCAGAGCTATGCGCTCTACCCGCACATGAGCGTGCGGGAGAACCTCCAGTTCGGTCTGAAGATCCGCGGTACACCGCAGGCCGAGATCGATCGGCTCGTGAACCAGGCGGCGAAGATCCTCGGCCTGGAACAGCTGCTCGATCGGCGCCCCAAGGACATGTCCGGCGGGCAGCGGCAGCGGGTAGCGCTCGGCCGCGCCATCGTCCGCGAGCCCTCGGTGTTCCTTTTCGACGAGCCGCTCTCCAACCTGGACGCGAAGCTGCGCGTGCAGATGCGCGCGGAGATCAAGAAGCTGCAGCACCGCCTCCAGGTCACCACCATCTACGTCACGCACGATCAGGTCGAGGCGATGACGATGGGAAACCGCATCGCCATCCTCGACAAGGGCAAGCTGCAGCAGGTCGGCACACCCCTCGACGTCTACGAGAAACCGCAGAACATCTTCGTCGCCAACTTCATCGGCACGCCGCCGATGAACTTCATCCACGCTACCGTGGCCGATGGCGGCGTCGCGCTCGCGGCCAACGGCTTCAAGCTGCCTGCGCCCGCGACGGCTCGCGGCGCGCTCGCTTCCCGCATCGGCAAGGCGGTGGTGGTCGGCGTGCGCCCCGAGAACGTGCTCGAGGCCAGCCGGCCCACGCGAGGCGCGACCGCCAAGCTGGAGCTGACCGTCGACCTGGTTGAGACGCTCGGCGACGAAGTGGTAGTTCACGGCAGCCAGGGGGAAGACCAGATCGCCTTCAAGATGGACCCGCACAACCCGCCGGAGTTCGGCGGCAAGGTGGCGGCGCTGGTGGAGATCGATCGGCTCCACCTGTTCGACGCCGAGACGGAGCAGCGCATCGCGGATTGAGTGCGCTGGAGAAGAGGAGACTTCATGGAGAGCCTTCGCCGAGGAGCAGCCGTCGCGCTCACCGCTCTGGTCGCCGCGCCTGCAACCGCGGCCACCGAGCTCGTGGTGTGGCACGCCTACCGCGCCGAGGAGAAAGCTGCGCTGGAGAAGGTCGCCGCCGCCTATAATGCGGCGCATCCCAACACGCACGTGAGCACCCTCGCGGTGCCTTACGACGCCTTCGCAGACAAGATCTCGGCAGCGGTGCCGCGCGGCAAGGGACCCGACGTCTTCATCTATGCACAGGACCGCCTGGGCGGCTGGATCGAAGCCGGCAACACGGTCGAGCCGATCGACTTCTTCATCGAGAAGGAGACCAAGGACCGGTTCATCCCGACCACGATGGAGGCGATGACCTACAAGGGAACGGTCTACGGGCTACCGCTCAACTACAAGTGCATTACCCTCATCTACAACAAGAAGCTGGTGACCAATCCGCCCAAGGACTCCGACGAGCTGGTGGCGGTGGCGAAGAAGAACACCGACAAGGCGGCCGGGCGGTTCGGTCTCGCGTACGCGTACAGCGACTATTACTACCATGCCGCCCTGCAGAACGCGTTCGGCGGATACGTCTTCGAGGGCGGGGCGAAGCCGGCCATCAACAACCCCAACAACGCAAAGGCCCTCGAGTACCTCCTCAAGTGGCTGGACAAGGACCAGATCCTGCCGGCGGAGCCCTCCACCGCGCTGATCACCGCGCTGTTCAACGACGGCAAGGCCGCCATGATCTTCAACGGTCCCTGGTTCCTGGGCGAGATCAGCAAGAGCATCGACTACGGCCTCGCGCCGTTGCCGAAGATCAAGGAAGCGGGCAACACGCCCATGAAGCCCTGGATGACCGTCGAGGGGGCCTTGATCGCCGCACCCTCCAAGAACAAGGACGCTGCCTACGACTTCATCAAGTACCTCACCGACAAGCCGTCCGGGATCGTGATGGCGGTCGAGGGCCGCCAGAGCCCGGCCAACAAGGCGGTCTACGCCGAGCCCAAAGTGGCAGGCGACGCGGTGCTCAAGTCGTTCCGCGATCAGGTCGAGGTGGCCATCCCGATGCCCAACCTTCCGGAGATGACCATGGTCTGGTCGCCGGCCACCACCGTGATGAACTCGGTGACCCGGCATTCGGCGTCTCCGAAGGCCGCGCTGGACGGCGCGCAGGCGGCCATCTCGAAGGACGTCGCGGGGCTGCGGAAGAAATAATGACCGCCGGCTCCTCCCACCGGCTGCGCTTCCTGGTCGGCGTGGCGCTCGCCGCGCTGCTCGGGGCAGCTCTCTTGCGCGCGTTCGTCTCCGGCGCGAGCAAGCAGATTGCGGACGAGGCCGAGGAGCACAAGGCGATCGTGACGTTGCAGGCGGTGACTTCGCTCGTGCATAGCGCCGGAGATGGCGACGCGGTCCGGAAGGTGGCGGCGGCCTGGCAAGCCCGGACGCCGTCGGTGTCGCAGGTGCGCGTCTTCCTCGCCGAGGGAATGCGGCTCGAGGCCTCGACCGCGCCCGGCGACGCGGGCGAGCGCGCGGCGCCGAGGCGCCTGCAGCGCGAGGAGAAGCCGCTCTACGACCGGAACCAGCGGATCGCGGCGGCGGCGCAGACGAACCGGGAGGAACAGCAGGCGCGCAAGGCCGAGATCGAAGCGGCCCCGCTCGGCGGAGGGCGGCTGTCCCTCGCCGGACTGGTCGAGAAGGACCGCGCGCCCTTGGGGCTGGTGGAGATCGAGACCGCGTTGCAACCCGCGCCGCGCACGCCGGGCTGGTCGGGGTTCCTGCTGGCGGTGATCGCGCCTCTGGCCGCCTTCGCCCTGCTGGCCCTGATCATCGGCGAACGGCGGCTGCCGCTGCTCCTGGCGGGGGTGGCCTGCGTGGCCGTCTCGCTGTTCTGGATAGGGCGTGCCGCCGCCGCCCAGATCGCCGCTGAGCAACAGCGCGCCGCCCAGGCGGTGGCGGAACGCGTCCGCGAGCAAGCGGCGGTGACTCAGGAAGTGGCCAGGGCCCAGGGGCTGAAGACGGACCCGGCGGCTCCGGGCACCTGGGACGTCGACGGCTTCCGCAAGCCGCGCGGTCTCATCGCCGCCGACGGCTCGGTCGACGCGCAACGTCTGGGGCTGCAGATGAAGGAGGCAGCCGGCGCGGTGCGAAGGACGCTGCTGGCCGCGGGCGTGCTTTCGCTGGTGCTGCTCCTGGTCGCGGGTCTTGGCGGCTTCAGCGCGGTAGGCACCACGCTGCGGCGGCACCGGCAAGCCTACCTGTACATCGCGCCCGCCATGGTGGGGATGCTGGTGCTGGTGTTCTTCCCCTTCGCCTATGGCGTCACGCTGTCGTTCACGGATTCGAACCTCTACAACACCAGCAGACCGCTGTCCGAGATCTGGGTCGGCCTGGGGAACTACGCGGACATCCTCGGCGACTTCGGCTTCGTCAAGCGGAGCGAGAGCGGCATCTTCGTCAATTACCTCAACTTCTACTGGACGCTTCTCTTCACCATCCTCTGGACGGTCACCAACGTCGCCATCGGCGTCACCTCCGGGCTCATCCTCGCCCTGATCCTGAACACCAAGGCGCTGGCGCTCCGGCCGCTCTACCGCGTGCTGCTGATCCTGCCCTGGGCGATGCCGAACTACATCACCGCCCTGATCTGGAAAGGAATGTTCCACCAGCAGTTCGGCGTCATCAACCAGCTGCTTCAAGTGTTCGGGTTCCCCGCGGTGTCCTGGTTCGATCGCCCGGCCACCTCGTTCCTCACCGCGCTCGTCACCAACGGCTGGCTCAGCTTTCCCTTCATGATGGTGGTCTCTCTCGGCGCCTTGCAGTCGATCTCCGCCGACCTCTACGAAGCGGCGCGGGTCGACGGCGCGACCCGCTGGCAGCAGTTCAAGGCCATCACCTTGCCTTCGCTGCGGCCGGCGCTGGTGCCGGCGGTGATCATCTCGGTCGTCTGGACCTTCAACATGTTCAACATCATCTACCTGGTCACCGGCGGCGAGCCGAGCAGCTCGACCGAGATCCTGGTGACGCAGGCCTACAAGTTCGCCTTCGAGCGCTACCG
>Ga0137404_10003282_pt1 | contig 10792 bp, 6 predicted proteins | sample CZOMad2_1_16fung_FD_108285 | JGI IMG/M metagenome (GOLD analysis project Ga0137404, IMG submission 108285) | Vadose zone soil fungal communities from Angelo Coast Range Reserve, California, USA - CZOMad2_1_16fungal (Illumina Assembly) | ecosystem: Environmental > Terrestrial > Soil > Vadose zone... | reverse complement strand
GCGCACGGGCAAGCGGCTTGCCCAGGGGCAGCGTATCATTTCGATCGCGTTTCGAGAGCCGCCGAAGAGCATGTTCCCTGCCGACTGCGGTGTCAGCGCTCAAGGACCGGATCACCTGACCTTCGATTTGGCGGACGCTGCGAAGATGTCGCTGTCGTTCTACGGCAAGCGCCCCGGCCCCGGCATGCGGCTGGATAAACTCAGCATGCAATTCGCCATGCACGATACCAGCCACGTTGCCGATGTGCTCGAGGCGTACGAGCGCCTGGTCCTGGATGCCATGCGCGGCGACCACACGCTGTTCACGAGCGCGGAGGGGATCGAGCGGCTCTGGGAGGTGTCGACGAACCTGCTGGAGTTACCGCCGCCCGTGCGTCTCTACGACCCGGGATCATGGGGGCCGAATGCGATTCACCAACTCATCGCTCCTCACGCCTGGCGGCTGCCTTTCGAACGAGTCTGGCGGGATCCCAACTCGGTCGGCAGCTGAGCCCCGATGTTGCGCGAAAAACCCGCTGATTCCGCCGTCCCGTCCGAATGGCAACCCATTGTTTCAGGCAACGCGGCGCTGAAGCTCTCTTCGGTGCCCGCGGGGAGCCTGCCTGCGCTGCGAATGGATTTCGATTTCAAAGGGGGCGGGGGCTTCGTGGTCGCGCGCCGTGCGCTCAGGCAAACCATGCCGGAGGAATATGCGGTGATTTTTCGCCTGCGCGGCCGCGGCGCGGTGAATCATCTGGAGCTGAAGCTGGTCGACGCCACGGGTCAGAACGTGTGGCGGCATGTGCAAAAGGATCTGCGGCTTCCAGAGCGCTGGACACGAATCAGGGTGGAGAGCCGGGATATCGATTTTGCCTGGGGTCCGTCGAGCGGAGGCCGTCTCTCGGCCTTGGGCTCGATGGAATTTGCCATCGTCGCGGGTGAGGGCGGCAAGGGCACGGTGTGGATTGCCGGAATAGAGATCGAGGATTGCAGCCCGGCCGAGGCTCCCAGGGCCAGCGCATCGAGCGCGCTGCCGGATTTCGAAGCGGCCGCCGGGTTGCACGGCTCCGGCTGGAAACCCCAGCCCGACGATCTGCGGCCATGGATCATGATCGATAGGATTAAGCCTCACGCCATGGGCGGCTTGATCGTCGACTGGCTGGAGCACGCGCCGACGAGCGGCTTTCGTGTCCGCGGCTCGAACAGCGGCGTTCGCTGGAAGACCCTGTATGCCACAAAAGGGGCCGGTGGCAAACGCAGCTATGTGTACCTGCCCGGAATCAAGAGCCGGCTCCTTCGTCTGGAGCTCGATGAGCCCTCGGCCGGCGCGGCTCTGCGGGTGCAATCGTTCGAGTTCTCGCGTTCCATCCATGCCTTCTGGAACCAGGTCGCGAATGGCGAAGCGCGCGGCTGGCATCCGCGCTGGCTGCACAATGAGCAGAGCGTATGGACGCCCTTCGGCACCTCCGGCGGCATTCATTGCGCGTTGATGAATGAAGACGGCATGGTCGAGGTCGACCAGGGGTCATTCTCGATCGAACCCATGCTATGGACCCCGGGCCGGCTCTTCACTTGGGCGGACGTCACCTCGCGACAGGAGCTCCTGGCAGATTGGATGCCGGTGCCGTCCGTGGTTTGGGAAACCGGGGACTGGCGTCTGCGCATGCAAGCTGAGGCCACACAGAGCGGCTCCTCGCGCGTACATTATCGATTCGAAAATCTCACGGACCGGGAATTTTCCGGCCGCCTGTTCGTGCTGCTGCGTCCGTTTCAAGTCACGCCGCCGTGGCAGAGTGTCCGCAACTTGGGCGGCGTCAGCAGGATCCACGACTTGGCTTGGCGCGATGGGGCGGTGCTCGTCAATGAGACCATCTTGATCGCGCCCGCGATTGCAGCCGGAGAGGCTACACCCAAGGGATTCGGAGCGCTGCGCTTCGATGACGGATTCATGGCGGCTCACCTGGCATCCGGTGTGCTCCCGGAGAACGCGGAGACGCATGACTCCTTCGGTTTCGCCACGGGCGCGCTCGGCTTTGAGCTGCCGCGCCGGGCTCATGAGATGGCTGAAATCGTTCTGAACTGTCAGCCCGCCGCGGCGGCGCGCTCTACGGCTTCGCCGGTATTCGAGTGGGGCACGCGCCTTCCCTCGGCCCAATGGACCGGCAATGATTGGATGACGGATGCCGTACACGCGGCGCTCACGGCCACGGCGCACATTCTGGTGACCCGCGTAGGTCCGGCTCTGCAGCCGGGCCCCCGGCGATACACCCGTTCCTGGATTCGTGACGGCGCCATGATGAGCGCGGCCTTGCTGCGCATGGGACACGCGCAGGAAGTGCGGGAGTTCATCCGATGGTATGCGCCGCATCAGCGCGCCGACGGTTTCGTGCCTTGCTGTGTCGACCGCGAGGGGGCCGATTGGCTGGTCGAACACGACAGTCACGGCGAATTGCTGGCCTTGATCGCCGACTACTATCGATTCACGTCGGATGATGCTCTCCTCACGGAATCGTGGACGTTCATCGACAGGGCGGCCGGATGCATCGAGAGTCTGCTGGGTGAGGATGGGCTGCTGCCGATATCGGTGAGCCATGAGGGTTACCTGGCGCAGCCCGTGCACTCCTATTGGGACGACTTCTGGGCGCTGCGAGGATTGCGAGATGCGGCGGACCTCGCGAGCGCGGCCGGCCACGAGACTTCGGCGCAAAGGTGGCGATCTTTGAGCGCGCGCTTTGCCGCTTCGCTGTTCGCTTCGATCGAGGCAACCCGTGCGCAGCGCCAGTTGGACTTCATTCCAGGCAGCATCGAGTGGGCCGATTTCGATCCCACCGCCACCGCCAACGCGATTTACTTGTTCGATGTGCCCGAAGGTCTCAACCGCCCGGCGGTCGATCGGACCTTCGACAAGTATCTTGCCGACTGGCGCGGAAAGCGCAGCGGCGCCGTGGCCTCGCCGAGCTACACGCCCTATGAAATTCGCATCATCGGCGCCTTGGTGCGATTGGGACGGCGCGATGCGGCGCTGGAGCTGTTGCGCTTCTTCTTGTCGGATCGCCGCCCCCCGCCTTGGAATCAGTGGCCGGAGATCGCGTGGCGGGACCATAAGGCTCCCGCTCACGTAGGTGATCTGCCGCACACCTGGATCGGCGGCGAATATGTGCTTGCGGTGCGGAGCCTCCTTGCCTACGAACGCGAAGCTGATCGATCCCTGGTGCTGGCGGCGGGCCTGGCGCCCGAATGGATCGAAGGTTCCGGCGTGCGGGTGAACCGGATGCCGACCCTTTACGGCACCTTGAGTTATTCGCTGCGAAGGACCGACTCGGCCACGCTGCGATTCGACATTGAAGGCGGAATTACGGCCAAGATCGTTCTACGCCCGCCGCTGGGGACTGCGCTGCGCAGCGTGGTCGTCGACGGCAGTGCATATGACGACTTCGACGAGGATTCCGTGACCCTGCTTCGTACACCCGCGGAAGTCGTCTGCACCACGTTCTGAACGCCTTCGAGGTTGGGATCTGCGGCACGGTTTGGGTGGTATCCTGAGGTCAAAGCGTGGCAGAGTGCTCGGCACGGTAATGGAACACTCCACAGAAATCCCCGGCACCCCTCCTGAGAGCGAGAGCGCTCATTTGGGCCTGGCGCGGCAGATCGGACTCGTCACCCGTACGATCTTCGGCTCGCCGGTGCGCAAGGTGCTCATATTCGTGTTGGTCGAATTGATTCTCATCGTCGCGGCCACCGCCTACGGACAAATTCGCCTCAACGGCTGGAATAAGCCGTTCTACGATGCCTTGTCGCGGCGTGACCTGCGGGACTTTCTCTTCCAGCTGGGGGTCTTCTTCCTGATCGCAGGATTTCTCCTCGTCCTCAATGTCGCGCAGCGATGGCTGGTCGAAACCTTGGAACGCAAGCTGCGTGAGGGGCTCGTACTCGGCCTCCTTCGCGACTGGATGCTGCCGCGACGCGCATTTTGGCTTGCGAATGCGGGAACGATGGGCGTCAATCCCGACCAACGTATCCATGAAGACGCACGCAAGCTCTGCGAGCTGTCGGCTGATCTCGGCGTCGGATTGCTCCAGGCTTCGATATTGTTTCTTACGTTCTCGGGTGTGCTCTGGAGTCTTTCGAACGACTTCATATTCCGTGTCAATGATAGGGACTACACGGTCCCGGGCTTCATGGTGTGGGCGGCGATCGCCTATGCGAGCGCAGGCTCGCTTCTCAGCTACTGGGTGGGTCGAGGCCTCATCAGCCGCAACGCGGAGCGCTACGCGCGCGAGGCCGATCTGCGCTTTTCGCTGGTGCGGGTCAACGAGCACGTCGATGACATTGCGTTGGCGGAGGGCGAGGCGGACGAGAAACGCCGCATCGAGATGCATCTTCGCAATGTGCTCGCTGCTACGCGCCGCATCGTCAGCGGTCACGCCAACCTCACCTGGGTCACCGCCGGCTTTGGTTGGGTCACGATCGTGGCTCCCATACTGGTTGCGGCGCCTTTGTATTTCAGCGGGAAGGTTTCTTTCGGCGGCCTCATGATGGCGGCGGGCGCGTTCAGCCAGGCGCAGTCGTCGCTGCGGTGGTTCATAGACAATTTCAGCGCCATTGCCGATTGGCGCGCCACCTTGCTGAGAGTCGCGAATTTCCGGCATGCGCTGATCAGAACTCAGGAGCCGAGAGGATTCGGAAGCCGCATCGTCTATACCGAGGGCAATCCCGGCGAGATTTCAATCGAGGATCTCGAGATCGTGTCTGCCGCGAACGCCGACAAGCTCAAGGAAACGAAAGTGGTCGTGAAGGGCGGGGAACGGGTCCTCATTCTGGGCGCGCCGGGAACCGGCAAGACGCAGTTGTTTCGCGCGTTGGCGGGACTATGGCCCTGGGGCGCCGGGCGCATCACGCGCCCGGCAGGCGAACAGATATTTTACTTGCCGGGCGGTACGCCCTACATGCCGCGAGGAACCTTGCGCGAAGTCCTCGCCTATCCTTTGAAGGCCGAGAGTTTCGCCGAGACCGATGCGACGCGGGCGCTCTACCGGCTCGGCCTTGAACGCCTGGCGCCCCTGCTCGACACCACTCACCGATGGGATCGGGAGTTGGGTCAAGACGAGCAGCTTTGCCTCGCCGTCGCGCGCATCTTGCTGCAAAGGCCGCCCTGGGTACTCATCGACGGCACATTCGGCTTACTCGACGACGACGTGCTCGAACTGGTCATTGACGTCTTCAGCAACGAACTGAGGCACACCGGCGTCATCCACATCGGCGGACCCGCTCAGGCGCACCCGCTGTTCACGCGGGTCCTGCATCTGATCAAGATCCCCGGGGCTCGCAATATTGCGGCGACCTTGACGGCACCCGGAAGTCGCAAATGACGAGAGCGTCTACGCCGGCCGCGGAAGGGGTTGTCAAGTGGACGGCGAACTGTCTTTTCTGGCTTTTGGTCGTTGCCGCCTCGAGAGTTTGGGCCGGCGGGCCGGTTTTCGAATTTCATACGCCTGGTTCCGTGGACGATGCCGCGGCCGGCACGGCCATGCGCGACTTGGCTGCGCGGCTCGTTCCCGTCTATCAAGACCCCGATCCGGACCGCTACCTCGCGAATTTGTCCGCGCTTCAATTGGTGGCGGGCAACTATTCGGCCGCGCACGAATCGCGGCAGACGCTGCGCGATCGGCGGCGACGCTTGGACGCCGGCCGGCCGGTCGGCCGCGACGTGATTTTCGACATGTACGCGCGCGCGAAGGCAATGGAAGCGGAGAGCCGGGTGCCCTTCGCGCAAGCCTTTACGCAGGCATACGAAGATGTGGTTCCCCGGCTCAATGATCATGACGCCTACGCGGTCACGCAATGGCTCGGGACGTCGCCGGCGGTGTTTCGGTACGCCCTGCAAAAGTTGTTCGATCAGCAGCGAGCCGACGACAGCATCGAACAAACGGAAGCGGTGGCGCTGATCCGGGCGTACCTGTTCTTTGATGCCTATCGGAGCTTCGGTCCCCTGGTCGTCTCGCTCGATGACGAGGACGATCGACGGCGCTACGCGGTCGACGAACAAGTCCTGATCGAGACTCCCGGAGGGGCGAGCATTTCCGCGATGCTGGTCCGTCCCAAAAGCCTCTCCAAACCGCTTCCGGCGCTGCTGGAGTTCACGATCTACGATTCACGCAACTACGCCAAGGAGTGCGCGGCCCACGGCTACGTGGGCGTAGTAGCCTACACGCGGGGAACGCATGAGAGTCCCCGGCAGGTCGTTCCCTATCAGCACGACGGCGATGATGCGCGAGCAGTCATCAATTGGATCGCCAGGCAACCCTGGAGCGACGGCCGCGTGGGCATGTACGGCGACGGCTACAGCGGCTTCACCTCGTGGGCGGCCGCCAAGCGCCTGCCGCCCGCGCTCAAGGCCATCGCCACCTCGGCAACCACCGCTCCCGGAGTCGATGTTCCCATGGGAGGCAACATCTTCCAGAACTCCGCCTACCGGTGGTCCTCCTACGTGACCAACACCAAAACGTCCGACGAAAGCACCTATTACGACGACGCGCTGTGGCACGCCCTCGATCAAAAGTGGTACGTCAGCGGAAGTCGATACCGAGACTTGGGCCGCCTGCACGGAAAACCCAATCCGATATTCATCCGCTGGCTGAACCATCCGAGCTACGACCGGTATTGGCAGGAGATGGTGCCTTACCGGGAGCAATTCGCGCCCATCAATATTCCGGTGCTGACGATGACCGGCTACTATTCCGGAAGCGAACTCGGTGCCTTGTACTATTTCACGCAGCATCATCGATACAACCCGCATGCCGACCACACGCTGGTCATCGGTCCCTACGATGACGCCGTGATGCAGAAAGGAGCGTTGGCCACGCTGCAGGGCTATCAGGTGGATTCGGCCGCGCTCGTCGACCTTCATGAGCTGCGTTATCAGTGGTTCGACCACGTCTTCAAGGGCGGCGCGATGCCGCCTCTACTCAAGAACCGGGTCAACTACGAGGTCATGGGCGCCAACGAGTGGCGCCACGCGCCGTCGCTCGAAGCCATGGCCAAGGGGTCGCTGAAATTTTATCTGGATGCGACGGTGTCCGCCGACGGCCACCGGTTGACTCAACATCGGAATGCGAAAGCCGCGTTCATCCGGCAGACGGTGAATTTGGCCGATCGCGGGGACGCCGCCTGGACGCCCTCGACCGACCTCATCAGCACCAGTATCGCAACCCACAACGATGTGATGTTCGTGAGCGAGCCGCTGGCGAAGCCGACGGAATTCAGCGGTCTGTTCTCCGGCCGGCTGGATTTTACGGTGAACAAGATGGACATGGATCTGAACATGATTCTTTTCGAGCGCACGGCCGGCGGCGAGTATATTCGCCTGTTCAGTCCCACTTACGAAATGCGCGCCAGCTATGCGCGAGACCGCGTTCATCGTCACCTGCTCAAGGCGGGCGAGCGCCAGGAGCTCTCGTTCAGGAGCGAGCGGATGACGAGCCGGCAGCTTCAGCAGGGCAGCCGGCTGGTGATGGTTCTCGGTATCAACAAGCGGCCGGATCGCGAGATCAACTACGGCACGGGAGGCGACGTGAGCGAGGAATCCATCGAAGACGGTAAAATTCCCGTCAAAATCCGCTGGCATAACGACAGCTATATCGAAATCCCGGTTCGCAGGTAGGCCGTCGCGTTGGAATCCAGCCCAATTTCGTGGCCGAAGGCTAGGTCTGCTCTCACAGCGGCCGGCGTACGAGCGCTTCAATGAACAGAGCGACAAATTAGCGGCGCAGTTGACGCATCAATCCGCGACCGCCTGATACGCATCATTGAAAACGTGGATCGGCGGCGAATTCGCGGTCGGTCAAGCTGCGGAGAAAGGCGGCCAAGTCGGCGCGTTCGGTTTGTGATAGGTCCAGCGCCCGGATGCGCGAATCCCGGCGCGGACTCTCGTGCCCACCGCGCGCGTAGTGATCGATCACCTGTTCCAGGCTCGCCACACTTCCGTCATGCATATACGGCGCGGTCAGCGCCACATTGCGCAATGTGGGCACGCGAAATTTTCCCATGTCCGCGGTGCGATGGGTGACCTCGATCAGCCCTTGGTCGTTCGCCGGATAGCTTCCCCGTCCGTCCGTGTCGTACAGGCCGGTGTTGGCGAACAAGGCGCCTTGCGCCTCGTGTCCTTCGTAAATCAGGGATCCGGAGAAATTGATCCCCGAATGACATTGCGCGCAGCCCGCCCGCGTCGAGAAAAAGAGCGCCATGCCGCGTTTTTCCGAGTCCGACAGCGCCGTTGGGTCATCGTCGTACACATAACGATCGAACGGCGAGCGGCCCGAGATCAAGGTTCGCTCGAAGGCGGCTATCGCCTTGATGATGTTGGTCATGGAAATCGGTGCGGCGTCGTCCGGAAATGCCGCGGCGAAAAGGTCACGATAAACGGTCTCGGTGGACAAGGCCTGGACGGCCGCGCGTCCGTCGCCCGTGACGCCCATCTCCACCGGATGCTGATTGAACAGCGGCTGCCGCATTTGCGACTCCAGCGAATGGACTCTCACGTCGCTCCAGGTGAAGGCCGGGTTGTAAGCCACGTTGGCGAGACTCATGGCGCTGTGTCTCACGGACTCGCCGGTGGCGCCCAGGGCACGCGGCCGGCCGTCGGTGAAAGCCAGCTCGGGCCGATGACAACTCGCACAGGCGTACCGGTCGGTCGACGACAGTCGCGCCTCGTGAAATAGCCGGCGCCCCAATTCTACTTTGGCGGAAGACATCGGATTGTCGGCCGGGACCACCGGACGCGGGAAGCCGGGGGGCAAGCGCCATTCATAGGCCGGACTCGACGACCTATCCGCACCATGCGCGGCAATCACTGCCGCGCATGCCAGTACGATGATGAAGCGCTTGCGAACGGGAGCCTAGGCGGCGACGCCGGCTATTTCCACGCAGCCTGCGCGCCGACGGCGAGCGAAGCGGTTTGCGCGGCGATTCCGGCCCGCTCGTCCACCCATTTCGAGAAAGCCTCGATGACGTCGGGAGCCACACCTTGAGCATCCGCGCGGCGGGCGTCGGTCCATCGGCGCATCGCCGTCATGAGTTCGTCGGCGAGGCCGCGGGATTCTCGAAACAACGTCATGTACGCTTCCTTCGCTTCGTCGATCTTATTCAGACCGAGATAGGCTTCTCCGCGGTACTCGATGGCTTCCGGATAGCCGGGATTGAGCTCGAGAGCCTTGGCGTATGCCGGCAACGCCGCGTCATAATTACCCAGATGACGGTTGGCAAAGCCGATGTAGTTCCACGCCTGATACATCGTGGGCTGTTGCGAGACTGCATCGATGAACCGTTCCAGCGCCTTGGAATAATATTGATGGGCCTTGTCGAGCGCTTTGGCACTCTTCTGAGGATTGGAGGCCTTCGCAGCGTCGGATTCGTACTCCTTCGCTTCCTTGATGGAGTGCACGCCGGAGTTGTAAGCCGCTTTCGCCGCGTTCTCGGGCGAACTCGAGCGCGAACCGGCCGCGGAGTCGGTGCCGCCGCCTCCGCCCATGGACCCGCCGCCGTGGGCAAAACCGATTCCGACAGGCGCAACCGCCAACACAACCGTCAAACCTAGGATACCGCGACTGACTCGCATACCAACCTCCGGAGGTGCTTTCCCAAGAACGCTATCTACGGGGAGTTAGTACCCGAATGAGCCGGTCGGGTTTGAAACTCCGCGTGACGGGTACGCGTGCCGCGGTCATGAGCTTTTGTTGAACTGCCGGGAAACGGCGAAGTCTCATAATTGCGAAGCCCTATATAGTTTGCTGAACTAAGTCCTATATAGTTTACTGAACTCGGCCATCGGTGACGTTATGAAAAAGCCCTCGGCGCTCCGTACTCTGTCTCTGATCGTCTGCGGCGCCATCGCCGCGCTGGCGATGAGCGCGCCCACGTTTGCGCAGCATGGGGGCGGCGGTCATGGTGGGGGTGCGGTCGGCCACGGCAGCGGCTACCGCGGTGGATATGGCGGCGGCTACCGCGGCGGATATGGTGGGTACCGCGGCGGTTACGGCTGGGGAGGCGGCTACGGGTGGCGGGGCGGCTACTATGGTTGGCGAGGCGGATATGGCGGCTGGTACGGGCCGTGGGGCTGGGGCGGCGTCGGGTTGGGTTTGTATTTTGCGACTCTGCCGTTGTATTACTCGACCGTCTGGTGGGGCGGAATTCCCTACTACTATGCGGACGACGTCTACTATCGGTGGGACCCCACGGTCAGCCAGTACGAAACGGTGAGTCCGCCGCCCGGGATTCAGGGCGAGGCTGCGGCGCCGGGCCCTGGGGCATCGGGGGCGTTGATCGTGTATCCGAAGAACGGCCAGAGCGAGGCGCAGCAAGGCACGGACAAGTTCGAGTGCCATCGCTGGGCCGCCGGCCAGACGGGGTTCGATCCGACGCAGGCGACAGGCGCGACCGCGCCCGGCAAGCGTTCGGATTACTTTCGAGCGCAAGCGGCCTGCCTCGAGGGTCGCGGATACACCGTCAAGTAGCCGGCGAGGCATGCGGGCACCGGCTCCCGGGGACGTCGCCGGCCTCGTTGCGGCTTCGTTTGGGCCAAACGCCGCATCAGGGCTGAATTCTCGACATACCCCCAGGCGCGTGTCAAACTACGTGGTTTTGACGCCGGCCCTCCGCGGCCCTACTGATACTTTTTACGGAACTTTGCCATGCCCCGCACAACGCCCCTTTCCGATATCCGCAATATCGGCATCATCGCCCACGTCGACGCCGGCAAGACGACGACGACCGAGCGCATCCTGTATTACACGGGGCGTAAGCACACCATCATCGACAT
>Ga0137404_10003280_pt1 | contig 10793 bp, 20 predicted proteins | sample CZOMad2_1_16fung_FD_108285 | JGI IMG/M metagenome (GOLD analysis project Ga0137404, IMG submission 108285) | Vadose zone soil fungal communities from Angelo Coast Range Reserve, California, USA - CZOMad2_1_16fungal (Illumina Assembly) | ecosystem: Environmental > Terrestrial > Soil > Vadose... | reverse complement strand
CTCCGAAAGGCGCATCGGGCGTCAGACCCTCTGGCATCTGGCTCGACCTCCCCCACCCTTGGCACGCGGCGTCCGCGTCGCGTTCGAGGGGGGCTGCCGATGATTCTTTCCGAGACCGCCGAGAAGTTGGTGACGGCGCTACAGCGCGACGGCGCCCGCGTGCTGTGCTTTCCTTGTGTCGCCGAGGAAACCGACTCCACGATTTACGAGGCCCACGAGGCCGTCCGAGAACTGATTCTCAACAGGCGCGCGCTGGCGAGCCCGAACGTCGCGTGCTCTGTCTGTCACCGCTTGCACCTCGTCGTAGGGCTGCGCACCGGAGGGTAGGACTGGCGTCGTCGCTCCTATGCCTCGGGAGGTGCCGCGCCCGCAGCGGCAGCGATCGCCTGCTTCAGATAACTGAAATCGACGGGCTTCGTAACATAGTCGAACGCGCCGCGCTGAAGGAGTTCGCGCGCCTCGTCTTCTTCGTGGTTGCCGCTGACGATGATGATTGTCGGCGGTTGCGGGCTTCCTCGCAGGTGGTCGAGCACCGTATGGCCGTCGATGCCTGGCATCCGAATGTCGAGCAGCACGACGTGCGGAGCAAATTCGCGGACCGCCCGAATGGCCTGAACGCCGTTGTGAGCGACAGCCGTTTGATGACCCAACCCCGTCACCAGCTCGTCGAGGACGGCGGCCACCTCCGGTTCATCGTCGACGATCAGGACGCGGATCTTGTTGTCGGGCACGCCTGATTCTATCTCACCCGCACATCTACCTACGGCCGCCGATCTTCCCTGGGCCGCGGTGCAGATCGCCGCGCGCGGCGCGCTCGTCCTCGCGTAAACGCTAAGCCGACTTATCGGCCTCTCATATCCCTGCCATCGGTGCCGTCTTGTTCGGCGAGAAACACTTTTCGGGGGTTGACGGCCGGGTGCCCTGCCGTACGCTTGACGCGATGTGAATCTACTTAGGAACGTCTGCGGTCGTTTCGGCGCGAGGCCGGCTGCAGCCCATAGCACGCCGCCGTACGACCGCGAACGCGAGACCGCTCATGTCGGACGATGAGAGCATCAGCCAGCTGCTGCGTGACACGGCACCCAGCGCGTACTGCCTCCGCTGCCTCGCCCAAGCATTCCCCCTGACGTCCGTCGTGTGGCGCCGAGTCGAAGAGGCCATCGCGCGCGGCGATCCGTTGGAGGCGTTGCAGGGAAGATGCGCCATCTGCGGTGATCACCGTAGCGTGGTGCGGCACAAAGTACCGTGAGAGGTCGACTCAGGTGGCGACTCGCGCACAGCGGCGCATCCTCATTGTCGACGATGTCGAAGACAACCGGGACATGTACGCGCTTTACCTCGAGCACGCCGGCTTTCATGTCGAGGTCGCCCCCGACGGCGAGGTAGGCCTCCAGATGGCCCAGAACAAGCCCTTCGACGTCATCGTGATGGATCTCTCCATGCCGAAGATGGACGGCTGGGAAGCGACGCGCCGGCTGAAGGCCGACAACCGCACCCGCCATATTCCGATCCTCATTCTGACGGGTCACGCGCTGAAGGGGGCCGAGCGGGAGGCCCTCGCTGCCGGCGGCGATCGCTATTGTATGAAGCCGTGCCTCCCGGAGCAACTCGAGGAGGAGATTCGGCAACTCCTACGGCCGAAGCGCCCGCGCCCTCGATGATCTTGCCGGCGGCGGCGGTGCAGCGGGCGGCGTCGCAAGCTATGTGTAAGCGGATCGTCCACGTGCCCGGCGGACGCCGCCGTCAGCGCGATCACCTGCCCAGCCGCTCCTCCCCGCGCCGCATCTCTTCCTCTGCGGCCTTGGCGCGGCGCTCGGCCTGCAAGCGCGCCTCGTTGAGAAAGCTGATCGCGAACCCGATGGCCACGAACACCAACATGGCGCTGGCGTCCTCGACACGCTGGATACGGAGGGAGTAGAGCGGCGGCAGCCAGAGAAACGCCAGCGAGAGGGCAGCCAGGATGGTGGCCAGCACCCCCGGCCCGAAGCCGCCGAGCCAGCTGGCAAGCATGATGGCGGGGTAGAAGAGCAAATACGGGTGCGCGAGGCTCCAGCCCGGAATTACGTAGGCTCTGATCCCCACGACGATGGCGATGATGGCCACGGCAATCGGGTAGCGCGCCCACCCGGAACTGAACGCCAGCGAGACGAGCCTCACGGATCAGGCGGTGGCGCCGCCTCGGCGGCCGCGACGATCACGTTCTGCAGCGAGCTGACCTTCGTCATCGGCTTCCGACCTTTAAGCCGGCTGATCGTCAGGGCCCTGGGGCGCTGGCGGCAACTTCAGACAGGCTGGACACAGTTTGTCACGTTGGGTCTCTTCCGCGTCCGGTGGCTTCACGAGCGCGAACGCGCGACCGCAGAGGCCGCAGATGCGGCTGTGGGCTAGGGGCACCTTCTACTCGACTTCGAGAATCATCTCGACCTCCACCGGCGCGTTGCCAGGAAGCGCCGCCATCCCGACGGCCGACCGCGCATGCTTGCCGATCGCGTCCCCGAAGACCTCGACCATCAGGTCCGAGAAGCCGTTGATGACTTTCGGTTGATCGCCGAAGCCGTCGGCAGAATTCACCATGCCGAGGACCTTCACGATGCGCTTGACGCGGTCGAGGCTGCCCAGCACAGCTCGTATTTTCGACAGCATGATCAGTCCCGCGTGCCGCGCCGCCTGGTAGCCCTGCTCGACAGTCACGTCTCTCCCGACCTTGCCATTGGGCGTCCACTGACGACCCGAAGTAGTCCCGGATAGAAAGAGGAGATTGCCGACCCGTACCGCGTCCACATAATTCGCGATGGGGGCAGGCGGGGGTTCATCACGGCGACGAGCCCACCGGCGAGCGTCTTCATCGACGTTGTCATCCGTATTCTCCTCAACGCACGCCGATCCGCTATTCGATCACCTGATCCGCCCGCAGCAGGAGCGACGGCGGGATCGTGAGGCCGAGGGCACGGGCGGTTTCGAGGTTGATGACCAGCTCGAACTTGGTTGGTTGCTCGACCGGCAGATCACCGGGCTTGGTGCCCTTGAGGATTTTGTCGACGTAACTGGCGGCGCGCCGCCAGGAGTCCGTCAGGCTTGTCCCGTAGGACATGAGACCCCCTGCATCAGGGCCCTCGCGATACATGTAGATGGTCGGAAGCGCATTCTTCTTCGCCAGGCTCGCAATCTGGGCGCGAAGCCCCCACAGGTAGGGGCTTCCGAAGACCATGACCGCTCCAGCCCGCCAACCTATGATCGTGCTGAAAGCCTTGGGAATATCGCTTTCAGCTCCGACTTGCACGTACTGCAGGGTGATCCCGCGCCGCTCCGCCGCATGCTCTGCCTCCTTCCAGTGCGATACGTAAGGCGCGGAAGGATCAACGATCCCAGCAACACGCGAAGGCCTAGGAGAAAGTTCGGAGAGAAGCTGCACGTGCTTTCCGAGAATCTCGGGCGACGGCTCCCAGGTCAGCCCGGTGATGTTGCCTCCGGGCCGTGCCAAGGATGAGATGTAGCCTCGGCCGATGGGATCGCTGCCATACACCATGACGATCGGGATCGAGGCGCTTGCCTCCTTAGCGGCGTCGATGAAGCGATTCGGGCCCGTCACGATGATCTCGACGTTCAGACGCAGCAGGTCTGCAACAGCCTTAGGCAAGAGTTCGGACCTGGTTCCCGGCGAACGCGTCTCGAACACAATGTTCACGCCTCGGGTGTAGCCGAGCTGTCGAAGGCTCTCCTCGAAAGCCGCGACATACGGGCCCGGCGGAGGAGAAAGGAGCCCAACCGTGTGCACCCTCTCCGCCTGCTGCCCCTCGGCGGCGAGCGGCACGGTGAGCAGAGCGACGACGGAGCCAGCCACGAACGCGCGTCGAGAGATCATGTGGCCTGAGACTATCGCGCGTCGCCGGTCCGTGAGCAACGGGCGGTTGGCAGCGGCCGTCGCCGTCTCCAGGCTCTTGCTGCGAGCGAGGCGGCGCCCGGTCCTGGCCCGGCCCTTCTCGCCCGTCGTCCCGTCTTTCGTCGTCATGGTCAGCTTGCTGTGGAAGCAGTGGACAGACTGCCGTTCCAACGTTGCCCGCCTCGTCCGTCGCCTTGATGACGTCGGCTCCCGGTCCAACCCGGAAGCGCCTGACCCTCAGCGGGCGGCGCGGGCGAGGCCATCGGAGCTAGGGTGGACGGATGGACGGAGACCGCGCCCGAGGCCCCCATGACGATTCCGCCCCGGCTCAGGCGAGGATCATCGTGCGTGCCGCTTGGCGACCGGGCCATCCCGGCGTCGGGCGTCCATCCGCCTACCTCGACGGTAGCATCGCTGTCTCCACGCTGCGACGCTACCGTGTCACCGACCTGCTGGTGACGATCCGCTCCTTGAGACGCTCTAAACTCGGGTCCCTGAAGGTTACGTTGAGGGCGTTAAAGACGCCTGCGAAGTAAGCGTACTGACCATCGACACGGAAGATGTGGCCGACGACGACGCCACTCGACCGGACAGCAAGCGTCCAGACTCTGTTTGCGGTAGTGGCCTCAACGAAGAGAAGGGGCGCAGCTTCCATCATCATCATTGTAGGTTGCGCGGGAGGCCATAGGTGGCGCCATTGGACCTTCGGCTAATGGCGCTCCTGCCACGCGCTCTGCCGCTTCCCTGATCGTGCGGGTTCGACGAGGGCGTCTTCATCTCGGCCCAAGGCGCGGCCGGCCTACGCCGCCACTCGTGGTGATGACCGCCGACGCCTACGGGAGACTGACGGCGGCGGACCCGCGTGTATACTGCACGGCGCGCCACCGCAGGGGGTTCGGCCGGCAGTATGACCGAGATGGTCTTGCCGCACGAACTCCGCGTGGGCGACGTGATCGAGCTCGCCGGTTCAGCCTGGCGGGTCGTGCACAAGCCGCGCATGCGCGCAGGCGTCAAGTCGTTAGAGGTGGCGTTGGAGCACGTCCATCATCGCGACGAGTGGCTGATCTGGCCACTCGATCAGCACCGGCCCGTGAAGCGCATCACCGAGCCGGAGCCGTCGTAGGAGCGTCCGACCCCGAGAAAGGAATGTAGCGCTCGACCTCGGGGTACGTCCCTCGTTTCGACTGAAGTCGGCAACTCAGCGAGGGCTTCGGAGTGCGCGAAATACGTTACTATCGAGGCGACGACGACGCGGGCTTCGACCGTCACGAGTTCTATTCCGACCAGTGATACGCGGACCCACGCATCAATCACAATGCCCTTATCGAGTACGCGGTCGAGAACGTCAATGAGACTACTGCCGCCCGGGGCGCGTTCTATGCCCATCACCATGCCTTCGGCCGTGCGCCACTCAACCGACTATGATTTGCACACCCCGTCTCGTCAGCCACTCACGCACACGCTCCCATGAGTCAGGATCGTCTTTGTCCCAGCGCGCGATCGCATTCGCCGAGATCGGCACGACCCGACGACCTCGCCGATGGATCCTCTCCACCAGCTTCGCCAAGTCGGTGGGGCTGCTCCGGAGTTCGCGTAGGAGCTTATCTGCCGTTTCATCGATCGTCGGCAGACCCTCCTGCCGGACGTTCGCATGGAGCTTCTTGGTTGCCCTGGATGCCGGCCGGTAGAGGTCGGCTAGAAGGGTATGGAAGCCGACGAGGGGCATATGGAGGTCCTGATGGTTGTGGCGTGAGTGGGAAATCATTTCCCCAGATTCGGTACCCATCCGCACCTCCCCTACGCAAATTACAAGTTATTTGCGGGGTAGTACAAAATCTGGGCCAGTGCGAATCATTTTGTCTTGCATCCGAGTCGCGCGCGAGCCGCACGACGGCATCCAGCCGTGGAATCAGGCGTCGATCACAATGCCTTTACTCGATCGAGAACTCGGTTGAGTACGCCTATGAGGCTTGAACCCTCCTAGAGCTAGTTGAGGGGGCACATGGTTGCACCTCCCTCGGCTTAGAGCGCGCTCGCGGCTGACTTCCTCCTGGCCACCGCGGGGCGGCGCCGCATTCTTTGAGGCTTAAAGGGAGATCCGGGAGACGACGGGTGAGCTAACCCGCGCTGCTAGGGCGTTCGTTGTGGCGCCGACACGAGGAACTTCCGAATCTGCCGCTCCAAGTCTTCGGGCAAACAGGGCTTGGTGACGAAGGCGTCGGCCCCGGCCTCCAGCGCCCCTTGGTGGATCGCCTTGTGAGGGTAGCCGGTGAGGATGATGACCGGGATATGTCGCGTGCGCACGTCCTGCTTGAGCCGCTTCGTCGCGGCGACGCCATCCAAGCGCGGCATCGACGAGTCCAGCACGATCACGTCAGGCCCTGATTCGAGCGCCTTCTCAACCGCCGCTTCTCCGTCGACCACCGTGTGCACCCGAAACCCGCGCTGTGTGAGATACAACTCGTACAGTTCGCGCGTGTCGAATGTGTCCTCCGCGATCAGGACGACGGGCGCACCGGCAACGCGGGGCGGTGGCCGCTGCGGCCAAGGCCACTGAGGACGGTTGTCCCCCAAGTCTTGCTGAGCGGCTTGAGCGTCCCGGGGGTCGGGAACCATAGGTCTACGATCACGATAGCGCGAGGTACTGCTACGACACGATAGAAAAAGTCTTTCCCATGGCGGCTGCCGGGCGGCGCCAGGGCGCCCACGCGCAGTTGCGCCATTCAGGAGGAGTCCCGCGCGAATCGCACGACGGCACACAGACAGCCCCCGGCCATGATCAGCGCGCCGAGTAGACGGATGCCGTGGGCACCCGATCGGTCGCCGGCGAGCAGGACGAGCGCACCGACGACGATCCCAACGATGGCACCGATGCTCCAGCACCGCCGCGCCGCCGGCGTCATCAGGTCTAGACTCCCGGCCGGATCGAGGGCGCTCGCGTCCTGATGTTGGCGGCTGGCTCGGCGACTACAGCGCGCTGGCAGTTCGGTTCCGTCGCACTCCGAGGCGGTCGCTAACTACGCGCGCGAGCTGCTCGGGGAGGCACGGCTTCATCAGGAACGAGCAAGCACCGGCGGCGAGCGCCGCAGGCTTGAGGTAAGCCCTTAAGTCGTGGCCGGTCAGCACGACGACCGGTAGAGGCGCAGTCTTCGCGTCGCTCTGCAGTTGTCTCAACGCCGCCCAGCCGTCGACCCTGGGCATGTGCAGGTCTATGACGATCACGTCGGGACGGAGCGCGCGCGCCTTCACCAGCGCCTCGTGTCCGTCCTCGGCAGTCTCGACGTTGTAGCCGACCATGCTCAGGTGGAGGGCGTACATCTCGCGAGTATCGCGGTTGTCGTCAGCGATCAGGATGAGGGGTCTCGTCACGCGGGGCACCGGGTCGCGCATTCGTGCCACATCGTAGCGATACCTAGAGCGGTGTCCAGACGGAAAACTTTTTCCTAGTCGCTCATCGGTTTGGCTCCGACGCCGCCGCCAGCGGGGGCCGACGACCTTCGTGATGAGACCACCGCGCGCGGGACTCTCGGGGCGTGCCTTACCCATTGTGCGGGAGTGTTTCATAGAGCGCGAGCCGATTCCCGCGCGACTCGGCAGCCATCGATGTTGATTGTCGTGGGCTTGCGGTGAGGGTGGCGGCGGGTCGGGTCTTGGCACGAGCAGTGCGGGTTTCTATGCCCAATTGACTGTCGGCGCCCGGTCGACGCTGATATGGCCGTGGAGGAAACCTATGTGCTTCGATGATCCCGCCATCGAGACGGAGACCGACACCGCCCTGTGCCCAGCGTGCCTCGTGCCGCATCCGATTCTCTGCCAGGATGAATACTGGATCGTCGTGGACTGTCCCAGCAAACCGCGAAAGGTGACCACCCGTGGATGACGGAGTCGCTCTGCGGTTCGCCATCATTCGATGACCCGATCCGCCCGCAGCAGGAGCGCGGGCGGGATGGTGAGGCCGAGGGCCTTGGCGGTCTTGAGGTTGATGACCAGGTCGAACTTCGTAGGCTGTTCGACGGGGAGTTCTCCGGGTTTCGCTCCGTTCGCGATTCTATCGACGTACATAGCGACACGCCGGTACATGTGGAGCAGGTCTGGGCCATAAGACATAAGCCCACCAGCGTCGACGTATTCCTTCCATTCGAAGATTCCAGCAAGCCGATTCCTTAGCGCGAGGTCCACGATTTGCCCGCGGTGCGTGAACATGAACGGATCGCCGATCACAACCAGAGCAGTTCCACGTACACGGGCCATACGTTTGAAGGTATCGTTGAAGTCCTTGACGTTGCGCACATCAAAATGAGCGGCGCCCAAGCTCAGCACACGCGCCGCCTCCCGTAGCTGGTTCCAGTTCGTCTCGGCCAAAGGGAAATCCGGATTACGAAGAACCGCCACACGCTCGACGGAAGGGAGAACTTGGCGGAGTAACTCAAGTCGTTTCCCGTACACGTCTGGCGCCATGATCGAAAAGCCTGTCACACTGCCCCCCGGCCGCGCGAGACTCGCCACGAGGCCGCTGGCTACGGGATCGCTGGTCGGAGCGAGAATAATGGGAATCGTTTTCGTTGCTTGTTTAGCCGCCAGCCCCGCGAGATCGCCAGGGGCAATAATGACATCCACGTTGCGGCGCGTCAGCTCGGCTGCGACTTCGGGGAGTCGGTCGTCTCGACCATCAGTAGATACATACTCAACGACAACGCTCCGCTCCTCCCATCCATGCTCGCGAAGACCTTCGCGTAACGCCTGCACGTAAGGAACGGCGGCCGCCGGCGGGACGACGCCCAACACGCCGATGCGCACGGTCTTCCCCGCCTGCTCCGCCTCGGCGGCGAGCGGCGCGGCGAGAATGGCCCCGACACCAGCCAAGAACGCGCGACGCTGCATCACTCGATGACCTGATCCGCGCGCAGCAGCAGCGAGGGTGGGATCGTTACGCCGACCGCCTTCGCCGTCTTGAGGTTGATCGCCAATTCGAATTTGCTGGGCTGCTCAATCGGTAGATCGGCGGGCTTCGCGCCTCTGAGGATTCTATCGACGTAGATGGCCGCGCGTCGGTACACGTCATCCGCGTTCGGCGAATAGCTGATAAGGCAGCCATCCTTCGAGACGTGCTCAGTGGTCATGGACAATGTCGGAAGGCGATGCTTCGCAGCGAAGCCGCAGATCCGTCCGATATGCGGCACGAGTAGTTGCCCGGCCCATATGAATAGCGCCGCGTGGCTCCGTCGTGCTCTCTCCAGAGCCGCCTGCAAATCGTCAGGGTTTCGAATCTCCCCCGACTCCGCGACGAGTCCTAGAGTTTTCGCTGAGTCCATCACACCGGGCCAGTACCGGACCACACCCGGATCGGCAGGGTCCCAAAGGTTGAGGACCCGGGTGAAACCAGGTGACACTTGCTTCAGAAGCTCAAGTCGTTTCCCGCCAATTTCGAGCCCGGCATCCCACGTGAGGCCTGTCACGTTGCCTCCGGGTCGTCTCATGCTTGCCACAAGGCCGCTGCCTACAGGATCGTTCGACCAAGCCATGACGATCGGCACGCTTGTCGTTGTCTTCCTCGCCGCTTCAATGGCTTTATTTCCCGCCGTAAGGATGATATCGACACGTATGCGGACAAGTTCTTCGGCTAAAGCCGTAGGTCCCTGCGTGCTGGCCGCGACCCATCGGTATTCAATCGCGATGTTTTGCCCTTCGGTCCATCCGCGTTCGCGAAGTTCTTCGCGAAATGCTCGCGTTGTAGGGGCGGGTCCGGCGCCCAGGCCGAGATAGCCGATCTTGTAGACGCGTTCCTGCTGCGCCTCGGCCGCGAGCGGCACGGCGAGCAACCCGGCGAAGCCGGTGACGAAGGCGCGGCGATTCATCTGTTCGGCCCTTACTTCAACACGTGGTCTTCATCGGGTCATCTCAGCGTGGGAGACGCGCCCCGGGTGCCTCCGAAGACGGAAGGCCAACCCCAGCAGCAGGAGACCGAAGACCAGCGCATAGGCCCGACCAGCCACACGAGCGTGAGCAACCCGATGACTGGAATGGTCACAAGCAGGATGCCGAAGAGGACGGAGAACGCGCCATTGAGCCCAAGCAGCCACTCGCCTTGGATCGTCCGACGGAGGCGTACAGCCGCAGCGATTTCAAGAGCTCCGGTGATGATTGACCAGCCCGCGATCAGGTAAAGCAACACGACGGCGGTGAGGGCGGGCCACACAAAGGCCAGTACTCCGGCGGCGATCCCTGCGATGCCTTCGAGCAGGAGAGCGCCCCAGCGCTCATGGTGCTCGGCCGCCGTGATCGCGGCGACGATCGCGAACACGCCGTCGAGCACGGCGTAGATCGCGAACAGCAGAATGAGGGCGCCAAGCGTAATCCCTGGGAACAGAAAGGCCGCGAGCCCAAACAGGATACCGAAGACCCCGCGCAGAGCGAGCGCCCACCAGTTCCGAATCAGCACTTGTGCCATCGGTCCTCCTCTCAGCCGGACGTCATGATCCAGTCGGCTCGTGTCATTCAATCGCCTGGTCCGCCCGTAGCAGCAGCGACGGCGGGATCGTGAGGCCGAGGGCCTTGGCGGTCTTGAGGTTGATCACCAGCTCGAACTTGGTAGGCTGCTCGACTGGAAGATCGCCCGGCTTCGCGCCTTTGAGGATCTTGTCGACATAGCCGGCCACGCGGCGAAACATCTCGGGCAACATCGTGGTGTAGGCGACGAGTCCGCCTGCCTCTACAGCCTCTCGGAAGGAGTACATCGTTGGTAGTCGTTTAGTGTTGGCGAACTCCACTAGCCGTGGCAGATAAGCGTAGACAGTGGAGTTCGGGAGCGCCAGAAGTGCGTCGGGACGTTGGCGCGCGATCGTCGTCATGGCGGTGTCGAATTCTGCGGGAGTACCTACCGGTAGCTGTTCCAACGTCAGACCTAGCCTTCCGG
>Ga0137404_10003279_pt1 | contig 10796 bp, 8 predicted proteins | sample CZOMad2_1_16fung_FD_108285 | JGI IMG/M metagenome (GOLD analysis project Ga0137404, IMG submission 108285) | Vadose zone soil fungal communities from Angelo Coast Range Reserve, California, USA - CZOMad2_1_16fungal (Illumina Assembly) | ecosystem: Environmental > Terrestrial > Soil > Vadose zone... | reverse complement strand
TCCTCTATTACGAAAAACAGCTTCCGGGGAAAATCGATCTCGTGGACGTTTCGTTTTCGAAAAAAGATTTTCTCAGGAAACACCGTCTATTTCTCGAACGGCCGGTCATGGAAGACTTGTTTTGGCTCATCCACGACGATTACCCAGCAGCAAAACGGCATCTGTTGAAATACAAGGAAACACACAACCCGACTGATTACTGGGTGATCCCGCCGTAAAGTGCGGCTTTCATTAACAAGCGAGTAGCTGTAGTCACGGCTAGTCGTTCGGCTGTGCCGGTTCGATCTCCTGTTGCACGTGATGCACCATTGCTACTGCCGCAATCAGAATAATCGCAGCAGCGACCTGGTGCACATGAAGGCTTGCATGGAAAACGCCCCAGGTGATGCACACGGCGGCGAGCGTTTGCATCATTTCAAAATAACCAGCAGTTGACGCACGCGTGAGACGCAATCCTTGGAAATAAATCAGGAGCGGAATTCCGCCTGAGATTGACGCGAGGCAAAACAGTAACACGATCGCCTTCCCCGTGTGCGCCTGCGCAGCTGCGGGCCACAGCGCCCCGCCATCTAGTTTGCCGTACGCCAAAAGAATCAGCGTCATGCAGGCGAGACCCACGACGATGCGCATGCTGGAGGCGAGGCGAAGCGACATCCCCATCATTACACCTCGACCGGCGACTGTTGAGAGGCCCCAGAACAGCGCGCAGATCAAAGCGTACCCTGTACCAAGATTTAGCCCTGCCTGCTCAAATGAAACTCCGATCATGCTTGGCTTAGTAACGGAGACGAAGACGCCAGCGACGATCGCGACGGCAGCATAAAAGAAAAACTGCCGTGCGAGGCGGTCACCAAAAAGCAGAAACGCGCCGATGGTTGAAATAACGGGTTGGATGTTCAGGATGACATTCACCACGGTGGGATTCCCGTACTTCAACGACAACGTGAAAAAAATTGTGCCAACCGCAGAGCCGGCGAACCCCGAGAAAAGCAGGAACACCCATGTGCGCGCCCGGATTTTTGGAACCTCATGCAAACGCGGGATAAGAATCGGCAAAAACGTGATGAGAATGAACACGTGTTCCCAAAAAACAATCACCCTCGCATCGAACAGCTCGTTAAGCGGAATGCGCCACGCGCTTTCCGTGCCCCAGAGCCCAGCACCGAGACCGACCAGCCACGGGCCATAAGCTGCTCTCTTTACTGTGGGCTGTTGCATTTCGAAAGCGTGTATCCTCCCGATGGGCTCCGTCAATTCAGGACATCACCCGCCCATTTTTTGGGAACAGCGATGCGACGACGCATCGCACTCCAAAAGCACTTCGTGCGAAATAAACCAAAAATATCCGTGCGTTATGCGCCAGCTTTGGGAGTGCGCACGCGTCCTCGCGTCGCTTTCGCCTCCGGCTGGTTTTAAATGGGAAGGAAATTAAACAAGCATTGACGCCACAACTTATGGTGTGGTAATTAGCTGTTCAACACTATGCGTTGCCCCAAGTGCGGGTCTCGTGACGACAAGGTCATCGATTCCCGTCAATCGCGGGATGGATCCAGCATTCGTCGTCGACGTGAATGCCTGAAATGCAAATATCGTTTTACGACGTATGAAGAAATCGAGCGCTCGGATCTGCGCGTGGTGAAACGCGATAGAACGCATGAACCGTTCGACCGGCGCAAACTGGCTGGTAGCATCGCGAAAGCTTTCGAAAAACGTTCCACCAGTCTCCTTACCTTGGAGGAGATGGTGGATGAGATTGTGCATGAGCTGGAAACGGGCGGACGCGAAGTGCCTTCATCGATAATTGGCACGAAAGTGCTCGAAAAGCTCCGAGCAATCGATGAAGTGGCATATTTGCGCTACGCCTCTGTGTACCAGCGATTCCAGGATGTTGATGAATTTGTAGACGCCATTCATACGCTCGGCCGTCGCGTAAAACCAAATGCGCTCCAGCGCGAATTATTTTCACCTGAGACAGCGCAAAATTCCACGCCAGGGTCACGCCCCCTTCCAAGCAGCAAGAATCATGGTCGCGTTTAAGGAAGAATTTCCATATCTCCGCACCAGTTCCGGGCAATTGTTCGAGTTTAGCCGCGACTGGCTGCATGCTGCGATCACACGCGCAGCTGACGAAGCTGGTTACCCGAGCTGGTGGCTCACCGATCACGTGACGGAAAGTATTGCTTTTTACCTGCAGCTGCGAAACGACGAAAACGTGGTGGCCTTCAGCCAATTGTCACAAACCGTGCGCTATGTTCTAAACGCGATCGGCTACAAGGAAATTGTGCCGCACTTTGCGCCTTCGCCGCCGCCGATTTCCATTTCGTTGCTCGATATTGCGCGGCATGCCGGCGCAGGTTATGAGCTCGCGTTTTTTGATCTTTTGGAAAAACAAATCGCCGCCTTGGTTGCCACCCGTGTCGATAATCTTCAACTTTGTTCGCTTCAACCTTGCGTGAAGCACCTCCGCGGTGCGAAAACGTGGACGCGCGCCTGTGATGCGCTGCGCGAGGAAATTGTCTGCTTCGTCCGCGAAAGATTAACAACAGCGACTCATTTTTCGCGATTGAATTGTTCCGTGCATTAACCCCCCATGCTGCTACAGGGCTCCAGGTTTCCGGTTTGAATTACCGTCAGAATGCGCAGATTTAGAGGGATGAGCTCGCCGGCGATCAGAACCATCAAAATGTCATGACCATTTTCGAAAAAATCATCGCACGACAAGTCCCAGCAAAAATCATTTGGGAGGATGAGGATGCCGTCGCTTTTCACGACGTCAATCCTCAAGCGCCTGTGCATGTTCTGATCGTGCCAAAAAAGGTCGTTCCACGTTTGACCGACGCAAAGGATGATGATCGCGCACTCCTTGGCAAATTGCTTCTAGTCGCACGCGACATCGCAAAAAAACTGGGGTTGACCAGCGGTTATCGAGTCGTGATTAACTGCGGTCCGGACGCTGGTGAAAGCGTGCCGCATCTACATGTTCACTTGCTGGGCAAACGTGCCCTCGCCTGGCCGCCAGGATGAGGCCGCGATCGGCTGTCGAGCGCGGTGTCCTCAGCGCATTTATCGTCAAGCGCAAAACAAAAAATCCGCTAGGCGGGCGTGCTGGCGCAAATCGCTTTACATTCCCTTATTGCGCGTACGGCGCGGGCGGCGTGGGAAACGTCTGGGAAACGAAAGCTGCGGTGCCAACTGCTCTTTCTGCGGCTAGCTCTTCGATAACAGAAGCGCTCGGAGCTGGCAGTTTCTGTTTTCGCTGCGGGCCGGCGCCGCTGAAGACGTGTTCTTCCGCGTCGAAGGTTTGCTCCACCCATTTTGCGGCGCGCTCACGCAACTCTGCACATGAGCGTAGGTGCAGCTTGTGTTTGATGTTTTCCTGATGGCTGTCAACCGTCTTCACGCTCAAGCCCAACAATGTCGCGATCTGGCGGTTGGCAAAACCCGAGCCGAGCAACTGGAAAATGTGCATCTCACGATTGGACAATTCTTCAATCCAAGCAGCTGATCTTGACATGTGATTATTTTTCGGCCGGGGCTGGAGCGATTTCCGGAACGCGCTCAGCGCTACCTCTCGGCTCACGTAAATGTCGCCCTTCACAATCTCGCGAATAGCAATAGGCAGCTCTTCTCTGGGAGCTTGTTTCATCACGTAACCGTTCGCGCCCGCGCGCATGGCGCGCTCGGCGAAAATAATTTCCGCAAATGCGGAGTACACCAGAATGCGCAGCCGAGGCATTTCGCTTTTTAGTTTTTTGATCAATTTCAAGCTGTCTTCCGCGCCCAGCCGCAGCGCCGTCACCAATACTTGCGGCTGGCATTCGGCGATTTTACTTTGCGCGTCCCATATGCTTTCAGCTTCGGCGCATACCATCATGTCAGGCTGCGAATTCAGATAATCGCTGATCCCCTGGCGAAGCAGCGGTTGCTCGTCCAACACCAGGATTCCTATTTTCGAGGGTTGCTCGCTTGAATCACTCATGAGTATCTGGCGTTAATGAAAGTTCGAGCCCTGATATAGCCACGGCGTACCAAGCAGGGCGCCTACAACATTTGTGAGATAGCTTCTCGTGTTCAATCATCGCTAGTATTTACAACAGCTACACAGCAAGAAAGGGCTCCGCAGTGTCCCACGAAGCCCTCATGCTGAAAGTTTTACTTGGTTATTTCGTTTTGTTGATGTTAGAACACGATCGTGTTCTGCCAACAGGTTATTGTGCTGATTGCGCGCCTACTTTTTACCTAGGGCAGTATGCGAAATGCCGCTTAAGGAACGCTTCGAGTGATTAACCCAAGACCTTGAAGCGAGACGATCGCTGTAGCGGCGGTCTCTCTGATCGCAGGTAAGATCGGCGCTGGGACAGCGCCGCCGCAGAAAGCGGTTGCTCCGCGCTACTTCTTTCCCGGGCCGTTTTGTGATGCGCCTGCCACCCAAGGCTCGTAAGGCCCTAAATTTTCGGCGGCCCATCTGCGTGCAAATTGCTTGAGCTCGGCTGCATTATACAAGCTCAACTTGTGCTTAATTTTTTCGCAGTGGGTTTCGATTGTCTTGCGGCTTAGATGAAATTGCTCAGCTATCTCACGCGGACTGTATGACGCGCCCAGAAGTTGAAACACCTGCATTTCGCGATCGGACAGACGCTCGACGCCATCACGCGAGGCAACCGGTTTTTCGCGCAACATCCGCTGCACGACAGCTGCAGCGACTCGTTCGCTGAAATACAAGTCGCCGGTGAGGACTTTGCGCAGCGCTCGCAACACCTCATCGGTGGCGTTTTCTTTCATGATGTAACCTGACGCGCCGGCACGCAGCGCGCGCTCGGCGAAAATCAATTCGTCGTACTGCGATAGGACGAGCACCTTTACTTCGCGATGCTCGACCCGCAACGTTTTGATGAAGTCAAGCGCGTCGCCGCCACCCTTCAACCGTAAATCCAAAACCACCAAATCGGGTTTGCATTGGTCCACGACTCGTTTGGCATCCAAGACGTTGTCCGCGACTCCAACACAAGCGAGGTCCGGTTGGTTGTCGATTAATTGCCTGAGTCCACTGCAAAGCACCGGATGGTCCTCGATTATGATGACGCGCGATTTTTTTTGGCTTTCTTGTCGAGGATTCATCGCATGCTAAAAACTGTAGGCTGCGCTTCCAATGGCACACGGCAACTGACGATTGTTCCTTTGGCGGAGTTGGAACCCACTTCGCAACACCCGCCGATGCATTGCGCGCGATAGCGCATGATCCGAAGACCCATCCCAGCGCCGTTCCCGTTGCCGTTTGCCCGGAAACCTTTTCCGTCGTCCTGAATGGTGAGGACTAGATCATCACTGTCGAAACCGAGGTGGATCTGCACATTGTGAGCGGCTCCGTGCTCCAGAGCATTGCGCATCGCTTCCTGAGCAATGCGATACAGTTGAGCGGCCACAGGAGCGCTAATCGGTAAAGATGAAGAATCCGCTTTAACCGTGACCTTAATCCTGCAGTTCTGGCTCATGTTCGTGGCCAGCGACCTAAGCGCCGCTTTCAAATCCCCCACTCCATCCGCGCCTTCGAGAGTGCGCGCAGTCAGCCGTGCTTGTTTGGCTGCGTCATTGGCCAGCTTCGCGATCACACCAGCCTTGTCAGCTTCGGCGGACTGATCCATGCGCAGTTGCTCCTCAAGCAGTTTGGCGCACAGAGCGATGCCCACGAGTTGTTGCCCTACGCTATCGTGCAAATCGTAAGCGATCCGCCGCTGTTCGCGGGCACAACTCTCGATCACCTCACGCTCGAGCCGCGCGCGCTCCGCGACCTCCTTTTCAAGTAACGCGGTCCTCTGCTGTCTCAGCTGCTCAAGTTCATCGCGTTGCTGCCGGGCCACGGCCTCTGCCTCTTTTCGAGCAGTGATGTCGAGGCTAATTCCTGTAAGCCGCATCGCCTTCCCGTGTTCATCTACCTGCACGCGTCCACGCGAGGCAATCCAGCGCACATTGCCGTCGGCCAGAACAATCCGAAACTCCGCATCGTGATCTCGGCCGTTTTCGATCGCCCCCTTCAGCGCCTGCCGGACTTTATCGCGATCATCTGGGTGGCAGCGGGAAATCAGTTGCTCAGATGTGATCCTTCCGCAAACAGGGAAACCCAACGGAACACGACGCGTGGGCGTGACCCAGATTTCATCATTGTTTAGATCCCACTCCCACATTCCGAGATTGGCGGAATCCGCGGCCAGGTTGAACCTCTTCTCGCTGATTTCCAATTCGCGCGTGAGACTCGCTGCTCGAGCCATGTCGTTACTCAATTCATAGCCCATGGCCACCACGGTCGCCGTGTACGTGAATCCGAGGAAAAATGGGACTTCGACGAGGCCCCAAATTACCAGCGGGGCGTGCGACGCCAAAATCGCACCGAAGATCATACTGCCGCCGACGAGCAAGGCGCGCCGGCGATCACCGCGTCGCCACACGGTAATTGTTGCGTCCACCGAAAAGATAAGCAGCAAGAGCAGACTGAAGTTACTAATCAGACTCCAGGGATTTGGCACGCCGACGGGCACTGAGAAGATCTCACCGGCCCATGAGAAGTGGTAGATGTCTGTAATTGCGCGGAAATTGATGCTGACCGGAAAAATGAAATTGAGAATCAGTACGAGCGTTCGCAGGCCGTAGATGCTCCACGCCAGCCAGCGTCGTCCGGCATGGAGATAGAATTGCACGAAAGCGACGAAAGACACCGTGAGCAACCACGTGGGCACATGCACCCAGCGCACCGATAATTGGTATTGCTCCACCGTACTCGCGTTCATCATCCACAACTCGAATGCGGAGATTGCCGCTACGGCGACGGCGCTGGAGGCAAACAGCAAGTGCACCCAGTTGTCACGCTGTTTGCACCAGACCATGGCATAGAACGCCGCAAGCGTCAGACACACTGCGGCATTCATCGACCAGAGGACGGTGATCCAACTCATCGGAATACGGGGGCCTGATTTCTAATCATCCATGTACTTCGGGTTTTTAGGGGCGAAGTTTCGAGGAAAGTTTAAGAATCCGTGCGGGGCGCAGCGCAGTGCGCGCCCTACTTTTTTGAGCGTTATCACCGACCTTGCGTAACAACGACACTAATGAGATGATCGGCGGCAGTGAAACCGGATACGCCCTTTGGCCACCGTCATGCTCAGTTCGTGACGACGCGCTGGAGCATCGTCTTGTCTTGTGCGGAGTCTGGAACCGATCAAGACAAGGCGCACAAAGCGTTGGCCGAGCTTTGCAAAATTTATTGGCGCCCGGTTTTCGCTTTCATTTGCCGCCAGGGGCATTCAGTTCCCGATGCACAGGATTCAACCCAGGACTTTTTCGCCAAGGTCCTCAAGGGTCGTCTCCTCCAGGGGGCTGATCGTAACAGAGGCAGATTCCGATCACTTCTGCTCACCGCGCTACAGCGTTTCTTGCACGACGAAGTCGAAAAGCGTCACGCGCACAAGCGTGGCGGCGACTTACGTTTCGTTTCCTGGGATGATTGGATGACGGAGGCACCATCCCACTTGTCGATTCCAGAGCAGGAATCGGACAAATGGTCGCCAGAAAGAGTTTTTGATGTGCGGTGGGCGGCGACAGTGGTCGAGCGCGCGCTACGGCGATTGGGCGACGAGTGTGAGAAGCGCGGCCGACGACGCGTCTTTGATGTGTTGAGCAGTTGTCTCGCTGCGGAGCGGCAAGATGTATCGTACGCAACACTTGCCAGAATACTCGGGCTTCGCGAGACGGCAGTGAAACCTCTTGTGCATCGAATGCGTGATCGTTATCGCACTCTGCTCCGCGAAGAAGTCGCTCAAACTGTCGGGGGAGCCAATGAGATCGATGACGAATTGCGCTATCTCTGCGCAGCGCTAAGTGCGGCGAAATAGCTTGCGGGGAAAATCGGAGTTTCTCGCCTTCGCGCGCAATATCGCATGCAATAGACCAAACGCGTCGCAGCTTGCGAAGATTTTTCGCCAATGCATCGCGCTGATTGCGGCAGGAGCCGCGCTGTGTCATCGGTGGTTAAGTTTCTAAAATTTCTTAGGAACTTCACCTCCGGAATTTTCGGATAAGAATACTGAAACCACACAGCGTGCTTTTTCGCAGTTTTTACGCAAACAATTGACGCCAGGCCTGATAAATAAATGTTCGACAATGATTTGATTTTGCTTTGCAACTTTTTAAACCCCGATCTACTATCCTGTCCCCTAGCATGAGTTCGCCCAGCGGTTCCGTTTCCCTCCCCCTCCAGAATGAAACGGGCATCTGCCCAAAGTGTGGATCGGCATCGCGAGTTGGTCGCAGTCTTTGTTTGAACTGTCTTCTCTCGGCAGGTATTGGCACTAACGGCGATGGCACGCAGGCCGAGGAAACGCTCGATGACTTGCTGGGTAAAATTGACGGACCCGACACAGATTGGCACCTGGGCAACTATCAAATTCTGGAAGAAATCGGACGCGGCGGGATGGGCGTGATTTATCGGGCCCGACAACGGCATTCGCGCCGCGTTGTTGCGCTGAAGCGCATTTTATCTTGCCACGCGGATTCGCGGGAGACGCTGATGCGCTTCCGACGTGAAGCGCAGGCTGCGGCCAACCTCGATCACCCGAACATTCTGCCAATTTATGAAGTCAGCGAGAGCGAAGGGCTGCCTTTCTTCAGTATGAAGTTCGCCGGCGGCGGCAGTTTGCTCGAAGCGGCCCCAATGTTGCGCCGCGACCCGCGTCGCGCTGTGACATTGATGGCGAAGGTTGCGCGCGCAGTGCAATACGCGCATGTGCAAGGAATTCTTCATCGCGATCTCAAACCCGGAAACATTTTGTTGGACGGCGGCGGCGAACCGCTGGTCAGCGATTTCGGATTAGCAAAATGGCTTCAGCCAAACAGCGATTTGACACGTACACCCAGCATTTTCGGGACGCCAGGCTACATTGCGCCTGAGCAGGTGAACGGCTCAAACGGAAATCTTACGCCCGCTGCCGATGTATACGGTTTGGGTGCGGTTTTGTTCCACCTTTTAACAGGCCGGCCGCCATTCACCGGTGAGCACGCGCTGAAGGTGATTCAGCAGGCAAGTGAAAGGCCCGCGCCGAAACTGCGGAGCGTAGCGCCGGCGCTTGATCGCGATCTGGAAACAATCTGTGCCAAATGTTTGGAACATGAGCCGCAAGCGCGTTATCGCTCGGCCGGTGACTTGGCCGAAGATCTTGAACGGTGGCTCCACGGCCATTCCATTGTCGCGCGGCCTGTTTCGCCGCCGGTGCGTCTGTGGCGGTGGTCGCGACGGAATCCGATCGTTGCGGGGATGGCCGCGCTCTTGTTGGCGCTGGCAACAGTAGTAGGCGTAATGACTTGGAAGGCCGAGACGGCGGCCCGGCCTCCGAGAAGTGGCATTGCAATCCTGCCTTTTGAAAGTCTAAGTCCGGAGAAAGAAAACGCGTTTTTCGCCGACGGCGTTTACGATGGTGTTTTAACCAAACTGGCGAAAGTTGCGAATCTAAAAGTGATCAGCCACAACAGCGTGGCAAAATATCGTGGCGCGCGCGACACCAAGGAAATCGGCCGCGCTTTAAACGTCACTTACGTACTCAAGGGAAGTGTGCGCCGGGAGGCAGGGAGAATTCATTTAAATGCTCAGTTATTTGACACGCGCACGAACGCTCGCGTGTGGGCGGAGGATTACGATCGAAACCTGGGCGACGTGTTCACGCTTCAAAGTGAAATCGCCCAAAAGATCGCACGCAAACTCGGAGCCGGGGTTTCATCCGCCGAGAAAAATGCCATCCAAGAACCGCCGACCACAGATCTCATAGCCTACGACGCGTATCTGCGGGCGAAAGATCTCATCAACGACATTTCCTTTAGCACGCGACTACGGGAAGATCTGTTCGAAGCCGTGCGCCTTCTTGACCAGGCAGTGGCGCGCGACCCTTCGTTTTTCGACGCCTATTGCCAATTGGCGGGAGCGCATGACCGAATCTATTTCGGCGGGTCCGACCACACCGAAACGCGCCTGAAATTGTCTGAGACAGTAATTCAGTCGATTCGCCGGCTGCGTCCCCAATCGGGAGAGACTCATTTGGCCGTCGCTCAACATTATTATTGGGCGTATGCGGATTATGACCGCGCGAAGCAGGAGCTGGTGCTTGCACGCCAAACGCTGCCGAACGAGTCGCGGATTCCACTTTTGACTGCCTACATTGACCGGCGTCAGGGTCGCTGGGAGAAATCGCTCGAGGAAATGAAGCATGCATTGGAACTGAATCCGCGCGATTTTTCGATACTCCAGCAAATCGCTCTCACTTATGAGGCATTGCATCGATACAAAGACATGGCAGCCACCCTTGATCGCGTCCTGACGATGGCTCCAAAAGACATTCCCAGCCGAGTGCGACGCGCCTTGGTGGACCTCGAGGAGCGGGCAGACCCCACACTTTTCCACAGCGCAGTTGACGCGATTTTGAAGGAGGATGCGAACGCCTCGCTTTGCTTTGTTAATCCATGGCTCTTTCTTGTCTTGCGTGCACGCGATCCGACAGCGGTCCAACGCGCATTATCCAACATGGCTGGCTGTGGCTGCTTTGACGAAAATATTCCATTCCCTAGCGGCTGGTGCGAGGGTCTCCTTGCCAAGTTGCGCGGCGATGAGCCGGGTGCTCGAGCGGCGTTGAACAGCGCGCGAAACGAAGTTGGCAAAATGGTACAGAACCAGCCCGATTATGCGGCTGCGCTCTCCGCGCTTGGTGTCATTGATGCCGTGCTTGGGAATAAGGAGGATGCGATTCGCGAAGGTGAACGCG
>Ga0137404_10003273_pt1 | contig 10805 bp, 10 predicted proteins | sample CZOMad2_1_16fung_FD_108285 | JGI IMG/M metagenome (GOLD analysis project Ga0137404, IMG submission 108285) | Vadose zone soil fungal communities from Angelo Coast Range Reserve, California, USA - CZOMad2_1_16fungal (Illumina Assembly) | ecosystem: Environmental > Terrestrial > Soil > Vadose... | reverse complement strand
CAGCTTGCGCATCGCCCGCATCATGCCGGAGCAACTGAAGTTGATGATGGACCGGGGCGACGAAGTTTTCGTGGTGGATTTGCGACATGTGATCGACCACGAGGATGAGCCGCGCACGATCCCCGGGGCCTTGCGTTTGCCGGCAGAAGAGTTTGAGCAGCGCGCCGATGAATTGCCAAAGGATCGCGAGTTGGTGTTGTTTTGCAGTTGACCGAATGAGGCGACCAGCGCCCGGGTGGCGCTGCAACTCAAACGCAGCGGGATAACGCGCGTGCGACCGCTCGCCGGCGGTTTGGCTGCGTGGATCGAGTCGGGCTTTCCGGTAACACTTTAGACGAGAGGCCGGCGTTGTGCTTGTCTTACTCGCCTGAAAAGAAGTAACCGCCGGGATGCACAGCAAGCATCACCTTCACACCTTTTTGATTGCCGAGATTTTGCCGAGATTCGTATCGAAACTAACGTCTTATACAGCGCATAAACGCCTCTTTTCCGACCGCGACCCATTGTTTTGTTGGCTTTATGCGCTAATCAAGTTACAAACACGCTCCCCGCGCTCCGGTCCAACGACTTGTAAGGCTTGTCCTGCGATTACATTGTCAGTAGCGTTTCAATTCTTTTTAGGATTTTCCATAGAGCTTATATGCTTCCTTCACCTCTAAACGCTTCGCTCGGATCAATCCATCTCTTAATTTCTCGCCACCTATTGGATCGACATAATCTCTGCCGCTGAAGGCTTCCGACGGATTTATGCGGAACACTCCTATATTGAACATAAACACCGGCTCACTCAACGCCTTGAACCAGTGAACATTATCTCTCTGGTCGGAAACTGTTGTTACAGCGCCGACCTCAAGTACCTTGTCAATGGTTGGCTTAATCGTTAAATATTGCGCTTCATCAGAGACGCGCTCAAACTGCCAGCCGTGAGCTTGGCCTTTGAGCATCATATGCATGGAAGTCATATTCCGATGACCGTGCGGCACTATGGCAGTCCCTTTCTTCATGGCATAAAAATAGGGCGCAAAGCTTAGTTCTGCGGGTAGGCCTTCGTTGTGAGAAAAATCAACGTCTTCGGCTGACTCGTGGTCTTCGGGAAACACGGCGGTTTTCGCTAATCTGTCATAATCAATTGCCGACAATAAATCGTTCAAATCAACGCGAGACAGTAAAGATTCAATTTGAGTCTGCCACTCAATCGTCTTTACCTTTCCCTGCCTCAACTGCTCAGTTACATGTTCCATCTCGATCAGCCATTTCCTGACGATAGGCTCAACACTATTGGCGAGCACATCGACTTTATCCAGACTCTTGACGAGTGAGAATGTCAGCAACGAGCCGAGCATATGGCTAGTAAAAGTTCGACGAGATAATTTCATCGCAGCACCTTTCGATATGAAAAAATATCCCAGGGAAAAGCCTAACGATCGAATTCACTGGGCGCGGGCGAGCAGCATCCAAGCTGCGATCTTATAGACGAGTTTGAGCGCCGATCACCCCACAACGCATCGCTTATAAAGACCAGCGCTGAGCGCCACGGACCCCAAAACCGCGAAAGTAATACCCAAAGCAAGCGGTCGGCGGTTCTGAGGCTCGGCCGCTTGTTCGTCCGCCGCTGCAGCAGAGCAAGTTGATGGCGCAGCGCAAGAATCTCTATATGCGTACTTGCTTGTGACTGTAGACTCGAGCGCAGCGTAGAAAGAAACGACCGCAGGACAGCATTCATGTCGACGAAAGTTAGCAGTGATAACCGCTAACTTCAATGATTTACAAGCCGGATGAGGTTTTTGGTAACGACAGCTGGACTAGAGATTCATAACCCCAAGGTCGCGGGTTCGACCCCCGCCCCCGCTACCAACCGAATCAATAGTTTGCAGTTCCCTTCACTCTCACGTTTCAAGCGCCTGCCAGACTTTGCCTCGAAATTCAACACGTTTAAGCTCGAAGTCTGGCAAAGAATGCTCACGGCTCGGCGTCTCATTACAATCGTTGAATGCGTGTAGTCGTCCGTCACGTCTTTCGGTTCATGGCCTAGCAGATCACGACGAACGGTTTTGCTTACTCCAAGGTCTTCCAGCCTGGAGATGGAGTTCTGCTCGGATGCGCGGCACTCCCCAGGTCGGATTCTCACGCGACATTCTGCTAATCAACACGCGAATCTCTTGGTCAATCATTGGGGCGTCCGACGCGACCAGATCTGGACTTCCAGCGCCAATAGCACTTGAAGCCTTGCCGGTGCCACTCAATTACCGTCTCTGGCTTAAGTATGACAAGGATGGAGCGCCAGTCCGACCACAGTTGTGAAAGGGCGATCCAGAATAAGCGGTCTCGGTAACGAAGCCGAGGTCGCTTCGTCGAACGGCGGAGGACCAGCAGTTGTTGGCGCAGGGCCAGATTTCTCCGTAACGAGTAGCAACCGAGGCACAAGCAGACTCCGGAGTACTTGATAGCACCTTGAGAAGACAAACATGAGGCGTCGCAAGCAGCCAGAAAGAAATGTACGAGCATCTGTAAAGTACCTTAAGTCGTAGCTCTAAACGCAACTATTTAAACGCCGGATGTTATTTTCGATACGACGGACCGCTCCTTGAAGTCGGCATCAACGGCGCGCATGGGAGGTCATTGTTAAAAAGCATCGTGGAGGCGCGTCCGTTATGTGCCCTCATGCTTCGCTCGCTTTAACTAGTCTGGCTGCGCTACATTATCTCGCGAGCGAAACTATGTGTGCGGAAAAGGTTCAGCTTGCGATGCGTGATTTCATCGACCATCGTTCAATCGTACGCACAATCTGGGGCAACCCCGACCTCATACTACTTATCTTCGCAGGCTCTGCAGCGGAGTTCGCGCTCAACCGGGCTGTCGACTGGCTCTTCTTTACTGGTAAAATTCCCGGCGACCCGATCGGAAGACTTTTCTCCACGGTTCGTTACGCCCAGGAGATCGTATTCGTAAACGAAGAGACAGCGCGGCGTACGCTTGACCGTATAAACGCGAAACACGGCTTGGTCGAGCGCCAGCGCGGGCAAACCATCCCGGATTGGGCCTACCGAGACGTGCTTTACATGCTCGTTGACTACTCGGAGCGTGCTTACGGTTTTCTCTACAGACCGCTCTCGCCCTCTCAACAAAATGATCTCTATTCAGTATTCCGGCGCATCGGTGACGGGTTACACATACGAGAGTTGCCGGCGACCTATGTCGAATGGCGACGCGATCGGGGTCGCCACCTCGACCGAGACCTCGTTTACAGCCGGAATACATCACTTCTTTTCCGGCAATACCGCCGGCACCTAGGCGTTTGGCGCTACTATTTGCTGCTTCAGGTACAAGCGCTGCTCGTACCTAATGAGGTGCGCCGCCTTCTGCACTTAAGCCCGAACAAATTCCTCTCCAGCCTTGTCCGGACCTACGGGATTGTTGAGAGGTGCAATCTTCAATCCGTCGTCCACAGTTTGTTAATACCGCCGCAGTACTGGGCAGAGGTGCGAAAGTTTGACAGGATTGTGGCCGCTTGAACTATCACGTACAAGCATTAGGAGAGGCTTGATAACTGGCATGAACCGGATTTGGCGAGGCAATGCAAACACAACGCACGAATAGCACAACAACGTGCCGGGCTGCTCATGTAGGATAAGCTCTCGAACGAGAGTTCTTTATTCATTCACATTCAGTCACTACCTGTAGGAGGGAGTCATGCCAGTAGCTAAACGTCGCATCCTCTGTATTGATAATCGCGCCTCGCGCAGCTTAGCCATATTTCTTCTCAAGCGGGCCGGCTATGAAGTCCTCGCCACGCATTCCATGTCTGCCGCCCTGGAGTTGGCTCGGAGCACGCGCTTGGACCTCTACCTCCTCAACCACAAACTCCTCGAAGGTGGCGGGGCGAAGTTATGCACTGAGTTGAGTGGGGCTGCGCCCCACACGCCGATACTCCTTTACTCGACCGTCATCTACCCGTTCCGCCGCCGGGCGGCAATCCGCTGCGGCAAAGGAGGTGGCCGAACGAAACCTGTGGTCGTTACGGAGGTAGCGGGGGCTGTGGCCCGAATGCTCAACGCACAGTCCTGGTGTGCTGCCGACGTGCCCAGCGGGGCAGTGAGCGCTAAACACAAAGGGCTTTCGACCCGTGCGAAAGTCCTAGCAGGGACGGGCGTCGGGGCGGCGGCGCTCTTGATTATGGCCCTGGCTCGTGGGTGGCGGTCAATACCGAAAATATCATGCGGCATTTAGATACTTACACTTAGAGGGTATTGTCAGGTTAAATGCGAAGGATGTCATCAGGTTATTCCTACGGCATACTCTAAGGATGCGCACCTCTGTCTCTCGCTACCATCGCCACCGCTTCCCGGCCGAGATCATCAGCCATTGCGTCTGGTTATATTTTCGCTTCGCCCCTGAGTTTCCGTGATGTCGAAGAGATGATGGCCAGTCGCGGAGTCTCCCTCAGCTATGAAACTGTCCGAGAATGGTGTCTCAAGTTCGGTCAGTCTTATGCAAACGGCCTGCGTCGCAGGTCTCCTCGGTCAGGCGAGCGGTGGCACTTGGATGAGGTATTTCTCAAGATCAACGGACGCCTCCATTACCTTTGGCGCGCAGTGGGACTCAACAGTTTCGCAAGTCGACCAACCACGCCTCTGGTAAGCACTGTTCAAGCAGATGGGATTTCAGGTTCACCCAGCTCCGCACGCGATTCAGAACTGCGGAGTCAGACGTGATTGCTACGCCGCCCAGTGAAGAGAGGATCTCAGCATCAGGATTGAAGACGATCTTGACGTTCCATGGCCAGTCATGCTGCGCTGCGATGTCGGCAATTTTTTTCGCCAGCCGACCGCTGTTAGATATTGGCCGATCCAGGAGCCAAAGCACTGACGAAGCACCGAGGTTCTGGAGCAGCTCGCCAACCAAACAGATCGCTCGGTCAGTTTCGTGTACTGACCGGTAGGAACCGTGCACGCTAGAGAGATCCCGCATACACTCATCACGACACAGCAGCAGTGGTCCCCCACTAAGCCCGGCTTCTACAGTGATCAATAGATTAAACCCGTCGACGATCACCCTTTCGTTTGCGATCCGCTCCACAGAGACGCAGTGAGCCTTTCGACGCTTCAGACTCTCATCAGAACACGCAGCGCGTGAGATGGCCAGACGCTGGCGCTCGGTTAGACATTGGCGATCGCCCACGAGCTTGAGGGAGGACTTCCTCTGATAACCGTGGCTGAGCAGCCACGACAATTCCGACGTGGCGGCACGAAGAAGAGGTAGGTTCGCCTGAGCGAAGAGCCGCTTATCGGCTGGATGCGGACCGCGGTGTTGGCGCTTGTCAGGACTCAATTCAATGTTCCAAAAATGCTCTCAAAGACGCGCGAGAGAGGTAGATGGCTGAAGAGGTGGCATCCACCAGGGTCGTAATCAAGGCTAACTTGCAGTTCACAATTCTAGGTATGGAACCGATTCTAGACTCTTTCAGCGGCTCAAAAACAACAGATCCCGCGAACGAGAATCTCCCCCGCGTTCTGTTTTTCGATTCAGAGTTTGTCCAGATCCAGATTTATGGCATAGAGAAGTATCCGGCGTCCCTAGCGAATACACGTGGACGTGCACATCCCTTGCGGACGTTCGAAACATGCGATGCTCGTAGAAGTTGGGCTCCCGGACTCGTAGCGCATAGCCGGCAGCCTCGAGCTTGGGGACGTAGGACGCTTCATCGGCGGAATCCTCGACGACCGCCAAGATGTCAATGATTAGCTTTGCCGCCAACCCCGGCACCGAAGTGGAACCGATATGCTCGACGCGCATCAGCGCATTACTCAGCGCTACCGCGATGATCTTTGCGTGCGTCTCGTACTGCGCTGGCCACTCGGGGTCGTAATCCACAATGCGGATTTCCCTCTTCTCAAAACCGCCGATAAGGATCGGTTCGTCTCCCATTTTCGTCATGCGAGCTCCCGGTTGCTCATGTCACCGACGTGAATGGGACGCTCGGGTTGCTTTACTCCTTTGTTGGTTGATGGGAATGATAGTGGCGATTACTTCTGAAGCTGCGGAGAGAGGAAATGTGTCGACAAGTGTTTCGCAAAGGCTGAATCGTTAGTTGCTTTACTAAACTCCGCAATTTCCTTTACCAGCAACGGTGAGTTAGATGTCTCTTTGATCGCCTTTAAATGTTCTTCGAAGCCCCACAAAAGGCCTACCAGCAATCCATCTTGACAGGTTTCACCGATGTTAGTTGAGGTAAAGACCAACCTCTCGCCATCGTAATCCACGCTCTGAAGACAAAGCGGGTCCTGGATGTAAGCGCGGGCAATTGGAACAAGGTATTTCTGTGAAAGAAAGTCGTTATGGTATCCCGCATTTCGCTTCCAGTTTTCTCTGTAAGAAGGCCATCCTTGTAGTGCTTGCACATCAAAATAAATGTCTCTTTTTTCATGGAAGCGGAGTTCATAAGCGATCGAGTCAAGAAGACGGGTAACCTGTCCTATTTCCGCGTCGGATGTAGGGAGCTGCTTAACCAGATTACTCAAATCATCGAGAGCGAATACTACGCTGGTCGCCGAAACTTTGTCGTTAGTGACATATTCGCGTAGCTGTTCTTTATCAGCACGGATTTGGTTTTGAATATTGTTGATTCTGGCCTTCTCTCTGTCGTCACTTTCTTTGATCTGAACTTGGTGGCTCTGCCAGAAGGTAAATATAAGTCCAAGAACTGCAACCAGCGTCGTGATTGCCGGTATAAATCTGGCAAACCCAAGTTCCAATCTGTTTTGCTGTCTCAACATTTCAATCTCGAGCTTGAGTTTCTCCACTTGCGCAGCGGTAAGCAGATTGTTTAGTCGAGTTCCTTCTTGACTTTGGAGGTCCATACAAACATCTCCGGGGTGAGTGTGAATGAACTTAAGAGAGTTTTGCAGACTTGTCGCGAGGATCCGATGCCAGTATAACAGCGCATAATAAATGGCGCGAGTAGGAGAATGCTCATAACCAATAGTAAAAAAGACGAGAGCGCAGACGGTGAAATAGGGGAGGCCGCTCCTGCGCTATCCATTAGAACACGCCGATAGCTCCTAACCAGCGGGGTAAAAGGATTGAGGTTTACAAAGAGCTTAAATATTTCCGGCACCAAAGATTCCGGATAAATAATTGGGGGTATATCGAGGCCATCAGCTTACGGGGTGATGCTATCAAGTTGTTATGGCAGATTAATTTGAAGAGAATCTACTGGCCGAGCCACACCATAAAGATGTGGAACTCCACAGCAGCCGGCCCAACATCTGAGTTGACGCGGCGGCGCGAATCAAAACAACATTCGCCACATCAAGTTAGTTGCGAAACACGCTCCCGCCGATCGCGTCCAATGATTTGTTTGCCGTCGTCTTTAGTTGTCTGTTTCGGCATAAGTTGTTGATGCTGCGACACAACAACCACTTTACTATGCGACCAAAACGCTTAGGCGCGTTGACAATAACGTCGCGGTGGGTTTTGGCGGCGCTGGCGGCTATCTCGAAATGAACGTGTACAAGCCTCTGACCATCTTCAATGTCACCCACTCGATCACGATCATGACAGACGGGTGCACGAACTTCCCCAAGTTCCTAGTCGAAGGGACCAAGCCGGATCTGAAGAAGATCAAGGAGTACGTGGATCGCTCCCTGATGCTTGTGACGGCTCTCTCGCCTGTCATTGGCTACGACAAGGCGTCGAAGATCGCGCACTACGCAATGGACAACGATCTCACGCTAAAGGTCGCGGCGCTCAAGCTTGGCTTCGTAACGGAAGACGAGTTCGACCGCGTGGTCGACTGGCCAAAATGGTCAAGCCCTACGTCGCAGCAGCTAGCGCCGGCTAATGAAGAGGTTGGTAGTAACCGACATGAGTTTCTACTCTGACACTAGTTTGAATGAGGAGTTGATCGCCACTTTTCCACGGGGTTGGAGGACGGTAATGAATTCGCAGGAACAGACCGATCTCATCCTCAGTTTCGCCCGAGTCTTGCATGTCAATGGCCAGTCCACGGACGAGACTCTGGCGGCAACTGAGAGGCTCAGCCGCAATCTGGGTCTTAGCGCCAAGGTGATTCCTCGTTGGGGAGAGCTCGAACTTCAGGTCGGAAACTTGGGGACCATACCGGTCGCTATTGGCGCGGCTGATCCAACTGGCGTGGATATGGATCGTGTGGCCTCCGCTATGAGAGCAATCGACGAGGTTAGCGCGGGCCGGATTGCTCCGTCTGCGGCCCTGAAGACGATCAAAGCGATCTCGCAGGCACCGCCGGCGCCGACCTGGCAGTTCACAGTCGCGGCTGCGGCTGGCGCTGCGTCGCTGTCAGTGATCTTTGGTGTCCAGCATGTCGCTGCTGTTTTGCTAATAGTCGCCAGCGCGGCGGCCGGTGCTGTTCTGCGTCGTACCTTGGCGAAGTACAACACCAACCCCCTCCTACAGCCGTTCTGTGCGGCGCTGCTCGCCGGCATTGTTGGCGCGCTTGCGGTTCAATATCAACTAAGTTCGTCGTTACGCCTCATAGCAGTCTGCCCATGCATGATTCTGGTGCCGGGGCCGCATGTGCTTAACGGCATGATGGACCTCGCCGCGGTGCGCATACCTCTCGGTGCCTCCCGCCTGCTTTACGGAGGCCTAATAATTCTGGCGATCTCGGCAGGATTGCTCCTTGGACTGACTCTTCTCAATGTTTCCTTGCCTGTGGATCAGCCCGGCCGACCAGTGCCGTTGTGGCTCGACGTGATTGCTGCCGGGATCGCTGTTGCCGCATATAGCATTTTCTTCTCAACACCCTTGCGCATGTTGGGCTGGCCGGTCGCGGTTGGAATGCTGGCTCACGCACTAAGGTGGTGGACACTTTCAGTTGGGGCTGGTGTAGGAACCGGCGCGTTGGTTGCTTGTCTGCTCGCCGGGCTGGTCCTCACTCCAGTCGCTCGTCGTTCTCAAATGCCGTTCGCGGCCATCGGATTTGCATCAGTGGTTTCGATGATGCCGGGTGTCTTTCTGTTCAGAATGGTGAGTGGACTTCTGCAACTTGCCAATAGTTCGAACACTACCTTGCAGCTTTTAGGGGGAACTATCGCGGATGGGCTCATTGCTATCACTATCATTTTGGCTATGAGCTTCGGTCTCATTGTCCCAAAGATCGTCATCGATCATCTCTTCGACGGCGCAGCGCGATCGAAGTCCTAGGGCGCCGATAGAGGTCTGGATAGTTGGACCAATTCCCTCGGCCCCCTCGAAATTTGTCTGGCGTCTTGATAGCAGGCCGTTGGTATTTCTTTTGGCCCGGAACGCTTCCCGCCAGTAAACTGACGATCACAATTGCCGTTATAAAGCTCATCCCTTCTGATCGACCCATCTCAGTCTCCTGCCGCGGGCGCCGGCCCAGGTTCCGAGGAGTCGATTTTTACCTTGTGCTGCTTGCCGAATCTCAACGAGAATTTTTCGATCATGTAAAAGATCGCCGGGATCAGAAAGATGGCGATGCTTGTTGCGGCGAGCATTCCCACGATGACGACCGTACCCAGGATACGCCGTCCCGCTGCGCCCGAACCGGAAGCGATCCAGAGCGGCACACAACCCAGAATGAAGGCGAACGAGGTCATCAGGATCGGACGCAGCCGCAAGCGCGCACCCTCGAGTGCCGCGTCAACCACGTCACGGCCCTTTTCCAGTTCACTTTTGGCAAATTCGACTATCAGGATCGCATTCTTCGCGGCCAAACCAATAAGAACGATCAGTCCAATCTGAGCGTAGACGTCAAGATCATAGCCTCGTAGCACCAGCCCCAGGAACGCGCCAAAGATCGCGATCGGCACCGTCAGCAGCACTGAGAACGGGAGTGACCAGCTCTCGTAAAGGGCCGCAAGAATCAGGAACACGAAGACGAGCGAGAGGCCGAACGTACCTGCAGTTCCTCCCGAAGCTTTTCGTTCCTGGTATGAGAGGTCGGCCCAGTCGTAACCGATCTCCGTGGGTAATGTTTGCTTTGCTACCTCTTCAAGAACGGCCATGGCCTGTCCCGAGCTATACCCCGGTGCGGCAGAACCGATCACTTGCGCCGCGCGGAAGACATTGAAGCGGGTCGTGTACTCGGGACCCGCAATTTTCTTCGTTGTCACCAGCCCGGCAAGCGGGACCATGTTCTGGTCATTATTCCGAACATAGAACTGCTCGATGCTGCGCTCATTGCGGCGATCCTCTCCTTCTGCTTCGAGAAAGACCCGCCACTGCCGACCGAAGCGATTAAATTGGTTAAGAAAGAGACCTCCCAAATAAGCTTGCAGTGTTTGATATACATCTGCGACCGCTACGCCTTGTTTCAAGACTTTGTCACGGTCAACCTCCGCATAGACTTGCGGAACTGACGCCGAGAAGGGTGAGTTGACGCCTGCCAGCTCCGGACGTTTGCGAGCGGCTGCAAGAAACCGCTGTAGGTTTTGATCGAGAAAGTCGATGGATCCGCCGCTGCGATCCTGGAGCCAAAACGAAAAGCCTCCTGAGGTTCCGAGTCCGGGGATGGAGGGGGGCATGAAGGCGAAAGCCGCTGCTTCCGGTACTTCCCTCGCGAGCCTGCCATTCAATGTATCCAGAATTGCCCGGGCCTGAAGTTGTGCCGAACTGCGTTCACCCCAGGGCCTCAAGGCGACGAAGAAGAAACCGTTGTAACTCGCGGAAACTCGATTCAGGAGGCTGAACCCGCCGATTGTGTTGTAGTACTGAACGCCGTCGGTCTTCGAAAGGATCGCCTCAATTTTCTTAGACACCACATCCGTTCTCTTCAGTGAAGCCGCCGGCGGAAGCTGAACGTT
>Ga0137404_10003264_pt1 | contig 10813 bp, 6 predicted proteins | sample CZOMad2_1_16fung_FD_108285 | JGI IMG/M metagenome (GOLD analysis project Ga0137404, IMG submission 108285) | Vadose zone soil fungal communities from Angelo Coast Range Reserve, California, USA - CZOMad2_1_16fungal (Illumina Assembly) | ecosystem: Environmental > Terrestrial > Soil > Vadose zone... | reverse complement strand
GGCCGAGGTCACTGGCCACCAAGCCTGTCCGCTCAGCGGGAATTGACCGTGTATTTTCTGCGTCGATCCCCCATCCTGACCCGACCGGCACGGCGTCACGGTCGATCCAAGCGGTCGGTCGTTTACACATCAACAACGGCCGTTGTCTTGTATCGGGATAATGTCCGGTCAAGTATCTGACGATCTCACGGCGCTCCCGGTCTGACAGGTGAGATGCTTGGATCACCATTGGACCTTTGGTGAGAACGCTATAGAGAGCTGTTGGCGACATCTTGCTCAATAAACTTTTGATCGGCGCACCAGGCACGCCACGCTCGTGACAGCGAGAGCAGTTGTCGGCGAATAGCTGCTTCCCAGGCAGGGCATCTGTCGATTCCGGCACGCCCATTCCGTCTGGAGTGTGCGCAAAACCGAGTGAGATCATTGGTGCGAGCATACAGACACACCAGGCAATGACTTTCTTGCGTAGCGCCAGTCCAGACGGGACACCCCAGGGGCGAAATACGCTCACGGGGCCGTCGCCGGAAACGTGAGATACGTGGCGAGCGCGTTGATCTCCTCGTCACTGAGGCCCAACGCCCTGTCCTTCATGAGCCCGTTCATGAGTACATCGGCGATTTGCCCGCGCGGCAGTTGCGCCAACGTTTCCTTCGGAGGAGCGCCGGATTCCTTCGCGCTGTGGCACATGGCACAGCGCTGGTCGTAGAGCGGTTTCCCGACCTGCGCAGCCTTCACATCATCAATTGACGGTCTCGAGGGAGCCGCTGCGGGGCTGCTCACGAATTGCTCTGATTCCGGACGCTCAACGAGTTCCTTGACTCGAATGTCCTTGAACTGAACCGCCATCGGAGGGCCTGCGTGCAGCTGTAACGCAAAAGCGCCGTCAGCCGCGCGACCGCGGAAATCATCGTCCATGACGTCGGCCGCAAGGACACCGTTGACCGCATGAACGAGATGATTTCCATACGCGATGACCACGTAGTCGTTCCACGCCGGATAGGGTTTGAGGGCTGACATTATCGCGTCTGGCGAGTTCACGAGCCCCTTGACCCGCTTCTCGATCTCGCCATGGTATTGAAAGACATCGACCTTCTCGCCCGCCAGCGCCAAGTCTCCCCGTGCCGTCTCATCGGAGAGAATGGCAACCCGCTCCTTTGCGTCGAGTGTCACGACATTGGCCTGATAACCGATAACGGAGAATGCATGTTCGGAGTACCGACGGCTGCGGTATAGCATGCCTGAATTTCCCTGCCCGTTCAGATACCGATATTTGAAATGCAGCTCGAAATCGTGATAGTTGCCGTCATGGATGAGAAAAGAATTTCTATCGATCGGATTATCCGACTTGCCGGTAATCGCACCATTCTGCACCGACCACAGCGCTTGATCGCCACGCCAATGCGCTAAGGTCTTCCCATCGAAGATCGGTTTGAACTCCAAGGCTGACCTTGGCGGCGGTGCCCGCAAACCGAATGCTTGAATACGATCGGTGCCGACGAAGACCGCACCGTTCACGACCGTCGGCTCGTTGTATTTGCCACCGGAGGACAGGACTCCGGGCGCGCTCTTCCACAGAAGTTTCAAACTCAAGGCATCGAAGGCGTACAGAACCGGCTGTGGTGCATGGGTTCCATACAGGCTCGCTAGTCGGGGCACATTGATATCGAGTACCCAGACGATTGCGCCCTCGCCTCCACTGCTCGTAACGATCGGCGATCCGGGATTTTGAAAGGTCTGCATTTGCTCCAGTTGATCCAATTGCAAGTATGCCGGCTGCCCCGCCGACGTGATGATCTTGACCCGAGCAAGTCCGGGCGGCCTGCTGGTCGAAAAGTCCTCGGCTCGTTTGCTGCTACCGGTGACATAGACATAGTCCTCCCCGGTCGCGGCATGAAAATACGCCAGGGTCGAGCGGCTGTGCGCCTGATCCAACATGCCGTGCACGTCGCTATAGGGTCCCAACACATTGACCGGACCGCGCTTGCCGAACTGGGGTTGATTTTCCGGAGCCAAGAGCGATAAGTCGCTCGAGGAATCATCACTGCACGGTTGCCTCTTGGTGACACCTCCAGGCATGTGGTCACGATCCAATAAATAAACGTTTCCCTGTTTGGCGCCGCCGAGTGCCAAGAGGTGCGGGGTCGAGGTTTTGCCTGGGGCGAGGTCGATTGCGACGGTACCACTGCTGCCTAAATCAACGTCATTCGCCGCAGTGAGGCAATAGTTGAACGGTGTGTATGTTCCAAGCAGATCGAACCCCGTGCTGGGATCGTCTCTCAATTGCAGTATCGACTGTCCCCAACTATGGGCGCTATCGGGGAACACGCCCGGGATGCCAGCGTGTTTCATGACCTGCGTGGAACTGGCTCCGGTCGCGATATATACAGTACCGTTTCGGTCAACCGAGGGCCCGCCGGAGGCCCACATCCCTCCCTGGATTTCGCTGGTCACCGCCGTGGTCGAGAAAGCTGTCATCACGCTTCGGAGGTTCGTGTCGACGGCGACTATCCACCCGCTCGAGTTGTCCAAGCCAAAGCTTACGTACAAACGGGCGCCATTCGGGCTGAGATTGAGCGCCCCGCGTTGTGTATGTCCGTCTTTCTCGGAGAATTGCGTTCCGCCGTTTCGGTTGATGCCCGGTGCGTTGAGTGCCCCGTGTCCAAGGTCTACGGGCCACCCAGGGACCTCCTCACCATTGCGAATATCGAAGGCATGTGCTTGCCACTGGGCGTCTTCGTCACAGCTGGTCACATATAGCTGCTGCTTCTGCAGATCGATCATGGGGGTACTAAGGTTGCCCATGGTTCCATTGGAGCAAGGCTTGCCGGTCATTCGGGTACGCCAAAGAATGGCGCCGGGCGGCGTCTTGTTCGCCGCAAACGCGCTGACGGCGTAGACGTAGCCCGTGGTTGTGACGGCATACAGAGCCGGGAACGTGCCGCCGCTATAGTGACCGGATGAAATTGCAACCGCATCCACGTAAAGCGGCGACGCGAACAAGCGCGGAGGTACGCCCTCGAAGTAGTCGAGAGTTGGCGTCTCCCACAACAGTCCGAAAGAGGGGCCAGCGACGTTCCTCGGCAGAAGGATCGACTCCTGGTCGTTCCAACCCGTGCGCTGGGAATTGTGATGGTACGTGAGTTTGTCCACCCCTGCTTTTGATTCGGGCCTGAGCATGCATGCTGAAAGAGTCGCCAGCACACAGATGATGGATACCCATGGCCTCTTCGCGGCCTCTGTAGGGGTATCCATCCCGCTACTCCCCGATCACTTGTCGATCCGCAGATGAAAAACTGATCGACAACACGGCGTTCTCCGTCCCGATGTTCTTGGCGTTGTGACGAATGCCGGCAGGAATACTCACGGTATCCCCTTCTTGCATCTCCGCGGACTGGTCACCCAAGGTATGGAGAATGCGCCCTTTGAGTACATGCAGCACTTCGTCGCAGTTCGGATGAAAATGCCGCGGATTCGCCTCCCCCGGTTTGATCACGGCCTCGCCGGTCGTCATCGTGTCGGAATTCTTGAGCTCTCTAGATACGTACCAAGTGAGATGGCCCCACGGATATTCAATGACCTTGTTGTCCGCCGCCCGCACGACAACGGCATCCTCAATCGTTCTCTGCGGGCCACTGGCTAGCGCTATTTCTTGCTTGACCAGTCTTTCTGCGGCATCGGCCGGAGCGGCCGTACTGACGCCGCCCTTCGGAACATCCATCTTTGCGGTCCAAAAGATGGCATTGAGCAAGAGCTTGCGAAGCGGCGGGTTATCGAGACCCGCAAGATAGTGCAGGCCGGTGAAAGTAAATGCTCTCCCGCCGTCTGCGCGCGCGAATGCCCAAGCGACACGACGCGTTTCGGCCTTGTCAATCACCAACAGTTTGCCGTCGCGAAATTGAGGATGAAGCTTTCCGGTGAGTATCGGAGTTACGCCCTTGCCGCCTTGGAAAAAACGAATGGTCGGATAGAATTCGTCGTTCAGTAATAGTTCGCCCACCCCGGTGCTGATCGGGTGGGCCGCCGGCTTGAATAGCACGGGCTCCGTAGTGCGATCGAACGTCCCGTACCGCGCGCCGCCCAACCAATGCGGTAAGTTGATGGACGTATCGTTCGCAGGCACCGTCGATGCTTGATGAAGCACGACGACACCGGCGCCGCCGTTCATGAGCTTCTCGAATTGAGCGCGATGCGTGGCGCTGAACAGCGGATGCGACTCCTCTCCGCCTTGCACGCCATCGAAATAAAGCACGAGAGCGGAAGCTCCGTCGAGCGCCGACGCCTCCATCGGCCAGCCGTCGGGATAAGCGACCACCTTCGCCGATCGCGCGTCGGGCGACGAGTCCAAGAACTTTTTGAGCAGTGTGATGCCGTTGGAAAAGTCGTGTTCCCCGATGCCGTGACTCTTTGGGCCGCCAATGAGCACGATCTTCTTGGTGGACTCCGCGCTCCAAACGTCATTGCAGCGGAGCAATAGACAGGCAAGTGAGATCACAAGCAAGAACGAGCGACATATGTCCGCTCGATGTAGGCTGAACCTTCGCATTCCCTCCCCCTGGCTTTAGTGCTTAAGCGGACAATTGCAGAGGCCTGTGGCTAGAAATTTCCCCAAGTTTGGGGAATCGTCCGGCGCAGGATCCTAGCAACGTTTACCAGAAGAAATCGCCGTCAAACCAGAAGCTTACAGCGGATTTGCCTTCATCCGATGGGTAAGAATGGGTAAAGCGGTAGCGGCGATGCCAAGCCACGCTACCGCCGTTCGTCCTGGCCTGTTGCCACACTGGGTTTGCCGCCCCGTCCCATGATTCCGTACTGCCGAATCTTGTTGTAAAGCGTCTTACGTGAGAGGCGCAGGAACTGCGCGGTTTCGGCGCGCCTGTAGCGGTTCCGCTTTAGGCCATCCAATACCCATTCGCGCTCCGTCGAAAAAGACTTTCGATTGCTGATAGCGCGGCGGGATGTCAGCAACGAAGCAATGTCCCCCTCGCCAATGATCCTGCCACGCGCGGTCGATGCTGCCGCCTGAATCACGGTGCGCAGTTCACCCACGTTGCCTGGCCAGTGATATCCGATGAGGGCGCGATATGCCGATGGAGAGAGCTTGGTCTCCGCGCCCTTCGGGAGGCCACGCAATATGGCTTCTGCGAGCATCGGCAAGTCTTCCAGATGCTCCCGAAGCGAAGGTACTTCGATGCGGGTGGAGCCTAGCCACTGCAGGAATCTTTCATCGAATCTTCGGGTATCGGACTCGGTAGCAAGATCGAGGCAGCTTATGCCGATAAAGCGGACATCGAGCGGGACAATATCTGTACCGCCTCTCGGCCAAAACCCGCCGGTTTGGACCGCTTGCAGCAATTGCCTCTGGAGCGCGATATCCAATGAACCGACATCATCAAGTACCAAAGTAGAACCGCGAGCAACCTCCAGTAATCCCACACGCGACCTGATCCCGGGTAGGTCGCTCGCCACGCAACCCAGCAGGTTTAACTCCATATCGACGTTCATGCCGCCCCTACATTCCGCCGAGACCAACCACCTTCCCCTGGAGGCCCTGGCTTCGTGAATCACTTTCGCGAGGTCACGTCGTCCGGTGCCTGGCTCACCGACGATAAGCACAGGCAAATCAATTTCCATGGCACGAGCTACCTGCTCACGCACCCGCTCCATCGTTTCACTGAACCCGGTTAAAGCATCGACGGGCGCCTTGCGATTGAGTCTCTTCTCGAGGGAATCCACCTGCCTGCGCAAGCCGCCGATGATTTTGAACGCGCTGGTCGCCATTTCAATTGCGCTTTCAAGGGGGACACGATCGATGGTCGACCCGCCTACGTAACCGTCCGCTTTTGCGGATCTGCAGACTTGGTCCATTTGTTCCGCTGTTACGATCGGTCCGCCTTCGATGACGCAGCGCGCTTTCGAATTGGTGAAGCGGACGGTACTCACGAATTCCGCGGCCAACGTTGACGACTCGTTCAAGTCAAGTGAACTCTCAACTCCGACCGAGCCACCCATATTCCAGCCGAAATCCAAATTGACGATATCCGCATGAGCGGCCACGCGCGATGCCTCCGCCACCGTGTGCACGTATGCGAGTGTCGCCAATCCACGGGCTCGTGCGACCTGCAAAAGAGTTACTTCTCGCTCGAACCCGTGAGCGGTTTCCTCGAGGAATTGCCGGTACTGGCCATCAAGAAACACGCAACTTGGAAAGTTCGCCACGCCGTGAAACCCTGCGTTGGCAATTTGATCCACGAGCTCGGTCAAATCTACGGTCCCGAAGGCAGCTGCGCCGAAGAAGACCGGCAATGACGTCTGGGTCAGTATTTCGGACTGTCCAAAATCCATCACCATGCGATTGCTGTCGCGAAGAGCAAGCATACAGGCCGCCGATGGCGTTCCCATGCTACGGAAGCGGCCGGCATTGAGCGCCAATAGGAAGTCGGCGCCCCCGTGTTCAGCCGCCTTCGCCGCCATCCCTGTCCCGATGGCCGCACCCAACAAAAAGCTGCCGCGCGCCGGCAATGCCGGCAATTCGCGTTTCGGCTGGAAGGGCGGATTTTTAGCCATGGTCCGTGTCACCTCCTAAGCCAATCTGCGCTGGTCAGGCGTCCGTTTGATCCACTTGTAAGCCTTCAGCGAGTTTCTCCAGAAGTACTTCTCGGCCGCCGCTATTGACTTGGGCGCGTAATATTCCTTGGCTACCCTGAATATGTTGCCTACAGGGGTCGATGAATCGCTATTGGGATAATCGGAGCCGAATACCACCCGGTCTTCGCCGAAGGTTTCCGCGACATGATCCAGCTTGGCTTTGTAGTCGAGCAACGTTGTGCTGACCTTGCCATTGACAGGGTGAATGATCTGGGAGAGCTTGACGAACACCGAGGGGCGCTGATTGAACTCGCGTAGTAGCCCCTCATAGGTTGCCATTGCTTCCGGAGCGGGGTCGAAACTGGGAAGGTGATCGATCACGATCCGCAGCCCCGGTACCGCGTCATTGACACGGAGTAGCGCCTGAAGGAGCTCGATATCCGGGGTTGCCGAATCCATCACCAAATCGGCCTGCGCCAGGAGCTTAAGTCGATCAAGGACCACGCGGTTCTTCGACTGGCCGACGAGATCGTAGCCCCAAATGTTGCCATAGCGAATACCGCGAAACATCGGATTTCGGTGATACCGCTCCAGGTATTCGCGAAACTCCGGGACTTGGGGATTCAGGTTGCCGACCACGCCCACCATGATGTCGTCACCGGCGCAGGTCTCCAGCGCCCATAGGTTGTCCTCGATCCAATCGCTGGCCTCGATGTGAACGGCGCCAACAACGCCGAGGGGAGCGGCTAGCCTTTTGTATGCGGTAGGGAATGAGCCGGACTTGCCCGTGGGCCCCGGAAAAGCCGCCGGCGTACCTTGGGGACGGTTCGGATCGAAGAGATGGATATGCGAATCGATGATTGGAATGATGCCGTTCGACTCAGCCCCTTTTGCAAATAGAACACCAGCCACGCTCTGCGCCGCGACGCTGGCCGCCGCTATGAAGGTTCTCCGATCCAGTTTAGCCATTGCCGACTCCATCATTTCTGCTTCGAGGGCAGCGGGCGATCGGTTCAAAGTCACGATCGTGGGCTATTTGCTCACATTTGCCGATCGAATGGCTGCTGTTTCCATATGCATCAGTCGCTTGATTGCATCCGAAGTATCCGATTCCAGAACGATGCCGTCCGGATCCCGGATGTTGGGGTTGTCGAAACTTCGTTGAAGCTTGGCATCCCTCCGGTCGCGCTGATAGCGAATTCGCTCCTGGCTTTCCGCCAGCGCCAACGCCGTCTCGCCCTTGTCATTTTTGGAGGTCAACGACACGCCGCGCGCAACGAGAAACGGCACGACCGCATGCGCACCTGCGGCCGCGGCAATATGCAGAAGGGTTTCATTGCGTCCAAGATGGGTGACTTGTACGGCACTGTCATAGAAGACATCCACGATCGGATCCGTGGGATCGTAGGTGCGCTTGACATCGCCACCGTTTGCGACCAGCAGCTCCACGAGCGGCAGGTAATTGGCCTGCGACGCCAGCGACAGGGGTGAATGCCCATCGCCGCGGATCAGGTTGGGATCCCCACCGTGTTCCAACACCAGCTTCATGAGATCCGTATCTCCGGCACTGGCTGCGATGTGCACCGGCGTCGAGCCGATGTGCTCGAAATCGAGGTGGACATGACCTACCGGGCCTGCGATCGGATAGCGCGTCATCGCATTCGGATCGGCCTTCAGCTCCAACATTCGCCTGATCAAAGCGAGGCCCTCTTGCGGATCCACGGATGTCTTTCTCGTATCGTTGGCGCCCTCCACGCGGATCGAGGGAATGCGGCAGAACTGATTCAACTGGGCGGGCGGAACAAAGCCCAACGCGGCGCCATGCAGCGGTGTGTAGCCCGCAAAGTTTGCTACGGCCGGCGTGGCCCCACGATCCAACAGCAAATTGGCGATTGCCACATTGGGGCGAAACGACACCGGGTAGTCATGCATGTCACATCGCCCGCCGGGCCCCGGATTCCATTTATAGACCGCGAGAAGCAGTGCGGTCGATCCGTCCGCGGCCCGCTCGTTGACATCGATTCCCGCATCAACCAATGCCTTCGTAGACTCGAGATCATCCTGCTGCACGGCAAAAAATAACGCATTTTGACCGCCTTTCTCGCTCACATACTCGCCCTCGTGGAGCCCGGGCGTGGCATCGTGGGGTCGGGCGCGAGGTGTGTAGATGGTATTGGTCACTTCCCATACTTTGCTGCGGGCGCGGATGTCCACGCCATGGTCAATGAGAATTTTGACCTCGGCGGGATACCCGGCGGCCCACATCAAGGCGGTCTGATGAAACTCATTCTCGTGAGCATTGACGTCGGCACCGCGAGCAATCAGCTGCTTCATGACATCAAGCTGACCCGTGCGAGCAGCAGTCATGAGCACCGTCTCGCCGCTGTCCCGCACAGCTCTTGCGTCGGCGCCGTGGGCGATCAACTGCAAAGCGATTTCCGTGGCCCGAACCTCAATGGCGACCTGAAGGGGACCCAAGTCCTCGCTGTCGCGCAAATTGGGATCGGCGCCGGCCTTTAGCATACGCATCGTCAACTCAACGTTACCCCGTTGTGCTGCCCACATCAGCGGGGTGGCGCCGGCATCGTCATGCGCATTGAGGTCCGCATGCTGATCGATCAGTTGCGCGGCCTTCACATCGTCAGCCTCGCGCAATGCCTTCAACAAACGGTTGCCGGTCGCCGAGCCGCCGGCGAAGGCTTGTGCCGCGAGCAAAGCTGCGCCAATCAGGCTCACACCGATGGCGAACGGCGTGGTATTCAAGTTAGACCTCCAATCGGTTCAGAGTACCGGTGCTGTCGCCCAGGTGTTCAGTGGGAACGCCGACCTTATCGAGCAGCGCCAGGTGCAGATTGGTGAGCGGTGTATCCTCGCCGGGAACGCGGACAAAGCGCCCGCCCTTGACTCGGCCCGCCGCCCCGCCGGCAACAATGATCGGGAGATTCCGCTGGCTATGAACGGAGGGATCGCTCAGATCGGAACCGTAGAGGAGCAGTGAATGATCGAGCAGAGAACCGCCCGCCTCTTGAACCGCCTCGAGCTTGTCGAGATAGTAGGCGAACAGCTCCGAATGGTTCTTATTGATTTTTGACAAGGCGTCGAGCTTGCTCTGCTCAGAATTGTGATGCGAGATCTCATGGAATGTCATCGACAAACCCAGATGAAGGAATGTCATCTGAGAGACTTCTGCCGCCGTCGCAAAGGTGATGACCCGAGTCAGGTCGGCTTGCAAGGCCAACACCTGCAGATCAAACATCAACTTGACGTATTCGACCCAATTGTCGGGGACACCCGGCGGCCGATGCAGATCCGGCAGGGTAACCGGCGGCGCGGCCGAGGCAATGCTGATGCGCCGCTCGAGGTCGCGGATCGAGTCCAAGTATTGGTCGAGTTTGCGTCGGTCAGAGGCGCCGAGCCGACGATTGACCTCGCTGATGCGTCCAGTGACACTGTCGAGGAGACTCGCTTCATCGGCGACGCGGTTTGCCTGCGCGACCGGATCCAATGTGTCTGTGTCACCGAACAGCCGTTCGAACACCAGGCGCGGATTGCATTCCATGGGTAAATTGGTGTTGGCATCTCGATAGCATGGCGAGCCATATTCGCTGGGAGGCTGGGTGCTGAGTTCCAACGAGGCGAATTGAGTTTCCTTGCCCAGTGCCTTGGCAGCAATCTGATCCATGGAGATTCCGACCTGCACTTTCCCGCTGGTCCGTTCACATCCGGTGAGGAAGCTTGCGATTGCCCGGTCATGGAAGTCCGCCTTTTTGCGATCGGGAGAAGACGTCAATCCGCGAAATACAGTGAACTTATTACGGTGGCGTTCCAATGGCGACAGGCCGTCACTCATTTGATAGTTCGCGCCCTCTCCGACCGGATTCCATGTGGCGTCAACCACCCCATGGGGATACTGGACGATGAGCAAGCGCCTTACGGGAGTGGCGGCAGAGAGACGCTCGGCGCTCAGAGCCGGAATCATGGCATCGAGTAGTGGAAGTGCGATGGTCGCACCGACTCCGCGCAGGACTGCGCGGCGTGAAATGTGTTTTCGGGTGACGAACGTCATGGCTTGCTCTCCGCGACCTGAATTTCCGCGAGTGGTATCGACTGTCGCATTTGGAAGGATGGGCTGTTGACAATGCCGAGGATAAGATCTTGAAAGCGGTAGCCATTCGGCTTCGCAGCCACGACAATGTCATGCACGGCTCCCTCGTCGCCCTTCTCGAGT
>Ga0137404_10003261_pt1 | contig 10816 bp, 7 predicted proteins | sample CZOMad2_1_16fung_FD_108285 | JGI IMG/M metagenome (GOLD analysis project Ga0137404, IMG submission 108285) | Vadose zone soil fungal communities from Angelo Coast Range Reserve, California, USA - CZOMad2_1_16fungal (Illumina Assembly) | ecosystem: Environmental > Terrestrial > Soil > Vadose zone... | reverse complement strand
GGTTTCGCCGGGCCGCGCGTAATCCATGAACTTGTCGATGATGGCGTCGAGCTGGTCGATGTCGAGCGCCATGTTGCGCTTGGCCTCTTCGTCCTGCACGCTCATCTCGGCTTCGAGCCGCAGCCGGGCCAGCGGCGTGCGCAGGTCGTGCGAGATGCCGGCCAGCATCACCGCGCGGTCTTCTTCCACCTTGGCCAACTCGCGCGCCATGCGGTTGAAGCCCATGTTGACCTGGCGGATCTCGCTGGTCAGCGTGTTTTCGTCGAGTTGCGATTCGTACTCGCCGTCGCGGATGCGGCTGGCGGCGAACGACAGGTCGCGCAAGGGCTGGTTGATCAGCCGCGCGATGCCGGCCGAGCCGAGCACGGTGGCCAGCAAGGCGATGGTGACCCACAGCAGCCAGGTGCTGCCGGCCATCGGGCTCACGCGCGTCGGGTCGGCCTGCAGCCAGTACGGGTCCTTGTCGATCGTGAACCCGACCCACAGCCCGCTGACGCCGTTGACCGTCTGCGCCACCAGCGTGTCGGGCCCGAGGCGCGTGCGCAGCTCTTCGCTGATGGCACGCGAGAAGCGGTCGGTCTCGAACGGGCGCCACTTGTCGTTCGGCTCGCGCGGCAACACCTTCACCTCCTGGTCCTTCATGGACTTGACCAGCGTCAAACGGCTGATGCCGTCGGTGTATTGCAAGGCCGCGCGCGACAGGTTCACGAGGCTCGCGATCTGCTTGGCGGACTGCACCGCGCGCGGTTCGAACTCGAGCGCGCGAAAGGTCTGGACCCAGGCAAACACCCCGCCGACCAACAGGATGGCCAGCAGGAAGAACGTGCGCCAGAACAGGCTCAACGCCACCGTGCCCAGCGGCAAGGCTGGTGGCGATCCGTCGGGCACGGTCGCTGCAAAGGGCTTCTTGTTCCCCGAGACCTTTCTGCGCAGTCGGCTGCGGTTAAGCAGTGCCATCTGGGACGAAGACATAACCCACGCCCCACACCGTCTGGATGTAGCGAGGCTGGGCTGGATCGGGTTCGATCATTTTGCGCAGACGCGAGATCTGCACGTCCAGGCTGCGGTCGAAAGGCTCGAACTCGCGCCCGCGCGCCAGTTGCGCGAGCTTGTCGCGCGACAGCGGCTGGCGCGGGTGACGCACCAGTGCCTTCAGCATCGAAAACTCGCCGGTGGTCAGCGCGATCTGTTCGCCATCCTTGGACAGGCGGCGCAGCGCCAAGTCGAATTCGAACGGGCCGAAAGTGACGATCATCGCGTCCTTGGCCGGTGCGCCCGGCGCCTCCATGGCGGGCCGGCGTCGCAGCACGGCATGGATGCGGGCCAGCAATTCGCGCGGATTGAACGGCTTGGGCAGGTAGTCGTCGGCACCGACTTCCAGGCCGACGATGCGGTCCACGTCTTCGACCTTGGCGGTCAGCATGATGATGGGCGTGGCGTCGCTGGCGGCGCGCAGGCGGCGGCAGATCGACAGGCCGTCTTCGCCGGGCAGCATCAGGTCCAGCACGATCAGGTCGACCGTTTCACGGGTCAGGACACGCTTCAGCGCCTTGGAGTCTTCTGCCAGCAGGACTTCAAAACCTTCTTGGGTGAGATAGCGGCGCAGCAGGTCGCGGATGCGGGCGTCGTCGTCGACGACGAGGATGCGGTCCGGGCGCGAGGTGGTGGTGGACGTCATGGCGACCTCTCCTGTCATGTATTTGTAACAGCAGCGATTGTGCGCAAGGTCCGACTGCATTTTTGCGCTGTTTGACCATCTGTTACAAAACTTTGGGCAGGCTCTGCCTCTGGGAAAGTGAAGCTTTGTGAAGCCATGCCCGCGCTGTCGGCGCAGACCCGCAGATCGCCGTTGAACCGCCCTGTGTGCCTGCGCAGGCAGCACTCAACCCACGCAACCCAAGAAAGTTCTCATGAAGCTTCGGATCTTCGGTTTCATCGTCCTGTGGGGTACTGCGTGGGGGGCCGGCAGTGCCTGGGCTGCCGCGCCGCAACACCTGTCCGAAGGCGATGCCTGGCATCTGCTGACGCGCACGGGTTTCACGCCGTCGCCGGCCGAAGTGAAGCCCTGGGTCGGCATGTCGGCCTCCGATGCGGTCGACAAGCTGCTGCGTGACGCCAAGGCCGCGCGGACGATTCACCCGCCGCCAGCCTTCACGACCGAGCCGATCCGGCCGCCCTACAACCGCCTGTCCAGCGACGAAGACCGCAAGGCGGCCCGGCAGCAGGCCAGGCAGGACGCCATTGAACTGGGCGCCTGGTGGCTGCAGGAAATGCGCGATTCACCCACGCCGCTGGCCGAGCGCATGACGCTGTTCTGGCACAACCATTTCGCCACCTCGATGCAGAAGGTGCAGCAGCCGCAAGGCATGTTCATCCAGCAGCAGTTGCTGCGGCAACAAGCGCTGGGGTCGTTCCGCGAGCTGCTGCACGGCGTGGCACGCGATCCGGCGATGCTGATCTATCTCGATGGCGCCACCAATCGCGCTCAAGCACCGAACGAAAACTTCGCGCGCGAGGTGATGGAGCTTTTCACGCTGGGCGAAGGCCAGTACAGCGAACACGACATCAGGGAGGCCGCACGTGCGTTCTCGGGCTGGACCGTCGACCGCCAACAGTGGCACTCGCAGTTCCGGCCGCGCTTGCACGATGACGGGCCGAAGATCCTGCTGGGCCGCAGCGCCCGTTTCGACATGGACGGCGCACTCGACCAGATGCTGGCGCAGCCGGCCGCGGCCCGCTTCATTGCCGGCAAGCTGTGGCGAGAGTTCGTGTCGCCGACGCCGGATGCCGCGGCGCTGGACCGCATCGCGCAGCGTTTTCGCGACGGCGGCTGGCACATCGACTCGGCGTTGCGAGATTTGCTGTTGAGCGATGCATTCTGGGCGCCCGAATCGCGCGCTGCGCTGATCAAGTCGCCGGTGGAATTGACGGTGGGCTCGCTTCGGCAGTTCGACATCCAGCTCGACTCCGCCATGCCGCTCGAACGCGTCAGTGCCAAGCTCGGACAGGTCTTGTTCTACCCGCCCAATGTGAAGGGCTGGCCCGGCTACACCGACTGGATCAACAGCAGCACGCTGCTGGAGCGCAAGCGCTTCACCGAGCGCTTGTTTCGTGCGCTCGACACCGGGCCGGTGATCGCCAGCATGGCGGGGCCGCGCTTTGGCATGCATTTCGATGCCGACGGCTGGCTGCGGCCGCTGGGGGCCTGGGCCGACCGCGAGCCGGATGGTGCTGCGCGCCAGCGCATCGAAACCGCCTTGCTGGCCGCGCCTCTGGTGAACCCGGTCCCTGCCGGAAGTGTCGGTCTGCCGTACCTCAGGGCCATCAGCCTGGATCCGGTGTTCCAGCTCAAATGAACCTCCACCTGAAAGCCACGCCATGACCGATCGACGCCAATTCTTGCGGCTCAGCAGCCGCGTCAGTCTGCTCGGTGCCCTGGCACTGCCCGGCATTCCTGCCGCTGTCTGGGCGCAAGCCAACCAGCGCCGACCGGCGGCCTCGCTGGCCGATCGAATCCTGGTGTTGGTGGAGCTGAAAGGCGGCAACGACGGATTGAACACGGTCGTGCCGTATGCCGATCCGCTCTACCGCCAGTTGCGGCCGACCCTGGCCCTGCCCACTGAAGAGCTGCTGCGGCTGGATGGGTCGCTGGGCTGGCATCCGTCTCTGGCAGCGCTGTTGCCGATGTGGGAAAAGCGTGAAATGGCCATGCTGCTCGGCCTGGGCTACCCGCAGCCCAACCTGTCGCACTTTCGCTCCATCGAAATCTGGGACACGGGTTCGCCCTCCAACGAATACCTGGACGACGGCTGGGTTGCGCGTGCCATGAACGCCGGCCTGCGCCAAGTCGGGCACTTCACCACCGAAGGCGTGGCGGTGGGCAGCGCGAGCCTGGGTGCGCTGAGCGGCGCGCAGGCGGTGTCGTTGTCGAACACGCAGGCGTTCTTGAACGAAGCGCGCCTGGCGCGGCCCGCCGCGGTGCACGGCAACGCGGCACTGGAACACTTGTTGCGCGTCGAAGCCGGGGTGTTGCAGGCGGCCGAGGGCCTGCGCGATTCAGGCGCAGCCCCGTTGAGCACCGAGTTCCCAAACCACGGTTTCGGCCAAGCGGTGCGCGCCACCTGCCAGATCATTGCCGGTCAGAAGGGTCGCGGCGGCGTGCCGGTGTTTCATCTGTCGCACGGCAGCTTCGACACCCATCAAAACCAGTTGGGCACGCACGCCAATCTGCTGAAGCAGTTTGCCGAAGGCCTGGTGGCCTTGCGTGCCGGCCTGGTGGAAGCGGGCGCGTGGGAGCGCACGCTGGTGCTGACGTATTCCGAGTTCGGCCGCCGCGCATCGCAAAACCGCAGCGGCGGTACCGACCACGGTACCGCGGCGCCGCACTTTGCCTTTGGTGGCGCGGTGCGCGGTGGCGTGGTGGGCCGCATGCCGGCGCTGGACCGGCTCGATGCCAGTCAAAACCTCATCCATACCGCCGACTTTCGCCAGGCCTATGCGACGATTGCGCGACGCTGGTGGGGCATCGATGCCGATACCGTGCTGCGAGGGCGCTTCGATGCGCTGCCATTCCTGGACGCGTGAAGAGGACATCCCAAATCCGTGACACTCAAGCACATGACGCTGAAGAAAATATCGCTGGCAACCATCGGCTGTGGGTTGATCTGGATGACGCTGTCTGCGCCGGCATCGGCACAAGCGATTCAGCCCGCGCCGATGAACGTGGTGGGCCTGAGCGCCAGCGCCACGCTGGACGTGACCAAGGACCTGCTCAACGTCACACTAAATACCACGCGTGAAGGCACTGACGCATCGGCCGTGCAGGCTGGCCTGAAGCAGGCGCTGGACGCGGCGCTTCAAGAGGCGAAGAAAGTCGCCAAGCCGGGCCAGATCGATGTGCGCACCGGCAACTTCGCTTTGTTTCCGCGCTACTCCAGCAAGGGCGGCATCACCGGCTGGCAGGGCACGGCCGAGCTGGTGCTGGAAGGGCGTGACATCCCGGGCATTGCCCAGCTCACAGGGCGCATCAACAGCTTGACGATTGTCCAGGTGCAGACCAGCCTGTCGCGCGAGCAGCGCGAGAAGGTCGAAAGCGATGTGGCGGCACAGGCGATCACGCAATACCGCGCCAAGGCCGCTGAATACGCCAGGCAGTTCGGCTTCACCGGCTTCACGATCCGCGAGGTCAGCGTCAACGCGAACGAACCGGGCTATACACCGATGCTCAAGCAGATGCGTGCGTCGGCACTCTCGTCCAGCGACAGCTTGCCGGTAGAGCTGGGCAAGGGCACGGTCAGCGTGACGGTGAACGGCACCGTGCAGATGACCAAGTGAGCAGAATGACTTCGACCCTGACCGAACCCCGCCTGAACCACGTGCAGTGCCTGGACTCGCGCGGCCTGCACCGCATGGCGTACTGGGAATGGGGCGACGCTGCCAACCAGCGGGTGCTGGTGTGCGTGCACGGTCTGTCGCGGCAGGGCCGTGACTTCGACACCTTTGCCCGGGCGATGTGCGGCGACTACCGGGTGGTGTGTCCCGACGTCGTCGGGCGCGGCCAGTCCGATTGGCTCAGCGATCCGCAGGGTTACCAAATTCCCGCTTACGTGGGCGACATGGTCGCGCTGCTGGCGCGTTTGAATGCCGAGACGGTGCATTGGGTCGGCACCTCGATGGGCGGCTTGATCGGCCTCGGGCTGGCCGCTCTCAAGGAATCGCCGCTGCGACGCCTGGTGCTGAATGACGTCGGCCCGACCCTGGAGCCTGAGGCCCTGGCGCGCATCGGCGCCTACCTGGGTCTGCCGGTGCGCTGGCGCACGATGGAAGAGGCGGCCGATGCGCTGTGGAAGATCTCGCAAGGCTTTGGTCCGCACACGCACGAGCAGTGGCTGGCGCTGACGCGGCCCATGCTGAAGGCCGACGGCGATGGTTTCGTTCTGCACTACGACCCGCAGATCGGCGTGCCGTTTCGCAGCGTCAAGCCCGAAGCGGCGAAGGCGGGCGAAACCATGCTGTGGGCGATGTACGACTCGCTGCGGTGCCCGACCTTGCTGCTGCGCGGTCTGGACTCTGATTTGCTGACTGCCGAGACGGCTCGGGCCATGACGCAGCGCGGGCCGAAGGCCCGGCTGCACGAGTTTGCCGGTGTGGGCCACGCGCCCCTGCTGACCTCGCCGGATCAGATCGACGTGGTGCGGGAGTTCCTGCTCAGCCCATGAAAACCGGTCAGTTGGAAAGCCACGATGCGGCGGCGCCCATCGTTCAGCTGGCCGCCGTCGACACGCAAGGCCTGCAAGTCGGCGAAACGGCGGAGCTGGCGCGTGCGCGTGCCTTTGCCGAGCCGCTGCTGCTCGGGCAAACGCTCGACACCGGCGAAGACGCGATGGCGCATGCCGACGGTGTCGCCAAGATTCTGCTGGGCATCGGCGCTGCACCAGCCATGGCCGCGGCCGGCTATCTCGTGTACGCGGGCGACTACCTGAGCCACCCTGAAGAGGTCATCGGCCAGGCGTTCGGACCGTCGCATGCGGGATTGGTGGAACACACGCGCAAACTGGTGCAGATTCAGCGCGCAGCCCGTGAAGCCAAGGTCCATGCCGACCAGCGTGCGGAGCAGACCGAGCGCGTCCGCAAGATGCTGCTGGCGTTTTCGCACGACCTGCGGGTCGTTCTGTTGCGTCTGGCGTCGCGCTTGCAGACGCTGCGCCACTATGCGGCAACCAGACAGGAATGCCCGCCCGCACTGGCGCGCGAGTCGATGCAGGTGTTTGCGCCTTTGGCCAACCGCCTGGGCATCTGGCAGATCAAGTGGGAAATGGAAGACCTGTCGTTCCGTTTCCTGGAGCCCGAGCACTACAAGACGGTGGCCGGGCTGCTCGACCAGAAACGCATCGAGCGCGAGCAAAGCGTTGAAACCATCCGCCAGCAGCTCAGCGCCGACCTGGAACGGAGTGGCCTGCGCGCCGAGGTGCAGGGCCGGCCCAAACACCTGTACAGCATCTGGAAGAAGATGCGCGGCAAGAGCCTGGACATCGACCAGGTCTTCGACGTGCGCGCCCTGCGCGTGATCGTGGCCGACGTGCCGCAATGCTATGCCGCCCTGAGCCGCGTGCATGCGCTGTGGCGCGCCGTGGCAGGCGAGTTCGACGACTACATCGCGCGCCCCAAGATCAATGGCTACCAGTCGCTGCACACCGTGGTGCAGGACCATCATGGCCGCGCGGTGGAGGTGCAGATCCGCACGCGCGACATGCACGAGCACGCCGAGCATGGCGTGGCGGCGCATTGGGCCTACAAGGAGGCCGGCGCCAAGGGCTATGCCGGGGTCAGCGCCACAGGTGATTTCGATGCCCAGGTGGCTGAGGCGCGCAAGGCCGTGCTGCGCCAGCTGCTCGCCTGGGAACGCGATTTCGCCGAGGGCGGTGACGACGCCGCGAGCCAGGGCACGCAGGCCGTGTTCGACGACCGTATCTATATGTTCACGCCGCAAGCTGCCGTGATCGAATTGCCGGCGGGGGCCACGCCGATCGACTTTGCCTACGCCGTTCACACCAACCTCGGCCACCGCTGCCGCGGTGCCAAGGTCGACGGCGCCATGGTGCCGCTCAACACGCCTTTGCGCAGCGGGCAGACGGTCGAGGTCAGCAGCAGCAAAGAAGGCGGCCCCTCGCTCGACTGGCTGAACCCCGAACTCAGCTATTTGCAGAGTCCGCGTTCAAGGGCCAAGGTGCGGGCCTGGTTCAACGCGCTCGCACAACAGCAAACGATCGCGCGCGGCCGTGAGGCGGTTGAAAAACTGCTGCAGCGCGAAGGCAAGACGGCGATGAAGCTGGACGACCTGGCCACGCAGCTGGGTTTTCGCAACGCCGATGCGCTGTTCGAAGTGGTGGGCAAAGACGAATTTTCTTTGCGCACCATCGAACTCTTGCTGCGTCCGCAAGAGCCTGCCGCGCCGGCCGATGACCTCATCCACCTGCGACGCCCCCGCTCCAGCGGCGATACGCCGAAGGGCGGGGTGCTGGTGGTCGGCGTCGAGTCGCTGCTCACCAGCCTGGCACGGTGCTGCCGGCCGGCCCCGCCCGACAGCATCGGCGGGTATGTCACGCGTGGCCGGGGCGTGGCGATCCACCGCACCACCTGCACGAACTTTCGGCAGATGGCATCGCGGGTGCCCGAACGCGTGATCGCGGTGGCCTGGGGTGCGCCGCGCGGTGACAAGCCCGCGCTGTATCCGGTCGACGTGCTGGTCGAAGCGGCCGATCGCCAAGGGTTACTGCGCGACATCTCCGAAGTTTTTTCCAAAGAAAAGATGAACGTCACCGGCGTCAATACGCAATCGGTGCGCGAGGTGCGTGGCGACACGGCCTGGATGACCTTCACGGTCGAAGTGTCGGACTCGGCCAGGCTGACCCAGGTGCTGGCCAGCGTGGCGCGCGTCAGCGGCGTGCGCGGCGCGCGGCGCAAATAAGCGCGGCATGGCGCTGCTATACTGCGAGGCTTCAGTAGGCGCGTAGCTCAGCTGGTTAGAGCACCACCTTGACATGGTGGGGGTCGTTGGTTCGAGTCCAATCGCGCCTACCAACGTATCGATCGAAACAAGGACCTGGCAGACATGCACGGTCCTTTTTTCTTGCCGCGACGGCATGCCACCGTCTGGCGGTCTGGGCAGAGAGCGTGACCTGGCGAGCCCTTCTTCAGCCGGACGCATGCGGGTAAAACCCTCCAGTTGCGACGTGGCGTGCCCCATAAAATGCCCGCTGCAATTGCACCTGAAATTTCAAGGAGCTCCCTGAATGGTCCAGCCGCGCCACGCTTCCAAACCGGAAGCAAAAAATGATGCCAGCGGTTCAGTCGACCGCAACAAGCGCGTCCTCAAGAAGTATCCGAACCGGCGGCTGTACGACACCAAGACCAGCAGCTACATCACCTTGATGGATGTCAAGAAGATGGTGCTCGCCGCAGAAGACTTCGTGGTGCGCGACGCCAAGACCGCCGAAGACCTGACGCGCAGCATCTTGCTGCAGATCATTCTGGAAGAAGAGTCCGGCGGCGTGCCAATGTTCTCGTCACAGATGCTGGCGCAAATCATTCGCTTCTATGGCCACGCGATGCAGGGAATGATGGGTTCGTATCTCGAGAAGAACCTGCAAACCTTCACCGACATCCAGGCCCGTCTGGCCGAGCAGTCCAAGGGAATTTTCGAGCAACCGGTGGCCGCCAACCCCGAGATGTGGACGCAGTTTCTCAACGGCCAAGCACCCGGCGTGCAGAACCTGATGGGCACCTACCTCGAACAATCCAAGAGCATGTTCGCGCAGATGCAGGAACAGATGGCCAAGCAGACTGAGACGCTCTTCCCGGGAATGCCCGGTTTCGTTCCACCGAAGCGTTAAACGCCCCAGCGAAGCGAAGGGCTCTTCAGGCAACGATCCAGGGACGAGTTTCCCGGGCCCGATGGTTGGCGCCCCTCGGGGGCAGGAGCGATGCGACTGGGGGCCGTTTTCGGGCGAAAATCGGGAATGACTCAAGATTTGCTCGTTCCTCCTGCCTGCGCCGTTGCGGCGCCCAAGATCGGCTTCGTGTCACTCGGCTGCCCGAAGGCGCTGACCGATTCTGAACTGATCCTCACCCAGTTGCGCGCCGAGGGCTACGACACCTCCAAGACCTTTGCCGGTGCCGACCTGGTGATCGTCAATACCTGCGGCTTCATCGACGATGCGGTTCGCGAAAGCCTGGACACCATCGGCGAGGCGCTGGCCGAGAACGGCAAGGTGATCGTCACCGGGTGCCTGGGCGCCAAGGCGGGCGAGGGCGGCGGCAACCTGGTGCGGCAGATGCACCCCAGCGTGCTGGCGGTCACCGGCCCGCATGCCACGCACGAGGTGATGGATGCGGTGCACTTGCACGTGCCCAAACCGCACGACCCGTTCGTGGACCTGGTGCCGGCGCAAGGTGTCAAGCTGACGCCGCGGCACTATGCCTACCTGAAGATCAGCGAAGGCTGCAACCACCGCTGCAGTTTCTGCATCATTCCCAGCATGCGCGGCGACCTGGTCTCGCGACCGATTGGCGATGTGCTCGGCGAGGCGCAGCGTTTGTTCGAAGCTGGCGTCAAGGAATTGCTGGTCATCAGCCAGGACACCAGCGCCTATGGCGTGGACGTCAAGTACCGCATGGGCTTCTGGGACGGCAAGCCGGTCAAGGCGCGCATGCTCGACCTGTGCGAGAAGCTGGGTGAATTGGCCGCTCAACACGGCGCCTGGGTCCGGCTGCACTACGTTTATCCGTATCCGCACGTGGACGACATCCTGCCGCTGATGGCGCAAGGCCTGATCCTTCCGTACCTCGATGTGCCGTTCCAGCATTCGCACCCTGACGTGCTCAAGCGCATGAAGCGGCCAGCCAACGGCGAGAAAAACCTGGACCGTCTGCAGCGCTGGCGCGAGATCTGCCCCGAGCTGGTGGTGCGCAGCACCTTCATTGCCGGGTTTCCCGGCGAGACGGAGGCCGAGTTCGAGCACTTGCTGGGCTTCATGCAGGAAGCGCAAATCGATCGCGCCGGCTGCTTTGCGTATTCGCCCGTGGACGGCGCGACCGCCAATGCGCTGCCGGGCGCTGTCCCCGACGCGCTCCGCGAAGAACGCCGCGCACGTTTCATGGCCGTGGCCGAAGAAGTCTCGGCGGCTAAGCTGCGCAAGCGTGTCGGTGCCACGATGCAGGTGCTGGTCGATTCGGCGCCTGCCATGGGCCGCAAGGGCGGCATGGGCCGCAGCTATGCCGATGCCCCCGAGATCGACGGCAGCGTGAGCTTGCTGCC
>Ga0137404_10003258_pt1 | contig 10820 bp, 10 predicted proteins | sample CZOMad2_1_16fung_FD_108285 | JGI IMG/M metagenome (GOLD analysis project Ga0137404, IMG submission 108285) | Vadose zone soil fungal communities from Angelo Coast Range Reserve, California, USA - CZOMad2_1_16fungal (Illumina Assembly) | ecosystem: Environmental > Terrestrial > Soil > Vadose... | reverse complement strand
GGATTGCGGCTTCACGCCGGGCTCCGGGGGGTCCGAAGCGCTCGCGATGACCGCAGTCACTGGAGTGTTGACAAGCTTGCCCGGCTCGAGGCTCGAAGAATCCATGGAGATCCTCCAGAAAGACCCGGAGCGATTCTAGCATCAGAGGGCTGTCACCCCACCATCCGGCCTGAGGCGGGGTCGGGCTTGCCGAAACCTTCTTTACTGCGCCGTCCAGCCTCCGTCGATGACGAGTTCGCTGCCCGTCACGAACGACGACTCGTCGGACGCGAGGTAGAGCACGCCGTAGGCGACCTCGTCCGGCTCTCCGTAGCGGCCAAGGGGGATACGCGACACCATGTGTTCGTATATGGCCGGGTCGGCGCGACGCTTCTCGGTCATCGGCGTGAGAATGGGTCCGGGATGCACGGAGTTCGCGCGGATCCGTTCCTTCGCGTACTGGAGGGCCGTCAGCTTGGTGAGGAGCCGCACTGCGCCCTTGGAGGCTTGGTATTGCGGGCTACTCTCTGCCATCCCCACGATGCCGAGCTGCGACGAGATATTGACGATGGAGCCGCCGCCCGCCTGCCGCATAGCCGGGATGACGGCCTTGCTGCCGAGGAACACGCCCTTGGCGTTCACCTCCATCACGCGGTCCCAGACCTCGACGGACGTATCCTCGAGGCGGCTCGCGCCGCCGATGCCCGCATTGTTGATGAGGACATTCAGCATGCCGAAACGCCTGAGGGCGAGGTCGACGGCCCGCTGCCAGTCGGCCTCGCTCGTCACATCGAGCCGTGTGAAGACTGCCTCGCCGCCCTTGGCGCGCACGTCCGCCTCCACGGCCCGGCCTTCCGCTTCGAGAACATCGCCGATCACCACGCGCGCCCCTTCGCGGGCGAAGAGACGCGCCTCCGCCGCTCCCATCCCCAGCGCTCCGCCGCTGATGAGCGCTACCTTGCCTTCGAGTCTCATGGTCGCCTCACCCCTCCGAGGTTTTTCTTCCCGCGCATGCCGCCGCTCGTGAAGCCGCCCGCGCTCATCTCACACGGCTGAGAGCGCGAGGCTGAGCTATTTGTCGTCGGGGGCGGCGCGGGAAGCGCCGGCCGTTCGACTCCAGGCCCGACGGCGCCTCATGAAGCCGAGCCCATCGAGCCCCAGGCCCAGCAGCACGATCGATGCCGGTTCAGGAACAGTCGCCCTGATTATGTTCCCCACCGCGCCCTGAATACCGGATTTCTGGCGCGCGGCCATACCGGATCTTGGTCGATCCAACCATGGCGAAACAGGCGACGTAGCCTGATCGTCGTAGCACGGTCGGAGCGAATCGGATCGTATCCGATGTTGCCGACCGAGCCCTATCCACGCTAAGTTGGCGGCACTCATGAGCCGCTCCCTCGTGACACTCGTCGGCGTGTCGAAGACCTACGGCCGAACGGTCGCCGTCAACAACGTGTCGCTCGAGGTCGGCGAGGGCGAGTTTGTTACGCTCCTCGGGCCGAGCGGGTCGGGTAAGACCACCACTCTCATGCTGATCGCAGGCTTCGAGCGGCCGACCGGCGGAGAAATCCTCGTGCGCGGCGAATCCGTAGTGGCGCGCCCGCCCGAGAAGCGCGACATCGGCATGGTGTTCCAGAGCTACGCGCTGTTTCCGCACATGACCGTCTTCGAGAACGTCGCGTTCCCGCTGAGAACACGCAGGGTGGCTGGCCCCGAGGTCGCGAAGCGGGTCGATGAGGTACTGACCGCGGTGCGAATGTCCGGTTTGGGCGCCCGCTACCCCCGCCAGCTCTCCGGGGGACAGCAGCAACGTATCGCGCTCGCCCGCGCCCTTGTGTATCGGCCCTCGCTTCTCCTGATGGATGAGCCCTTGGGAGCACTGGACAAGAAGCTCCGCGAGGAGATGCAGAGTGAGATCAAGTCGCTCCAACGCGAGCTGGGGATCACCACTCTCTACGTCACGCACGATCAGCAGGAGGCGCTCGCGCTCTCGGACCGCATCGCCATCATGAATGGCGGGGATGTCATTCAGACTGGCTCGCCGCTCGCGCTCTACGAGCGCCCAGCCACGGGCTTTGTGGCAGGCTTCCTCGGCGATGTCAATCTCCTGGAGGGCGTCATGGCCGAGGCGGCCCGCGGCCTTCTGCGGGTCCAGATCGTCGACGGCCCCGAGGTTTTGACACTCGGCGAGCAGCCCCTGGCTCCGGGCAAGCGCGTGCGTCTGACCATCCGGCCCGAGCGCCTCGAGATCGGGAGTACGGAACTGGCTGTCCCCAATGCCTGGCGCGGACGTGTTCGTGAGGTGGTGTTCCATGGAGAGCTCGTGCGTTACGGTGTAGAGGTGGAGTCGAGGGTCGTCCTCAGAGTGACGCGGCCATTCCGCGGGCCGGATACCCTTTTCGCGCGGGGCGAGGAGATCTGGCTCACGTCGCGGCCTGAGGACTGGCGGCTCTTCGCATGAGACCACGGTCCAGCTGGGGTCAGGCTCTGGTGCTGGTGGGGCCTGCCCTGATCCTGCTCGGCACCGTATATCTCTATCCGCTCGCGCGGCTCCTTGTCCTCAGCCTCACCGGCGGCGCCGACGGGGCAGTGGGATTCGGCGCCTATCGCCGCTTCCTGGAGAGCTCGGTATACCTCGGCGTCTTGCTACGCACGTTCCGCATCAGCCTGGTGGTCACGATCGTATGTCTGGTGATGGCCTATCCGGTCAGCTACGTGCTGAGCCGTGTGGGGTCCTTGACCTTCCGGGTCATCATGGTGTTTGTCCTGCTGCCGCTCTGGACCAGTATCCTGGTGCGCACCTATGCCTGGATGGTCCTCCTCCAGGCCAACGGCGTGCTCAATAATCTCCTCCGCCGGCTGCACGTGATCGACGAACCGCTCAGGCTCATGTACAACGAGGCGGGGGTCGTGATCGGTATGGCACAAGTGCTTCTGCCTTTCGCCATCCTGCCCGTGTTCGCCTCCCTCCGGAACATCGATCCCCGCCTGCACGCGGCCGCCCAGGTCATGGGAGCAGGCCCGTGGCGGCGCTTCCGAGCGGTGACGCTTCCGCTCAGCCTGCCGGGTGTCGCCGCGGCGGGCCTCCTCGTCTTCGTCCAGGCCCTGGGCTTCTTCATCATTCCAGCTCTGCTGGGGGGTTCGCGGGTCATCACGCTCGCCATGGTGATCGAGACACAGGTCGTGGATCTGCTCGACTGGAGCCTCGCCTCGTCGATGGCGATGGTCTTGCTCGTGGTGACCGTTGTGCTCGTGGTCGGCTTCGATCGGCTGCTCGGTCTCGACAAGGTGTGGGTATGACGGGCGACCGGACGCATCCGCTTCTCTGGGTCGTCACCGGACTCGTCCTTACCTATCTGGCCGTGCCCAGCCTCCTCGTCGTGGTCATGTCGTTCAGCGGCGGGCTCTTCCTGGAGTTTCCGCCGCGGACGTTGTCCGTGCGTTGGTACCAGGCGTACTGGTCGAGCGGGTCGTGGAAGGACGCCACCGTGCGGAGCCTCGAGGTGGCGTGTGTGGTCACCGCGCTCGCCACCTCGCTGGGGACGCTGGCCTCCATCGCTCTCGTGCGGCTCACCGTTCCCGGCCGGAGCGCGCTCCGGGCCCTGATGGTCTCTCCGGTCGTGGTGCCGACCATCGTGCTGTCGATTGGCCTCTACAGCGTCTACGCTCGCTGGCGGCTCATCGGCACGGCCGCGGGCCTCGTGCTCGCCCACACCGTCCTCGCCCTGCCGTTCGTCGTGCTCAACGTCACCGCCGTACTGTACAAGCTGGACCGCTCGCTGGAACGCGCGGCCCGCAGCCTCGGGGCCGGGCCACTTCGCACGTTCACGCAGGTGATGCTGCCGCTGCTCTGGCCCGGCATCGCCAGCGGGGCGATCTTTGCGTTCCTGATATCGTTCGACGAGATCGTGATCGCCATGTTCATATCGGGCTCGAATCCCACCCTCCCCAAGCTGATGTTCGATGGGATACGGTACGAGCTCAATCCCGTGGTGGCGGCGGTCTCGAGCCAATTGATCATCGTAACCGCTCTGGCCCTGCTCGGTTCGGCATGGTTGCGTCGACAGACGGATCGGACAAGCAGGTAAACGGACTTACTCACGCGGAGCGGCGAGCCGGCGGTGCGCGGCCGCCCGAGGAGGAGGCGGACATGGGTAGTAACGTCTCACGCCGGGAGTTCCTGAAGACGACGGCGGGATCGCTGGCCACGGCCGGCGTCATGGGGCACAGCCGGCCCGCGGCGGCCGCGGGCGAGCTCGTCATCGTGGGCTGGGGCGGCGCTCACGAGGAGTCACTCAAGAAGGCTGTCTACGATCCGTTCACCGCCGCCACGGGTATCAAGATCAAGCAGGTCAGCGCCACGAACCAGTTGGCCCTGCTCAAGGCGCAAGTCCAGAACAACAACCCGGAGTGGGACATCGTCCAGCCGGGCAGCGCCTGGCTCTGGCGCGGCGCTCAAGATGGGCTGTACGAGAAGCTCGATGCGGGCGTGGTCAACCGGGCCGAGATGTACGGGCCCGCTTTGCACTCGCACGGGATAGCATTTGAAGTCTATGCGGTCGACATCGCCTACAATTCGAAGCGCTTCGCGACCGGATCGCACCCGAAGAACTGGGCCGAGCTGTGGGACCTCAAGCGGTTTCCCGGCCGCCGCACCGGGCCGGGTTGGACGCCGCGCGATAATTTCGAAGCGGCCGTGATGGCGGCGGGCGTGCCGCCAGCCAAGGTGTATCCGATCGACACCAAGCTCGCCTTCGCCAAACTGGCCGATATCAAGCCGGAGATGACCTGGTGGCAGTCCGGCGCACAGTTCGCCCAGTTGTTCTCGGATGAGGAGGTCCTCCTTGGCTACGGTTGGGGCGCGCGCGTGATCGTGCTGGCCCGCGAAGGCAAACCGCTGGCCGTCGAGGTGAACCAGGCCATCCTCGACCAGACCTTCTACGCGGTCTCGAAGATCTCCAAGAACAAGGACGCCGCCATGAGATTCATCACCTTCGCCTCACAGACGAAGCCCCAGGCGGAGCGGCCCCTCCTCTACCCGCACGGTCCCACCAACCGGGCCGCCTGGGCGCAGCTCGACGCCAAGGCCAAGCGCGACGTGGTGAACTATGACCTGCCGGGAGTGCTCCTGCGCAACCCCGAATGGTGGATGGAAAACGAAGCGCCGCAGCTCGAGCAGTGGAAGAAGTTCCTGGCCACCTAGGTCCGCGGGGAGGACGGGCATGCGATTCGGGCTATTCCTGCTGTTCGAGTGGTCGGGCCCCGGGCGCTCTTTCGACGCCATGTATGGCGACCTCCTCGAGGAGATCGCGTACGCCGAAGAGCAAGGACTGGAGACCGTGTGGCTCGCGGAGCATCACTTCGTGAGCTATAGCGCGTGCCCGCAGCCGCTGATGTTCGCCATCAAGGCGGCCACGCAGACACGACGTGTACGGTTCGGCACCGGCGTGCTCGTCCTTCCCTTTTATCACCCGTTGCGGCTGGCCGGCGAGATCGCGGTGGCCGATGTCCTCACCGGCGGGCGCCTGGAGATCGGGGTGGGCCGCGGGGCCTATCCTTACGAGTTCGCGCGCTACAACCTGCCCTTCGAGGAGGGGCGCGAACGTACCCAGGAATGCCTCGAGGTCATGGTGCGGGCGTGGCGCGAGGACGACGTGGCGCACGCCGGGCGCTTCTTCAACTTCCCGGCGGCCACCGTGCTCCCGCGGCCGCTTCAGCGCCCTCACCCGCCGATCTGGATCGCCGCCCTGAACCCGGAGTCCTTCACCTACGCCATCGGCCATGGTCACCGGCTGCTCAGTACGGTGTTCCGGGATCCCGTGGACAAGGTGGCTGAGAAAGTCGACCTTTACCGGCGCACGCTGAAAGACGCGGGGAAGACGGAGGCCGACAGCGACCTCGGCCTTCTGCGCATCGCCTACGTGGCGGAGACGGACAGGGCCGCCCGTGAGGCACTCCCGCACGTGACCAAGACGCATCGCACATGGCATCACCTGCACTTCGGCAGCGAAAGCGTGCGCGGCGGGGTGGTCAGCTCGGACCCCGTCGAGCATGAGCCGTCCCCGGAGGAGGCGTGGGAGCGGCTGATCATCGGCAGCCCTGAGCGCTGCATCCGGCAAATCCAGGCTCTGGAGGCGGTAGGTGTCGATCTGCTGCTCCTGAACATGAATTTCGGCAACATGACCCACCCGGAGGCCATGCGCTCGCTGCGTCTGTTCGGCCAGGAGGTGTTACCGGCGTTTCGACATTGAGGAGACGGCAATCATGCGCAACGTGACCGTGGTCGATCATCCTCTCGTTCAGCACAAGCTGACCCTGATGCGCCGCACCGAGACGCCCACCGCGGAGTTCCGGAGGCTACTGCGCGAGATCAGCCTGCTCCTCGCTTACGAGGTCACGCGCGACCTGCCGATCGAGCTGATTGACATCGAGACTCCGGTGGCGCCCATGCGCGCGCCGGCGCTCGCCGGCAAGAAGCTCTGCATCGTCTCGGTGCTGCGCGCGGGCAACGGCATCCTCGAGGGCATGCTCGACCTCGTGCCGTCGGCACGCGTCGGCCATATCGGGCTCTATCGGGATCCGAAGACGCTCGAGGCCATCGAGTATTACTTCAAGGTGCCGGAGGACATCCCGGAGCGCGACGTGATCCTCGTCGATCCGATGCTCGCCACCGCCAACTCGGCGATCGCTGCGGTGCGCCGGCTCAAGGCGCGCGGAGCCCGGAGCCTCAAGTATGTCTGCCTGGTCGCCGCGCCCGAAGGAGTCGCGGCCTTCCAGGCCGCGCATGCCGACGTGCCGATCTTCACCGCGGCCATCGACGACAAGCTCAACGACCACGGCTATATCGTGCCCGGCCTCGGGGACGCCGGCGACCGCCTGTTCGGCACGAAATAGCGAACTTCGTCAGGTCCGCGGGTCGCGGCGGAGAGGGTCACGAATTCTCGCGCCGGGTCACTGAGGTCCTCGTCGAGGCCCTCGCCCGCCTCGGGCTCCGGACCTCGAAGCAGGGAGGCTACGCGCCGCCCCGGCCCAAGGCCGTGACGGGATTTCCCGATCTGACCTGATGGCGCTCCTGAACGCGTGGGTGACTTGAATCGTGAATGTTAGCCTCGCAGGAGCCGGGTCGTCGCTCTCTGCGCCGGCTCGGTAGCTGCTGCCCGAGGGCGACGTCTCCTACTTCACGAAGATCCATTCGGGCTTCAGCAGAGGGAATGCGATGAGGCCGATGACGGCCGCGGCGGCGACGAGCAGGGGATTGCTGACCTTCCAGCGGAACAAGACGACGAGGCTGACCAGGGCAACGAGAGCGGTGAGCCAGTCACCGATGGCGATTCGCCCGAGCAGGACGGAGGCGCCGAGGATGGTGCCGATGGCGGCCGCGTACGCGCCCTTGATGAAGCCCTGCACGTTCGGGTTCGTGCGGTATCGCAGAAGGATCGGGGCCACGATCAGAATGAGCAGGAACGACGGGAGAAAGATGCCGATGGTGGCGACGACGGCGCCCCAGAAGCCCGCGACGAGATAGCCAACGAAGGTTGCCGTGATGACGACCGGCCCCGGGCTGATCATGCCCATGGCGACCGCGACAAGGAACTCCCGCTCGTTGAGCCAGCCCGTTTGCTGCACGAGGCCTTTCTCGAGGAATGGAACAATGACGAGACCGCTGCCGAAGGTCAGCGACCCGGCCTTCAGGAAGAACGTGAAGAGCTTGCCGAGCATCGCGCCGGCCGTGCCCGGAGCGGCGCCGGCAGCCATCAGGGGGACGCCGGCCATGAGTGACGAGGTCGTCGACGACGCGGTCCGTTTGCGGAAGAGAGAGCCATAGTAGAGTACGCCGAGGATTCCGCAGCCGAGGAAGAGGAGGGCGACCTCGGCCCGCACCGTGACCGTGATGACGAAGGCGGCGGCGGCGAGGATCCACTCCAGCCAGTCCTTCATCCCGAGCTTCGTGAGCCGGTAACAGGAGTGGAGGATCAGGGCAATCACCGCCGGGCTCACCCCGTAGAAGATCGCCCGCACCGCGGAAAGACCGCCAAAATGGATGTAGAGTGCGCCGAGCACGGTGACGATGACGAAGTTCGGAAGGATAAAAGCCCAACCGCCCGCCCACGCGCCCCAAAAGCCCCCGCGAATGTAGGAGATCCAGATGCCGACCTGGATAGCCAAGGGGCCCGGCAGCGACTGGCAGACTGCGATCCCCTCTCGCATCTCCTCCTTGGTCAGCCACTTCCGCTCCCCGACCAGCTCGCGCTCCATCTGCCCCACGAGGGCGACGGGACCGCCGAAGCAAATCAGTCCCAAACGCAGATAGTATCGGACGAGCTCTCGAATGGGGACACGCTGCGCCGTCTTCTCCGGGTCCATCGTCACCTCCGCGAGAATTTGTCGAAGTGTAACGCTTGACGCGACATGTATCAAGCGTTACCTTGACTCTAATGCACTGGCTGACTCTCTTGACGACCTTGCCGCCCACACCGACCCGACATCGCGTCGGCGTATGGCGGAAGCTTCAGCGCATCGGCGCCGTGCGTCTCCGCGGGTCTGCGTGGATCCTCCCGGAGACGCCAGAGACCACCGAACTCTTTCAGTGGCTCGTGCAGGAGATCGAATCCTTCCGCGGCGAGGCGACCCTGCTGCACGTCGACCGGGTGGGGAACATGACTCCGGAGCAAGTGACCGACCTCTTCCACAAGGCCCGGGCCCTCGAGTACCAGTCGACCATGAAAGGGTGTCGGGAGACCCTCTCGCAGCTCGATCGCCACCGGGCGAGCCACCGGGGCTCCGTCGCTCAGCTTCGCAGCAAGCTCGATGGCGTCAAACGGGAGCTCGACCGGATCGAGTCCATCGACTATCTGGAGGCGCCAATCGGTCGGCGCGCCCGCACACTTTGGGAGACGACAGCCAAGCGCCTTCGCGCAGCGGAGACACGCCCGCGTGCGGCGGCCGGTCGCCGCCGGGTGTCGCTGCCGCCCCCCGGCAGCACGTGGGTGACCCGACCGCGGCCGCATATCGATCGGATCGCCTCCGCCTGGCTCATCAGGCGCTTCTATGATGCAGACGCGAAATTTGCTTTTGCTGACACCGCCGACGCGGCACGCAAGGGTATCCCGTTCGACGTGCTCGGCGCGGAGTTCGGGCATCACGGCGAGGACTGTACGTTCGAGACTCTCATCAGGCGGTTCGGGATCAAGGATCGTCGCGCCAAGGTCATCGCCGAGATCGTGCACGAGGCGGACTTGCACGACGGAAAGTTCACCCGCAACGAGTCCACGGGCATCGACTTGGCCATCAAGGGCCTCGCAGAGGCCACGCATGACGATCAGGACCTGCTCGAGCGCGGCATGTTGATGTTCGACGGCTTGTACACGGTGTTGAAGCGGAAGACCTAGGCCACACTATCCACTGGGAGAGCAAGACATGAAGAAGACAGCGTTGGCGCTGGCGTTCCTTGTGGCGTGGATGTTCACGGTGCCGATGGGCGGGGCGGCGCGGGCCGCCACGCCGGAGATTAGGATGCCAGAGAGCGTCGCTGAGCAGAAATTCGACTTCGAGACGAAGGGAATCGAGGGCTGGACGCAGATAAGAGGCGAGTGGGTGGTCGAAGAGTTCCCCGGCGCACCGGTTGGCAAGAAGGCCTTGCTGCAACGCGCGACGAAGAATGAGTTCAATGTGATCGTGGCGCCGGCCGGGCCCTTCACCGACGTGGACGTCTCAGTCAAGTTCGACCCGCTATCCGGGAAGGAAGACGCCTCGGGCGGCATCGTGTTTCGGTTCACTGATGGCAAGTATTACGTTGTCCGAGCCAATGCCCTCGAAGGCAATGTCCGGCTGTACTCCTACGATCGCGGCCGCCGTCAACTGGCGAGCGCCAGCGTCATGCCCCCGGCGCTCGGTCAGTGGCACCTGCTCCGGGTCGTTGCCGTCGGTGACCACATCCAGGGTTGGCTCGACGGCGCCTTGCTGCTCGACTACCGAGATTCCCGTTTCAAGTCAGGTCGAGTCGGGCTGTGGACAAAGGCCGATTCGATCACCGCATTCAATGACCTTACCATTCGCGGCGTGACGGTAGGCACCTGATGGCTGCTGCTCGTCGCTCTGAGAGGCTGGGAAGTATTAGCCTCAATCCGAAAATAACTCAGGCGGTGAGGCGGTGGTCGATGGAGGCATAGAGGGCCTCGGTGGCGGGGTTGTGGGAGATCCGCAGGACGTGGCGGCCGCCAATGCGGGTCAGGCGGCCGGCCCGGGCGACGAGCAGGAAGCGCAGCGTACGCATGCTCCGGATCAGGTACGCATAGGTGCGTTTGCGGGAGCGCGGTTTGGGCATCGCCAGGGTGTCGAGTTGGAAGCTCCGGATGAGGTTGTGGGCGAGGATGCTGAGCTGCTGCCAGGCGCTGTTGGCGCCGTAGTGGCGCGTGGGGACGACGTCGAGAGCGAACTCCCCTTTGAGTTCGGCGATCGTTTTCTCCTGGGCCCCGCGGCCACAGATGAAGGCGTAGAGGGCGGGCAGATCCAGGGGCAGGTTGGTGGCGACGGCGGCGTACTCGTAGTGCCCGTCGTCGGGGGTGAAGAGATCAAGTTGGAAGTTCTTCGGACTCTCATGGGCGACGTGCTTGCGGTAGAGCATCACGCGGAGGTGGAGATTCCATTGGGGAATGTGGAGGTCATGGAAGAAGCCAGTGACGTTGGGGGCCACGGGGAGCCAGCGCTCGCGCTCGGCCGCGAGTTGCTTGAGGGGCAGCCAGTGCCAGTAGCCGACCTTGATGGCATAGGCGCAGCCCCGGGCGGCCAGCAGGCGCAGGACGTCACGCTGGAAGAAGGCCGCGTCCATCCGGAACTTCAGG
>Ga0137404_10003253_pt1 | contig 10828 bp, 7 predicted proteins | sample CZOMad2_1_16fung_FD_108285 | JGI IMG/M metagenome (GOLD analysis project Ga0137404, IMG submission 108285) | Vadose zone soil fungal communities from Angelo Coast Range Reserve, California, USA - CZOMad2_1_16fungal (Illumina Assembly) | ecosystem: Environmental > Terrestrial > Soil > Vadose zone... | reverse complement strand
ATTGGGCATCCGCTTTCATCTGGGGACGCAACCACACGAGTAGTCCGGGTGAAGTTCACAATCTCAATGGGTACACAGCTGAATCAACCGTGAACTTTCTCGATAAGAACTATCTCTACACGCGGCTTGAATTAGTTGATAAGAATGAACTGCTCCGCGCAAGTGACCGCGCGCTCCTGGGAATCAAGGATGACCATCCTTCATTTCGGATCGGTGGTTATACGTTTGGCGGGGCTCGGGACGTCTGGAATACGAAGAAATTCTCAATGGCAATAGGCAGTGATCTGACTTTCTATTCAAAGCCGGCGGTGCTGGATCGACTTTATGGCAACAATCCCGTTTCGTGGCGGCTCTTCCTTCGCCTGCGACCTGCCAAGATGGACATGAACGCCCACGCAATGCACGGGAATACGAGCGGAGAAACCAAGCCGCCCAAACATTGAAGCTAGTCGAAGGAGTAAATCAAATGAATAGGAGGTTGATTGCCGCCATTCTCGTTCTCTTCGTGGCAGGCCTGCTTGCGGTAAGGTACTTGAGACCGTCGCAAACCGGCAAACCCATGGCTTCATCACACGACTCTTCCAGATCGCAGCCAGAAGTGTCTCGTCCTGCTGGCAATCCGACCACCTTGGTACCGGCCCATTATGAATATCCGCCAGGTACTCTGCCGCCGACGCTTGCGCCGGACAGGTTTCCGGGAAAGACTCGTGAGGCTTATCAAGCAGCTAAAGACATTCCGCAGACGCTGGCGCAATTGCCGTGTTATTGCTACTGCGATCGCGGCCTGGGCCATAAGAGTTTGCACAGTTGCTTCGAAGACGATCACGCTGCGCATTGCGACGTATGCGTGAACGAAGCTCTTATGGCTTACCGGCTACAGAAACAACAGAAGTTGTCTCCTAAACAGGTCGCGAGCGAATCATTGCGCAGTATGCAAAGCAATAAGGTGCAAGGCCTATGGAGTCTTATTTGCTTTTTTATTGGCCTTGCCCATGTTCATGTTTTTCATGTTCATGTTTCCGTGCATGTTAGCGTTCGCGTTGTTCGAATTGGCTGTGCCTGGGTTGGCATTGGCCGGAGGCGCAGTCGTGTTCGCGTTACCGGTATTTGAGTTGTTAGACGTAGCACAACCGGCCCAAAGAACTGTTGTAGCAAGCAAAAGCACAAATGGTATGGTTCGTCGCATTGGAGTCCCTCCCGTGCGCATAAGATACACGATCTAGGTCGAATTGAAACAGCAAACAAGAGAGGGTTCGTTTATATACCCACGAACCGTTTGGAGAAAGGAAAGGTAAAATCATTCCCGACATTCTTGCCAAACGCACGAAGGATGATGAGCTTGGCAAGGACATTCGCGAGCGCTATTCGAAACATGTCAGGGCAATCTTTCAAGTCGGGAGCGCACGAACCGAAGAATACAGAACGTCCCTGCATTATCCGGTGGAGATCATTCCTCAAAGTAACCCTTACGCGCTTAAGGTGGGACAGACTCTGCCCGTACTCTGCACACTCGACGGCAAGCTTGTCAATCAGTTTGTCATTGCCGGCTGGGAGTCGGTAGATGGGAAATTGCATTCGCTCGACGCCAGAACTGATGCGAAAGGCATCGCGCGCTTCAAGTTGATTGCCACTGGAAAGTGGTACGTGAAAATGATCTACATGGCCGCGAGCAATGAGCCGGGGATTAACTACGAGTCCAAATTGGCAACAATAACTTTCCAGATCAGATGAAGCTATGACGTGATTTGGAAGGCCCGGCTTCCTGGCAAATGGCTGTTTCACTGCCATTTTCAAGTCGAGCCCTGATGGATTCGATTGAGAGTAAACGGAAAATGACCAAGAAGGAGAGTGCTCCATGCAGAAACTATCCGTGAGAATGAAGTTAGTATTCGTCCTTTTATCGTTGGCGATCTGCGTTTCTTTCGCAATTGCTTACAGGACATACGCCCACGCTGATGACGAAGCAGCGGTGCGCGATGCGTTAATGAAAAGTGCAGTCAGCTTCGAGAAGAACGACATTGCAATGGCTTCACAAGTCTGGGCAAATGATGAATCGCTGACAGTCTTTGAGAGCGGACATGCGAACTATGGCTGGGTGGATTATCGTGACCATCATCTCGTCCCTGAAATGGGTGAAATGAAAAACACGAGGTATGGCTTTACTGATATTAAGATCCATCTCGCGGGCAAGTCCGCGTGGGCGACCTTCAAGTACGCGATCTCAGCAGATGTCGGTGAGACCGGTAAGATGCGTCACGTCGACGGGGGCGGATTAGGCACGGCTGTGCTCGAACAGCGGGACGGTCGCTGGCAAATCGTACACTGGCATTCGAGCGCGCCACGCCGCGCGCCTGCGGTCAACGCCAGCGCAATGAAATCATTGTTACCTCTATTCAGTGACGTGTCGTGAGCCCGGACTTATCTTTATTTCTCAACGCCTCTTCAAGCGTCTGCCATTCAGGATGACCGCGGGACATTTTGAAGAAGTCGCCGTCCTTATCGCTCATCAAGTCATTCAACATCTCTTGCGCTTTGCCGTTGTCTATTGCCTTCTCGGCTGCAAGGAAGATCGCTTCGAAGGCTTCATGATGAGAAATCACGCCCTTGATGGAGAGCTTGGCGCGCTCGTATGCGAAACGGTAATCCGTCGGGTATTTCTTTTCCGCGTCTTCGAACGCAGCGATGACCTCTTTCGTCTCAGAAGGCTTCGCGCCGATCCGTCTTTCGCGAAGGCGCTTCCATTCTTCTTCGGCACCGCCATTTGTGGTTATTCGCTCGGCTGTCTTCGGCGCTTGCGTAGTCAAAGATGCCGAAGACGAAGAGTCCGCCGCCGCAGGGGCGTTACTCGAATCCGCCTGCGACGGAGATTGCGCAACCGAAGCACGATGCGTCCACCAGTACCAGCCCACAAACCCTATTAGCCCAAAGATTAGCAACAACAACCCGACAAGTAATCGATGCGGCCGCGACCCCTCTGGCGGCGTGTTCGTCTTAGATCCACCGTAAGCCGCCAGCATTGTGAGCGTCGGAGGACTTTTGCCATTCCCGGATTGCGGATGCGCAGTTGAAACTGCGACGGTTGCTGAAACCGTTGGAACCAGAACATTACGAGAAGGTGGCGTGGCGGTGGTTTCATCGCTTTCATCAAATAGCTCTGGAGCTGCGTACCATTCCCGACGCGCCTCTTCAATTCCCTGACGAGTATTAGAGGTAAGCAGTTCAGAAGAGGGCATGGTCAATGTTGGAGGCGGTGGCGTGCGAGGAGTCGATGAACGAGGCACAGGTGCTACGGCTACGTCGGGCGGCTCCGGGGTCTTGGATTGAGTGACCCGGTCGCTCGGCCGTTCTGACAAGGATTTCCCGCAGTTGGTGCAGAACGTCCACTTCGCTTCAACCAACTCCCCACAGCCCTGGCAACTGAGTGAATCACGCAGCGCTCCTCCACAGGATCCACAGAACCGAAACGAATCCGGAAAATCCAAATTGCATTCCTGGCAGTGTTTCATGATGGTTCCTTTCGGCCGGCCCCGCGGAGGTCGCCGGCTATCCCATATCGCCGACCGCCGCACCAAATCGGCGCAAACTTTTCGCAACTCCAAACCCTGGTTCGCCGCCTGCAGGACCCTTTTCCGATGACTAAATCTGAACTGACCACACGTCAGTGGCGGTAATTATTGGTCCCGATAGGAAACTGACCACCCTTCAGCAATCTGCACGCCAGGGACATTATGCGTCGCAGTCAAAGGTGCGAGATTCTCTTAAACCTTGCCGATCCTCACCGCTCGAAGACCGCGCGCCCAGCGGTCGGATGTCCTAATCCCAAGCCAGCGGCTGGTTCGGGCTTGTCTAAGCAAGTGCAGAGCGCCTGTTATATCATCCAGAGAGAGCCACAATGAAACTTTGGAGCGCGTAAGGAAAGATGCCATTGGAAGACGCCAAATCAGGTGCGGCCATAGATCCCGTTTGCGGCATGACTGTCCGACCCGGGTCGGCTGCCGGATCGTTTGAGTACAAAGGAGAGACCTACTACTTCTGCAGCACTCACTGTCAGGAGAAGTTTCGCGAAGACCCTGCCCGCTCTCTCGACCAACCGCTTGAATCGATGCCGGCGCAGCCGGTGGGTATCCAGCGTGTGAAGAACGAGCCTCATTCAATGGAAGCTACTCCCTATACCTGCCCTATGCATCCCGAAGTGCTCGCGCCGAAACCTGGTTCCTGTCCGAAATGCGGAATGGCGCTCGAGCCGGTCACTGTAACGGCGCCAAAGGAAAAAATCGAATACACCTGCCCGATGCATCCGCAGATTATTCGTGACGCACCCGGATCTTGTCCGATCTGCGGTATGGCGCTCGAGCCGCGCAAAGTTTCTCTCGACGAAGAAGAAAATCACGAACTTGTCGATATGCGGCGAAGGTTCTGGTTGAGCGCCGCCTTGTCGATTCCCGTGTTCGCGATCGGAATGAGCGACTTCATTCCCGGCGCGTCTTTGGGACGCCTGGCATCAATGACCGTCTGGTCATGGATACAACTGGCGCTGGCCTCGCCGGTAGTGCTTTGGGGTGGCTGGCCGTTTTTTGTTCGTGGCTGGCAATCAATCGTAAATCGCAGTCCGAACATGTTCACCCTGATCGGCCTGGGCGTGGCCGTGGCGTATGTTTATAGCGTAATCGCTACCGCCTTCCCGGGAATATTCCCCGATTCGTTTCGCGAACATAGCGGCACGGTCCCTGTCTACTTTGAAGCTGCGGCCGTAATCACGACTCTGGTGCTACTGGGCCAGGTGCTGGAACTGAAAGCTCGCAGTCAAACCAGTGGCGCGATCAAAGCCCTGTTGGGTCTTGCTCCCAGGACCTCGCATCGCCTGCGCGAAGATGCCCGCGAGGAAGATGTTCCTCTTGATCAAGTTCAGGTAGGAGATCGCTTGCGCGTGCGCCCCGGTGAAAAGGTACCCGTAGACGGTGTGGTCATAGACGGATCGAGTGCGCTGGATGAATCGATGGTTAGCGGCGAGCCAATTCCGGTCGAGAAACACTCAGGCGACCGCGTGATCGGCGCGACAGTTAACGGCACCGGCTCGTTTGTGATGCAGGCAGAGCGCGTCGGCGCCGAAACCTTACTGGCGCAGATTGTCCAGATGGTTGGCGAAGCGCAGCGCAGCCGCGCGCCGATTCAGAAACTCGCGGACGTTGTCTCCGGTTATTTCGTGCCAGCGGTGATCCTGATCGCAATTGCAACTTTCATCGTCTGGGCCACGTTCGGACCGGAACCACGCATGACTTACGGTCTGATCAACGCGGTCGCGGTGCTGATCATCGCCTGTCCCTGTGCCCTGGGTCTGGCCACGCCCATGTCGATTATGGTCGCAACAGGTAGAGGTGCGCAGATGGGGGTGTTGTTCAAAAACGCCGAAGCGATTGAGATCATGCGCAAAGTGGACACGCTGGTCGTCGATAAAACCGGGACACTGACAGAGGGGAAACCAAAGCTGGTTACGATTGCGCCCGCCACTGGCTCGAATGAACAAGAGTTACTGCGCTTCGCGGCGAGTCTGGAGCGAGCCAGTGAACATCCGCTGGCGGCGGCAATTGTGGCGGGTGCCGAGGAGCGTGGAATCGAACTCCGGAAAGCGGATTCGTTTGAGTCGATCACCGGCAAAGGCGTCCAGGGCATAGTCGATGGACACGCCGTGAGTTTGGGTAATCGTGCCTTGCTCGAGCAACTCGGAATCGATCCGAGCACGCTCGCAAACCAGGCTGAAGAGTTACGCGCTGACGGCCAAACCGTGATGTTCGTGAGCGTGGATGGCCAGGTTGTCGGATTGCTCGGCATTGCTGATCCGATCAAAGAGACAACGCCCGAAGCAATCAAACAACTGCATGAGCTGGGAATCAGGATCGTAATGCTTACCGGCGATAGCCGTACAACTGCGGAAGCCGTCGCCGGTAAGCTCAACCTCGACGAAGTAATCGCCGAAGTCTTGCCTTACCGGAAAGCTGAAATCGTGAAGCGGTTTCAGAGTGAAGGCGGCAAGGTGGCGATGGCCGGTGACGGCATTAACGATGCTCCCGCGCTAGCGCAGGCCCAGGTTGGTATTGCCATGGGTACGGGAACTGATGTGGCGATGCTGAGCGCCGGCGTCACCTTGGTAAAGGGTGACTTGCATGGGATTGTCCGCGCAATTCGCTTGAGCCAGGCGACCATGCGCAACATCAAACAGAATCTCTTCTTCGCTTTCGTCTACAACTCGATTGGCGTGCCGATTGCCGCCGGCGTGCTCCATCCGTTCTTCGGCATTCTGCTCAGTCCGATGATTGCGGCGGCAGCGATGAGCTTCAGCTCAGTTTCGGTGATTGGGAACGCGCTCAGGTTACGACGAGCGGCCCTTTGAGTCTGAAAACGAAGAGGTCGGGTAGATCTCACCTTTGTCTGAACAAGTCCGTCACCCACTGCGGCGGCTCCGGATCGTCAGCGAAGCTGATGTTCATTCCCTTGCTTTTCATCCAGCGCCAGAGCCAGCTCGGCCCGGCTGTCGTGACGTAAGTGTCCTTTGTTTGATAAGCAGGATCTCTCATCGCTTCATCCAAACTTACGAAAGTATATCCCCGCGCGGCAAACCGTCTTAGTATTTCATCCAGGCAATCGGCGTTGATGTCGTTGGCGTGTATCAAGAGCGTCTGGATGACTTCGCGACCGAAAATCTTCGGCGAAACTCGCTCGGCAAACTCCGTGGCCGCAATGGTGAAGTCAAGATAGTCGTTGCGTAAACGCCTGGCCATGGCCCCGTCATGGCGGCGTAGCGCTTCAATGTAAATGGCGTTGAAGATGTAATCTGAGCTATCAATCGTGTGTGGCGTGATTTTGTAACCACGCGCGGCCAAAAAGTTTTCGACTGCGTCTTTCTTGGCCTGAGTGTCGCCCGTGTGCGTATTTGGGTGGCGAAAGTACAGTTGGTACGGTTCATGTGATCGCATCAGCCGGCGAGTAACGACCTCGCCTTTGATAATCTCGTCTTCGAATTGCTCGACGGTGAGCGTGTTGAAATTGGGATGCGAGTAAGTGTGATTGCCCAGGATCGCTCCGGCATCAACCCACATTTGCAACAGAGCAATCCGCGCCTCAACTTCCCCGGCAACCTGGAGTTTGCCTTCATTAACGAACGCTACCGTTGGGACCTTTCGCGTTTTCAGAACCCGCAAGAGTTCTCGGGTTACCCTTTGAGCGTCTGACAAATTCTGCGTTCCCAGAGAGACGTAAGGCAGATCGTCAAAGGTTACCGCCATTTTGCGCGGAGGCTTGTTCGATTGGGCCACAGCACAAATGTTCAAGAGCAAAATGATAAGCAAAGCCTTGAGTTTCATAAGAGCTCCGACGGAAACTGCCGAGACGTGCGAAAGATTGTGAGAATCTTGACGACTTCACCAACTCGATAGACGATGCTATAGGGAGGCTTGATTCAACGGATTCAGGCGAGCCTGAAGACCCGATGCGCGCCGCAGAAGATTATCCTGAATTAGAAAGTCGCACGACTATAAAGTCGTGTCGGCCAGATTCGATTTGTAAATGGTGTTGGTCTGGCGGTCATTCAACTCAATATAAATATAGCTGGGCGGAATCACGCCTTCTTCGAGCGCAAACCAGATCTTGCCGAGATCCTCAGGCTTGCCCAGGGCGCAAAAACCGTAGAGACGTTTTCCGCGCGAATCGAAAATGTCTACCCAGGTGCGAGATGATTTCGTGTTTGTTCCGCAGGGCGGTAGGGCCGGCGCCGCGGCGAACATGGCGGCCGAGTAGTCAGTCTTATTGAGTACGTCGTATTTGTACCGAGTCCATTGCTTGCCGCCGGTTTGATAGATTTCGGTCCCGGTCAGGTACAGCACTGGATTCGGCGTGGGCGGCGCAGATGCAACACCGCCGGTTGCCAGCGCGACCAAAAGCAGGACAGGAAAAAGCGGAAGCGATCTTTTCACCGATCTAAAGGTCATTGGGGAACTCCCTTCCTTGTGGGTTATCTCTGGGATCCGAAGGACTTGTTTGCGCCCGCAATTCTATGCGCATCCCTCGGAATGTCAACCTTGAGGAAACCAGGGCAGACTATCGCTGTTTTGGACGCACGCCCCAGTTCGGTGGGGCCGGCTCCTTGTTGGCGCGATCAGCCGGTTTCTCTTTCAGCATGCGCATCGCTTCGGCCACCGCGCGCTCAAGTTGAGGATCGTGCCCGCTGATTACGTCTTTGGGCCAGTTCTCAACCTCGATGTCCGGAGCGACTCCTTCGTTCTCAACGGCCCACCGTCCATCGCGCGTGAAGAAGCCGCCGCGCGGTGCGATCATCGAACCGCCGTCGATGAATGGCGGCGTGTCGGCGGTGTGAACCAAACCACCCCAGGTGCGTTTACCAACCAGCACTCCAATCTTTCGATGGCGAAACATGTAGGGCATCAGATCACCGCCCGAACCGGCCATCTCATTGACGATCATCACTTTTGGCCCCCAGATACCGGCGGCCGGACTGGTGAAGGGATAGCGGTCACCGGCGACGTTGTTAAAGTAACCGTCAAAGTCGCGCTGCAGCACATCGATGATGTAATCCGCCGCGGAACCGCCGCCGTTGAAGCGCTCATCGATAATCGCACCCTGCTCGTCCTGCTGGGCAAAGTAATAACGATTAAAGCTCGAATATCCCGGCTGACCGGTATTCGGCAAATAAACATAAGCGAGTTGGCCATCGGAGAGTTTTTCTACCAAACGGCGGTTCGATTCCACCCAGGCGCGGGTGCGCAACGCCTGTTCGCTGGCGACTGGAACCACGACGACTTGCCGCGCGCCTTCCGGCGTCGCTTTGTCGTTGACGGTTAATGATGTCTGACGGTTCGCCGTGCCGTCTAACAAGCGGTAAATGTTGTCAGGCGCACGTAGATCGACGCCATTGATTGCGAGGATGTAATCGCCGACGTTAACGTTCGCACCCGGCACCGACAAAGGTGAACGCAGATCAGGATTCCAACTTTCGTTGTCATAGATCCTGGTCACGCGATACCGTCCGTTGTCGATTGCAAAGTCGGCGCCCAGCAATCCTCCCGGCGATTGCGGCACTTCGGGCATGTCGCCGCCGCGCACATATGAGTGCCCAATCGCGATCTCAGCTCCCATCATGTCCAATAGATAGTTCAAATCGGCGCGATGCATCACGTAAGGCAGCATCGCTCCATACATCTCTCTGTCTTTCGCCCAATCGGTGCCATGCAGATTTGGGACATAGAGGTAGTCGCGTTGATTGCGCCAACCTTCATTAAAGATCTGTTTGAATTCCTCTTTCGGATCAAGATACATCCGCAGGTTTACGTTGAGCCGGCCCTGGGCGGGCTGCGGTGGCATTCGATCGGCATCAACGATGAAAAGCGCCGGCGCCGGCGGCCGGCCACCCGCTGGAGCGTTCGCGCCGCCGCCCAGGGCTGCGCGATAGACCAACTTATGACCATCGGCGCTGACATCATAGGCAGCAACACCACTAACGAACGGCGCAGCTTTACGATCGCTGAGTCGATAGCGAATCAAATCGTTTCCGCCGCCAAAACCTCCCTGGCCTTGGGTGGCGCGGCCGGCTTCGAGATAGAACACGGTGTCATCCGCTCCGGCTGACAAGGCTGAATACTGACGTTCGGGCACGCCCGGGACTGAAATGATTCGCTGCGGCAATCCGTCAAAATCGATCTGAACCGTAACCGGCGGCCGCGGACGTCTCGGCGTCTGCTCACTCGGCTGGTCGGCGGGAGTTTCACCCGGCTGCTCTCCGGCGCCACGGACTCCGCGCCCACTGCCGCCCGCGCCCGGAGTACTCGGCGCGCTGCCTACGCCTTTGTCTTCGTCGCTTTCGGGAAGCAGTGGACTCGAGTCGCTTTTCTTCAGCACCGCGAGATACAAACCAAAGTTCTCGTCGTGATCGTAAGAAGTCATGTCGAGCCATTGAGAGCGCAGACCGAAATCAGTTGAAGCCAGAAACCAGAGGTACTTGCCGCCGGCATCCCAGGCCGGCCACACCGCGTCCGCTAAACCATCGGAGACTTGTTTTGTTTCGCCGGTCTCGGCGTTGCTCACAAAGATGGCGTGATACATCGATCGCAAACGGCTGGAATAAGCGACCCACTTCGAGTCAGGACTCCAGACCGGGTTCAGCGTTCGCTGCGGCACCATCCAGGGATCGCTGCCGACAACCTTTGCTTTGCCGCTCGCTACGTCCAGCACCCAGACCTTAAGATTGGTGTCGCTGAAAAGAATCTTCTTCGAATCGGGCGACCACGACGCGGTGTAGTAGTGCGTCGGATGATCGAGTGTGATTTCGCGCGGCGGAGTGAGCCCGTCCTGAGCTTCGATGTACAAACGATACTCGCCCGACTTATCACTGAAGTAGGAAATGAATTTTCCGTCCGGCGACCAGGCTGGATCGCGTTCGGCTGAACTGCTGGAATTAGTGAGATTGCGCACGTCGCCTTTTTCGGCCGGGATGGTGAAGATTTCGCCACGCGCCTCGACCACCACGCGCTTGCCCGTCGGCGAGATTGCCAGGTTCGTCATGCGGCTGGTCACGTCTTCCCAACGCGGCATCATCCAGGGAAAGTCACCCGAGGCGGTAATATTGACGATGTGTTCTTTGCCGCTTTTCGGATCCATTTCGTGAACATAGCCGGCTTGTTCGAACACAATCGCCCCGGCGCCAGAGTCGAGGGTCTTCACATCAAAGTCGGTAAAATTGGTGAGTTGCGTCAGCTTCTTCGTTCTGGTGTCATAACTCCAGACGTTGGCTGCGCCATCGCGATCGGAAATGAAATAGACT
>Ga0137404_10003251_pt1 | contig 10831 bp, 8 predicted proteins | sample CZOMad2_1_16fung_FD_108285 | JGI IMG/M metagenome (GOLD analysis project Ga0137404, IMG submission 108285) | Vadose zone soil fungal communities from Angelo Coast Range Reserve, California, USA - CZOMad2_1_16fungal (Illumina Assembly) | ecosystem: Environmental > Terrestrial > Soil > Vadose zone... | reverse complement strand
GGTGCCCACCTGCTCACCGACCGCCTGGAGAACCGAGGCCACACGCTCCGGATTCGCCCCCTCGACCTCCTGCCCCTTCTTGAGGAGCTCGGCCTGATCGAAGGGGACGTTGAGATCCTTCTGGATCGCCTCGGTGAAGAGGTTGCCGCCGATCGAGATATCGCGCCAGAAGATCGAGGATCCCGACTGCAGGATGGCGATGTTCGTGACCGCCGCCCCGATGTTGATCAGCCCGACGACCTTGTCCGAGGGGACGTCGTAGTTGACCTCGTAGGCGTTCTGGAGGGCGAAGACGTCCACGTCCACGACCTGCGCCGCCTTGCCGGCGTTCGCGAGGACCGTGGTGTAATCGTTGATCTTGTCCTTCTTCACGGCGACGAGGAGCACGTCCATGTTCCCCTCGCCGGAAAGGCTCGGCCCCTCGAGGACCTGGTAATCGATGTTTACGTCGTCGACGTCGAAGGGGATGTACTGCTCCGCTTCCCACTGGATCGACTCGCCCAGCTCTTCCTGGGTCATCTGAGGAAGGCTGATTTTCTTGATGATCACCGAGTGTCCCGAAAGCGAGATGGCGACCTCCTGGGACTTGATCCGGTTGGTCGTGAAGAGACGCTGAATCGTCTCCGCGACGAGTCCGGAGTCCATGATCGCGCCATCCACGATGGCTTCCGGCGACAGGGGCTCGATCCCGATGTTCAGAAGCTGGTACCCGCGCCCCTTGCCGAGATCCTTGAGCTCGACGGCCTTGACGGAACTGGACCCTATGTCGAGACCGACCAGGTTCTTGGTTCGCCCGAAGAGCACCCCGTCTCTCCTATCCGTCAGATGTCAACGACTTAAACCTGCACCCAAAACGGCGCGTCAAGTTACCGTGATGCTTTTCGCCTTGTCAAGACAAAAGAGTGTGAGACAAAACAAAAGAACGCGGGCATAGGCGCTTGGACCGCAATCAACAGTCGTCGCCTTGAGCCGTGCCCGAAACGATCGCGTCAACTCGTCAGGACCTCCGCCGGGCGATTGGGTCGTACGTGAGATCTGTTCCGGTTATTCCGTTTCGGCGCAGCGGCAATATTATGCCGCCGTCCATGACACGCAAGCGCCCCCGAACCCCCGCCATGGTGCGGGTCCCGGCGCAGCGCCCCGGACGATTTTCATTTGATCCGCCGCGGGCGCCGTGTTACCGTGAGGCTTCCCCTCACGAGCGGCCGCATGAGGCCCGACGACATCCGGAGTGACGAAAGCATGGCGAGGCGCTGCGAGTTCTGCGGCAAGGGTCCGCAGTTCGGACACAACATCAGTCACGCGCACAACCTGACCCGGGCGGTCTGGTATCCGAACCTCCAGCGCGTTCGAGCCCGATTCGGCAAGGCGGTCCGGCGCGTGAAGATCTGCACCCGGTGCCTCCGGACCGGCCGAGTCCAGAAGGCCGTCTCCTAGCTCGACTTCCCCTTCAAGGCGATCACCTCTATCTCGACGAGGGCGCCCTTCGGGAGCCCCGACACCTCGACGGTGGCGCGCGCCGGGGGATCTCCCCTGAACGCGGCGCCGTAGACCCGGTTCACCGCCTCGAAGTCCTGGAGATTTTTCAGGTAAATCGTCGCCTTCACCGTCCGGTCGATGGACGTGCCGGCGGCGTCGAGGATCGCGGCGAGGTTTTTCATCACCCGTTCCGTCTGGGCCGCGGCGTCGCCGCTCACGAACGTCATGGTGGCCGGATCGAGCGGGATCTGGCCGCTCACGAAGACGAAATCGCCGGCCTCGATGGCCTGCGAGTACGGCCCGATGGCCGCCGGCCCCCTGTCCGTGGTGATTCTCCTGCGCTCCATGTCCTGTCTCCTCACGCGCCCATCTGGCGCTCGACGTGATGCACTCCCTCGACGCTGCGAAGCTTCTCGATCACCCGCTCGAGGTGCGGCCGATCCTGCACGTCGATGACGAGGGAGATCCTCCCCTTCCCGTCCGGCGTCGTGCGCGCCTCCACGTCGCGGATGTTGGTCCGCTCGTCGGCGATCAGGGACGTGAGCTTCGCGAGCATGCCGGGGCGATCCTCGGTGTGGACGACGATCGGCACGTCGTAAAGCCCGGGCGCCGCCTCGTGCTCCTCCCCCTCCCAGGCCACCTCGATGCGCCGATGGGGATCGAAGAGGAGGTTCTCGACGTTCGGGCACCGCGCGTTGTGGACGGAAACGCCCTTCCCGAAGGTGATGTAGCCCACGATGGCGTCGCCGCGGATCGGCTTGCAGCAGCGCGCCAGGCTGACCAGGACGTCGTCCGACCCCGACACCCGCACCCGGCTGTCGCCCCCGCGGACGGGCGGCCGCGGGGGCTGGGGCTCCTCCCTCGGATGCAGGACGTCCTTCGGGACCAGCTCCTCGAAGAGCTCGTGGACGGCCAGCTTGCCGTAACCGACGTGCACGTGGAAATCATCGAGCGTCTCGCACCCGACCTTCCGAAGCGCCCGATCGAGCGACCCGTCGCCGGCGATCGTCTTCAGGCTCAGCTTGTACCTCTTCAACTCGCGCTCGAACATCGCGCGGCCGACGTCCAGGCTCCTCCCGCGCTCGTGCGCGTTCAGCCAGTGGCGGATCTTGTGGCGGGCGTGCGACGTCTTCACCGACCCGAGCCAGTCGCGGCTCGGCCTCTGCGCCGGCGACGTGAGGATCTCGATCACGTCGCCGTTCTTCAGCTCGCTCTTGATGGGGACCAGCCGCCCGTTGATGCGCGCGCCGGTGCAGTGGTTGCCCACCTCGCTGTGAATCGAGTACGCGAAGTCGATGGCGGTCGCGCCCCGCGGGAAGGCCCGGACCTCGCCCCGGGGGGTGAAGGTGTAGACCTCCTCGGCGTAGAGGTCGAGCTTCACGGCGTGCAGGAACTCGGTCGAGTCCTTGGTCTCCTTCTGGAGATCGAGGAGCCGCTGGATCCACTGGAATCCCCGCTCCTCGCGCCGATCGAACGAGCGCCCCTCCTTGTACTTCCAATGGGCGGCGATGCCCCGCTCGGCCACCGCGTGCATCTCGCGCGTCCGGATCTGCACCTCGAACGGGTAGCCGCGATCGGTCATCACGGACGTGTGAAGGCTCTGGTAGAGGTTGGGCTTCGGCATCGCGATGAAGTCCTTGAACCGGCCCGGAACCGGGCGCCACCCCTCCTGTCCGTGGATGACCCCGAGGGCCGCGTAGCAGCTCTTCACCGTGTCGGTGACGATTCGGAAGGCCACGTAGTCGTAGACGCGATCGACGTCGATGTGCTGCACGCGCATCTTCTTGTAGATCGAATAGAGGTGCTTCACGCGTCCCTTGATCTCGGCGGGAACGCCCGCCTCGCGCAGCTTCACCTCGATCGTCCGGCGGATCTCGGAGATGTACTCCTCGCTGACCCGGCGCTGCTCGTCGAGCTTGCGCGAGAGCATCTCGAACCCGGGCGCGTCGAGGTGCTGCAGTGACAGGTCCTCGAGCTCGGCCTTGATGCGCCCCATGCCGAGGCGGTTCGCGAGCGGCGCGTAGATCTCGATCGTCTCGCGGGCGATCCGCTCCTGCTTCTCCGCCGGAAGGAACTCGAGGGTGCGCATGTTGTGGAGCCGATCGGCGAGCTTGACGAGGATGACGCGGATGTCGTCGAACATCGCGAGCATCATCTTGCGGAAGTTCTCGGCCTGCTTCTCCTCCTCGCTCGTGAACGTGATGCGCGAGATCTTGCTGAGCGCCTCGACGAGGCTCGCGACCTCGGCCCCGAAGTACTCCTCGATGACCTCGCGCGTCGCGAGCGTGTCCTCGATGACGTCGTGGAGGAGGCCGCCGACGACGCTCACCACGTCGAGCTTCAGGTCGGCCAGGATGTAGGCGACCTCGAGAGGGTGGGTCAGGTAAGGCTCGCCCGACCTGCGGACCTGGCCGCGGTGCGCCATCGCGGAGAAGACGTACGCCCGGCGGAGAAGATCGAAGTCGGCCTCCGGATGGTAGGCCGCGATCTTCTCCTGGATGTCCTCGAAACGGACCTTCATGGGAGGGCTCTCCGAGCCGGGAATATACACCGGCCGCCGGAGGCGGCGGCGCCGCGGGACGCGCGCGGGGGAGGGGGAACTAGGCCCGGGCCGCGGCCTTCTTCCTCGCCGAGACCCACTTCATCCACCAGACGACCACGGGCGACGAGATGTAAATCGTCGAGTAGGTCCCGGAGATGGACCCGACGAGGAGCGCGAACGAGAAGGGCTCGAGGCGGCTGCCGCCGAACACCCAGATGCTGACGAGCACGATCCAGACCAGGAAGCTCGTCAGGACGGTGCGGCTGAGGGTCTCGTTGATGCTGTCGTTGAACGTCTTCTCGATGTTGGTGCTGCGCCGGAGCCTCAGGTTCTCGCGGACGCGATCGAAGATGACGATCGTGTCGTTGAGGGAGTACCCGACGATGGTCAGGACCGCCGCGAGGACGGTCAGATCGAATTCTTTCTGGAAGAACGAGATGAACCCGAGCGTCACCATCACGTCGTACGCCAGGGTGACGATCGCCGAGACGCCGTACGACCACGCCTTGAACCGGAACGCGATGTAGCCGAGCATGACGAGCAGGGACATGCCGACCGCCCACTTCGCCTTCGTCCGGAGGTCGACGCCGACCGCGGGCCCGACGTAGGCGATCTCTCCGATCGAGAATCGCCCGGCAATCGCCGTGGAGTCGAGCCACGCCGCGACGGCGGGGGTGATCTCGGGGAGCGACCTCACGTTCGACAGATCCGCGATCAATCCCGCGTGCTCGTTGCGCGCGCGGGTGATCGCGAGGGCGGCGCGCTCCGCCTCTTCCTCCCGTCCCGGGCCCAAGACGCTCACGAGATGGCGCTTGATCTCGCTCACCCCCGCGGTGTTGAGGTCGACCTTCCCCTGCGCGGCGGCCGTCTCGGCGGGGGTGCGGATCGCGCGGAGCACGTCGGCGGCGAGGTCCTCCTGCTCCCTGGGAGCCTCGTCCGCGGCGCCGCGCGCGTGCGAATCGATCTGGATGAGGACCGCGTTGTCCGCCGCGGCTCCGAACGCCTGGACGCTCACGCCGTGGAAGCCGGCGGCCTCGAGTCCCGATCGGATCTGCTGCGTCGGGGGCGTCTCGCGGAACTTGAGCTGGATGTCGGCGCCGCCGCGGAAGTCAATCCCGAGAGGGATGCCGCGGGCTACGAGCGAGCCGATGCTCAAGCCCACGATGATCAGCGAGGCGGTGACGAAGATGTTCTTCTTGCCGAGGAAGTCGAACTTCGGATTTGTCAGGATCTGCATCGGTTCCTCAGATGCTCAGCCGCTCGACGCGTCGGCCCTGGCCGACCCTCCAGTCGAAGAGCGCCTTGGAGACGAAGAATGCCGTGAACATGCTCGCAATCAGCCCGATGCAGAGCGACACGGCGAACCCTTTGACCGGTCCGCTGCCGAACTGGATCAGAACGACCGACGAGATGACGGCGGTGACGTGCGAGTCGAAAACGGCGCTCCAGGCCCGCTTGAAGCCGGCGTCGAGGGAGGCCCGGACGGTCTTCCCGAGGCGGAGCTCCTCGCGGATTCTCTCGAAGACGAGGATGTTCGCGTCGAACGCGATGCCGAAGGTCAGGATGATGCCGGCGATGCCCGGAAGGCTGAGCGTGGCGCCCAGGTACGACATCATCGCGAGGATGATGAGGATGTTGATGATCAGGGCGACCACGGCGTTGATCCCCGCACCCTTGTAGTAGACCAGCATGAAGATCACCGAGAGGCCGAGTCCGACGACCGACGCGGTGACGCCCTTGCGGATCGAATCGAGCCCGAGGGAGGGCCCCACCGTCCGCTCCTCCATGACGTTCGTCCCGGCCGGGAGCGCGCCCGACCGGAGCTTCAGCGCGAGATCGTCGGCCTCCTCGATCGTGAAGCTCCCCTCGATGATCCCGTTCGTGCTGATGACGCCGTTGATGCTGGGAGCCGAGATGACTTTCTTGTCGATCAGGATGGCGAGCTGCTTGTGCAGGTTCTCGCGCGTCAGCTTCTCGAACCGCACGCCCGCGTCGGAGGTGAGCTGGAAGTCGACCGCCGGCATCCCCAGATTGTTCTGGGCGCGGCGCGCGAGCACGAGGTCGTTGCCGCTGATCGGCGACGACACGGTGAGCGGCCAGTACAGCGTCTGCTTCGTGCCGTCCGCCCCGATGCGCTCCTGCGGAAACACCGCGGTGTCGGGAGGCATCGTCCCCCCGAACAGCTGCAGGACGCTCGGCTCGTCGGGAAGCCCGCTGTAGGTCTGCCCCTGGAAGGTCGGCGGCAGGCTGACCAGCTTGTACTCGAGGAACGCGGGGGTGGAGAGGAGATCCCGCACGCGCTCCGGGTTGTCGATCCCCGGAAGCTGGATGAGGATGCGGTCGCTGCTGAGTCCCTGGCGCTGGACGTTCGGCTCCGCGACGCCGAAGGCATCGACCCGGTGCCGGATCCGCTCCAGCGTGTCGGCCACGGCGTTCTCGCGGGTCAACGAGAGCTCCGGCTGGGCCATCGTCAGGCGGAAATCGCTCCCGTCCTTCGAAACGCTCCACGAGGGGAGCTGCTCCGAGAAGACCTTCCGAAACTCGTCCTGCGCGACGGGATCGGCACCGACGACCACCAGGGAGCCCCCGGCGACGTCCGGGTTGATGTGCGCGATCTTCAGGCCCCGCCGGTTGAACTGCTCGGTGAGCGCCGTCGAACGGAGGTCGAGCGCCGCTTTCACGGCGTCATCGGTCCTCACCTGCAGGACCATGTGGATCCCCCCCTTCAGATCGAGGCCCAGATGAACCTTGTCCTGCACGGGAAAGACCATGAACGAGGTGACGGCCACGACGGCGAGGATGAGGAGCAGCTTCCATCTCAGGTCTTTGGACACGATTCGATTCTCCGAGGGACTACTCTTCCTTCTGGAGTCCGGCGATCGCGCTGCGCGCGACGTCGATCTTGACGCCGTTGGAGACGCGGAGCTGGACGATGTCGTCGGTGATCCCCGCGACCGTTCCGTAGATCCCGCCGCTCGTGATGACCCGGTCGCCGTTCTTCAGCGACTTGAGCATCGCCTCCACCGCCTTCTGCTTCTTGCTCGCCGGTCGGAACATGAGGAAATAGAAGATGACGAAGACCAGCCCCATCGGCACAATGAACTGGAAGAAGAGATTGGGAGCCTCGGGGGCGGCGGCGGGCTGCTGCAGGAAGTGCATCACTGTTTGAAGAAAACTCCCTTTCGCGACGTCATGCGGATCGCGCGGCAACGACGAGTCCTGTGGTTCGAGAGGCCGGGTAGTCTGAGGCAGTGCCTCGCGAATGTCAAGGCGCGCGCGTTGGACAGCGCGCGGGCGCGCGGCTAGGTTCGAGGCCATGGCCGGCTGGACGACGATCGACACCCCCTCGGGGCACCGCGGCCTCGTCTGCCCCGCGCTCGCCGGCGAAGGCCTCGTTCACCTCTTCACGCTCCGATCCGCCGCGGACGGAGCGGCCGGCGCCATCCCACGCGAGCTCCTCGCGCGTCTCGGCCTCGACGGGATCCCGATCGCGAGGCCGAAGCAGGTCCACGGCGCGCTCGTCGCGATCCCCGCGGGCCCCCCCGGCGCAACGGCCCCCGGCGAGGCGGACGCGGTCGCCGTGACGAAACCGGGCGAGGCGGCCGCGATCGCGACCGCCGACTGCGTCGGCGCGATCCTCTTCGACCCCGGACCCGGGTGCTTCGCCGTCGTGCACGCCGGGTGGCGCGGGACGATCGCCGGGGTCGTTCCGGCCGCGGTGGAGGCGCTCGCCCTTCGGGGCGGCGCGCGCCCGCGGCGGATGATGATGGCCATGGGCCCGTCGATCCGCGGATGCTGCTACGAGGTCGGCGAGGAGGTCCTCGCCCCGTTCCGCCGCGCCTTCCCGCGCGCGGAAGGGCTCGGAATCTTCGGAGCGCGCGGCGGGAGGGAAACCCTGGACCTCGTCGCCGCGAACCGGGCGCTCGGCGAATCGTGCGGACTCGATCCCGCCCGGATCCACGCGTCGGATCTGTGCACGTCCTGCCGGACGGATCTGTGCTGGTCGTACCGGAAGGCCGGCCCGGGCGCGGGCCGGATGTGGACCCTCGCGGGACGCCCCGGCTAGCCCTTCGCCGCCGGCTTGCCCTGCGTCCCGAGCTTCTTCAGCTCCTGCACCATCTGCTTCGCCTCGCCCGCCTTCGCGTCCTTCGGGCTGAGCTTCAGGAACGTCTCGAAGTGGCTGACCGCTCCCGGGAAGTCGCCGAGCTTCACGAGGGTGTACGCGAGCTGGAAGTGGGCCATGGCGTGGTTCGGATCCTTCTCGAGCACCTTCTTGTAATAGACGTCCGCCTTCTGCGGCTCGTCCCGGTTGAAGGCGAGGTTGCCGAGGTTGTAGAGGGCCTTGCCCGTCGGATCGCGATCCCCGAGCTTCGTGTACATCGCCTCTTCCTTGACCTTGTCCCCCTTCTCCTTGTAGAGCGCGGCGAGCGAGGTGTAGGCGTCGAGGTCGTCCGGGTTGCGCGCGATCATCGCCTCGTAGAGCTCGATCGCCTTGTCGGACTGCCCGGTGTCCGAGTAGAGGCCCGCGAGCGAGTCGACGACCGCCTCGCTGTCCGGGCTGAGCGCCTTCTCATCCTCGAGCGCCTGCACCGCCTGGATCTTGCGCCCCTTCTTGTCGTAGACGCGCGCGAGGTAGAAGCTGACGCCGGTCTTCGTCGGATCGAGGGCCTTCGCCTTCTTCAGCGAGGCCTCCGCGTCGGTAAGAGCTTTCGTGTTGTTCGGGTCGTCCGGAGTCTTGGCGACCGACTCCTGGAAGATCTCGAACTGCGAGCGGCCCAGGCGGTAGTAGGCCTCCGCGTTGTTCGGGTCGTCGGGGGCCTTGGCCTCCGTCTGCTGGAGCGATTCCTTCAGGAGCGGGATCGCGCCGGCGTAATCCTTTTGATCGAGCTTTTCGATCGCCAGCTCGTACGGCGTCTTCTTGTCCCCGGCTGCGGCGGGGGTCGGGGCGGCCAGCGCCTGGCCCGGCTCGGCCGGCTTGCCGGGCTCGGTCGCGGGGACACCTTTGTACTCGGCGTAGAGCTTGTTGACCGTCGCCATGTGCTTGTCGGGGGTGGTCAGCACCCAATCGATCTTGTTCTTCGATTTGCTGGTGAGGTCGCCCGCCGCGGCGAGGTGGACCTTCTTGCTGAACTCCTGCTTCTCGTCGAAGAAGTAGGTGAGCTCGTTCTTCGTGCCGTCCTGGTTGATGATGGTGCTGAGCTGGCGGACGACCATGTACCCCTGCTTCTTCGCCATCAGGATGTAGTCGCCGGGCTCCGTGATGTAGAGGTAGCTGCCCTTCTTGCTCGTCTTCGCGGGCTTGAGGATCGCGTTCGTGTCGAGGCGCTTCAGGCTGACCTCGACCCCTTCGAGCGGGGCCCCGGTCTCGTCGCTCGCCACCCCTTCGATGCGGGCAACGACCTGGCAGAAGGCCGGTACGGCGAAGAAAGACGAGACGGCGAAGACGACGGTGGCTGCGGCGGCCGATCGGGTTGGATTTTTCATGGGCCCCTTTCCGGGCGCGGACGAGCGCGGAGTTCCAAAGGCAGTATATTCGGACGGCGAGGCCGGCAGCAAGGGACGAACTCCAATCGTTGACACGACTTCGCTTCTGGTTGTAATGTTCCCGGCCTGGTCAGGAAGATGGCCTGAAGTAAGCCACTCGCTCCGTTCTCGTTCTCCCTGCCTCACTCGCTCCCCGCCCTGCCGGGGTAGGAGCCCATGGCGCTTCAGAAGCTCGGCAAATACGAGATCGTCGGAGAACTGGGTCGCGGCGCCATGGGCGTCGTCTACAAGGCCTTCGATCCGGTTCTCGAGCGCGAGGTCGCCCTCAAGACGATGATGGCGTCCATGAGCGGCATGGACGCGGAGAGCAAGGCCCGCTTCTACCGCGAGGCCCGCTCGGCGGCGAAGCTCACCCACCGGAACATCGTCACCATCTACGACATGGGCGAGGAGGAGGGGATTCCCTTCATCGCCATGGAGTTCCTCGACGGCGTCGACCTTCACCGCAAGATGAAGCGGGACGGCCCGCTGCCCCTCAAGGAGGGGCTGAAGATCACCAGCCAGATCCTGCACGGGCTGAACTACGCGCATCAGTTCCAGATCGTCCACCGCGACATCAAGCCCGCCAACGTCTACATCCTGAAGAACGGGACGGCGAAGATCCTCGACTTCGGCATCGCCAAGCTCGCCAGCTCCGAGATGACGCGCACCGGCATGGTCCTCGGCACGGTCGACTACATGTCCCCCGAGCAGATCCGCGCGGACAAGATGGTGGACGGGCGCTCCGATCTGTTCTCGGCGGGGGTCATCCTCTTCGAGATGATGGCGGGGTGCAAGCCGTTCCCGGGCGAGACGATCACGCAGGTCATGTTCAAGATCGTCCACGATCCCCCCGGCGAAATGCCGCTGGAACGCGAGCTCCCGCCGCGCCTCATCGCCATCGCGCGGCGCGCGCTCGAGAAGGACCCGGCCGTCCGCTTCCAGTCCGGCGAGGAGTTCGCGAACGATCTCGACGCCGTCGTCCGGGACATCGACGCGGAGCTGACGACGGTGCGTCAGATGTCCCCGGCCAGCCTCGATCCGCGCGCCGGGATTTCCAACGCGCGGCGCCTCTTCGAGGGAGGCTCGTTCGTCGAGTCGGCCGCGATGCTCCGCGAGGTGCTGAAGAAGGACCCGGAAAACCGCGAGGCGACCGCGCTCTTCACCGTCGTGGAGCGCCGCCTGGGCGGAAGCGACAGGACCGTGATGCTCGACGGCGAGGGGGCCCCGAGATCTTCGGGGTCTTCCGGCTCCGGGGGGCGCTCGGGGAGCATCGAGCAGATCCTC
>Ga0137404_10003248_pt1 | contig 10838 bp, 8 predicted proteins | sample CZOMad2_1_16fung_FD_108285 | JGI IMG/M metagenome (GOLD analysis project Ga0137404, IMG submission 108285) | Vadose zone soil fungal communities from Angelo Coast Range Reserve, California, USA - CZOMad2_1_16fungal (Illumina Assembly) | ecosystem: Environmental > Terrestrial > Soil > Vadose zone... | reverse complement strand
TCGACCTTCCGGGATGATTGCGCATTGCGACCAAGCGCACACCGAACTGTCTTTGTCCAATGATAGGTCTGGTGCCGTCAATAATCCTCTTTCACCGGAAAAAATGGTGAAAGTAATATCGTTTATTGGCGGTCTTCTTGTACTGGAGCTCTTTGTCGGTACGATTGCGGGTTTCACCGGAACCGCCGAACCTGGAAAGACGAAACCGAACCCAGAGGCCGGCGGGTTCATTGTCGAAAAGAGCCGTGACGTGATTCTCAGCAAAGCGCGAGCAGAAGGTAAGCTCCGCGTGCTTAGCTCGTTCTCTGGCGAGGCCTTTCGCCGCATGCGCGAGCTCATGCGTAAGAAGTATCCTTTCATCGATACACTCGTGGAGGAGATAACAGGCCCTGACGCTCAACAACGCCTGCTTCTCGAGCTTAAAGCCGGAACCGTCAAAGACTGGGACGTCGTAGCAGCAACGCCGGATATGTATAACGACTTCGTTCCGGAAAGGAAGAGATTCGATATTCTGGGCATGGCCCAGCAGGGTGTGCTCGCGATAAATGCGCGGATGGTTGACCCGGAAAATCGAGGGGTCGTGGCCTTGGGAAGCAATCTTTGCTCTATAGCCTACAACAAAAACTTGATCTCTCCCGAAAAAGTGCCAAATACCTGGGAGGACTTTCTAAAGCCCGAGTTCAAGGGCAAAAAATTTATCCTGGATATCCGACCGACGTGTTTGGCCGGTTTGACCGTCGGTTTCGGCGAGCAGTGGTTGGTCGATTACGCTAAAAAATTAGCCGCCCAAGATCCAGTGTGGGCTCGCGGGTTTCCAGTCGCTATGACGCGCATTGCGGCTGGCGAGTATGCGCTGCACCATTTGACCAATTACAATTCGTGCATGAGAGCCGCCGCGAAAGATGCCGCTGGTTCGTTAGTGTGTAAGATCATCCAGCCTACCCCCGTACGACTTATGAACACAGAATTCGTAATAAGAACGGCCTCCCACCCATATGCTGCCCTACTCTGGATTGAGATGGAGGCCAGCCCCGAAGGTCAGAAGGTCCTGGATGAGCATGGGCCATTGAATTCCAGCATCTATGCGCAAGGAAAAAATCGCTGAGGCGGTTAAGGGCCTAACGGTCTTCGTCAACGACTTTAAGACGCTCAAGAATACTACAAAATGGCAGGACATGGCGGTGGCAGCCTTCGGCTTCCCCTCGGCTCATGTAAAGTAATTTTCACATAATCGAGGCTGACGTTTTTCTGGGTGGAATCAAAGGCGATGACTTTTTAGTGCGAGATCAACCAATCGTAAAAAAACAATAAAGAGCGAACCTGCAAATCGTTGGATTCTCTGACAATCAAGCACGGGGTCGACACCGACAACAGGAGGGACGATGGCAGACACGATAACGATACATGCTGTGGGGGACGTCTCACCCGCTCGAGACAGGGGCGAGTTTCTGCTTGCGCCAACGGCCTCTGTTTTGAGTAAGGCCGACATAGGCTTTTGCCAACTTGAGAACCCATTTTCGGAAAAAAAACTTGCGAGAACAGGCACCTCAGGTTATCCGCTCGATAAAGATCGGGAACCATCCTCCTGGGATGATCAACTGCCTTGCAGCCCAGCAGATGCCGCGGCGCTCGTTAACGCGGGCTTCAAAGTTTGTTCTTTTGCGAGTAATCGCTGCTTTCGGATGGGACAAGAGGGCTTCTTGAATACATTAGATGTCCTTAGGGAAAAAAACCTTCACGTGATTGGAGCCGGTAGAGATATTTCTGAGGCGCGCAGGCCTGCACTTTTGAATGTCAAGAACACGAAAATAGCGTTTCTCGGCTACAACTCGATTGTTGCCCCAGGATCCGAAGCTCAAGTCGATAAGCCTGGCTGCGCTCCGGTAAGGGTTTCGACGACCTACGAACAGGTAGACTGGCAACCTGGTACGCCGCCGCGGATTATAACGGTGGCTCATAAGCAGGACCTAGCTGCGATGATAGAGGATATACGGACGGCCAAGCAGCAGGCTGACTTGGTCTTAGTCTCCTTCCATTGGGGAGTGCACTTGATCCCGGCAGTTATCGCAACGTATCAGTACGAGGTCGGCCATGCAGCTATCGATGCCGGTGCGGATCTGATACTGGGTCATCACCCCCACATATTGAAAGGCATTGAAGTATATAAAGGGAAGCCGATTTTTTTCAGCATCGGGAATTTCGCGTTCGAGAGTTGGACTGGGCATGCGTCGCCCGAAGGCAAAGCTCTCTACAAGGTGAAGCCCGACGCTGAGTACCCGAGCTATCTCTTCTCTCCGGAATGCCGAATGACTATGCTTTTAAAGATCATCATCAGTGACAGGAAGCTCGATCGAGTCTCATTTTTGCCAGCTCTGGTCAATAAAGCGGGCCAAACCGAGTTGCTGACCGGCGACGACAAAAAGATTAATGAGGTGCGCGACTATGTCGAGTGGGCCTGCCGTGACCAGAACCTTGACACAGCGTTTCGCAGGGAGGGGAACGAAGTGGTGGTGCTCACCTAGATCCACCATTTGGATGACGCCATTTTTGCGATCGAGGATCGTACGACTTCGATAGCGTCCCCAGGAATGTTTTGTGCGCTAACGTAAGATGTCGACTTTTTTGTGGATTGCAGAGACTTTGAATTTTGGGAAGAGATTACTCACGTCCGTCACATGGAGATCGTGGTCTCCGTCTGAAACCATCACGAGAATGGGTGGACCGATGACAACAACGTTTGTCAAGAAAGCGTCTGTTTTTTTGTGTTCTCTTCTCTTTGGCTGTTTCGTACTGCGTCATACCCTCTTCGCGGCGGCGCCGACCGATGCTAAGAAAAACCCCGATAGCCAAGGCTATATTTTTTTTCCCTCCCACGACGAGATAGTAGCCCAGGCTAGGAAGGAGGGTAAACTACTCGCTCTGAGTTTACTCGGTCGGCACAGTTACAAACCCTTGATCAACGCTTTTAAGCAACGTTATCCCTTTATTGCGGACATTTCCCTGGAGGAGATAGGAGCGACCGAAGCCCCACAACGACTTCTTCTCGAGTTAAAAGCTGGCAGCGCGACGAAATGGGATGTTCTCAGCGTCGCTCCCGATTTTTATCCTGATTATCTTCCGTACGTCAAAAAATTAGACATCTTACGCATGGCGCTGCAGAAGGTGCTCGCTATTCCACCGGCTATGATCGACCCTAAGAACCGCAGCGCCGTGAGCATCACCAGTTCTATTCATGCAATCGCTTACAACAAAAAAATACTCCCGGAGAACAGGGTCCCCGCCAACTGGGAAGAGTTTCTTAAGCCCGAGTTCAAAGGAAAAAAATTTCTCGTGGATATTCGTCCCATCGGGTTTGCAGCCATGGCCGCAGGATTGGGTGAGGAATGGATGCTCGACTACGCTAGGAAGATCGCCGCACAAGATCCGATTTGGATTCGCGGACAGAGCCGTTATCTGACCTCCATAGCGGTCGGTGAGTACAGTCTGTTTCACCTTGCTTTCCATTATAGCTGTCTCAGAGAAACGGCGAAAAATCCTACCGCTTCGCTCGGCTGTAGAGTTGTCGAGCCAGTGCCCGCCAGAATCCAAAACTTCGTAGCGATGAGCAACACTGCTTCTCATCCCTATGCCGGGCTTCTTTGGTTGGAGTTCTTGGCGACGCCCGAGGGACAAAGGATTATTGACGAGTATGAGCCGTTCAATGCATCCATCTATTCTCCCGGCTCAAAGTTGGCAACCTTAATTAAAGGAAAAAAATTGTCCGTGAATAACTGGGAGACCATTCACAACAGTGAAAAGTGGCAAGCGACGGCTGTCGAAGCGTTCGGATTCCCAAAAGCTGGCACGTAGGGTACCTATGACGTTCCCAAGAGTCGCGCACGTTATTGTTTTGAGTGTGAAACTAGATGACGTTCATCCGCTTTCGATGTAATTAATTTCGTTCTTCGTAGGCATACCTTATCTTTGTTCATAGGAGGGAAGATGGTCAAAGGTACAGAGACGATCGCCGAGCGTTTGGGTGAGCATATCGTGGGATTGCGCTACTCCGACCTCTCGCGAGACGTCATTGAAAAGACCAAAGAGGCGCTGCTTGACCAGTTGGGATGCCAGCTTGTGGGCTCAACTCTAGGTCACTGCGATATCATTTACGACTTCATCAAGGGTTTCGCTGGTCAACCGGAGGCGACGGTCGTGAACCGCACCTTAAAAACTTGGGTGCATGATGCGGCTTTTGTCAATGCGACATTCGGACATGCGTGCGAAATCGATGACCACATGGACACGGGAGGCGGTCATCCAGGAGCTTATTCAACGGCGGTGTCGTTAGCTCTAGCGGAAAAAGAGCGGGCGAACGGCAAGGCGGTTATTGCCGCTTTTGTCGCGGGTTATGAAATCTCCTGGCGCATGGGGCGGACTTTGCTGCCGGCATCGATCGCAAACGGGTGGCACTCTCAAAGCACCATTGGCGCGTTTGGTTCTACGGCCGTTGCCGCAAAGCTGTTGAATCTCAGCGCTGGGCAGCTGGCGCAAGCATTTGCGATCGCGGGGAGCCAAGCCAGCGGGACTACGGAATACGGTATGAGCGGCGGCGAGGTCAAGCGCATGCACTCCGGCCTGGCGGCGCGCGCAGGAATCCAATCGGCCATGTTGGCGAAAACCGGGTTGACGGGTCCGCTGACGATCTTTGAGGGGAAGTATGGGATGGTCCGCATGCTTGCCAGAAAGGACGATCCCACGCCCCTGATCGAAGGATTCGGAGAAGACTTTGGCATCCTGCACGTTGAGTTCAAGTATCATCCCGTGAACATTTCGATCCAATCGCCGATCAATCTTTTAACCGAGCTCGTGCAGTTTCATGATCTCAAGCCTGCCGACATCGAGAGAATCGACGTGGGATGCCGAGCGGAGCATTCTAAAACTCACGTTGGCGCGATCTATGAGCCGCAGGATGTTCTCGGAGCACAGTTCAGCATGCCGTTTTCGTTGGCGATCCGCATCGCCAAGAGAAGCAACGACCTGAAGCTATACACCGACCCGTCGGTATGGAAAGACCCTGAGGTGTTGGCGCTTGCCCATCGAGTGTTCGTTTACGCGGATCCGCTTCTTAAAGGGGCCAAAGGCCTTGGCGTTCGCCTTAAGGTGACTCTCAAAGACGGAAGAGTATTGGAAAAGGAGGAGAAGTTCCAAAAGGGGAATCTTCAAAACCCGCTGACACCGGCTGAGTTGACTGACAAATACCGCGGGTTAGCGTCCTCAGTATTCTCGCCTGAGAGGACCGAGAAGGTGATTAGCGCGGTACGCCGGCTGGATGAGATAGAAGACATAACAGAATTAACTCGTCTCTTGACACCCGAAAAATAGGCGCGATTTGGTCAGGGCTCAACATCCCGCTCCGAGATATTTCGGTGCTTGAATCCATTCGAAGGGGATGCAGCTATGATCCAGCGCATCCGTATGTGCGGTGGACGCAACAGCGAGATATGAGAGCGGCAAGATTGTTTTTACACATATTCATTAATCTAGGTATCATTTTGCCCTCGCTTGCGCAGGAGGTGCGCGGACAGGACGCCGAGATTCTGCGGAAAGCAAAAGCCGAAGGCTCGGTGGATTTCTATACCAGTTCTAGTGTTAGAGAGATGAGCCTTTTGGCAGACGGGTTTTCCAAAAAATTTCCATTTTTGAAAGTTGATGTCTATCGGGCTATTTCGGAGAGACTCCATCCGAAGATCCTCGCGGAAGACCGAACCGGCACCACCCGTCTCGACGTGTTGTTATGCAACACTCAACAGTTCGACGATCTGATTACGCGAGGACTCATCGGTAAATATCTATCGCCCGAGCGAGCTGCCTTTTCAGACAAGGACAAACATCCGGAGGGCTACTGGACCAATCTTCAATCGAGCTATTACGTTCTCGCGTACAATACGAAATTGGTTGCTGGCGCATCCGTGCCGAAGGATTGGACCGATCTCCTGAATCCGTATTGGAGAGGGAGGTTCGGTCTGGATAGCGAGGAGTATATCTGGTACGGCGCGATGATCGAGTATCTTGGCAACGAAGCGGGCAAAGGTTTCATGCGTCGCCTTGCCGCGCAAAGCCCGATCTTTCGCAAAGGACATAACTTGATTGCGCAGTTACTGTCGGCGGGAGAGTTTTATGGCGCAATTGCTTACCCTAACCGGGTGGAGCAGATGAGAAGAGAAGGCGCGCCCATTAATTGGGTGCCGACAACAAAGCCGATCGTGACAGAAATGGGACAGGTGGGAATAGCCGCCAAGGCACCTCACCCAAACGCCGCTCGGCTATTCCTGGATTTCATTCTATCCCGCGAAGGACAAGAAATTCTCCGTAACGAGGGCCGAATCGTTAATCGACGGGACCTTGCTCCTTTAACGCCGGCTCTAGATGCATCCAAGCTCGATCTTTTCCGAGTGTCATCCAGTGTAATAGGTCGTCTCAACAGCATAGCCAGGGAATTCAACGAGACTTTTAAAATACAATAGACATGGCTCCAAACACGCCACGCTTTCCCGCATGAACACAGAGCAAATTGCTAAATTTGTAGCAGAGACCAGCTATGACCAAATCCCGCGCGAGGCATTGAGCCGCGCTAAGTGGTGTATCCTCGACTGTTTGGGTGTGGCAATAGCCGGTTTGAAGGAGTCAGCCGGCACAATCATCACTGAATACGTCAAGGACTTGGGCGGCAAGCCCGAGGCTACAGTAATTGCGAGCGGTTTCAGAACCTCTAGTCCGCAAGCAGCTCTGGTCAATGGCACCCTGGCTCATGCGCTGGACTATGATGACTCTCATCCTAATTTTCAGCATGCTACCGCGGTCACTTTACCAGCCGTTTTAGCTTTGGCTGAGCGTGAGGGAGTTTCAGGAAGAGCCATTCTCGAGGCGTATGTTTTGGGCTGTGAGGTCGGTTCGAAAATTGGCATTACCATGGGAACCGCGCTCGGGGAACTAGGCTGGCATCCGTGCGGTATCATTGGCAGCATCGCATCCGCAGTAGCGAGCTCCAAATTACTTAATCTCAATAAGACGCAAATTAGGACGGCACTCGGTATCGCTGCTTCTCAGGCCGCCGGGCTCAGCCGAAACATTGGAACCGATGTCAAACCTTTTCACTCCGGAATTGGCGCGAAGAACGGTGTAGTAGCCGCCATGCTTGCCGTCAGAAACTTTAAGGCCGACGAAAGTATTTTTGAGGGTCATCACAGTTTTCCCAAAGTTTTTCTCGGAAAGGAATACGATTTAGCAAAATCAAACCGACAATTGGGTGCGCCCTTCAGTATCGTGTCGCAAGGGATAGGAAGGATAAAACCCTACCCTACCGGAGGGCCGAGTCATAAGAGTGTAACCGCAATTCTGGAGCTGATTCAGAAGCATAGAATTCATGCTGAAGAGGTGGCGGAGGTCGAATGTCAGGTCAGTTCTTATTTAGTGCAGCATTTTGGACACTACAGCCGCCCCAAAACCGCTTCACAGGCGAGATTTAGTATGCATTACGCAATGGCTGCGGCCCTGATTGACGGCGCATTAACCTTAAAGCAATTTACCGACGAAAAGGTCACCACTCCTGAAGTTCAAGATCTTATGTCGAAAGTGAAGCTCGTCAAGCTCGACTCCGAGGTCAAGGAAGGACAAACACATAGCGACCCTCCACAAATCGTGACCGTGAAGCTCGAGAATGGAAAGGCGTATTCGCATCAAGTCCCGTTTGCCAAAGGCGAGCCTCAGAACCCTATGAGCTTGGAAGAAATAATAGACAAGTTTCGAGACTGCGCAGGCACAGTCTTATCACCGCTCGATATAGAGCAGACCGTCGACCTAGTATTGAACGTGGAAACCCTTCCAGACATCACGGAACTCATGGGATTCATGTGTAAGACGGGACCTCTAAATTGACAAGAAGCTCGCGACGGTCGCAAAGAGAAATTTTAGGGAGGTTATTTTATGAGAAGCACAAGGCACGGCTTCGTTTGGTTATCCAAATTCCTGCTTTATGCGATGTTGCTCTATGTTCCCGCCGATCGTGCGTTTTCACAGGACCAGGTTTATAAAGGCAAGACCCTCATCATCATCCAGGGTCGCGAGCCGGGCGGCGCGGGAGACCTGCGCGCGAGAGCTGTAGCTCCATTTCTGCAAAAATATATCCCTGGTAATCCCACCATCATTTTTGAATATATGCCGGGTGGCGGTGGGCGCAAAGCAGCGAACCATATCGCCAAGGTAGCTCCGCGTGACGGGATGACCATCGCGCATATTGGTGGAGGATTTGTAGCGAATGGGATTCTCGGTGCGGAAGGAGTCCTCTACGATGTCGACAAGCTAGTATATCTCGGTAATCCTAATAGCGAGGTCCAATACGTTTTTGTCACCCACGGGAAGCTTGGGTTAAACAGCCTGGAAAAACTCCGGGCGTATTCAGGGCTCAGGATCGCCGCTCAAGCGGTGGGTCATGACCAATACACTATTGGCCGACTATTTGTCTGGCTTCTCGAATTAAAAAATCCAAAGTTCGTAGTTGGCTATTCAGGCACGGAGGTATATTTAGCCGTTGAGAACGGAGAGGCGGACGGGAGAGCGGCTACTGCGGAATCCGTTCTTTTTTCCTACCCCCAATGGGTTGAAAACAGACAGATGGATTTTCATGCGATCCATAAAGTTCCCAAGGGTCGAAATCATCCCTCCTTTGCCAACCTTCCAGACATTGAGACGTTTGCTAGGTCTCCAAAAGAGATGAAGCTTATAGCTCTACAACGGAACATGGAGCTTGGCGGCACGGCTTATGTAGCTCCGCCCGGGACACCTGCGGAGCGAGTGAGAATTCTGCGCGAGGCGATGACGAAAGCTTTGCACGACCCTGAGTTCCGCATTCGATTCAAAAAGGACACCGGAGCTACTCCCACCCCCGTCACAGGCGAAGAGCAAGAAAAATACGTCAGAGAGGTCCCTCGAGATCGTGACACCATTGAAATTTTTAAAAGGTTCGGCACTGCTGACCCCCTGCCGGCGCGGTAGAGTGACAATTCACAGACGCCTCAATGCCAGAGACATTCAACGCGAGCTAGTGTCAAAACCGCCACCGCGAATTAGAAGAAGCAGTTGGAGCGTGGGCCGAATAATCGCAGTGAGGAGAGAAGATGACGACAGATACCCCTACCGTTGCCGAGCGTTTGGCCGAGCATATAGCCAGCTTGGACTATTCCAATCTTCCGCCCGCTGTTATTGATCGAACAAAAGATGCCCTGCTGGACCAGTTGGGCTGCCAGCTTGTCGGTTCAACTTTGGGTCATTGTGGCGTTTTTTACGATTTCATCAATGGTTTCGCGGGCCAACCGGAAGCCACGGTCGTCAACCGCGACTTGAAAACTTGGGCGCACGATGCAGCCTTTGTGAATGCGACATTCGGACATGCGTGCGAAATCGACGACCATATCGACACCGGAGGTGGTCACCCGGGTGCTTATTCCACTGCGGTGTCGCTGGCTTTGGCGGAAAAAAACCGGGCAAACGGCCAGTCGGTCATTGCCGCGATCGTAGCGGGTTATGAAACGGCTTGGCGCCTGGGACGGACGTTATCGCCGGCATCGACCTCCAGTGGCTGGCACTCTCAAAGCACAATTGGCGCGTTCGCCTCGACTGCGGTCGCCGCAAAACTTCTGAATCTGAATGCCGCCCAACTGGCGCATGCGTTTGCGATCGCGGGAAGTCAAGCAAGTGGAACTGGCGAATATGGCATGAGTGGAGGAGAGGTAAAGCGCATGCACTCGGGGCTAGCCGCCCGCGCGGGAATCCAATCGGCAATGCTGGCGAAAGGTGGGCTGACGGGACCGCTGACGATTTTTGAGGGGAAGTACGGAATGCTCCGTATGCTTGCCAGAAAAGACGATCCCACGCCGATGATCGAAGGGTTTGGTGAAGATTTTGGCGTCATGCACGTTGAGTTCAAATACCATCCGGTAAACATTTCGATCCAATCGCCAATTAATCTCCTGACTGATCTCGTGGAGTCTCATGACATCAAGCCTGCTGATGTCGAGAGGATCGACGTGGGATGCCGGACAGAGCATTCATTAACTCACGTGGGGGCGATCTACGAGCCGAAGGACGTTCTCGGAGCCCAGTTCAGCATGCCGTTCTCATTGGCGATCCGGGTTGCCAAGAGAAGCAACGACCTGAAGCTATACACCGATCCGTCTGTATGGCGAGACCCTGAGGTCTTGCGCCTTGCGCATCGTGTGTACCTGCATTTTGATCCACGTTTGGCGGCGCACAAACGGCCCGGCGAAGCGCATGGCTATGGCTGCCACATAAAAGTGAGTCTCACAGATGGAAGAGTATTCGAGAAAGAGGAGGAGTACCAAAAGGGCAATCCTAAGAAACCACTCAGTCCGGCCGAGTCAAGTGACAAGTTTCGTCGGTTGGCCTCGTCAGCGTTCTCCCCGAACAGGATAGAGAAGTTGATCAGTGCTGTAAGGCGGGTGGAAGACTTGGAATATGCGAAAGAGCTGACTTCGCTCTTGATCCCAGAAAAACCGATACAATGATCTCGGATGTACGAAGCAATTTACCTCGACTTCGTAATCGGATTCATGGGTATGTAGACACCCTGTCGGACTAGCCACATCCGTCAAAATATATTTCCTATTTACCATACCGGAGCGCGCAGCATTGTGATGAGTGTCGCGCGCCCGCATCAAGGCATGCCTAAATACGCGAAGATTACGCGATCGCCGCACCGGCTCGGGCGGCTCCACGGTTCGGGGCCGGCACTGCGTGGAATTCTCAACCGTAAAGTCGTGCCTTGCCCAGGCAGACTTTCGACC
>Ga0137404_10003247_pt1 | contig 10843 bp, 6 predicted proteins | sample CZOMad2_1_16fung_FD_108285 | JGI IMG/M metagenome (GOLD analysis project Ga0137404, IMG submission 108285) | Vadose zone soil fungal communities from Angelo Coast Range Reserve, California, USA - CZOMad2_1_16fungal (Illumina Assembly) | ecosystem: Environmental > Terrestrial > Soil > Vadose zone... | reverse complement strand
GTCGTGCCAGATACGTATGACACCAGCATGCTCTGGGGACCTTCGGAGTTCGACGCCCGGCATATCGCCATCATCAACTATCTCTATCAGCTGCCATTCTTTCGCACGCAAAAAGGATTTGCAGGTAAGGCCCTTGGAGGATGGCAAATCAGCGGCATCACGCAGTTTCAAACCGGTCTGCCGTGCAGCGTTATCGCGCCAAATGTGGACTACGCTGGAGTCGGTCAGGACGCTAACTGGGGATGCGGCGGGAACGGCCAGTTCTGGGTCGTGAATGGCGACCCCAAGATTATCGGCACGTTTGGCCCGAAGGGCCAGTGGTTCGCTACCACTAATCCGGATGGGTCGCCGATTTTTACGCCTCCTACACCGGGAACTTTCAACACGCAGCGGGTTCGCAATCTGATCTACCAGCCCGGATATCAGAACTGGAACATGGGATTGTTCAAGACTTTCCCGGTCAACGAACGGTTTCGCTTCCAGTTCCGCGCCGAGGCTTACAACGTGTGGAACCATCCGAACTGGTGCGCCAACAGCGGGTGCAATGGGACCACCAACATCGGCCTTAACCCGACGAATACCGCGACCTTCGGCAAGGTGCTCGCGAAAGGAAGCGGCAGCTCCGGTCAAGGCGAGCGCAACTTACAACTCTCGCTTCGCTTCGAATTCTGATCAGTTGGCGGGCTTGGAGAGCACAAGTTGGCGGCGGTCGGATGCGACCGCCGCCGGGTTACGCGGCCGCACTGCTAATCAGTCACCAGGCAATTTTGTCGGGGAAGAAGTCGGAGACGAGATCCTCGTAATAGGGCAGAATTTCCTGCGACTTGGGCCGTGCGCGGCCTTTCGAGTACAAATCGTATTGATTGAATTTTCGAACCCATTCGAATAAGCGTTCGTCTCGTTCGTTCATCAGGTGCCGGTAAGCACCGTGCCGGTGCGCAGGGTAAAACGAATGATACCGGAGCATATACTGGGCTTCTTCCGGCAAATATTTACGCGTCGCCTGATAGATGTACTCGTCATGTCCAAACGAGAGGTGGACTTTGTCGAGCCCGGAGTTTCTTTTATAAATGCCATTTTCGGTTTGGTAGCCGGGGACTTGACTGTCAGGGTTGGCGGCAAAGAATTCTGGGAAGACGATCTGATCCGAGTACCCACAACCGACCGGAAAGGTATCGCCCACGACCGCCCATTGCGGTTCTCCATACAGGCAGAGCACCTTTCCAAGATCATGCACAAAGCCAGCGAGAATGAACCAGCGTGGATGACCATCCTTGCGAATTGCTTCGGCGGTCTGAAGGAGATGTTCGGTCTGAGTGAGATCGGTGTCGGGGTCGCTGTCGTCCACGAGGGTGTTTAGGTACTCGGCCATTTCCCAAATGCTTTTCTTATCTCGATTCAAGCCGCAATATTCCGCCTTCTTGCTCAGGACAAAATCAAGCGTCTGGTAGGCGTGGTTCTGGCGATAGAACTCCGTCACCGTGGGATTGGCGTCGGCCTTGTAATTGCGGAATTCCTCTTCCGATTTACCCTGACGATAGCGGGCGGCTACGAAGTCGTCCCAGTCGTCCAGCTGCTGCAGAGGCGCGTTGACAGCTCGGTCTTGCATGGCCATACTCCTGAATCACAATTATGAGCGCATGCAGGCTGGCCCGCAATAGTGGTCTTGGTTTCCACTGGCCCTGCCAAGAGCTCCTGAGCTTTCCGATCTTCGCGGAGTAAGGTGCGCCGACGGCCAGGCTCGGCTTGGTATTTCAACGGGGACCTCACGCAACTAGTCGCGATACCAGCGAAAACCGTGCCGTTGTTCATCAGCCGCCTTGCGGAGGAGATGCAAAGTCTTTTTGCGGCGGAAATATCCGCAAGCACTAATCAAGCCATTCATGAGACTCATGGGCGCAGTGTATGAAGCGCCGTACGATGGAGTTTCCACGGAAACAATCAGGGTCTCATCGGAAAATCGCGCAATCGGCGAAACTAGCGTATCGGTGATTCCGATGCAGTAAGCGCCATTGGCACGGGCCTGCTGCAATCCTTCAACGGTCTGCCGCAACCCGCGACGAAAACTGAGTGCGATAACCACGTCGCGCTTTCCGGCGCAACGCGTCAAATGAATCGCTTCTCCCGAAGAGCTGGCTGTCACTGCGGGGAGCCCGAGCAGAATTAGGTGGTAGTGCAAATACCCGACGAGATTCGTCGCCAGGTCGCCTCCGAGCAGAATGATCCGCTGTGCGTGGTGGAGCCGCTTCGCTACCGTAGCGATGCGCCCGCTGTCCAAAACATTGCGAAACCTCTGGAGATTTTGCACGTCGCTATCTACGGCTTCCTGAATGTGCGCAGCTAGACTCGAGCCTTTGGTCTTGCTGGTCTGCATCATGTCCAGAGAAGTTGCCTGTGAAACCGACAATTCATGCAGGTAGTGCTGAAACTCGCGATAGCTGCCAAACCCCATTTTCAAAATAATACGAACGGCGGTGGCGGCGTCCACTCCCAGGCGCCGTGCCAGCTCACGGACGCTCAGCAACACATACCCACGCGGATTCTCAAATACCGGCCGGAACAATTCCTGACGCTTGCGGGTCAACAGAGGAAATGTCTGGCCGAGGTCGGGATTGCGGCGCGGAGCGCGCTCGCCATTTGTTCTGCGCTTCATAGGAGTTCTCAACTATCTCACGCAACATCCATCTGTCAACTAACTACCGCATGCATTGGAACAGTATTCTTGATGTGTGTGCAACGTTTGTTGCCTTTCAGCGACGTCCAACTTCTCCACGCACAAAGTGCTTGACACGGTACCGTTGCAGTCCTAGAGTACCGCCACGAACGGTGAAACGCATTTGCGCAGCAAATGTTGCGTTTGACCTCCAAATCCCCCGGGGCGAGGCACAGGAGGAAACATGGGTTCAGTCAGGCGAACGCTTTCGCCGAGAATTCTGCCACTGCTCGCATCGGCCAGGTTCTTTGCCGCGGTCCTGTCGATTGCGGGGATTTTGGGCTTTTCGGCGTTGTCCCCGGCGCAAACTACCTCCACGATTCAAGGAACGATTACCGACAAGCAAGGTTCGTCTGTAAGCGGCGCCGAAGTTCACCTTTCGAGCAACGCGCTCGGCACCAATCGTGTCGTCACATCCGATGACGCGGGCAACTATCAGTTCTCCGCGGTTCCGGCTGGAACTTATGCTTTGAATGTTTCCCACGCGGGCTTTTCGAGCCGCAGATTCGAATCGCTGGAAGTCACGCTGAACCGTACGCTGACCTTTAATGTCGAGTTGGAAATTGGCAAGATCGAGGAAATCGTCAACGTGTCGGCGGAGTTGCCGCTCCTTGAGACATCCTCGTCCTCCGAAGGGGCGACGATTACGCGTCGCGAAATCGAGGACATGCCCATCAATGGCCGCAACTATCTCGACCTGTTGCAACTTGTGCCCGGCGTGGCCATTAATCGCCAGGCCGATGCGAACAGCGACACCGCGACTCCGGTCCTCGGCGAACGCGCGAACAACACGGGCTTTCTGATCGACGGGCTGCCGAATCAAAACGAATTGACCGGCGGTGCTGCAGCGCAATTCAACCAGGACACCATTTCAGAATTTCAGGTAGTGACTACTGGTTATAAGGCGGAATTCGGGCACGCCTCCGGCGGCATTGTAAACGTCATTACGAAATCAGGAGGGAATAAACTTCACGGCCTGGCTTCGGCGTACCACCGCAACAGCGCGCTGGATACCTCCGACATCGATGGCCAGGGGGCGCCATATCTTTTACGCTGGGACTATGACGTGGCCTTGGGCGGCGCGATAATTCCAGACAAGTTTTTCTGGTTTCTTTCGGGAGAAGACATCCACGAAAATCGCCAGCTGAATTTCGCCAATCCCCCAGGGACTCCCCAATTTATTCTCGATCGGGAAGAAACTTTCAACGAGCCGACAACCGATCGCGAAGCGCGGGTCTTCACCAAACTCGATCAGGTATTTCGCAACCACCATTTGACGGAAGAGTTCAACTACACAAATCTTCACATCAACAGCACGAACCCGCTGTCTCTCTCCACAAGTCTGCCGTCAACTCGCACCAACCTTGGCGATCGCAACCTGCTCATCGGTGCGAGTGACACTTCGACGTTGGGCGATTTCGCGAATCCATTTATCCTGAGCCTGCGAGGGCAATACCGGCGCGAGCCCACGAAAACCAGCCCCGCCCATCCTGACGCGGGCCCGAATACAATTTTTAACATCTTCAGCGGTTTTGACACTGGAGGACTGTTTGGAGACCTTGGTTCACCCCAGTATGGCGCGACCTTCACGGATTCGACATTGGACCAGCAGTACGCCACTTTCGGGACGAGTATCTCGAAAGTCGTCGGGCGCCACACGCTGAAATTTGGCTGGGATTTCGAACGCACTCAGGTCGACGGTGTGGAAGCAAGTGCCCAGCAGGATCAATTGTTTGCAACTCAGGCGGACTACGAACAATTTGGCCCGGTGGACGCCGGCTTTTTTCTGCTGCTGACCTCCGGCGGCCTCACTCCGCAGGCGAACGAAATTCACCTTCGTAATAATTACAACGGATTGTATCTGCAGGACGACTGGAAAGTGACCAGCAAGCTCACCATTAACGCTGGTGTTCGCTGGGACTACGATTCTGCTTTCAAGAAAACCGACAACGTTTCTCCGCGACTCGGCTTTGCGTGGTCGATTACACCAAAAACGGTTCTGCGAGGTAGCTGGGGCCTGTTCTACGATCATTTCCGGCTGGGTATCGCGCGCGACATACCTGGATTCGGCGGCGCAGACATCCGTCAGTCTCAGCCGTTGTCGTTCCCCCGCCTGTTCTACGGTGTGCCCACGATCGCTCCCGGTTTATTTGGGGTATGCACTTCGCCATCACAAACCGATGCGCAACTCGCAGCATCAGGAGCGACCTGCCCGGTCGCCCCTGAGCCGATCTACGGCGTAGACCATCTCAATGCTGTCGTGTCGCCAGGGCATGCGCCGATTCCGGCAAACTCCGTGGTGAATCAGGGTAACGTTCAACAACTCTCGGGGCTTGCACCGGACGCCTACTTGGCGGCCGCTGATGCCGCCACCGCCCAACCACCAGGCTTCTGGCTTTGGGGACCCTTCGGTGCACTATCATTTTTCGTAAGTCAGCCAGCCTCATTTCCGGTGACCATCGACCCCAAATTCGCCACTCCTTATTCCCGGAGCCTGACTTTCGGCGTGCAACGGCAGCTAACCAACGATCTGGTAGTCTCCGCCGATTTCTATCACAAAGGAATCGAGAACGTTTTGGGAGTGCGCGAGACGAACTTGCCATTCGAAAGCCGCATCGACGGAAGCGGGGCTGGTCTAACGCCTATAAACGGCTACGGCCCATGGTATTCCGGCCTGTATAACGCCGGAATTTTCTCGTTTGAAAAGCGCATGAGTCACCGCTTCATGCTCGGCGGTAGTTACACATACGCCTCGGAAAATGATGATGCGATCTGCTCGCAGCTGGGCATCAGTTCGGAATCCGCTCAAAATTGTTACGCAACCGACAGCTTCCGTGGCGTACCAACTGTCGTCACGGATCCTGGAGGCCCCGGTTGCGCTGGGGGCACCAACGCCAACGGTCCCTTTTTCGCCTGCAATGGCAGTTATGTACCCAAGGCAGGCGTGTATTATGACGGCGCAAAGCTCGATAGCGGCCCGTCCGACTTTGCTCTGCGCCACACGTTCGAATTGCACGGCATCGTCCAATTGCCGTGGAAGATCGAATTCAGCAGCCTTTTTCGAGCGCAGAGCGGATTCCGGTATACGCGCGGCGCTCTTGCCCCCATCGACCAGGACGGAAACGGGACGTTCAACATTCGCGATTTGAAGACTGGTCGAAACGCCTTCACGTCTCCGCCCTTCGTGAACATGGATCTGCGGGTGATGAAAACTTTCATGATCGGCGAACGTGTACGCGTGCAGGGCATGTTTGAATTCTTCAACCTCTTCAACAATGCCAATCCAGCCGCCATTCAGATTCAGGAAAGCCAGGCCAGCACATTGGGCACGGTTTCACAGCGGCTACCTGGACGCGAAGGTCAGGTCGGTCTGCGAATCGAATTCTAGACTTGCATGAGACACTCACCGGCCTGGGCGCGTATATTTCACACGCCGGCTTCATAATATCGCGATGTCCTCGCTCCAAGGTTTTTGTGTTGCCAGGCGATGTCTCTGCCAGTCAACGCTACTGGGAAGAGGACATCATTGAACCCGAGGTGGAAGTCTCGAAGGCCGGCACAATTACTGTCCCATCTATCACCGGTCTGGGATATGCGGTCCGTGCGAAACGCTTCGAACAGTTGACCGTTCGCAAGGAAAGTTTTCGCACCAGCGATATCCATGTTTCTAGCGTAGGGCGGTCTCAAAGCTTTATCGCGAATTTGTGATTGAAAATTTGCGTTCGAAAGCGCGCGCTGTCCCGCGTGCGCAGGGGGAACAGTAACATGCATCGAGAAATCACGCGTCTCTGCACACGGGCCGTCGCACTAACTGCCAGCGTATGGCTGAGCTGCGCACCACTTTGGGGCCAGGGGCCGTCGCTAAAGCCTCCCGCCGCAACGAAACGAGCTCCAGCCGCCACGTCTACAGCGCCTGCTCCGGCGTTGACATCCGGCGCCGCGTCTAGTGTTCCGCTAACGACGGAAGACCTGGCCGCGTTTATGGACGGCTTTATGCCCCAACAACTCGAGCAGGCGGACATCGCCGGCGCCGTCGTCGCAGTGGTCAAAGACGGCCAGCTCCTTTTCGCGCGCGGCTATGGCTATTCGGACTACGAGAAGAAATCCCCGGTGTCCCCGGAAAACACGCTCTTCCGCCCTGGCTCCATTTCGAAGCTCTTCACGTGGACTTCGGTGATGCAGCAGGTTGAGCAGGGAAAATTGCAGCTCGATCGCGACGTCAACGATTATCTCGATTTCAAGGTCCCTGCTAAGTTCGGGAAACCAACCACGCTTCGCGACATTATGACGCATCGTTCCGGCATGGAAGAAACGATTAAGGATCTTTTCGTTGGCTCTGACAAAGATCTTCGCCCCATGTCGCAATATCTACCGTCGCATTTGCCGCAGCAGATTTTTGTGCCTGGCACGATTCCTGCATATTCAAACTACGCGACCACCCTCGCTGCCTACATTGTTCAGCGCGTCTCTGGCCAGCCATTCGAAGAATACGTCGAGCAGCACATTTTCCAACCGCTGAACATGATCCACGCCACGTTCCGCCAGCCCTTGCCGGAAAACCTCAAGCTGCTGATGTCCAACGGATATGATCGCGCCTCCCAAGGACCGAAACCTTTCGAAAACGTGGAAGTCGCGCCGGCCGGCTCACTGTCGGCATCGGCTGAAGCGATGACCCACTTCATGATTGCCCACTTGCAGAACGGTCGTTACGGCAACGTTCAAATCCTGAAACCCGAAACCGCCATACAAATGCATACCCGCCAGGAAGGCTGGCCCTCGACCATGAACGCGCAAGCCCTCGGCTTTTACGAGGAAAGCCACAACGGCCACCGCATAATCGGCCATGGCGGCGATACGGAACTCTTTCACAGCGATTTGCATTTAATGCTGAACGACAAGGTGGGATTCTTCGTTTCCTATAATAGCCGCGGCCGCGACGATGTAAGCCCGCGGGAAGTGGTGTTCCAGAAATTTCTCGATCGCTACTTCCCGGCGCCGGCAATGAACGAGCCAACGCTCTCCACTGCCGCGCAAGACGCTCAACAGGTTGCTGGCCTGTACGAAGTCAGCCGCCGTTTTGAAAGCAGCGTTTTGGCCGTGCTCACCGTGCTCGACGAAGCGAAAGTCGTTGTCGACAAAAAAGACAACACAATCTTCATCGATGACGGATTTAAGAACGCCAATGGTGCGCCCAAACATTTCCGGGAAATCGGTCCGATGCTCTTTCGCGATGTCGATGGGCGAGACAAGCTCGCCTTCGTCAAGGACGCCAACGGACGCCTGATTATGTACATCGATTTCCCCTTCATGCTATTCCAGAAAATCGAAAACACTTTCGACAAGACAGGCGCTAACTATGTGATTGGCGGTTTCAGTCTCGGTGTCATTGCACTGACGCTGCTGCTTTGGCCCGTCGCCGCTATCCTCCGCCGCCACTACGGCAAGCCGCTCACCCTTGATCTGCGTGCCCGCCGGATGAGATTGATGCTCCACATCGTTTGTGCGCTGGATATTTTGTTCGTCATCGGTTTTGTCGCCGCGTTCTCCGCTTTAGAGAAGCCCGGAGGACTTGGGGCCAGCGGCGATCTCACGCTGCATCTTGTTCAAATTGTCGGCGTGCTCGGCGGGGTTGGCTCACTGTTTGCAGTCTTCGTGGCCATCGTTTCCTGGGGCGACAAAGAACAGTGGGTGTGGTACCGGATCTGGAAGGTGTTGCTGGCTCTTGCGTGTGTCGGCTGCTTCTGGTTCGCCCTACATTGGAACCTGCTTGCGTTCGGCTTGCACTACTAGAAGAATAAGTGCGCGGCCATCGGGTTTCTCTAGAACATCGCAACAAAACGGAGCGTTCGAATGCGCATTGCCGAACTGTTACTGATTCCATGGATCGCTGTAGCTCCGTTGGCTGCAGCCCAGGAAGCAAATCCCCCCGCTGCGCTGACTTCGGCGCCTCAAGAGGCGCCCTCGCAGCCTGTTCTCGGGTACAAAGAGGTGATGATTCCTGTCCGCGACGGCGTGCACCTGCAAACTGTCATTCTGACGCCCACGAACACCACCAAACCTTTGCCTATTCTCTTTCGCCGCACTCCGTATGGCGTTCCCGAGCGGGCGCCGGAAAAAATTCCCGCTTCCCTCAAAGAGTTCATGGAGGATGGCTACATCATCGTCGTTCAAAACCTGCGCGGACGTTTCAAGTCGGAAGGCTTCTTCAAGCTCTCCTCGCAAGTGAATCTGAATGATCCCAAGGACACTAACGAAACGACCGACGCGTACGACTCCATCGACTGGCTGGTCAGAAACGTTCCCAACAACAATGGCAGAGTGGGAATGTACGGCGTCTCCTACGACGGTCTGACTACGGCGCTCGCACTTCTGCACCCTCATCCCGCGCTCAAAGCCATCAGCGAACAGGCCTCACCCGTTGACCAATGGATGAACGACGACATGCACCGCTTCGGCGCACTCCGTGAGAGCTACGCGTTCGAATACGCAGTGATGGAACAAGCGGACAAGAATAAGAACAGCCACTTTGAATTTGAGACCTACGACACCTACGACTGGTACTTAGCCGTAGGTCCACTCGCAAGCATGAACGAAAAATATGCCCACGGCAAAATTCCGTTTTGGAATGACACCGTCGAACATCCCGACTACGACGAATTCTGGAAAAAGGAAGCTTGGGTTCGCCAACTGCACTCCTCCACGGTGCCGAATCTAAACGTCGCCGGATTCTGGGACCAGGAAGATCCTTGGGGTCCGTGGCAAATATTTCACAACGCCGCGCAGCACGATCCCGACCATACTAATCTCATTGTTGCAGGCCCATGGTTCCACGGCGAATGGCAATCACCCAAAGGCGACGCCATCGGCATCATTCCATTCGGCGGACATGAAACCGCGCGCGAATTTCGCGAAAATATTCAGGCCCCATTCTTTCGCTACTATCTGCACGGCGTAGGCGAAAAGCCGGCGTGGCAGGCCACCACGTTTCAGAGCGGTGCAAATAGCTGGCACACCTATGCAGCGTGGCCTCCGAAAGAAGCCAAACCCACAAAACTCTATTTCCATTCGGACGGCACACTCTCTTTCAGTGCGCCAGAAAACTCGCAATCCGCCACCAAAGCCTACCGCGAATACGTTTCCGATCCCGCCAATCCTGTTCCTTACCGCACGCGTCCCATTTCTCCCACCTATCCCGGCGGCGACTGGCGCACGTGGGAAGTCGCCGATCAACGTTTCGTAGATCACCGCCCGGACGTTCTAACTTACGTTAGCGCGCCACTCGACCACGATCTCGTCATCACCGGTCCACTCTCCGCCCAACTCTTCGCCTCCACTTCGGGCAGCGATTCCGATTTCGTCGTGAAACTAATCGATGTCTATCCTGACGACTTTCAGAAGCTCGCGGCTGCCGCGGAGGGACCGGCGGCCGGTCAGTTCGCACAATCGCTCAATGGATACGAATTGCCTGTCGCCATGGAAGTGCGCCGTGGTCGCTACCTGAAAAGCTTCGAGCATCCTCAAGCAGTTCCCGCCAATCAACCCATCCTGTGGGACGTGCCCTTGCGCGACCACGATCATGTTTTTCTGAAGAGTCATCGCATCATGGTTCAGGTGCAGTCCACCTGGTTCCCAGTAATTGACCGCAATCCCCAAAAGTTTGTTCCCAGCATTTACAAAGCTCAGGCGAGCGAGTTTACTTCGGCGACTCAGCGAGTCTATTCATCTCCGGATTCGCCCTCGTATGTCGTTCTTCCAGTGATGCCATAAAATAGAGGGGAAACTCGACGATGCCCTGAACGAACGCCAATCACAGTAAAAACATTTTGACCTCGAGGTGCGGATGACAGAACACAGGAGCTCCCGGCAGCAGGTCGCCATATATCTTCTGCTCGTTTTTGCTTTTAGTTCCGTCTTCTACTTCGTGATGCTCAGAGCGCACACTCTCGGCGCCGGCGCCGGCCTGTTTGTATTCGGTATCATGTGGTGCCCGGCCCTCGCCGGCATGGCCACGCTCAAACTAAATGGCCGCGATTTGTCTGATTTGGGCTGGAAATGGCCACAAACCACTTACGCAGTCCAGAGTTGGTTCATCCCGCTTCTCTACGCGACCATCGCCTACGTCATCGTGTG
>Ga0137404_10003244_pt1 | contig 10846 bp, 8 predicted proteins | sample CZOMad2_1_16fung_FD_108285 | JGI IMG/M metagenome (GOLD analysis project Ga0137404, IMG submission 108285) | Vadose zone soil fungal communities from Angelo Coast Range Reserve, California, USA - CZOMad2_1_16fungal (Illumina Assembly) | ecosystem: Environmental > Terrestrial > Soil > Vadose zone... | reverse complement strand
TGGATGTCCGCCCGGGCTTGAATGTCACCGCGCTGCTGGATGTCCGCCCGGGCTTGAATGTCACCGCGCTGCTGGATGTCCGCCCGGGCTTGAATGTCACCGCGTTGCGGGATGTCCGCGCGGGCTTGAATGTCACCGCGCTGCTGGATGTCCGCCCGGGCTTGAATGTCACTCTGGCCTGAGTTGGCGTTCACCGTTTGATGGCTTTCCCGCAGCGTGCTCATATGTGTAGTGCTCAACAGAAAAAGCAGCCATGCGATGGGCAAAGTTAGAACAATCGTAATAACCAAGATCCGGTTCCACCAAAACGCTTGATTCGGAAACCTGCAACTGCTCAACTGCGAATCTGGTAGCATTGTGTTGACCATGTGTTTTTCTCCTTTTAACGGTAATTCCCTCAAAGATTGAGGACCGTGCCGCTTAAGTTCTGCCTGCCGCCCGTGCTACTAAGTGCCGCACAATACCATACGATGAATCGTAGAGTCAATAACTATTTTCGTAGCCGCGCGATTCCTGATAGTGAGATGACTAGTCGTTACAAGCCAAGCATCAGAATGGGCATTAATGCTTACAGCGGCACTCTCTTTACATCAAGGAGGAACTAGTGTATAGATACTCGCCGTCGTGCCAACGAAAGCGCCTCGGAGATTCGGGCGCCAAGAAAATTCGGTAAAAAAAAGGGAGAAGAATGGGTAATACCGATATCACGCGGTCAAAGCTCGAAGGGGGTCTTCAGTCACAGTCAGAGAGAACCGCTGACCCGGGAAGTGCGGCGGATCAGCCCACAGACGAGAAGAAGTCGCTTATGGTCAGAATAGACCCCAAGGCCAAGGCCGTATTAGAGCGCGCGGCCAACAACGAGATTACTGGTCCAGCGACCTACGCCAGTGTTATTGAGGCACTCCTTGATTATTACGATAAACAGTCGCCCGACCTAAAGGAAAAGATCCTTTTGGGGATGAACATAAATCCGCTTAGCGCAAGAGAATCTGAAAACTTGCTAGCGAGGTTGCACCGAGCCGAGCACGCGGTCGTCAATAAGCGCTATTACTTTGCAGTTCGAACTTACAAAGCGATTGCGGCACAACTGCACAATCGTGACAGCAGCAAAGAGTTATTAGAAGTATGCAATTACCGACTCGGCCACTGCTGGTTACGTCTCTCTTATGGCCTACGGGTATTAGCTCTCTCTGACCACCTTGGTCGTGAAGATCTCAGAACCAGAAAACAAAGCTTTTTTGGAACGGCACAGGATGCACTTGGAAAGGCGCTGGAGTATCTGACTCTGTTGGAGGACGATAGCGATCCACTGATGACTTTGATTAAGCATTACAATATGGCTTGCTGTTATTCGCTCAAGGCTCAGTATCTGGTTGAAGCCAACCTTGAACCTGAGAGTAGGTTCCGCTCGGCTCTTCGTGAAACCAGGAAAGACCCGCAGCAGACGCAGAACGTGTGGGAGCATATCGGTGAGACCTGGCGGGGCAAGAAGGAAGTCGAAGACCTCGTGAACCCCGAGGCCAAAAAATCTCTCAATGAACTACACACGATTTATTCCTTGGATCATCAGTCTGCTCAATCTTCGCTAAACAAGGCAGATCCAATATCCGAGAGACTTTGGTGTGTCGAGATGGCTGCGGAGGATTCCGATCTTCTGTTCATGCGTCACGATACAAAGCAATGGAAGATTGAGTTCGATAAGTGGAAAACACATGCCCTGCAGGACGAAACCTTGATCGGTAAAGCTATCGAGGATCTATTGGACGAGTAGTACTTGTTAGACACGATAGAGCCACGCACTGCTTGCGGAAGTAAAGATTGGCTCGAAATCGCAACTTTCAGCTTATCAAACGTTGGAGAGGGGCATTCGGTAGTTCCGATTCCGATTGCCTTCACCTAGCTTAGTTACTTTATCAATTCATTCCAACGACCTTGTGACTTGAGAATGAAGTCGGTGACTTCGCGAACGGCGCCGTGACCACCCTTCTGTTCGGTGATGAAGTGCGCGGCCTGCTTTGTCTCCTCAACCGCATCAGCAACCGCGACCGCGAACTCGACGCGACGCATAACCGCAATATCGGCCAGGTCATCTCCAATGAACGCGCACTCATGTACTGAAACTTTCGCCAAGGCCAGGATCTCATCAAGCGCTTCGATCTTGTCTCTGGCGTACTGTCGCACATAAGTCATTCCGAGATCCTGAGCGCGGCGCTCTACGGCGCTCGAAGTGCGGCCTGAGATGATTCCCGTCTTCAGGCCGGCTAGATGAAAGAGCGAGATGCCCTGACCGTCGCGCGCATGAAAGGTTTTCTGCTCGTCGCCGTTTGCCAGCAACTCCAGGCGCCCATCGGTGAGCACGCCGTCGCAGTCCATTAACAGCAGCTTGATGCGACTGGCGCGGCGATTGAGGGCGTCAGTTTCGAGTTTTGAGTTTTGAGCTTTGAGTTTCACAGCAGATTGAAACCTGAGAATCAACCGCCCGCTACCACAGGCGGTTCTGACAAACCTCGCGTATTGATCAAGTGACCGAGGTAACCAGCGCCAAACCCATTATCGATATTCACCACCGCAATGCCAGGCGCGCACGCGTTCAGCATAGTCATCAGCGCGCCGACGCCACCCAGACCGGTCCCGTATCCGATGCTGGACGGAACGGCAATCACCGGCGCGGCTACCAGGCCGCCAACGATCGTTGGCAGTACGCCATCCATGCCCGCTACTACCACGATGACATTCGCAGAGTTCAATCTCGCGCGCTCTGCCAGCAGGCGATGAACACCCGCAACTCCCACGTCGTAAAGTTTTTCTACTCGACTTCCCAGCGCTTTAGCAGTGACGGCGGCTTCTTCAGCCACGGGCACATCGGCCGTGCCGGCGCAGACAACCAGCACTGTAGTTTCGGTGGGCTGAGCGCCATTCACTCCGACTTGAATAATTCGCGCGGCTTCAAAATAAGTTGCTCCGGGACTACGCTTGACTACTGCGTCGTATACTTCGCGCGAGGCGCGGGTTGCCAGCACCGACGAGTGCTTCTGCTCGAGTCTCTCCAGAATTTCAACAATTTGATCGAGGCGTTTGCCTTCGCAGAATACAACTTCAGGAAATCCTGTGCGCAGGGCTCGATGATGATCAAGCCGCGCGTACCCTAAATTCTCAAACGGCAAATCACGCAGTCGATCCAGAGCACTTTCGACCGTGCGCGTTCCCGCGCGGACTTCATGCAAAAGATCGCGGAGTAGTTCAAGCTGCATTAGATTTGGGCTATGTGCGAGATTGGATTGCCGCCCCGATAACCGGCGGGGTCGAGCACGACCTCAGTAAAGCCGAGCGCGTTAAGATGGGCGTTGATTTCTGACTCTTTTAATTGCATCAAAGGAAAATCGTTTGGTTCAACTTCAATTCGCGCCATGTCGCCATGATGACGAACGCGCACCTGGCGCACGCCCAGTTTGCGCAAAAACGTTTCGGCACGATCAACCTGAGTCAACGCGCGCAGACTGATGGGCGTACCGTGCGGAATCCGCGAAGAAAGGCACGCCAGCGCCGGCTTGTCCCAGGTCGGCAAACCCATTTCGCGCGACAGGATTCGGATGTCTTCTTTGGTTAAGCCCGCGTCCACCAAAGGTGAGATCACTCCGCGCTCGATTGCCGCGGCCCTTCCCGGACGACGATCTTGCAAATCATCCTGATTCAAACCATCGAGCACTGCAGCCAGTTGCTCATCGCGCGCAAAGTCGCTAAGCCGCGCGTACATTTCCGTCTTACAAAAGTAACAGCGGTTGGCCGCGTTAGCGAGATAGTTTTCGTCCTGCGTTTCAAAAGTGCGCAGCACGACGTGTCGCGCGCCAATGCGCTGGGCGAGATCCTGCGCCGCTTCCAATTCGCCGCTCGGCAGCGATTCGCTAAGCGCCGTCACTCCCACCGCTCGGTCGCCCAACACCTGATGGGCCACCTCCAAAACGAAGGTAGAATCGACACCACCTGAAAACGCCACCGCACAGGATTCGACAGAGCGAATTCGCTCGCGCAACGTTGCCAGTTTTGTGTTTAGTTCATCCATTTCTGAAACCAGGCAGTCAGTACCACTCGCGTCAGCCTAACCTGTCGCGGCTGGAGCTTTCACTTTCTCTTCAAAGAAATCAATCGCATTCAACTTCCAGGCACCGCCGTTGCGGACCAGGACAAAGACCGCGGTGGCCGCGTGATCCGCGCCGAGTTGTCTGCTATTTATCGCGACGTCCAGCGCCAGCCGGTTCGCGTCGAGCTGTTCTCCCCGAAGAATGCGCGTCTGCCACGCCTCGGGTTGCGTCCCGACCGCGCCGTGAATGAACCCGGCCAATTCTCCCGGAACAATCAGCGGCGCTATTTCATTCTGGCGGCCGCTGCGCAGCGCGGCGTCGAGCTGGGTGATAAAACTCCTTACCGATTCGTCCACCGAAGGCGCGGCGTTGGCCGCAATCTCGGCGCGAATTCGCGCCGCGCGAGCGTACACGGTTGAAGCATATTCAGCGTCCGCGAGTACCGCCTCATTAAAGAAACGCGCGGCCTCGGCAGCCTGGCCACGCTTGAGGGCAATCTCGCCCAGACCGATGCTGGACCAGGCCAGCGCCGCAGGCGTCGGCAAGTGTTCACCGGCCAACTGCCGAAATTCGCGCTCAGCTTCATCAGTCTTAGCTTGCGCCAGCAACGCCCGGGCAAACACAATCCGCGCTTCCTGCGTCCGCGGCGAAGCGGCCAGTAGCTGCCGCGCCATCGCTTCCGCTTTCGCAAATTCCTGCGCGCCAAACAGCCGCGTAGCTTCAGCCAACGAACTCGCTGATTCTACAAAACGCGGGGCCACGTCGTTGCCGTAATCCGTCTGGGGATAGAGCTTTTCCGGATCGACTTCGACGCGAACAATCTTCGACGCACTGGTGAAAGTCGCCTGGCCAAAATCATGCGCCGGAATTGTGGCCTCTGTATTAATTTGCTGACCAGTGTCGGTCGTGGCCACGACATTCACCTTCACCTCAGTCGCTCCGAGATTGCGCAAGGCGGCTAACCATTGTCCGCCCTCCAGGCGCGGCAGGCCGGCCATCAGGTCCATGTCAGTCGATTGATCCAATTCAGAATCAAGCAGGATCTTCATTCCCGGCCCGCCCCGCTCGATGAAAGCGTTGCGGGCGCCGCCCAGTGATAGTCCATCGGGATCGCTCTTCGCGTTCGCCAGCAAGTGGCGCAAGGTCGTCAGGAATTCATCCCGGCCGATGACGTGATCCATCAGCCTCCAGACCATCGCGCCCTTGTTGGCGACCGAGTTGTAATATGTGCCGGCATCGAGCAACGTCGTGCGCGAAAGTGGCCCATCACGTTTGACGATCGCTGAATACGAGAGACGTTGCCGCCCACGCTCGGCCTCGGCGGCCTCCGCGCCGAACTGTTTTTCGATAAATAGTGAAGCCGCAAATCGCACCAGACCTTCGCGCACAACACCGTGACCTTCGCCGCGGACCGGAAAGTCAGCGCCGATCCACAGCCGGGCTATGCCTTCCGCAACTGCGAGCGCCGTGGCCGAGTCGATCTTTTTGCGCCGGAACGCTCCTTCGCTAACCAGCAACGTGCCCGCATCATCAAAACCTGCGCCGCGTGTCACCTCAACCAGACGCAGAGATGCCGATGGCGCAACTCCAAATACACCCGCAAAGAAAGTCCGGGCATCATTCGCCAGCGAGATCAGCGCCTCTGCCTGTTTCTGTTCGCTCGCATTCGCGCCTTTGAGCAGAAACGCAGTGATGCCTTTCGCGTTGCTGCTCCCTTCTACTCGATCCCACGCGCCGGCGACAAAAAAAGGCTGGCCATTTAGCGACTGTTCGAACACGCTGTTGCCTCCAGTTCCCTTCTCGGCTCCAGACGAGATCGCATTAGCGCCGTTCACCGTGATCCGATAGGGAGCATAATCAGCGCCGCGCACCGCATAGGGAGTGTTGGCCTCCGGGAACCATAACGACAAAGGCAGGAACTGGGACATCACCGGCGAAATCGCGGCCAGCCCTGAGTTGTCCACCAGCGGTAAACGGTATTCAACCGTTGCGGTCACGGTTTCGTTCGGAGGCATGCTGTTCGGCAAGGTAATCGTGACGCGCTGTGCGCCCCCGCGTGTTTCCGGCAGCGATTTATAAGTTGCAGTCGCGCTGCCGATGGCGACCGATTTGACCTCCGCCTTTGAATTGAGGCGCAAACTCAAAGTTGACCCGGCGCCGCGGCCGACATTCCGCAACGTGATCACTGCGCGCGCATTCAGCGCTCGCTCGGCCCCGAGATTGTTTACCGTAATGTCGTAGTTGATGGCCTGCCAGGCGGCACGCGGCTCATCTTGCGCGCTGACAAGGCTGGTTGAAAGCAATACGCTCAGCAAACAGACCAGCACCATTAAAAGTTTACGTTTCATAAAATATGGCTGGATGACTTAAGTTCAGAGTTCAACCTTCAGGTTGGGTCTTTGCCATTAGCAAGCTAAAGCTTGAACTCTAAACTAATTCATCTCGGTTTAGGGCGCAGCTCGATTAACGCGTTCGCCTACCAGCCCGTGAATATCACGCAGGCTCTCGAGCAGTGGACCCATGCGCGCCAGCGGTAACATGTTTGGACCGTCGGATGGCGCGCGCTCAGGCGCGTCGTGAACTTCCATGAATACCGCGTCGACTCCGCACGCCACGCCGGCCCGCGCGAGTGGTTCGATGTACTGTGACAATCCGCCGGTTGCATCGCCCAGCCCGCCCGGAAGTTGCAGCGAATGCGTCACGTCAAAAACGATGGGCACGCCGAACTCGCTCATGATCGGAAACGAACGCATATCGACGACCAAATTATTATAGCCAAAACTCACCCCGCGTTCGGTCAGCATTAATCTTTCGCAACCGGCAGCCTGCGCCTTCTCAACTATGTTGCGCGCATCTTCCGGCGCCAGGAACTGGCCTTTCTTGATATTGACGGCGCAGCCCGATCGCGCGGCCGCCAGAATCAAATCAGTTTGCCGGCACAAGAAGGCAGGTATCTGAAGGATGTCGGCGACTTCGGCCACGGCATCAACCTGCGCGGGATCATGAATGTCAGTGACCACCGGAACGCCGACCTCGCTTTTGACGCGCCGCAGAATTTTCAGGCCTGCTTCCATACCGATTCCGCGGAAGCTCTTGATCGAAGATCGGTTCGCCTTATCGAATGAACTCTTGAAGACAAAATCCAAGCCTGCGTCGCGCGCGCGTTGCGAGCATTCGCGGGCGATCATCATCGCGTGCTCTTCAGACTCGAGTACGCACGGCCCGGCAATGATCGTCAGCCGCCCATCACCAAACGTGGCCGAGCCGACTTGAAAGTGTTTTGTGTTTGAACCCATCTTTAGAATGTCGGTCCAATCCAGTATATGAGGTCAGTAGCGGGAGCGATAGCGACCGGGTTGCGTCAACGCGATCTCGGATGATTGCGTTGGGACCCCGTCGCTATCGCTCACGCTGGCTAGGGTTTGAGAATTCCCTTCGCCTTATCCCACATCGTTTTCAACTTTGAATCCTTAGTCCCAACTGTTCCTTTCTTTTTCCGTGGCGTTGGACTTGGCGTGGGTATGCCCGATGAATGAGCAGGATATGGCGAAGTTCCAGACGTTTGTGACGGTGAGGGGCTCGGCATCGTAGGAGCTGAATAGTTCGCCGATGAAGGGGTCATAGTTGCTGTAGGTAGCGCAACCGTCTCCGTATTAACGGGCCTATGCGTAAATCGGACAACTGCGAAAAATACAAGGCCCGCAAGGGATGACAGCATGAGTCCACTCAGCGTTCCTTTTAGCAAAGATCCTCCAAGGAAAAGCGAAAACAGAAATACCGCGAGAGCCCAAGAGAAGACCAGGAACGGAAGGCGGCTGGTCGGAACATGGCCAAATATCGCTATTAGCACAATAGCCACGGCAGCCGCGCCAAATATCCAAGCGGCAACGCGAGAGACTGACCTGTAAACACTCAGGACTCTATCAACTAAGGTCCGCTTGCCCTCTCCCGCGTAATCGCCTTTGGCCTTTGAAAGCGCAGGCTTGCGTATGGCATCGACCGCAGCGCCACCCGCCATGGGGAGAGCGAAACTCTTCTCAGGTCCTTTCTCAGTTTGGTCTACACTTGCAGAAGCCATCCCAAGACGCGAGTCAAGTTGATGAATTGTCGCTGTTGGATTGGCCGCACTAACTTGAGTTGTAAGATTTCCTGTTGCCCGACGCACGAGCGCTCTCTTGAGTCGGTCATAGCCTTTTTCGTCAAAGAGACTTACCCAATGCCAACGTGTTAGCCGTCCGGGTACGTGACACGGTTCCAACTTAAGTGGAATGATGAAAATGGTGCCAGGAGGCTGCCGATCTGCAATGTCCAGCGCAAACTTAATTTCCTTCTGTACATAACCCTTTTTGGTGATTGATCCCTGTGAAAGACAAACTATCACTATGTCAGACTCTCGGACCGCATTTGGGATTTCATCTTCCCAGTCCTGACCGGGCAACAGCTCTTCCTCATCAAGCCATGGACTAAAGCCATCCGCAACCAATCGATGATAAAGGCTACGCACGGTTGCCTTATCGTCAGAGGAGTGACAGAGAAAAACCTTCAGGGCTGGCATAGTAGGAGGCCTCGTCCCTTCAATCTGCTCAAGCGGCTGGAAGAACGATATAACAAATGAGTTCTCCTAACCAACATTCTTTGACCCTCACTTTATTAGCTGAACCCATTGTCAAACTGAATCTATTCCAACTGTTCTCGGCGATGAGTACAAACAAGCGTTGCTTCGCTCATCGTAAATTGCGGATAACGCTCAGTGATGCTTTGGTAATAGTCCCCATTTCCTTAGTTTGTCCTTAACGCGGCCAGGAATCGACTTTTTTCTCTCATTCTTATCCGGTTGCCTTTGAGGTTTCTTATTCTCTTCCTGTCTTTGAGATGGAGATGGTGATGGCGAAGCCGACGCGACCGGGCTTGGCGATGCGGCGCTCGCAGCATTGGCGTTAGCCGCGCGTCCTCCATCAACCGGAGCATTCCCGCTCCACCAGCGGCCGGCGAGCACTCCTGAACCGAGAATCGCGATCAGCAAGACCGTCACAGCAGCGGCCAGACGGTACCGGCTGCGGCCCTGACCAGCGCTGGCATTTTCCAGCGGCACATTCACGCGCGCGAATTCCCGACGCTGACGTCCTGAGACAGTGGCGTCGTCTAAAACAGCTCGCTCTCTGACCGCGGCAGCAGAGAGATTCTCTCCGCTGCTGGCGGCCTGCACCTGCCGCAGGGTCGCGAGATCGATCACCAAACGTCCCGAAGGGCTTTCAGTCCCCGCGCTGCGAAGGTCAGCCAACGAAGGCGACAGCGTGTTGTCCGAGGTTTCCAAACCAAGGTCCGTGGCTACGGCATGCACCTCACGACGCAACTCATTCGCATCGGCCGGACGAGCGCGTGGCTCTTTGGCGAGCGCATGCAAGACAACCCTTTCAAGCTGTTCAGGAATAGTCGGCACGATTTCACGCGGGGGACGCGGCGGTTCAGACACTTGCTTTAGCGCGACAGCTAGAAACGTGTCGGCCGTGAACGGGACGGCGCCCGTCAACATCTCGTAAAGAATTATTCCCAGGCTGTACACGTCGGATGCCGGCGTTAGCGGCGCCGCCCCAGTACACTGCTCTGGCGACATATAGCGCGGGGTGCCGATAATCGCGCCGACCTGGGTCAGAGTTTGGAAGTCGTCGTCGTGCTCTTCGACCACGAACTTTGCCAAACCAAAATCCAAAACCTTCACCACTGCGGCGAGGTTCGGCCGCTGCTCAATAAAGATGTTGGCCGGTTTCAGATCACGATGAATCAGACCCGCGTCATGTGCTGCACCAACAGCCGCGCAGGCCTGGAGTATGAACGAAACGGCCCGCGCGGGATCAAGCGGCGCTTCACGGGCCAGCAGGTCACGCAACGTCAGACCTTCCAGCAACTCCATCACGATGTAGAGCCAGCCGTCCCCGGTCGCGCCAAAATCGTTCACCATTACAGCGTTCGGATGCTGCATGCGGCCAGAGGCCCGCGCCTCGCGGCGGAACCGATGCTGCGCCGTTTCATCGCCGATAAAGCGCTGGCTGAGAACCTTGACGGCCACGGGCCTATCGATCAGCAGATGCGTCGCGCGATAGACGTTGCCCATGCCCCCACCCCCGAGCGGCTGATCCAGACGGTACTTTTCATCAAAGACGCGACCGATCAGCGGATCGACCGGGACATCCGCGATGGTGACATCGGCCTGCAAAGGCGCGAAGTCGTCAGGGCAGACATGTATGTCGTCGGGAAACTGCCGGCCACATCTGGGGCATTGAAGCATGATGGAATCGGAACTGGAGAGAGCCCAAGTATTATCGCTTAAACAGAAGTGCGAGCACTAGCGCAGAGGGGATAAGTAAGAGCGCCGTCAGGCGCTTAATGTCTATAGTCAGTTAGTCGTCTGTTCCTCGCAGCTCCTTTAGGAGCGTAATATGTTGCGCTCCTAAAAGGGGACTAACATACTTGACTCATCAAATCATGTGATTGGCAGGTTGTTGTCTTGAGCGCCGAAGGCGCGAAATGTAATAGCCCGGCCCAACGGGCCGGGTGCGGCGATTGTCGCTTGATTGAGCGCTGAAAGCGTGAAATGCGTTGATCCCCGAAGGCACCTTTCTCGAAGTATTGGCGCCTTAGCACAACCACATGTCGCGCTTTCAGCGCTTCCGGTTAATGCGCGAATCATACCCGGGCCGTTGGCCCGGGCTATTACATCCCGCGCCTTTGGCGCTTCGGAACACGCGTCCGAGTTGATTGATGAGTCA
>Ga0137404_10003243_pt1 | contig 10848 bp, 9 predicted proteins | sample CZOMad2_1_16fung_FD_108285 | JGI IMG/M metagenome (GOLD analysis project Ga0137404, IMG submission 108285) | Vadose zone soil fungal communities from Angelo Coast Range Reserve, California, USA - CZOMad2_1_16fungal (Illumina Assembly) | ecosystem: Environmental > Terrestrial > Soil > Vadose zone... | reverse complement strand
GAGTTGCGCCAGTTCGCGACTGATGTTGGCAATCGTAAACACAAAGCCGGCATCCAGCCGGCCAGAATGAACGGCTTCAGTCTGTTCCAGGGAGCTTGCTGGCTTGAGCTGTAATTCCGCGTCCGGTTGTCGCTCGCGAAATTCCCGGAACGAATCTGGAACCACGCCATGCCAGGATACACTTTCAACGAATCCCACTCGCAAGGTTCCGGACTGACCCGAAGCTACACGTTTGGCGCGCGCCGCCGCTTCATTCACTTCGTGAAGGATTCGTCGCGCATCTAGCTAGGAGAAAAGATTTTCCGGCGGCGCTGGTTTTCACGCCGCGCGGAAGGCGGTCAAACAACTTGAAACCGATCTCCTCTTCCAAGTCCTGAATCTGTCGGGAAAGCGCGGGTTGCGCGACGCGCAGACGCTCCGCGGCGCGTCCGTAATGCTGCTCCTCGGCAACATGCACAAAGTATCGCAAATGCCGCAGTTCCATTCCGATACCCTATGGTTATTGGTTCGATAGTAAAGATGTTTTAGACGGATGAGCGATTCTCTGGGAAAGTGTCGCTGTGAAACGAAACGGCAGAACCAAGAAGACGAAAAGAGTGAAAGTGGTCAAAAGCGCTTCGCGGGTGTCGAGTCCCGTTCGAAAACCGAAAGCCGCGATTCCGTTGCCGACCGCCTGGGAGCGCTAAAGCACGACTGAGCAATTTGAACGCACCAACAAACCACACCCAAGAAAGGGAAAACAACATGAAATACATTCCGCTCAGAAATAGCGGCCTGCGGCTTATGGATCACATCCCAACCCGGCTGGCCTTCACAGCGATCGCGCTCGCCATCGCAGCTTTTCTGTCTGGCTGTGCGACCGCACCGAAGGCAGCAAAAGCAGGCAAACTTTATCACGTCGGCCTGGTATGGCTGAAGGAGCCAGGCAACGGCGAGCATCGGCAGAAGATTATCGCGGCGGCGCGCTCGCTCGCACGCGAGATTCCCGAAGTGCAGTTCCTCTCCGTCGGCCAAACACTGCCACAGACAAGTTCATGGGCGGACGCTTCGTTTGACATCTGCTTTGTCATGCGGCTTGAAGACAAGGCCGCGATGGATCGTTACGGGAAGAATCCGGTTCACCAGAAAGCTGCGCAGGAAGTTTTTCTTCCCCTTTCGCAGAAGATCTTGTTCTACGACTTCACGTCCGAATAAACAGGGAGTAACGAATTATGAGCACATCCAACTTTCCAGCCGAGGCAAACGAATTCACTGGCAAGCGCGTATTGGTGACCGGCGGCACAAAAGGGGCAGGCAAGTCGATGGCCGACCGTTTCCGGCGAGGAGGCGCAACTGTCATCATAACCGCCCGCTCCGGCCCGACCGAGGAGATGGGCAACCATTTTATCCAGGCGGATGTCTCGACCGCTGAAGGCACTACGAAAGTGATCAACGAAATTCTGAATCGCTTTCAGGGAATTGACATCATCATCCACAACGTCGGCGGGTCATCGGCACCCAGCGGTGGGTTTATCACCGTGACCGACGAAATCTGGCAGCAAAACATGAATGAGAATCTCTTTCCGGCGGTTCGTCTGGATCGCGGCCTGTTGCCGTCCATGATTCAACGGGGTTGGGGGGTCATCATTCACATTTCCTCCATTCAAAGAACGCTGCCGTTATACGATTCGACTCTCGCCTATGCCGCCGCGAAGGCTGCGCTGACCAATTACAGCAAGGCTCTATCGAACGAAGTCAGTCCAAAAGGAATTCGCGTCGTTACGGTTTCGCCCGGCTTCATTGAAACCGATGCAGCCACACGAATGATCCAGAGAATGGCCGACAAAGATAGAAGCGACTACCCGGCCGCCCGGCAAAAGCTGATGGACATGCTCGGCGGCATTCCCTTGGGTCGCCCGAACAGGCCGGATGAGGTTGCCGAACTCGTCGCTTTTCTCGCATCGGACAGGGCTTCCGCCATCACCGGCAGCGAATTTGTGATTGATGGTGGGACAATTCCAACGGTTTGAGAGTGCAGAGAAAAAAACACACCAACGAGAAAGGACACGAATATGAAACCAGCAACAAGATCGCTCAGCCTGCCCAAACCCATCGCCGCCTACTTCACTGCGGACAAAGGTAACGCCGAGGCTGTTTCACAATGCTTCACTGAAGGTGCCGTCGTGAAGGACGAGGGGCACACCCACAAAGGCCGGGCCGCAATCAAAGAGTGGAAGTCGGATGCCTCGGCAAAGTACGAGTACGCATGCGAGCCTTTCGCGTGCGAAGAGAAGGACGGGGGGAAGACGGTCGTAACAAGCCATCTGGTTGGAAACTTTCCCGGCAGCCCCGTTGACCTTCGATTCTTTTTCAAACTCGAAGGGGACAAGATTGCGTCGTTGGAAATCATGCCATGAGGGATGGCCTCAAAGCCGAGTATTCACACGGATGAACGGCCGCTTTGCACACCCCGAACCTTGGCGATCTCGGCCGGTTCAACGCCGCTGCCCACGCGGCGCAGAACGCCACGAACGGGAGGCACATCGCTGTAGTCGCGTCCCCAGCCGATCGTAATAGGAAGGAATACTTCTCAAGAATCCGCCCACGTCGTGTCCTCACACCAATTCCCAGTGGATTTTGAAACGCACCTCAACTAAAATGTGACTTGTCCGCGGAGGGTCGTCCTTCGAGTCGGGTGAAAGACAAGGCGGCATGCGTAGTGTGGCCCGTCGCGTAGAGCCATTATGCTCATCAAAGTTGGTTATGAAATTGCGTTCGAATCACCGGCGCCAGTCGCGATGGTTCTAATGCTTTACCTGCATCCTTCGCGAGCGACGACGATCCGAAAATACCAGCGCTTGACGTTGGAGCCTTCACTCCCAAGAAATGGAATGCTCCGCCGATTCATTGACGTTGCGCGTGTGAAAGCAGGGCCATCAAAACCGCCAGGGTCAGCGGGCGTGAGAAACTGAATTTACGCGGTTCGCCTCAAACGCCGATTGAGAATACCCGCCGCATGTTCTGCCGCATTGCTCCCGCCCGCTTCGCTCGTTCCCAAGGTTTCCGGTGTCACGTCAGGGGTCGGGAAACACGCATCAACTCCCAACTCTTTGCTGGCAACCATTGCGAGGATACGTCTAGCAAAATCGTCCATGCCCGCATCGCTCACCATCTTGGTCAGGGCGTAGCAGAGGGAACCGGCCATCACATCCGCAATTTGGATGAACGAGCTGTCTGCCGAGTCCTTTATGGTGATTTTGGCGATCTTTAGGGGAAACACCATTTTCCGTCTGTCGAAACCGACCTCAGCTTCTGGCTCCTCTGGATGGGATAATGCGAGCAGTATCGCCTTATCCCCCGCGATGGCTTTGGATTCGTCGCAATCAACATCGAAGCGCTTGCCAAGGTGCTTTCCCCAAGCGTCGCACAGTGAAACGAAGGCCGGAATCACCGGGTCCAGGTCATATGATGAGCAGGACTCCAATACCTCACTGATGATTCGTCTGGACGCTAGAATGGGGGCGAAAAACACACTGCTGTTACTGCCGTGGACGGCGTCAACAGAGTGGTAAATCTATTCGGTGGTGCGGTAGAAATCATCGACCGCCCGCCCATCGCGTTTCCGAATCATGGTGACAAACTCCGCTAGAAATTTCGCAGCTGTCGGCTTGCCCACGAAGTTTGGCAAGGTCAGATGGAGAAGATTTGCGTAAGCGAGGTTTGTCCCACGCTCGTAGAAATCGAGGCCTCCTTGCCGCGTCACTGTTTCCACCAGGAGGTCGGCGATCTTGGTAATGACCAAAAACTCCTTGTGCATGGGATAAAGCTTGACTGTCGCCGAGTTGATTTTCTCCGACTCCAGAACGGCAAGAACTTTCGCCCGCCCCCCGGCGGATTTCCGCAGACTGGTGAACTTTGCTTCCCTGGCCTGACTTGAAAGGAGCGTTCGCGCAAGCCCTGCCGCCGTATCAGGATCCAAGCAAACGGAAGACATGACAAACACCGGCTGATCGGGATTCAACAAGTCCTGGCCGGTGTTGCCAGCTTCATCGAACGCGACGGAAAGGCTTCCGTTCATTTGCAGACTGATTAGACTTTGTTTTTTTGCGCCCCGCCATTTCATGGAAGTTGCACGGGCGATTTCGGGCCGCTCTGGGTCACGGGCTTTGACTTCACGGTTTGCATGTTATCGCGTTTGAAGTGGTGGTCTCAAGGCTCGAGTTACGAGTTCCGGCTCCAGGCGGCGCAATCATTGCTTGAACATTTTCAGCAACTCCTCGATCAAACGAATCACCTCGACACCCAATGGAACTAAAGCCACAGCAAGGACAACTTGTTTGCGCGATTCGATTGAGCCTTTGTTCTCTCGCGAGTGCTTCCGTTTCGGCGAGGCCGTTTGATTTGCTGTGTTGCGCATAGCTAGGCCACGTTAGTGCGCGCACGCAGGAAATCCATTGAAAGACTATGATCTTAATTTTGGGGAGTTGCCGTCACCACGGGACCGAGTCTAAGTGAAACGGATTCCGTCAACAGCACGGCGGTATCGGATGAAGACCTGCGATGTATCTTTCTGACGACCGCGTTCAGCATTTTCAAATGAAGAAATAAGAGGAAGCCAGTCTTTGTATCGGGCTTTGTGTGCGTATGCGGTGCTTCGCTTGATACTCGCGATACTCTCAAAGTGATAATAAAGCGCGGTCAGATCGCGCCAGACGGTGTCCCCGCGAAGTTTGATGAGCGCTGCGCCGAGCATGATGCGAAAGACCAGCCAGCGAAACAACCAGAGCATCACCAGCGGCGGTGCGCGTTTCGGAAACGGGGGTCCATCGAGCAGCGGGCAAAGGAAGATCGCCAGAAACCCGGTTTCGAGCAATTGAATTTCCCAGCCGTAGCCGTACCAGTCCTGAACAGATGGTTTATGCCTTCATAATGACGACGATCAATCACTTCGAAAAGGCTCTTGGACGAAACTCTATCAGTACGGGAAAAAACTTTTTGTCCCGATTCAAATCGAAGGAGTTCAGACCACAATTTCTGAATTTGATGCCAAAATCGAGTTTGACCGTTGTTACGTTCTAAGTTTCAGCATGTTATAACTGGCATTTCGGCTGGCACTGAGCAGGCATTCCTTTGCATTGACTGGTCATTTCTTTGCTTGTGAAATGGCAAGAAGTGAAATTTGATTTCTCTTGACATGAGTCGCTATTGCCGTCTAGCCTGTGACACGAAACAACTCAGACTTTCCGGATGGGCGTCGCTCGTAAAGGGAGCACTAATGAAATCGTGCATCAAGCCCTTCTTTTCTATCCCTCCTGGCAGCTTGGCTCGGCTCGTTGTCTGCCTCCGTACCGAGGCTCGCACAACGGGAGAGCAGCAAGCCCGCTCTGTAACCCTCTGGAGCATGCCTATCAGAAAGCTCTTCATAGCTTCAGTGCTCGTTGTCGGGCTGTTCGGTCGCGGTAGTGCCCATGGAGCCACCGCCTTCACGGACATGGCCACAAACTTGCTCGGCCTGAGCGAGGGTTGGCTGGCTTGGGGGGATTTCAACAACGACGGCCGTCTCGATCTCATTGCCTCAGGCCAGGATCCCTCCTATGCCATTCACACGCTCGTTTACAGCAACGCGGGCAATGGCACGTTCGTTCTCCCGCCCACCTCTCTGCCGCCTGTGTTCTTCACGCCCACTCTGTGGGGCGATTACGATAACGACGGCCGCCTGGACTTGTTGATGGGCGGCAACATCTATCATAACGAGGGCGATGGCGTCCTTAGCCTTGCGGTCTCCCTACCCAACGTTAACGGCGCGCCGACCGCCTGGGGCGATTTCAATAACGACGGCCGCCTTGATGTGCTCGCCACCGACACCAACGGTCTCTCCATACTTTATTGGAATACCGGCACCAACTTTGTCGCCTCCGCCCAGAGCTTCTTCCCCACCCTGAGTTCTTTTTCAAGCATCTCCGTCGCAGATTTCGATAACGATGGCTGGCTGGACTTGCTTCTGTGCGACTCTTTCGGCTCCTACCTTTTTCGCAACGTGGGATACGGTTCATTTGCGTACCTGGGCAGCATCTTGCCCGGCATCAACGTGGGCGGTGCGCCGTTGGCCGATTTCGACGGCGACGGCAAGGTGGACCTTTTCCTGAATGGTGCAGGGCAGGCCACACTCTACAGAAATACCGGCACCAACACATTCATAAACGCAGGCAACCTATTTTCGGGCCTATATAGCAGCACCGCGGCCTGGGGTGATTTTGATAGTGATGGCCGGGCGGACCTATGGGCCTCCGGCAGCCCCACCGGTTCTTCCACTGTCTCTCGACTTTTCCGCAATGCGCCGGACGGCTTTGTCAATTCAGGCTTTGCGCTTCCAGTTATGTATTACCCGGCCGTGGCCTGGGGCGACTTCAATAATGACGGCACTCTAGACGTCGCCTGCTCCGGTTGGGGCGTGAATGGTCCTGAAATGCACATTTTTCGAAATGACGGCACGCCCTCCAACGCCCCGCCCGCAGCGCCCACCAGCTTGAACGCCGTCCAATCTAGCGACTTGGTCACCTTTTCCTGGCAGGCGGCTTCTGATCCGAACCAAACCGGCAGCCACACCTACAACGTCCGCATCGGCACTACACCCGGCGCAATAGACGTTCTCAGCCCGATGGCCAACACCGCTACTGGGTGGCGCCTCTTGCCTCAGCGCGGCAACGCTGGCGAGCGCCTGTTTGCGATCTTCAATTTGCCGCCGGGCACAGATTACTATTGGAGTGTGCAGGCCATTGACAATGGCTTTGCCGGCGGGCCGTTCGCGTCCGAGGGCTCTTTCTACGTGGATACCGTGCCGGTGATTTCTGCTATAGCCGATCAGATCATCCAGTTCAGCACCAGCACCCCGCCGCTGCCCTTTACTATCGGTGATTTCGAAACGCCACCCGATCAACTCCTGCTGAGCGCCGCCTCCAGCAACACCAATCTGCTTCCGCTGGCGAGGATTATCTTGGACCGCGCCGGCTCGAATTGCACCGTCACTTTGAACCCGACCCCTTTGAATGTCGGCACCTCGCTGGTCAGTATAGTGGTGGCCGACCCGCAAGGCCGCAGCGCCAGCAACACCTTCCTATTGAGGGTCACCAACACCGCCCCCACGATCTCCCATTCACCCGATATCCGAGTGCGGCCAAGCTCGACGGTGCCACCGATTGCCTTCATCATCGGCGACACCGAGACCCCAGGCTCACAACTGACTCTGACCTTCACTTTCTCCAATACGAACCTGGTGACTAGTTGGCTCGCCACCGGCAGTGATTCAAATCGCGTCCTGACACTGACCGTGAAACCAAACCAACGCGGGACTTGCCTCATCAGTATGGTGGTCCGGGACCCAGTCGGCGCCGGTGCAACCAATGCCTTCACCTTGCAGGTGGCCGATTTCGATCTACAAGCCAGTAGTCTGCCCAATGTCGATCAAGGCGGCGTCGAATGGGGCGACTTCAATAACGATGGCAAGCTGGACGTTCTGATTTGGGGCAATTTGCCTGGCGTTGGTGCCATTTGCCGCATTTATCGCAACGACGGCACAAATGGCTTTACGGATACTGCCACGGGCCTGCCAGGCGTCACCGGCGGCGTCGCCAAATGGGGCGATTTTGATAACGACGGTTATCTTGATGTGTTAATCGCGAACAGCGCCTCCAAAGCCGTCTATCGCAATACGCATACTGGTTCGTTCACCAATATCGGTGCGGCCTTCACCGGCGGCAGCCTGCTTACTGGCGGTTGGGTAGATTACGACAATGATGGAAAGCTGGACGTCTTTCTGAGCACTAGTACCGGTACAAAACTTTACCACAACAATGCCAACGGCACCTTCAGCGACGGCGGCGTCTCCCTACCGGCCACGGTCAACGGTGCAGCCACTTGGGGCGATTACGACGGGGACGGCGATCTGGACCTGGCGCTCAGCGGGATTTCCATATCCGGAAAACGAGAGCCAGGGTCGGCTATTTACCGCAATGACGGCAATGGGATTTTCACCGACATCGGTGCCGGCCTGCAGTCGGTAGGCAAAGGCTCGCTCGCTTGGGGCGATTTCGATCAGGACGGTCGTTTGGACCTGTTGCTGACTGGCATTAACGGCAATAATTATTACACTCGCCTCTATCGCAACAATGGGGACGATACCTTTACTGTGGTCGCCACCAACATCGCCAATGTCCACGTCAGCGCCGGTGTCTGGGGCGATTTCGATAACAACGGCCTGCCGGATATTTTCCTGACCGGCCTGGCGGCTGGGCCGGGCGGCATCGGTTCATTCATTTACCACAACAACGCTGACGGCACGGTAACCAACACCAGCGAGCCGCTCCTCGGCACTTATTGGAGTGGAGCAGCCTGGGGCGACTTCGACGGTGACGGCGCGCTGGATATCCTCTACTGCGGCACCACCAATGGACTGACCAGCGGCGCCGGCACGGTGCTCTACCACAACGCCGCTGCTGCTATCAGCAATACACTGCCCACTGCGCCAAGTGGCCTGACGCTCCTGCCCAATCAAATCCTTTCCTGGAGCCAGGGCAGCGACCTCGAAACGACCAACCCGGCCGGACTGACCTACAACCTGCGCATTGGCACCACGCCCGGCGGCATCGACGTGCTGGTGCCGGACGCTGACGTGAGCACCGGTCAGCGCCGCGTCGCCCGCTTCGGCAACGTCGGCGCCACCGCGCGCTGGCGCGCCAGCCTGCCTTACGGGACCTATTATTGGAGTGTGCAGACAATTGACACGGCCTTTGCCGGCTCGCCCTTCGCGTCGGAAGCCAGCTTCTCGGTCACCAATCTACGCCCGGTCATGAGTGCGGTTACCAACCGTATTGTCTCTTACAACACCAGCACGCCCATCCCGATTTTCATAGGCGATTTTGAATCAGACGCCAGCATGCTTGTCCTCACCGCCAGCTCGGCCAACACCAACCTGGTCCCCTTGAACAGCTTGGCCTTCAGCGGTTCGGGCACCAACCGAATGCTGGTCGTCACCCCGGCCGCCAACCGCGTTGGCACAGCCAAAATCACGGTTGCGGTGACCGATCCCGGCGGCCTTTCCTCCGATACTTCATTCGTTTTGACCGTTACCAATTATCCGCCAGCGCTTTCGGTCATTGCGGATCAACACACACCTCTGGCTCGGCCCACGCCCCCAGTTCCATTCACAGTAAGCGATACGGAAACAGCAGTGGCCGCGCTGAGCCTGAGCGCTGTTTCTGGCAACACTAACCTCCTGCCCGTAGCCAATATTGTGTTTGGCGGCAGCGGCTCCAACCGCACGGTTACGTTCCTGCCGGTCGGGCCCAACCCGGGCACCGCTAACATCACGATTACGGTGACGGATACATTGGGTGCCACCGCCAGCCGCACTCTGGTGCTGACAGTCGAGCGCTTCAGCCTGATCGCCACGAACCTGGTTGCAGCAACCCGTGGCAAGTTGGCGTGGGGCGACTTCGACAACGACGGTTGGCTGGACTTGGCGATTTCGGGCGCGCAAACCAGCAGTCTCGATGCTGCAGGAATTGTTTATCGTAATGTCGCCGGCAGTTTCGTCAGCGCCTTTACGAATAATGACGGCACCTGGGTTGATAGCGCTGTTACCTGGGCCGACTTCAATGGTGACGGCTGGCTCGATCTGGCCTTCATGGGGCGGAACACGGGCCTCGGCCTTTATTCGAACAATCGATTGAGCGGCTTCGACCGCTTTGGCATCGGGTACCTTGTCCACTCGGGTTCCATGGTCTGGGGCGATGTGGACAATGACGGCGCGCCGGACTTGCTCGCCGCTGGCGCTACAGGTGTTTTCGGCGTCAACTTTGCCCAACTCATGCGCAACGACCAAAGCCCATACTGGCTCGGGTCCACCGCCGCGAGTTTCACGCCGGTATCAGGCGCCTCGGTCACCTTTGCTGATTTCGACAACGACGGCGACTTGGATATCCTGCTGAGCGGTTTGCCGACTGGCAGCACCAACGGCATCACGATACTTTATCGTAACGACGGCGCTCTGGATTTCACAGTCTCGCCATTGTCGCTTCCGGGCCTTTACAACAGTGCCGCGGCTTGGTCCGATTACGATAACGACGGTTGGGCTGACTTCGCCATCTGCGGCACGACCGGCTCAACCAACCTGACACTGCTTTTTCACAATAACCACGACGGCACATTCACGCAGGTCAACGCCGGCCTGCCTGACGTCCAGTTGGGCTCCCTGGCCTGGGGCGATTTTGACAATGACGGATTCCCAGACCTATTGTTGACCGGGACCACCAATGGCACGACCACGGGCGCGATCACCGCCATCTTCCGCAACAATCACAACAGTACCTTCACCGACATCCAGGCCGGCCTGCCCGGCGTTTCCAATGGCCACGCCGCTTGGGGCGACTTCGACAACGACGGCAACCTCGACATCGCGCTCGAAGGCTCTAGCGGTTCGACCTGGTTTTCCCGCGTATACCGGAACAGCACGCTGGCGCCCCACACCCCGCCTCTACCACCCTCGTCTCCCACCGCCGTGCTCAGTAACGGAGTTGTCACCTTCGAGTGGTCACCGCCACCGGGCCAGATGCCAGGGTGGACTTATAACTTGCGCGTGGGCCGCACGCCCGGCGGCAATGAGGTGCTCCCGAGCCAGTAGGCCTCCAACGGCTGGCGGCAGCTACCGGCCCTCGGCAACTGCGGTCAGCTTGCGTGGCACAGCCTGGCGAAACTGGCTCCGGGCACCTACAACTGGAGCGTACAGGCGATCGACGCTGGGTTGGCCGGTTCGAGTTTCGCGCCGGAGATGAGCTTCACTTTCACTAACTTTCCGCCGACAGGGTTGTTTTC
>Ga0137404_10003242_pt1 | contig 10849 bp, 9 predicted proteins | sample CZOMad2_1_16fung_FD_108285 | JGI IMG/M metagenome (GOLD analysis project Ga0137404, IMG submission 108285) | Vadose zone soil fungal communities from Angelo Coast Range Reserve, California, USA - CZOMad2_1_16fungal (Illumina Assembly) | ecosystem: Environmental > Terrestrial > Soil > Vadose zone... | reverse complement strand
TGTCCCGCACCCAAGGTCAGGCCCAGGGAGGCCGAAGTCAAACTATAGTAGTGAACCGTCGCCCCACCCTTCTGCAAGGCTCCGTCACCGTGTTCGCCGCCGATACCGGCGCCGGCCTTGGTGATGCGCGGAAATACCAGAACGCCCGCGGCCTTGCGGAGCAGCTCGGCATGAGCCGGGTTGGCGCCGGTGAACCGCTGTAGCGTGTCACTTACCGACACATCGATTTCTTGTTTGGAATCAGCGCGCGCCGCAACGCCGGCGCCGAGCGTGAGAACAAACAACCCTATCAACGAGATTACGACATTCTTGCGCAGCATGATTGTTCCTTAAGTTGTTGATTGCGCTCATACATCCGAAGCTCATTGTTCTCGCTACGGCGGCGGAAAGCTGTCGTCGATGCACCTACGCCGTCGTAAGACGATTCTTATAGCGTCGATCAGGGAATCCCCGCCTAGCTTGAAACCCGGTTTGGCGGCAGCCGCTCACGGAGCTCCTCGACGAGCACGCGGGTGTTCTCTGAGTAGTCGATCGGTACCGCAACCAAGTGCACCCCGCCTTCGGTGAAGGCCCTTTCCAGCGTTGGTATGAACTCGTCGATGGCGTCGACCCGAGTTCCCCTGGCGCCGTAAGACTCGGCGTACTTCACGAAATCCGGATTGTTGAAGGTCATGCCGAAATCCGGGAATCGATCGACGGCTTGTTTCCAGCGGATCATTCCGTAGGCACCGTCCTCGAGCACCAGAATCACCAGATTCAACTTCAACCGAACGGCGGTTTCCATCTCTTGGCTGTTCATCATGAAACCGCCGTCGCCGCAGACGGCCATGACGCGGCGCTCGGGATAGAGCATTGCGGCCGCCATCGCCGAGGGCAGCCCGGCGCCCATGGTGGCGAGCGCGTTATCGAGCAGCAGAGTGTTGGCGACGCGGGTTCGGTAATTGCGAGCGAACCAAATCTTATACATGCCGTTGTCGAGCGCGACGATGCCGTCCGGTGGAATGACGTGTCGGATGTCGTGCACCAGCCGTTGCGGCGTGAAGCGTTCTTCGGTCGCGCGAGCCCCGATACGACCGAGGATACTTTCGCGCAGAGGCAGCAACGCGCCGGCATGCGGGATCCGGCCCTCGACCAGGCCCGCCAGGAGCCGAAGCGAGGGACCGATGTCGCCGATCACTTCCGTTTGCGGGAAATAGATCTGCTCCACGTTCGCCGGTTGATAGCCGACGTGTATCACCTGGGGACCTTGCGGGCCCATGATGAAGGGAGGCTTCTCGATGGTGTCATGGCCGATGGTGACGATGAGATCAGCGCGATCGATGGCCTCGTGCACATAGTCGCGTTCCGACAGCGCGGCCGTACCGATGTACAGTTCCGTACCGCCGGCCACCGTGCCCTTGCCCATCTGGGTCGTGAAATAAGGAATCCCGGTGCGCAGCACAAACCGTGAGAGGTCGGACGTTGAGCGCGGCCGCGAGGCGGCGGCACCCAGCATCAGCAGCGGCCGCTCGGCCGCCATGATCAACCGGGCAGCCCGGTCCAGCGCCTCGGCTGCCGCCAAGGGCAGCTCGACCGAGTGAGGCTGAATCAGCGCAACGTCTTCGCATTGCTCGGCGGCAATGTCTTCCGGCAGTTCCAGGTGAACGGGGCCGGGGCGCTCCTCCTGTGCGACGCGAAAGGCTTCACGTACGAGAGTCGGAATCATTCTGGGAGAGACGATCTGGCGCGCGAGCTTCGTCAGCGGCTTCATCGCCGCAACGACGTCCACGATCTGGAAGCGTGCCTGGCGTGACGACAGAATGCCCTTCTGACCGGTAATCATGATCATGGGCATGGCGCCGAGAAGCGCATATGCCGCGCCGGTCGTGAGGTTCAGTGCACCGGGGCCAAGAGTCGTGATACACACGCCCGGTTTGCCGGTGAGGCGACCGTAGGTGGCTGCCATGAATGCGGCGGCTTGCTCATGGCGGGTCAGGACCAGTTCGATGGATGACCTGCGGATGGCTTCGACCACATCGAGATTCTCTTCGCCCGGTATCCCGTAGATCCGGGAGACGCCCTCGTTTTCCAGGGCAGCAACCAGCAAGTCGGATCCTTTCGTCGTCGTCATTGGTAATTCCCCTCAACTCTGTCCGTAGCCTTGAACAGACTGGCATTCGATCTCAACCCTGGCGCCGGGTGAGCGTGCCGTTCGCTCAACGAGCCTCGAGTGCGAGATATTGAACTTGCAAGGAGGGCGTGAGGGCACACTTGGCCTCGAGTACATCGCCGGCTGCAACGGGGCCGACGCCTGCCGGCGTTCCCGTCAACAGCAGGTCCCCCGCGCGCAATTCGACGAGGGTCGAGAGAGCCGCGAGGCATTCGCCCGCCGACCAGATCATGTCTGAAAGGTCGCCACGCTGGCGCATCTCACCGTTGACCGACAGCTCGAGTTTACCGCGCAAAGCGGCCGATGCAGATGCAGCGGGCCGAAGCGCACTGATCGGACAGGATTGGTCAAAGCCCTTGGCCATGTCCCAGGGTCGGGCGAGCCGCTTCGCTTCTGCCTGTAGATCCCGCCGCGTCATGTCCAACGCCACGGCATACCCGAAGATCAGCGTCTGTGCGGCATCGGCGGAAAGCTGCCGACCGCCTCCCTTGAGAGCCACCGCGAGTTCAACCTCGTAATGCAAATCCTTGGTGGCGATCGGGAAACTCAACTTACCACCCATTGGCACCAACGCGTCCGCCGGTTTGGTGAAGAAAAAGGGTGGCTCTCGATTCGGATCGCCCCCCATTTCGCGGGCATGCTCGGCGTAGTTGCGGCCGACGCAGAAAATTCGACGAACCGGGAAGATCTCATCTGATCCTTCGACCGGGATCGTCGCGCAGGGCGGCTCTGGAATTACAAAGGCCATGATTGTCGAACCATACTCGTTATAGACATGAGTGCAATCGAGAGTTGATATTGAGTGGCCGAGGTGCAACTCAGGTCAGCGCGCCCGCAGCCTGCCACTGCCGGACCTCCTCGTCCGTCGCGCCGCTTTCCACCAAGACGGCGTGGGTGTCCGCACCGGGCGCACCCGGTGGACGCGGCCTCGCGGCCGGCGTCCGGCTGAAGCGAGGCGCCGGTGCCGCCTGCAAGACGCCATCCTGCTTGAAGAAGGTTCCTCTCGCGGCGTTGTGCGGGTGCTCGGCGGCCTCAGTGAAGGTCAAGACCGGGCCGGCGCAGGCGTCGCTGCCTTCGAACAGAGCCGTCCATTCGTCGCGGGTACGTAGGCGGAACACTTCGGCGCAGCGCGCGTGCATGTCCTGCCATTGGCCCCGATCGCTCTGGATCTTGATCTGACTCTCGGGCAGGCCCGCGCGGTGAACGAGTTCCGCGAAGAACTCCGGCTCGAGGGCCCCGACCGAGATGTACTTGCCGTCGGCAGTCCCGTAGGTGCGATAGAAGGGTGCGCCGCCGTCCAGCAGATTGCAGCCCCGCTGTTCGGTCCACCGGCCGCGCGCCATCATCCCGTGCAATATGCCCATCATCGCCGGCACGCCATCGACCATGGCCGCATCCACGATCTGTCCGTGACCTGACTTCGAGCGCTCGAACAGGGCCGCCAGGATGCCGAATATGAGGAACATCGAGCCACCGCCGAAATCGGCCACCAGGTTCAGCGGCGGCACCGGCGGCTCTTCGGGCCGACCGATGGCGTGCAGCGCACCCGTGATGCCGAGGTAGTTGATGTCGTGACCGGCCGTGTGCGCCAGGGGCCCGGTCTGCCCCCAGCCGGTCATGCGCCCGTACACCAGGCGGGGGTTCGCGGCCAAGCAGACATCCGGGCCCAAACCCAGCCGCTCCATCACCCCGGGACGGAATCCTTCGATCAGCACGTCCGCACGGGCCAACATGCAACGCACGGCCGCGAGACCTTCGGCCGTGCGCAGGTTCAGCGCAACGGAGCGCTTGTTGCGCCGGTTCACGTCCGCCGGGTCGGCCTTCCCCGAGCGCCGGTCCACCGTCACGACGTCGGCACCGAGGTCCGCCAGCAGCTGGCCGACCAACGGTCCGGGTCCTATACCGCTGAACTCGACGACTCGCAGAGACGTCAACGGACCGCTCATCCTAATCTCCTCTTGCGTTCATACATCGCCGCTCTTGCGTTCATACATAGCTGCGGCCGATGAACCAATACATCCCCAAGCCGACGAGGCCGGCGGAAGCGGTATCGACCACGATGGGTCGCGGCAGCGCGAGCTTCGCACGCCGCAGCAGCGCCACGGCCCCTAAGGCCGCGAGCACCAGCGTGAGCTGTCCGATTTCGACGCCCAGATTGAACCCGAGAAGAATGCTGAAGAGTTGCCCCGACGGCAGACGCAACTCGAGCAGATCCGCCGCGAAGCCGAAGCCGTGAATCAGCCCGAATACAATCGTCACCACGATTCGCAGCCGCGCGGCGTCCCGCAGATGCCCAGAAAGCATCAGGTAATTCGCGGCAAACAGCCCGGCGCCCAGAAGGATCAGGGTTGGCAGCCCCCTGAAGCCCAAGAAGCTGCCCGCGGCCATCAGCAGCAGCATGCCGGCGAGGCCGCCCGCCACGATGCCCGGCCGGTGCGTGGCGACGGCGATATTCTCCGCTCCGATCATGGCGATGGTCAGAGCTACCAGCGCATCGATGAATTCCGCATGCGGGCGGATGATGCCGGTAAGGGCGAGTGCCAGCGTCGCGCTGTGCCCGATCGTAAATCCGGTCACGGCGAAAACGAGATCGCGCAGACGCCGAGAGATCAGCACCAGGCCGAGCAGGAACGACATGTGATCGACGCCGGTGAAGATGTGCATGATGCCCATCTGCACATATCGCAGAAATCCGGCGTCGCGCATGCTCTCGTCTTTACCCGACGCCGCAAAGGTCTGATTGTTCTTGGTGAAGAGTTGCTGAATCAGGCGGCCGTCACTCGTTTGGATCTGCGCAAGCGAAACATGCGACGGCACCAGGTCGAGGAAGGCCTCCGAATGCAGCGCGATGTGCTCGTCGCCGGAGCAACGGTAGCTCATCTCGAAGCGCCGGAACTGTGCCGACGCCGTCAGCGGCCTTGGCGGCGCGGTCAGAGGGCACGCCTTGTCGTCGGCGCTCACGCTGATGCGCTTCGAGAGATAATTCTCGATCCGCTCGTTGGAGGGCTGAGTCTCCCCGGGCTCGTTCAGCCGAGCGGTCTCGATCAACGGCGCGGTGAGAGAGAGATGCACCTCCTGACCCTCGATGCGCCAATTCGAGTAGCTCGTGCTCTTGGTGTGAGCCGCGGCCGGTGCGACCAGTCCGGCCAGCAGCATGACCGCCACCACCGGCCGCGCGGTGCACGGACTCACCGTGAGAACTCGGGCGCTGTCATGATATCCGCGCGGCTGCGCAGGTAGGCGAGATTGGCGGCGCGCACTTTCGCCTGCGCCTCTTTCTTCACGTCCGTCCAAACTTGGTTGCTCGCCTCCTCGAAAGCCTGGGCAACGGGGAAGCGATGTTTGATCATGGCGATCAAATGCACGCCATCGCTCTCCTCGACCGGGTCAGATACTTCCCCATCATGTAGGGCCAAGGTCGCCTGGTAGAGCGCATCGTCGAGCTTGGCGCGCAAGGCGAACTGGAAGATATCCCCGGTATCCGCGTGCCCGGCGTCCATGAAGCGGCCCGAATCGACCAGACCGAATTTCTTGATCACCGCGTCGAGCGTTTGGCCCCGGCGCAGTGCCGCGACGGCCGCGAGCGCCGCCGCATGCGCGCCTGCCGCCGTGTGCGACGCATCGGTCTTCACCAGCAGGTCCCGCAGCTGCATCACACCCTCGGTGGAATACTTGTCTTTGTGGCGATCGTAGTAGGTGCGCAGCTCTTCGAGTGTGGGCTGCTGCGCCAGCACGTCCGCAGTCACCTCGAGCTCAACGCCGGCGACCAAGGCCGTGCGCACGTCTGGATCGTAGCTCGGCAGGTCGATTTCAAGACCCCGTTGCACCATCAGTTCCTCGTTGATCATGTCTTCGAGAACCGTGCGGCGCTGCTCGCGGGAAGTCTCTGCAAACGGCAGCACAAACTGAGTCTGGGTCTGGGTCATGAAGTCGCTCCGCAGGATCTGGCGCTGATTCACCAGCGCGACGGCCTCAGGCGGAACGGCGTGCGAGCGCGTGCCTTTCGCGGTAAACAGTCCATAGCCCGCGATGACCAACCCAATCAGGGCCCCGCTCGCGAGCAGACTCATGGAACGGCGTACCGACGGCTTTGAAATATCAAAAAACTCTTCGTGCGCGGCCAAGAAGGCCTCCTGTGTTCAATTGCGCGCTGCGCTGACGGGCGGCGGCGACGAGGTGGCAACCAGATAGAGAGCCAGTGCACGGATCTGCACCGGCGTCAGGACGTTGACCCAGGCGGGGCATATGCCGTGCCGCCCGTTGACGATGGATCGATAAAGCGACTCTCGATCCCCGCCGTAAATCCATGTCGGTCCGGTGAGCGCCGGCGTTCCGTAGTCGGCGACACCCTTGGCGTCATTGGCGTGGCAGTCATAGCAGTTGCCTTTGCCAAAGTAGATGGAACGCCCTCGCAGCGCCGCTGATCGTTCGTACGGCCGGCCCGCGAGGCTCTGCAGGTACTCGACGGCATCTCGCGCCTCATCGGGCGCGATTTGACCCGTGCGCACGAGCGCCGGCATGTCGGTAATGTTCCGCGACTTGGGGTGGCCGGAGCGAATCCCATAGAGAATCGTACGCTCGACGTCCACCGGATCATTGCCGTACAGCCATACGTTGCGGGCGAGATTGGGGACGCCGCGGGCGGCATCTCCCTCCAGCGCCGGCCCGTGGCAGCTCCGGCAGTGCCGCTGGTATTGCGGCCGGCCGATGCGCATCGCCGCACTGAGGAGCGCCGGGCTTTTCAGGATCTGATCCGGTTCCGTGCGCAGCAGCTCGCCGGCAACATGCCTTTGATGGGTCCACGCCACGACGGCGAAGATGCCGAGGATTACCAGCGCGAGCCCACCCAGGCGCCTGTGAGTCATTCAGACGGCGGATTTCAGGGTTTGATGCGGGATCATGCGTCGATCATAGCAATGCGGTGTACCCGGGGCCATGGCAAGTATCGAAGCGTCTCGCCTGCGCCGCTGCCAAGCTTTCGCGCGGGTTCAGCCGAACTTGCCACGACCGGCGAGACGCCGGAGAATCACGCCCCGTGGAGGTGAGGAATATGAGACGCCTTTTCTGTATTGCTACACTTTTACTGCTTGCCGCCGGCGTAGCGCACGCCGACAAGTATTCCGATACCGTCACATTGTTCAGGAACGCCGGCGATAGCGCCGGGTTCTTCGGTACGAGCTATGCATACGCAGTGTTCCCGACCGTCGGCGAAGCAGGCTTCATCGTGGGCGGCGCGCACGGCAAAGGCCGCGTGTACGTTCAAGACAAGTACGTAGGCGACGCGACGATGACGCAATTGAGCGCCGGGTTTCAAGCGGGCGGCAAAGCTTACAGCCAGATCATTTTCTTCCAGGATAAACGCGACCTCGATACATTCGAATCGGGCACGTACGAGTTTGATGCAGGCGTGAGTGCAGTAGCGGTCACCGCCGGGGCGTCTGCCAGTGCCGGCACCACGGGAACCACGTCCGGCGCCAGTGGAGGCGCGAAAGACGCAAGCGTGAACGGCGGGTATTGGAAAGGCGTAGCGGTCTTCACGATTGCAAAGGGTGGTCTCATGTACACGGCGACCGTAGCCGGCCAGAAATTCAAATACACGCCAGTCGGCAAGGAGTAAGAGATCCGTCAACTATGAATGGTGCCCAGGTCATATTGAGGACCCTCGCCGACAACGGCGTCGAGGCCTGCTTTTCCAACCCGGGCACGAGCGAAATGCAGCTCGTCGCGGCCTTTGATCACGAATCAAGGGTGCGGCCGGTACTTTGTCTGTACGAGGGTGTGGCCACCGGCGCGGCAGATGGGTATGCCAGAATCGCAGGCAAACCGGCGGCAACCTTGCTGCATCTTGGAGCCGGCCTGTCTAACGGGTCGGCGAATCTTCACAATGCTCGGCGGGCTTGTTCGCCCGTCGTCAATATCGTGGGTGATCATGCAACCTATCATCGTCCTCTCGATGCGCCGCTGAGTTCGGATATTGCCGCGCTCGCGGGACCTGTTTCCATTTGGGTAGCGACCGCCGAGACCGCGCAGGATGCGGCTGCTTTGACGTCCGAAGCGGTACGACAAAGCAAGTTTGGTGCGGGCGGTCCGGCGACGTTGATCCTGCCCGCCGACTGTGCGTGGTCCGAGTGCGGCGCCACCGGTCCGGTGCTTGCTGCGCCGGTTCGTTCCCGCCCCGATTCCGCACACATCGCGGCGGTCGCGCGGGCGCTGAAGGCCTCGAAGAGGCCAACCATTCTCGTGGGCTCGACGGCTCTTACTGAAGAAGGGCTCATGGCCGGTGGGCGCCTCGCAAGCGCCGGCGTGCGCGTGATCATCGACACGTTCGTCGCCCGTCAGCCCCGCGGCGCCGGCCGCTTTGCGCCCCAGCGAATGGAGTACTTCGGCGAAAAGGCGCTGGCTAGTTTGCAGGGTGTCGATCTGATGGTTCTCGCTTCCACAAAGAAGCCCGTTGCGTTCTTCGCCTACCCGGGAATGCCGAGTGTGTTGGTTCCGGAAGGATGCACCGTCGAGACTCTAGCGACGCCGGAAGAGGATGGCGAATATGCGTTGCGGGCTCTCGCAGATGCCGTCGCGGCATTTGCGTCAGCGAAAGTCGTTGAACTCAAAATCGGCGATTCGATACCCACGGGGAGTCTGAGCCCGGCCACTATCGGCGCCTCCATCGCGAGGCATATGCCGGACAACGCGATCGTTTCAGAAGACGCGGTCACATCGGGGCTCCCCATCTATGCGCAGACCTATGCGGCCCGCGCGCACGACTGGCTCTTTCTCACGGGGGGTGCCATCGGTCAAGGAATACCCGCCGCAATCGGCGCCGCGATCGCGCAGCCCCGACGGAAAGTACTCTGTCTAACCGGCGACGGCGCGGCGACCTACACCGTGCAGGGACTGTGGACCCTCGTCCGGGAAAACCTGGACGTTACCGTCGTAGTCTTCGCCAACCATGCGTATCGCATCTTGAATATGGAATTGGCCCGTACCCAATCCGGTGCTGCCGGCCACCGAGCTCGCAGCCTCCTGGCTCTTACCGATCCGACCATGGATTGGGTGTCGATCGCCTCGGGATTCGGGATGCCGGCCGCGCGTTGCGAGACCGCAGAGGCGTTCGACTCCGTTCTTGCTCGATCGATGACGGAGGCGGGTCCGAGCTTTATCGAAGCGGTGATCGAATGAGACCTCCGCCCTCACGATGTTGGGGCGTCAGCCCCGCTCGAATCGAGCGACGGTTTCGACGTGTTCAGTGAATGGCAAGAGATTGAATGCGGTGAGCGCGGCCAGACGCAGCTTGCCATGCGAGGTCAGGCGCGCCGTGTCGTTGAGGAACGACTCGAGCCCACAGCTCACGTACACGAAACGCTCGGGTGGGTACTGCCTCAGATACTCGGTCAGCTCGGGGTCGAGGCCCTTGCGCGGCGGGTCGGCGATCACCACCTGCGCACCGGACGCGGCCGAGCACGCTGCCGCGGCCGGGCCCGGGACCACGGAAATTCTGGCCCGATTGGCCGGGTCGAGCTCAGCGAGCCCGAGCTCGAGCCCATGCAGCGAATGCGGGCTGACTTCGTTCATTCGAATCTCGCCGGCCCGACCCAACATCGACAAGCCGATTGCACCGACACCTGCGTAGAATTCGGCGACTTGCGCGCCAGGCGGGATTTGGGCGCGCACGTGCTCGATGATGTCCTGCGCGACGTCGAGATTGTTCTGCCCGAATGCGCCCGGCGGGTAGTGCACCGCAGCCCCGCCAAAACGTTCGACCACGCTGGCGGGCCCGCACCAGTGTTGGAAGTCGGGACCGAGGATGGTATTGGAGGGCTCGCGATTGCCGTTGAACCACAGGCTGTGCAGCTCTGACCCAAGCCGCTCACGGATCAAATCGAAGCACGCTGCCAAGGGCGTAGGCGTGGCGCTGTTGGCGACGATCACCACCTGCGCCGTCTGCGAGCTGCGCTCCACCGCCACCTGCAGGTAACGAGCGATACCCAAGTGGGCCTTGTCTGAGTAGCTGGTCACTCGAGCATCGACGAGCGCGCGCCTCACGACGGCAGCGACGCGGTTGATCAAAGGGTGCTGAACACTGCAGTGGGGGATGTGAACCACGCGGTGGGTACCCGACTCAAACAATCCCAGCTTGGGCGAGCCCAGCCGGCCCCGGATGGCCAGCCGCGCACGGAGTCGAAACCCGGCTGTTTGCCCGGAAATCACCGATATCTCGGCCAAACCGTGGGCGCGCGCCAGCAGATTGAGCACGCCGCGCGCGGCAGGAGCGATGCCGCGCTCACCGAACCGCGGGCAGCCTGGGCAAGGTGGGCGGTGCGGGCACGACGTCAAGGCTTTCATAGGTACCCGACGCAGCAAAAATCATCCAACGGCCCGAGACCTCATCGGCGGCCATGACCTCCGTCTTTCCAGCAACGTGAAAGATCCGGTACTACCGTTGGCCAGTGTATCCCGTCCGGGGGCGTCGTTCCATGCTCCGCTAGGCTACCATCTGTCGAACGAAGGGAGATTTTGGATGTACCGGCGGGCAGTGATTGTTTCCACGCTTCTAATAATGGGCGAGAGCGCGGCACCGACAGCGCACGCCGGCGACGTTACTACCTATGGAGCCGGGCTCAAATCCTGCGAGGCATATCTGGACGCCAGAGAGCAGCAAAATGCGGACGAGGTGCCGTTCGTAGATTGGTTGAGCGGATACGT
>Ga0137404_10003240_pt1 | contig 10850 bp, 11 predicted proteins | sample CZOMad2_1_16fung_FD_108285 | JGI IMG/M metagenome (GOLD analysis project Ga0137404, IMG submission 108285) | Vadose zone soil fungal communities from Angelo Coast Range Reserve, California, USA - CZOMad2_1_16fungal (Illumina Assembly) | ecosystem: Environmental > Terrestrial > Soil > Vadose... | reverse complement strand
TGCGCGGCAAGCGAGTGCCCGACTGGGCCATCCTCGGAGCGAACTACGCGGCCTGGCTCGTACTGTCGGTAGCCGTGGCCTTCGTGTTGCTGCGCCGGTAGACGACGATGGATCGGATCACGCCGCTCTTGTGGCTCTTGTTCAGCGCGGGCGGGACGGTCGCCGCGTTCCTCTTCCCGATCCATCTGTTTCTCACCGGCCTGGCCTTCCCCCTCGGATGGCTCGAGCCGCCCCCCTACGAGCTCCTCCATCGCCTCCTGACGCATCCGGTGACGCGTCTTTACCTGTTGGTCCTCATCTCCTTGCCCCTCTTCCATTGGGCCCATCGCTTCAGGTACACGCTCTACGATGGCCTGCAGCTCAAGCATCTGACCGAGCTCATCGCCGTCCTGTGCTATGGCGCGGCCCTCCTGGGAACGGCGGCGACGGCCTACCTGCTGTGGAACGTCGCCTAGCCATCGACGACCGAGGTTCATGACGGAGGTGGACCATGTCGAAGTATCTGGTCGTCACGCATCAGACCGCCTTGAGCCCTGCCCTTCAGCGCAAGGTGCGTGCGCTGATCGTGGAGGACGTCGCGGCGGAGTTTGCCGTGCTCGTCCCGGAAGCGCCCGGTGGCACGACGACGTGGGAGGGCGAAACGATAGACGGGGCAAAGGAGCGCGCCGACGCCGCCAAGACGCTTCTCGAAGAGTCGGCGCAAGCGCGCGTTTTCCGTACCGCCGTCGGGGCGCCTGATCCCCTGCAGGCGATCAGCGACGAGCTGCTTGCGCACCCCGGCTACGAGACGCTCGTCATCTGCACGTTGCCTCCGGGGGTGTCGCGTTGGCTGAGGCTCGACCTGGTGCACCGAGCCGAAAGGAAGTTTCGTCTGCGGGTCATCCACGTCGTGGCCGAAGCCCCCGCGAAAGCGACGTGAGCGCGGCACGCTCCACGTCGAAAATCCCGCCGAGGCGCGCGGCGGTCAGGCCGCGGGGCGAGGGGCCAGGCCGGACACGGCCGTGCGGCGGCGGGCCGCGCGCTCCCGGAAGCGCTCCAGGTAAAGGTAGATGACCGGAGTGATGTAGAGGGTCAGGAGCTGGGAGAGGATCAAGCCGCCCACGACGGCCAGACCGAGCGAGCGGCGCGAGTCGGACCCGGCCCCGAACCCCACCGCGATGGGCAGGGTGCCCATGAGAGCCGCCATCGTCGTCATCATGATGGGGCGGAAGCGCAGAAGGCAGCCCTGGTAGATGGCCTCCGCGGCGGGCTTCCCCCCGCGCTGGGCGTCGATCGCGAAGTCGATCATCATGATGGCGTTCTTCTTCACGATCCCCACCAGCATGATGATCCCGACGAACCCGTAGAGGTTCAATTCTTGGTGGAAGATCAGCAATGTCAGCAGGGCGCCCACGCCGGCCGACGGAAGCCCCGAGAGAATCGTCAGGGGGTGGATGAAGCTCTCGTACAGGATGCCGAGAATCAGGTAGATCACGAGGACGGCGGCCAGGAGAAGGATGCCGAGGCCCTGCAGCGAGCGCTGGAAGGCCTGCACGGTGCCCTGAAAGCTCGTGCTCAAGGTGGCGGGCAGCCGCAGGTCGCGCTCCACCTTCTGGATCTGCTCGACGGCGTGGCCAAGGGCGACCCCCGTTCCCAGGTTGAACGAGATGGTGACGGCCGGGAGCTGGCCCAGGTGGTTCACGGTGAGCGGCCCCACCGTGCGGGTGAGCTTGGCCACGCTCCCGAGCGGCACGAGCTTGCCACGGGAGGACCGGATGTAGAGGAGGGAGAGCGCGGCCGGATCGCGCTGGAACTGGGGCAGCAGCTCCAGCATCACCCAGTACTGATTGGTCGGGGTGTAGATGGTGGAGACCTGGGGCGCGCCGTAGGCGTTGTTGAGGGCCGCCTCGATCTGCATCGCGGTCACCCCGACCGCGGAGGCCCGCTCGCGGTCGATCTCCACCAGGACCTGGGGGCTCGTGATCTGCAGATCGGAGTTGACGTCGAGGAAGCCCGGGAGCCCGCGCATTTTTTCAAAGAGGATCGGCGCCCAGTGGTACAGCGTGGGGAGATCGGCGTCCTGCAGCGTGTACTGGTACTGGCCCTTGGTGAGGTTGCCGCCGATGCGGATGGTCGGCAGCACCTGAGGGTAGACGTTCATCCCCGGGATGCCACGGAGCTTGGCCCGCAGATCCTGCACGATCTCGTCGGCGGAGGGCCGTTCCGAGGCGGGCTTGAGCCGCATGAAGATCCGGCCCGTGTTCATCACCACGCTCGAGCCGCTCGCCCCGATGCCCGAGAAAAATGAATCCACGTAGGGCTGCTGGCGGACGATGTTGGCCGCCGCTACCTGATGCTCCATCATGCCCTCGAACGAGATGTCCTGGGCCGCCTCCGTGAACGCGAAGACCTGGCCCGTGTCCTCGGAGGGGATGAAGCCCTTGGGCACGATCACGAAGAGGTAGCCGGTCAATCCGACCGTGGCCAGGAACACCCCCAGCATCACGCGCGGGTGCCGCAGCACCATCTGCAGGGTTTGCTCGTAGAGCTTCAGCATGCCGGCGAAGACCTGCTCCGAGGCCGCGTAGACCCGTCCGTGAGATTCGCGCGGCGAGCGCAGAAATCGGCTGCAGGCCATGGGGGTGAGGGTGAGCGAGACGATTCCCGAGACGATCACGGCGGCCCCGATGACCACCGCGAATTCGTGGAGCAGCCGGCCGACGATGCCGCCCATGAAGAGAACGGGCAGGAACACGGCGGCCAGCGAGGCGGTCATGGAGACGATGGTGAAGCCGATCTCCCGGGCGCCCACCAGGGCGGCCTCGAGCCGGCCCTTCCCTTGCTCCATGTGCCGGACGATGTTCTCGAGCATGACGATGGCGTCGTCCACGATGAAGCCCACCGCCAGCGTCAACGCCATCAGCGAGAGGTTGTCGATGGTATAGCCCAGCACGTGCATCACCATGAACGTGCCGACGATGGACATGGGCAGGGCCAGACTGGGAATCACCGTCGCCGAGATATTGCGCAGGAACAGGAAGATGACGAGCACCACCAGCGCCACCGCCAGCAGCAGCGTGAACTGCACGTCGTGGACCGAGGCCCGAATGGAAGCCGATCGGTCGTAGAGCGTGTTCAGGTTCACGGAGGCCGGGAGCTGGGTGCGGAAGACGGGCAGGATCTTCTTGATCGAGTCCACCACCTCGATGGTGTTCGTTCCCGGCTGCTTCTGGATGGCCAGCACCACCGCCCGCTCGTCGTTGTACCAGGAGGCCACCTTGTCCGTCTGCACGCCGTCGATGACGCGCCCGAGCTGCTCGAGCCGCACCGGCGAGCCGTTGCGGTAGGCCACGATCAGCGGCCGGTAGGCGGCGGCGGTGGTGAGCTGGCCGGTGGCTTGCACGCTGAAGGCCTGATTCGCTCCCCACAGGGTGCCGGTGGGCAGGTTCACGTTGCTGTCGGCGAGGGCCTTCTGCACCTCGTCGATGCCGATGCCGAGGGTGGCCATCGCGTTGGGATCGAGCTGGGCCCGCACCGCGTACTTCTGCGAGCCGAACACCTGCACCTGGGCCACGCCGGAAATCGTGGAGATGCGCTGCGAGAGGTTGGTCTGCGCGTACTCGTCCACGATGTACAGTGGCAGGGTGGGCGAGCTGAGGGCCAGGTACAGGACGGGCTGGTCGGCCGGGTTCACTTTCTTGTACGACGGCGGCGTGGGCATTCCCGGCGGCAGCTGGGGCTGGGCGGCGGCGATCGCCGCCTGCACGTCCTGGGCGGCCGCGTCGATGTTCCGCTCGAGCGCGAACTGGATCGTGATCTGGGTGGTGCCGAGCGCGCTGGTGGAGGTCATCGAGTCGATGCCCGCCACGGTGGAGAACTGCTTCTCGAGCGGCGTCGCCACCGCCGAGGCCATCGTATCCGAGCTCGCCCCGGGCAGGCTCGCCACCACCTGGATCGTCGGGAAGTCCACGTTGGGCAGGTCGCTCACCGGCAGGAGCCGGTAGGCCATGAGCCCGAAGACCAGGATGCCCGCCATGAGCAGCGAGGTCATGACCGGGCGCCGGATGAAGAGGTCGGTGCTCACCCGCCGCTCTTCTGCCCGCCCGCCGGCGCCGACTCCGCCGGCGCCACCGACTTGACGTCCACCCGCGCGCCCGGCGCCAGCCTCAGCTGCCCATCGGTCACCACGCGCTCCCCCGCCCGCAAGCCGCTGGTGATCACCAGGTCGGGCCCGTCGGCGGCGCCGGGCACCACCGGCCGGGTCTCCACCGTCTCGTCGGCCTTCACCACGAACACGTACGGGCCCTTCTGGCCGCTCTGCACGGCCTGCGACGGCACCACCAGAGCGCCCGGCTGCCGCGCGAGGGTGAGCGCGACATTGACGAACTGCCCCGGCCAGAGCGCGTTTTCGTTGTTCGCGAAGGTGGCCTTGAGCTGAATGGTGCCCGTGCTCTGGTCCACCGTGTTGTTCAGGAAGCTGAGCGTGCCGCGCACGACCTCGCCCGGCTTGCCGGGCGGGTATGCGTCCACCGGCAGCTCTCCCGCGGCCCGGTAGCGCTTGATCTCGGCGATCTGCCCTTCGGGGACGGAGAAGGTGACGTAGATCGGGTGGATCCGGTTGATCACCACCATGGGATTGCCGACGTCGTTCGCCTTGACGACGTTGCCCTGGTGCAGGAGGAGGTTGCCGGTGAGGCCGCCGATGGGGGCGCGGATCTCGGTGTAGGAGAGCTGCACGCGGACATTCTCCACCGCCGCCTCGTCCGCGCGCACCTGCGCCTTGGCCGTGTCAATGGCGGCGCGGTCCGCCTCGATGGTCGCGGCGAGGGTCTGCTCGACGGTGCGGATCTGGTCGTACTGTTCTTGCGCCACGAAGCCGCCGTCCACCAGCCGCTTGTACCGCTTTTCCTCGACTTTGGCGTTCTCGAGCTGGGCCGTGTCCTTGGCCAGGTTCGCTTCCGCCTGCTTCACGATGGCTTGATGCTGCGCGAGAGTGGCCTGCGCCTGCAGGAGCGCCGCCTGGAGCTGGCGCGGGTCGATGGTGAAGAGTCGGGCGCCCGCCGCCACTTCCTGGCCCTCGGCGAAGTGTGCCTCGAGCACTTCCCCGTTGATCATGGACAGCACCGAGACGGTGGCGAGGGGCTGGACATTGCCGATGGCGCGGATCTGCACCGGCACGTCGCGCGTAGCGACGACGGCGGTCGTCACCGGCACCCCGGGCGGCGGGCTCTTGGCGGTGGCCTGGTCCGCCGCCTTGTCGCAGCCGGCGATCATCCCGCCGAGGAGCAGCGAGCCCACCACCAGCAGGCCCATCACGAGACGGCGGGGCATCATGAGGGCATCTCCGCCGTCGGGGCGCGGCCTGCCACGAGGGCCTCGGAGAAGCGGCGCAAGAACTCCGTGTGGTGCTTTCGGAACTCGGGATCGGCCGGACTCTTGCCCGTCACCATGCGCGTCACCTGAGGGAAGGCGAGGGGATACGTGAGAACGCCCAGGACGGTCAGGAGGAGATGGCCCGCGTCCAGGCCCTCGGGCAAGAGGCCGCGACGCTGTCGATCGCGCAGGTCGCCGAGGGCCTGCACCAGCGACGCCCGGCGTTCCTCCTCGCGGATCACGGGCCCCTCGCCTAGTCCGAGCGCCTCCCACTGGATCAGCCGGATCCAGTCGCTGTCGTCGCACGCCATCTGGAACCAGTAGGCGAGACTCGCGCCGAGGTCCATTGGCGCCTCGGTGATCCAGCCCGCCCGGTCTCGCAGTTTTCGGTCGAAGATTTCCCGGAAGAGGTCCTCTTTGTTGCCGAAGTAGTGGTAGAGCATCCGCTTGTTGATCCGCGCCCGCCGGGCGATGCGCGCGACCCGCGCGCCCGCGAAGCCCTCCGCGGAGAACTCCGCGAGCGCGGCGGCGAGGATCCGGTCGCGCGTCCGCTGGGGATCGCGGACCGCTCGGAGGACGAGGCGCTTGGGGCGGGCGGCGGCTGGCATAGACGGGCTGAGGCAATAGTAACCGTTTGGATACTTCTAGTCAAAGCGTCGCCAACCGACACCCGGGCGGGGCGGGAACGTGAGGAGCGTGCCCTAGCTGATCTCCGGCGCGATACGGATCGACGCCCACGAGGTCGAGCGCCACGGCCTCACGCGAATCCGGCCCCTTCTCGGCGGCCCCACCCTGTGGATGGACCAGCAGTTCCCCCTCGGGAGCGTCGGGGAGCCGCCGAAGTAGTCGATCACCCGGTCGATGCGACGCGCTGAATCCTTCTTGAAGGCCGTCGTGGGGATCGCCATGTCACCGATTCGCACTCAACTTCGGTGCCATCGGGAAGGGGCACCTTTCCGGGGGCTTGCGAGGGCCCCGTCACGCGCCCCGTTTCGAAAGGGAACGCGGTGTTTCGCGCCGGAACGCGCCCCCTACTTTTCGATCCCGTATTCCTTCAGCTTGCGCCAGAGCGTGGTGCGGCCGATGCCGAGGGCCTCGGCGGCGCCGGAATGGTTGCGGCCGAACCGCTCGAGCGCCTGGAGGATATGGACGCGCTCGGCCTCGGCCAGCGTGGTCTGCCGCGGCAGGGTCGGCGAGGGCCCGAGCTGGAGGCCCGCCGCCACGTGGGGCGGCAGGTCCTCCGGCATGATGGTGTCGCGGCGCGCGAGGATGGCCGCGCGCTCGATGGCGTTTTCCAGCTCGCGCACGTTGCCCGGCCACGGGTAGCGGAGCAGGCGCTCGACGGCCTCGGGCGAGAGGCGCAGCGGGCGGCCGAGCTTCTCCGCCACGCGTGCGAGGAAGTGCTCGGCCAGGGCCGGGATATCCTCGCGGCGATCCCGCAGGGGCGGCAGCACCATCTGGATCACGTTGAGGCGATAGAAGAGGTCCTCGCGGAAGCTCCCCTGGCTGATGAGCGCGGCGAGGTCGCCGTGGGTGGCCGCGATCACCCGCACGTCGATGGTGGCGGGCCGGGTCGCGCCGAGCCGCCGCACCTCGCCGCTCTGGAGCGCGCGGAGGAGCTTGACCTGGAGCGCGCCGGGCATTTCGGCGATCTCATCCAGGAACAGCGTGCCGCCGTGGGCCTCCTCGAAGAGACCGAGCTTGTTCACGGTGGCGCCGGTGAAGGCGCCGCGCATGTAGCCGAAGAGCTCCGACTCGAGCAACGTCTCGGGCACCGCCCCGCAGTTCACGGCCACGAAGGGGCGGGCCGCGCGCGCGCTGGCGTGATGCACCGCCTTGGCGATCACTTCCTTGCCGGTGCCGGACTCGCCCTGGATGAGGAGGGTGGCGTCGGTGGGCGCCACGCGCTCGACGAGGTCCAGCACCGCGTGCATGGCCGGCGACTGCGCGATGACGCCGGCGAGGCCATAGCGCTCGCGAAGCTGGGCGCGGAGGTTCTCGTTCTCCTGGCGTAGGGCCCGGCCGGCCAAGGCCTTGTCGATGCGGTGATAGAGCTCGTCCGGCTCCTGGCCCTTCTCGAAGTAGTCGAGGGCACCGAGTCGGATGGCTTCCTTGGCGGACTTCCACTCGGCGTAGGCGGTGAGCAGGATCACCTCGGTCTCCGGGGCATGGACCTTGGCCGCCCGCAGCACGTCGAGGCCGTCGCCGTCCGGCATGCGCAGATCGGTGACGACCAGGTCGAAGACCTCCTCGGCGAGGCCCTTGGTCGCGGCGGTGACGCCGTCCGCCTCCACCACGCGGTGGCCGCGCTTGCGGAGGAGCAGCGCCAGCGTCGTCCGCGCGGAGGTCTCGTCGTCCACGACCAGGAGGTGCGCCATGGTCAGGCGACCTCCAGCGGGAACAGCATGGTCACGCGTGTCCCGCGCCCGGGCTCCGAGTCGATCTCGATCCGCCCCCCGTGCGCGGCGACGATGCGCTCGGCGATGGTGAGCCCGAGGCCGCTGCCGTTGGGCTTGCCCGAGTAGAACGGCTCGAACACCCGCGGCAGGCGCTCGCGGGGGATGCCGGGCCCGGTGTCGCTGACGGCGAGGGCGACGTCGCCGTTCTGGCGGGCCACCTCGAGCGAGAGACGCCCCCGCCCGTCCATGGCCTCGACGCCGTTGAGGGCGACGTTCCAGAGTACCTGGGTGAGCTGATCGCGGTCGAAGGCGAAGCGCGGCACCGCGGGATCGATGGCCACCCGCACGTCCACGCGCGGGGCGCGCGAGCGGTCGTCGCGGACCAGCGCGCCCACGTGCTCCACCACCTCGCCGAGATCGCCGGCGGCGCGCCGAGCTTCCTGGGGCCGCGCGAAGCGCAAGAAGTCGGACAGGATGCGGTTGAGGCGGCGCGCCTCCGTGCGGATCGCCCCCAGGGTGGCCGCGCGCTCGGCGGGGGTGAGCCCGCCCTCGTCGGTGAGGAGCGCGGTGGCGTTGACGATGGCCGCGAGCGGGTTGCGGATCTCGTGGGCCATGCTGGCGGCCAGCTCGCCCGCGGTGGCCAGGCGCTCGGCCCCGCGCAGGCGCGCGTGGAGCCGCTCGCTCTCACTCCGCGCGCGCTCGAGCACCATGATGATCACGGCGAAAGTCGAAAGGAAGTAGAGCGTGATGAACACCGCGTGGACCGCCATGTACCCGGTCGAGCCGGCTTCGGTGCTGACGAACTGGGTCGCGATGCGGTGGACGCCCCAGAGGGTGAGCAGGCCGGCCAGGAGCCGCTCCCCGCGGAACCCCGTGCTCCGGCCGCGCTGCGGCCAGAACAGCACGCCGGCCGCGATCTGCGCCAGGCCGAGACCGACGCCCACGATGCGCTGCCCCTCGTCGCTGGGGCCGACGCCGCTGGCGGCCACCAGCAGCACCGCGACCCCGACGCCCGCCAGGGCGTGGCGCGCGCTCAGCCGGTAGTCCCAACGGTGCGCGAAGGCCGCGGCCAGGGTGAAGCCCACCGCGGCGATGGGGGCGAGCTCGGTGATGAAGCTCGACTGATCGAGGTTCAGGACCAGGACGTCGACTAGCTTGAGCCCCTTGGAGAGCGTGTAGGCTCCCCACGCCAGGAACAGGTACTGGAAGAAGCGCACGCGGTGCGACGAGTAGAGGTACGCGAAGATCAGAAGCTGAATCGCGAAGGCCACCATCGAAACAAATGTCAGCGCGAGCGACACCGGCATGCACGACCTCCCCTTGAAACCAGTCTACTCTCGGGGGCAAGTCACGTGCCACGCGGAGACCCGCGTAGAATCGCCGCTCTTTGGTGGGCGCGCGTTCCAATTCGGAACGGCGTTCCAGCATGGAACAGCCGTCCGATCCGACCATGCCGTCACCCCATGCCGTCACCCTCACGGTTTCAGGGTGAACCACGGGGTTTCGGCGTGGAACCGGCGCCGCGCCCCCCTCTCGGCGCGTTCTCAATGAATTCGCGTGGCTGGCATCTGGCACGCCGGCTGCTCTTTCCCACCGCGTGCAGTCAAACCGCTGACAGGAGGAAAAACACATGATGCGCACGATCGGACTCGCATTCGCTCTCGTCACCCTGCTGATGGCCACCGCCGCGCCGGCCGCGCCGCCCGACCAGGTCGACGCGCCGCGCAGCCAGGAGGTCCAGGCGGGCTGAGCCGGTGACGCCGGCGGCGCGGGCGAGCGAGGAAACGTCTCGCTCGCCCGTGCCGACAATCCCGCGGGCAAAGGAGACACGGAAAGATGGGATGGCTGGACGCGAACGAGTACTTGCTGATGGAGGTGGCCGGACGAGACCGAGCTGATGAGGTCACGCGGACGGCCCATCTTGCACACCCTGCCGGCGATCGTCACCACGGCGCCGAGGTCACTCCGTGCGGGCTGCGCAAGCGGGCGCCGCGCTTCGTCGGACGGCTGATGTGCTTCCTGCTGAGCCCGGGATAGCGGCCCCCACTCCGCCGGCCGCTTTTTCCCCCGCGCGACGTCTGCGCGCCCACGTGGATCGACTCTCCGAAGGTTGGTCTGCCTGAATCCTGCCTGGTCGACTTCTCGTCTTATAAGGTGACAGTTAGACAAGCGTCGAACTGTCAATGACGGGGAGCCCCGCTGACGGGTGCTTCCGGAATGAGGAGGGACCTCCCATGGTCCAGCTCAAGATCCTCGCGCCCCTCGCTTCTGCCGCCCTGCTCGTCCTCGCTACCGGCTGCGCCGTGCACAGCACCGGCTCCGGCTCGAGCCGATCGAATCCGACTACCCCACCTTCCGCGGGCGCGGCCACTGAAGGGGCCGCCAACGGGCTCGCCGGGACCTGGCGCGGATCGTTCCACCAGATGGGCGGCGACGGTTTCGTGGACGGCGACGTGACCCTCGAGATCAAGGACGACGGGACCTACCGGTTGATCTCGAGTCAGCGCCGAGGAGGGTCAAGCAACGATTCGGGAGTCATCGCCCCCAACGGCCGCGGCGTCACCCTGAAGAGCTCGGCGGGCCAGTGGACGACCCTCACGCGCCAGGGCGACACGCTGTACGGCATCACCATCCACTCCAGCGGACGCCCCGTCAAGGTCAGCGTCGAGCGAGTCCAGTGATGTCATCTTGATCGCGCGACTCCTCGCGTATATCCTGCGGGGGATCGAGGGGCGTCCATTCCTCCGGGGAGGATCGACATGAAGACCCTGTTGCTGGCAGTCGGCTGGCTCGTGGCGGGCATTGCGTTCCTGGCTTGGGCCGGTCCGGCCGTCGCGGGCGGGCCGGCGCCGCCCGTGCAGGTTCCCGGCCCGGGCACGCTGACTGCCGTCTCCACGGGGATCGTGTTCGCCGTGGTGGCCGCACGCTGGCTGCGCGGCAAGTAGCCCGCTCCAAGGCGTAGCCCCCGGCTCCCGGTCCCACCGCCCGACCGGTTGCGGGTGCCGGCTCCGGCCTATGGACCAGAGCTTGGTCGCGTACGAGGCGACGCTTCCGCTCAGCGTGCTCGCGCTCTCGTGCGCGCTGGTGGCCCTCTGGGAG
>Ga0137404_10003237_pt1 | contig 10852 bp, 6 predicted proteins | sample CZOMad2_1_16fung_FD_108285 | JGI IMG/M metagenome (GOLD analysis project Ga0137404, IMG submission 108285) | Vadose zone soil fungal communities from Angelo Coast Range Reserve, California, USA - CZOMad2_1_16fungal (Illumina Assembly) | ecosystem: Environmental > Terrestrial > Soil > Vadose zone... | reverse complement strand
ATCCTGGCCAAGCATATAGACGCCCTGCCCTCTCAGGTAGAGCAGGCCATGTTCCATGATATGCGTTTCCACCATGGGAAGATGGCCGCCGGGATCATAGGTAAAAATATTAACCGCCATATCGAAGGACAGGTCGTCCGGCAAGAGTACCTGCAGCCGAAGGGCAGGATCACCCAGGTATTCGTTACCGGCAACCTTGGCGGCATCTCCGTATAATACGGCGGGGACGGGCGATCCATCCAGCGGTTCATAAGTCTTATGGAAGCTGAGCAGTTGAGCGCCTTCCCCGAACTGATCGAACAGATAAGTCTGCCCGACGGGCAGGTACACAAAATGCCCTTCCTGCAGTTGCCTGGCCGATCCTCCGACAGTGATCCTGCACTGGCCGCCGACCAGGTAAAAGAACAGCTGCGCCTCAACCGTCTTGCCGCTGAGCTTACTGTCCCGGGTACACGTAATGATCGTCTGGCAGAGCCGGGCTCCCATCTGTTCATTGATGATAACGTTCACCGTGCAGTTGTCCCAACCAGGCACACGGCTGTTGATATACCCGTCCGGGCTGATCAGCGCGTGATTATGCTTTACTACCGATCTTGTTAAGGCTGATATTTCCATAGTTCAGTCAATTGATGAATAAAGCGGTCCATAACTTCAATCGTCGCTGCCAGATCTTCCAGCTCCACATTTTCCAGGGGATTATGGCTGATCCCTTTAAAACAACGCAAGAACAGCATGGACACGGGCGACACCAGGGACAACGGCACCGCATCATGCCCCGCCCCGCTCACCAGCTCCACGGCTTCGTATCCGGCTGCACGCACAGCTTTTCCAAGCAAGGCATTCAATTCCGGATCGCAGGACACCGGCCGCGATTCCTGCAGCAGTCGCCACTCCAGGGCAATATTACGCCGGTTAGCGATCTGTTGACAAACTTCCCTGATCTTTTTATAGGAAAGATCCAGCACGGATTGGTCGGCGCTGCGCAGATCCAGGCTGCAGATGACTTCTCCGGGGATCACGTTGCCTGCGGAATTTTCAATATCCAGCCTGCCTGCGGTAGCCATGATGCCGCCCTTGCTGCCGAGGGCCATTTTTTCCAGTTCCAGGATGAATTCCGCAGCTGCGCAAAGCGCATCCCTGCGCATGTTCATCGGCACCGTTCCCGCGTGTCCCGCCTCTCCCCTGAATACGATCTCCGCACGGAGCTGACCCGCTATCGCCGTCACGATGGCCACCGGGATCTTTCGTTCATAGAGTACAGGGCCCTGCTCGATATGCAGCTCGAAATAACCAAGCCAGCTCCCGGGAGCAAGGGCTTCCTGCCGCAGCCTGCCCATGATCGCATCGGAGGTCCAGGCTCCCCCTGCCTGGGCGGCTCCTGTAGCCCCAGCCCGCTCCGCCGGTAGTTCCGGCATGCCCGCATGGATCGGTTCCAGCGCCTCGCGCAGCGTAATCCCCGCCCCATCCTTCCTCTCCAGCAGCGCTTCCTCGAAATGACCGGCTACGACCTTGCTGCCCAGGTAAGTGGTCTGGTATCGGACGCCTTCCTCATCGCTGAAGGCGATCAGCTCGATATGAAAGGGCGCCGGACGGCCGGATCCGATAAGCTCTTCCAGCAGGTCCAGCCCCGCCAGCACACCCAGGGGACCGTCGAAGCGGCCTGCGTTCTTTACGGTATCGATATGCGAGCCGATGACAAATGTCCTTGCACCCGCGTCCGCGCAACGCAGTATCCCTCTTACATTACCGATGGCGTCGACCCTCGCCTCGAGGCCCGCCTCCCGCATCCATTTCAGCACCAGGGCGGCCCCTTCCAGGAATTCCGTCGTACCGAATACACGCGTAATGCCTCCCGGAACCTCGGTGATGGCAGCCAGCTCATCGATCCGTGAAAATATTTTTTCCGCTCTCTGCGTCGTTGTCTTCATAGAAGCGTTATTGTGCTCATCGATTTTTCTTTGTGCCAAGTATGACGTCTCCCCCCGCCGCCGGGGCGAACGATCCCTGGTCGAATACTTTCTGTCCATGCAGGTAAGTCTGCCGGACGATCCCGTACAATTCCTCCCCGAGATAAGGGGTCAGCTTATGTTTGTGGAAGAGCATTTCCTCCGATACCCGGAAAGTCTTGTCCGGCTCCCAGACGACCAGGTTCGCCGCATAGCCCCGGGCGATGATACCCCTCGATGCCGATTGGCCGCTCAGCGCTGCCGGACCTTCACCGAGCCATTTCATGAGCTGGGATAAAGAGGCCCCCCTTTTCCGGGCAGCCGTCCATAAGACAGGAAGGGCCAGCTGAAGAGAAGATATGCCACCCCATGCCCTGGTCAGATCGCCCGTCGCCAGCTCCTTCAGCGCAGGGGTGGCAGGCGAATGATCCGTGGCCACAAAATCGATCGTGCCATCCAGGAGGGCATCCCATAACTTTTGCTGGTTAGCCGCGTCGCGGATCGGGGGCGCGCATTTGAAGAGCGTTTGTCCATCACCGATCTCCGCCGCCGAGAAATACAGGTAATGCTGCGCCGTCTCCACGGTCAAAGGCAGGCCTTTTTTCCTGGCCTCCCGGATCCGGCCCAGCGGGTCGGCCGAAGACAGGTGGACGATATGCGTCCGGCAATTATATTCCCCGCATAGCCTGATCATGAGGGCGATCGCGTCGTCTTCCCACGCGGAAGGCCGGGAAGCAAGATAAGCGCGATAGCTCCGGGGGTCGGGAATAACGGTTCCGGCGCCAGCAGTCCTGCCGCCAGCACCCACCCCTTCCAGCTCGCAATGCACCAGCAGGGGTAATCCATATTTTGCGATGATGGGCATGGCCCTTCTCAGATCCGCTTCCCGGACATTGGGGAATTCATCGATGCCCGAATGGGTAAGAAAGGCTTTGAACCCCAATACCCCTATATCGATCAGGGGCAGGATCTCTTCGGTATTACCCGGGACCAATCCCCCCCAGAACCCGACATCACAATGCAGTTGGCCCGCAGCGGCGGCGACCTTCCGGTCAAAAGCAGCAGCGGACGTGGTCACCGGAGAGGAATTAAGGGGCATATCCACCAGCATGGTCAGTCCGCCCGCGAGCGCGGACCGGGTAGCCGTGTCGAACCCTTCCCATTCCGTCCTGCCCGGCTCATTGATATGAACATGCGGATCGATCAGGCCCGGCATCACCGTCGAAGTTCCGGCATTGGTCAGTTCGAAAGGCCAGTCGGCCGCGGGGCCTTCTATCACCTCTTCGATCAGGCCGTCCTTTATAATAAGCGTCGCTTCCCTGACACCATCGGGGAACACGATCTGATCACTATGCAGGGCGAATACTGATGTCGGTACCATTCTCGGCAAAAAAGGAAGTTAAGAATAAAAAACTATTTTTTATATTGGCATATGAATATCCGGCTAGCTCATGACGCATACGGAAAGAATGCCATCAATTTGTCCAAGGTCATCCGGCATCCCGACCGGCACGAGATCCGGCAGATATCCGTGAACATTTCTTTACAGGGAGATTTCGAAACGGTGCATACTCTTGGCGACAATCGCAAGGTGCTGCCTACGGACACGATGAAGAATACGGTCTATATCCTGGCCAGGGACCATTTCTCAGGCTCCATCGAAGTATTCGGTATGCACCTGACGGAACACTTCCTCACCCATAATCCACAGGTCTCGGAAGTAATGGCGTCCCTGACGGAATATTGCTGGAGCCGCATGTCCTTCGAAGGAGCGCCGCATCCGCATGCTTTTTTGAACGGGGGATCTGAAAAACATACCGCCCGCATCACCGGGAACAGGACAGGCCTCACCGTGGAGGCCGGCATCAAAGACCTGCTGATCCTGAAGACCACCGATTCCGGGTTCGAAAATTATATCAGGGACCCCTACACTACGCTGAAAGCGACCAGCGACCGGATCTTTGCCACACAATGCGAGGCGAGCTGGATCTATTCTTCACCCCCTCGCGATCCCGAAGCCGGGGACGCCTATGCAGGCATACGCCTGAATTTATTAAAGACCTTTGCTGAGCATAAAAGCCTGTCCGTGCAGCACACCCTGTACGCCATGGGTGAAAATATCCTGAAGGATTTCCCAGCAGTGAAGGAGATCACACTGCGGATGCCGAACAAACATCATATTCCTTTCAATATGGAGCCCTTCGGGATCGAAAACGGAAATGAGATCTTCATGGCCACCGACGAACCCTATGGGCTGATCACCGGCACGGTGGTGCGGGACTGAGCGACTGCAACCAACGATCACCCAGAGCGCCCACGGCAGCGGTCTCAGCGACCCCCGGCTCAGGGATATTCCCTGTTCTTTTCCTGTATGATCTCCGCGGCGATGCTGACGGCTATTTCATCAGGCGTCTGGCTCTTTATCGGGAGGCCGGCGGGAGAATGAATGGGTTGCAGGAAGGCTTCCGCAATCCCTTCCGAGCGGTAGGTTGAAAATAATCTTTCCATCTTCGCCCTGCTGCCCAACACCCCGAAATAGCGGAACCGCTTGCCCAGCAGTGCCCTCACCGCCTTATCGTCCGTCCGGTAACCCAATGTCATCACTATCACATAATGATTGTTCCCGCCGGGGATCAGCTTACTCAGTTCATCATATTCCTTCAGGACGATCTTTTCCTGTACGAATTCATTCCGCGCTAAAGTATGCAGCTCCCCGCGATGCTCGAACAGGTGAAGCGCAAAATCCATTGGCTGCATGATCCGGGACAGGGCCAGCGCACAATGGCCGCCGCCGACGATATACAAATGATGCTTATACCCGATCTTTTCCTCGTAGAGCCAGTCCTTTTCAGACCGCTTTTCCCACCGGAAATCCTTTTCAGGCGGCTCCCCGGAAAAAGCCATCCCCTCCGGGGACAGCCGCAGCAGGCCATTCCCGTCCCGGCCAAGGCATTCCAGGATATCCCAGACCGTTAGCACATCAGCAGGCCGGACGGGGTACAATAAAATAGTCTGTTCTCCGGAGCAGATCATCCCGCTGCGATCCTTTGCCGCCTCCTTATCATGCACCTGCCGGCGGAGCACCGGCCCCTCCGCAAGCTGCGCAAGCCGCTCTTTCGACATTTCGATGAATTTATGTTCCATGATCCCGCCTCCGACCGACCCTTCGATCCTGTCCTGCTCATTCACGGCCATGAAGAACCCCTGCCGTCCTGGGCTGCTGCCCTTGCTTTCCACCACATACAGCAGCATGACCGGGACCGCCCCTTCCAGGCTGTCCAGGATCAGTTGCCAGACGAGCTTCTGCCTATTCATGGGGAGAGCGGGTTGCGGTTGATGAAGCCATGGGCCCGGTGACGGCGGAATGGCCGGGCCGATCCTGCTGCCCGTCCGGGTAAAGAGGTTGCGAATAAAGTCCCATCAGCGCTTTTTCGGGAGTGAGGGGCGCGGAGATGGGCAGGACGGCGGATGGATTGAAAGCCTTTATTGCAGAAGCCAGTGCAAAGTAAGCGCCGATGCCATACATCAACGGCGGCTCTCCTACGGCCTTTGACCGGAAGATGGCCAGGTTGTCCTTCTCCGTATGAAGGAAGTCGATGGCGATCTCCCCGGGAGCGGAATAGATATCCGGAACCTTATAGGTCGACAAGGCATTGGTAAGCAGCTTGCCTTTATCATCATAGAGCACTTCTTCCATAGTCATCCAGCCAATGCCCTGCACGAGGCCCCCTTCGATCTGCCCTTTATCGATGAGCGGGTTCATGCTGGCGCCGGAATCATGCACTACCCGGACCGCATCGATGGTATAACGACCACGCAGGCAGTCCAGGGTCACGAGGGTGATGGCCGTGCCATATACATGATAGGCAAAGGGATGTCCTTTTTCTTTGCTGGGATCGAAGTGAATATCCGGGGTCGCATAGTGCGCATGTTCGGACAGGCTGACCCTCCTGGTAAATGCGGCAAGGATCAGTTGTTTCCAGCCCAGCCCCGACGGAGTCCCATTCACCCATACCGATCCATCCTTCAGCCCGACCAGGGCGGCGTCGACCCCGAGTTCTGCCGCCGCTACGGCAAGGAGACGATTGACGATCTCCGTGCAGGCCATGAGCACGGCCTTGCCATTCAGATCAGCCGTCGCACTGGCTGCCGAAGGAGAGGTATTGGCGATCCGCCAGGTACTTGTGGCCTGGATCCTGATCTTAGCGGGATCGATGGAGAACATGGCCGCGGCTACCTGCACCATTTTAGTGCTCACCCCCTGCCCCATTTCGACGGCCCCGGTCGTGATGGTAACGCTGCCATCCGTATACACATGCACCAGCGCACGGGCATGGTTCATAAAAGTCTTGGTGAAGGAGATCCCGAAACAGACTGGCTGGAAGGACATGCCCTTTTTGAATAAAGCATTAGCGGCATTGAAATCCGCGATCTCTTTGCGGAGGGCATCGGCCTGGTAAAGCGATTCCGCTTTTTCCCAGCATTCCAGCGCCTCGCTTTGCGCGATTTGCCCATAAGGGAATTCCTCGCCCGTCCGGATGAGGTTCTTCTTCTGCAGCACGGAAGTATCCATACCCAGCTTTTCCGCAGCCAGGCTGATGGCGGCCTCGATCACGAACATGCCCTGTGGACCGCCGAATCCCCTGAATGCCGTATTGGGCGGCAGATGCGTGCGGCAGCTATAGGCCGTCGCCTTCACATTGGGGATGAAATAGGAATTCGTACAATGGAACAATGACCGCTCCAGGACGGCGGGAGAAAGATCCGCGGCAGCCCCTGCATTCTGAAAAAGAGTAAGTTCATAAGCCAGTATCTTCCCATCCTTTCCCAGGCCGATGCGGAAGTCGGCGGAATAAGGATGTCTTTTGCCGGTCATGGCAATATCGTCGGCCCGGGACAGGGCGTATTTCACAGGCTGCCCCAGGTGCAGGCTGGCCAATGCGCAGAGGGCGGCCCATCCATTGGCCTGGTCCTCCTTTCCTCCGAATCCACCGCCCAGCCTGGTCACTTCAATATCCAGGCAATGCATGGGGATCCCCATTACTTTGGATACCGCCCGCTGTACGGCCGTCGGCGCCTGCGTGGACGAATAGACCCGGAAATTTCCATTCTCCAGCGGAACGCTGTAGGCGCCCTGGGTCTCGATATAGAGATGTTCTTGTCCGTTAGTATCCGACCTGCCTTCGAAAATATGCGCGCAATCCTTCCAGGCGGATTGGGTATCCCCCAGTTGAAAGGTCCGTGGAGGAACGATCAGTTCTCCCTTCGCCTGCGCCTCCCTGGGATCGGTAATGACCGGCAGGGGCTCGATCTCCACCCTGATCTTCCGGACAGCCTCCCGGGCTATCTCATCCGAATGCGCCACGACGAAGGCCAGCGGCATCCCGCAAAAATGTACATGGCCATCCGCAAACAAGGGCTCATCCGGCACGATGCCCCCTATCTGGTTCTCTCCTGTCACGTCCTTATGGGTAAAGATCCGCACGACCCCCGGCAGGCTTTCGGCTGCGGACAGGTCCAGCCCTTTCAGGATCCCATGCGCCAGCGGGGAGCCCAGCGCGGCCCCGAACAGGGTACCCTGGATCAGTGGGATATCGTCCAGGTAAATGGACTGACCCCGCGTATGCGTTATGGAATCGATGTTCTTCATTTCATTTTTCCGTTTGTCCCCGGCCCGCCATTCCCGCCAGCAGCTTTTCAGCCCCGAGAAAGGGGAACAAGGTTAAAAAATGCGCCATGATCAGCTGCCCCAGCAGCAAACGCTTATAGGCAGCATTACCCCTGGCATCGCTGATGGGGCTGATCTCCGCCTGCACCGCCGAAATGGCGACGAGGATGGCGTCCTCATCCAGTGACCGTCCCCCGAGGCTGGCCGAAGCCCTCGTTAAGAACGCAGGCACGGGCCCTGTTCCACCAGCCGAGATCTCCGCCCTGACAATAGTATTTCCACTCATGCGGATACGCATCGCCGTGTTCACGCTTGCAATGTCCAGGCAGGTACGCTTGCTTACCTTTTCAAAATTGAAGAGGGTCTGCGCGTCCGGCAATTCGAATTCTATGCGCTGAATGAATTCTTCCGGTCTTTTGTTCAGGATCTTATACCCTTTGTAAAATTCCCGCAAAGGCAGTTGCCGCACCGCGCTGCCGTCGCTCAATACGAGCGACGCATCCAGCGCGAGAAAGAAAATGGTGAAATCGCCGATAGGGGATGCATTGGCAAAATTACCGGCCAGTGTAGCTATATTTCGTATCGGAGTGGAAGACACCAACCGGGCGAATTGGCCGAATTCCGGAAATGCCCTTTGTATGACGGGAGACTCCATCAGGTCGGTGACGGTTGCAGCCGCCCCGATATGACAGTGCTTGCCCTCCTGCACGATCCCCTTCAGCTCTTTCCGGTCGGACAAGAAATTGATTTTTATATGCGGCATGGTCTCGTGCTGCTGCACGTAAAGATCCGTTCCCCCCGCCAGGAATTTTGCCCCCATGGTCTTCCGGAGCAGTACCCCATCGGGCTGCAGGGATAAGAGCTGGAGACGCTGCCCGATGCCTATGAACCAGGACGGGATGGCTTCCCTGGACACCAGGAAATCCACCGCATCCTCCTCCTGCCGCTCCTGCATCAGCGTCACGATCCTGCCCAGCGCTCTCTGGATCGACTTGTAGCCGGTACAACGGCAGATATTCCCGTCGACGGCGGCAAGGGCCGTCTTATCATCAGGTTTTTTTTCACTCAGGCAAAAGCCGGCCATGGAGACGATAAAGCCGGGCGTGCAGAATCCGCATTGTGTTCCCCCTTCTTCACAGATCGCCTCCTGGAAGGGATTCAGGCGGTCCATATTGAGGCCTTCTACGGTGACGACATGTTTGAGATGGATATTCCCCAGCGCAGTGAGGCAGGAGGTGACCGCGCGGTAAATGGTCCTTCCATCCTTCCATTCGCCCGTCAGCACAGTGCAGGCCCCGCAATCTCCTTCGCGGCAACCGATCTTCGTGCCTTTCAGGTGCTGCTGATACCGGATAAAATCCAGTAACAACGTGCCGGGCGGCAGGTCGGTGTGGACTTCCCTGTTATTGAGAATAAATCGTATCAATTCGAAGCCTTCTTTTAAAGTTACAAAAAATCCGGCTATTTTCCAGCCAGCATTCCCACCATAGCGATCACCAGGCTGGCGGAGTTATGGGCGGCGATCCGGTAGAATGACTGCACATCCGTATAGGCGTGGTTACCAGCCTTGTCGCTCATGCTGCGGATTACAATGAACGGCGCATGCTGCTGCCAGCAGACCTGTCCTACTGCTGCTCCTTCCATCTCCGTCGCCGCTGCATTCATCTGCTGATACAGTTTTTGCGTGGCCGCCTCGGACGATACGAACACATCGCCCGTTATGATGATCCCTTTGATGATCCTGGGGATCATCCTTCCACCGGCGCCGGCCACAGCCTCCAGTTTAATGGTGTGGCCGGCGGAATCGGCCAGCTTCAGCAATCTCGGATCGCAGGGAAAATATAAAGGATTTTCTGCCATGGAGGCCGGGTGACTCGTGGCTCGTCTTTGCATGCTGTCGGGCAGCAGGGAACCATAATCGTGGTAGGCCACCTTGGTGGCGATGACCAGGTCGCCGGGTGATAACTCCGGATCGACGGCCCCTGCGATACCGGTAAAAATAATCTCCGCGGGTTGAAAATGATCCAGCATCAGGGTCGTCGTAAAGGCAGCGTTGACCTTGCCGATACCCGACTGGGCAATGACCACGGGCCTGCCCATCAGCAGGCCCTGGGTGAAATGAACCTGCAGGATGACCACCTCTTTCTTTTGCCGCACCTGGCTCAGCAGGAATTCTGTCTCGGCAGGGAAGGCCCCCAGGATGCCTGTGACGCCTTTTTGCATCGCCGCTTTTTCATATGCAGTTCTTCCGGGACGGGAACTCACCCCGGGAGCCACGGCCTGGACCGGGGCCTGCGCCATCGTTTGCTGAAAGGATGCCAGCAACAGCAGGCTAATGAGCAGCATATGCCTGGGCAGCAGGGATAGTACCGCAAACAGATCGATCACCCATAGCGCCGGACTGATCCGGCGTGGGTTGCCAGCGATGCATTGCACGGCTGTCCAGCTGAGAAAGCCCCAGGTAATGCCCTGGGTGATGGAATACGTGAATGGGATCAGCACCATGGCCAGGAAGGCAGGGATGGCCTCGTCGAGCTGCAGCCAGTTGATCTTTATTACAGGCCGGACCATGAATACGCCCACCAATACCAAGGCCGGCGCAGTGGCGATGGAAGGCACCATCGACAGAAGAGGAGCCAGGAATAAAAAAGGAAGGAAGAGCAGGGCCCCGGTCACGGCCGTCAGTCCGGTGCGTCCACCGGCCTCAATGCCGACTGCGGATTCGATATAGGCCGTGCCCGGACTGGACCCCGCAAGGCCGGCTACGGTAGTGGCGACGGCATCGGTGATCAGAGAGCGACGCAGGTTTTTCGGTTCGCCATTTTCGTCGAGCATATTGGCGGCCTCGGCCAGCCCCACGAAAGTGGAAAGACTGTCGAACATATCCGTGAATACGAAGGCGAAAATGACAGGGACTACCGACCATTTCAGGGAATGAACCAAGTCGAGCCGGAAGGCAAGGCTGAAGTCCGGCGATGCGAAGATGCCCTGCCCCTGCACAAGGGTATCGGCGCCCCACCAGCGCCCCAGGGGCCAGGCCAGGATCGTGGTAAAAAGAATGCCCAGCAGGATGGCGCCTTTCACCTTTCTGATGACCAGCACGGCGGTGATCAGCAATCCGGCCAGGAAGGTCAGCAGACTTGGGGTCAGCTCGCCGATGCCTACGATGGTAGCCGGGCTGGCCACGATGAACCGGGCGTTGACCAGCCCGATCAGGGTGATGAACAATCCGATGCCT
>Ga0137404_10003231_pt1 | contig 10861 bp, 8 predicted proteins | sample CZOMad2_1_16fung_FD_108285 | JGI IMG/M metagenome (GOLD analysis project Ga0137404, IMG submission 108285) | Vadose zone soil fungal communities from Angelo Coast Range Reserve, California, USA - CZOMad2_1_16fungal (Illumina Assembly) | ecosystem: Environmental > Terrestrial > Soil > Vadose zone... | reverse complement strand
TGGAAGCGGGTGGCCAGCTCCTTCCACATGGGAAGCCATTCTATATTTTTCCCTGCAAGCAGGGTATTGTTGATGGCCTGCAGGATCGGCTCGTTCACGGTCTTAGTGCCCACCTGCTTGGAAGAAATGATATGTGCATCCTCGTTGATCTTAAGCACTTCGCTCAGGTTATTATATCCACCGCAGGAGCCCAGCACTACGATACGGGCGGTGGCCGGCATCTGGCTGATGGTGTACTTTACATGGTAGCTGTGACCGCGGTGGATGACGATCGTCGGCTTCATATGATGATCGAACAGGTAATTGCTCAGGGCGGTCTGTGCTTTGGCGTCCGGATCGTCCTCCCCGAGCAGGGGCTTGTTGGCAAAAATGAGGACGGGGCTTCCTTTAAGGGAGGATATGGTCACCCATTGCGGGTTCTCCGTGATCTTCCAATCGGGCTTGGTCCCTGGCCTGGCATGGAACATGGCCATAAAATTGAGAAAGGAGTTCTGCCCGTCCTTGTCCTGGTCCCCATAAAAAAAGACTTGCTGGATCACGCGGCCGCTGTCGTCCGCCAGCGAACCATAGTCGACCGAATAGACGGGAGGAATGCCCAGCTCGGAGGAAAGATCGGTCTTGCTGGTGGTATCTGCGGAGGCGAATAAGGTCTTGAGTAAGTTGTAGATAATAATCCCCTTTTTATCATTACCGGCCACATTCTTGTCATAGTTCGACTTTACTTCATTCAGGATGTACCTGGCCAGGACGGGGTTCTTGTCGAAGATGCTGCTATAGGAATCGGCTACATCCACGGCCTCCTCTTCGTTCGCTTTTTCCAGGTGAATGATGAAAGACTTCATGACCGTGCCGGCATTCTGCTTGTCCATGGTTCCCAGGAAATGGTCGAGCTTATTATAGGCCGCAGCCATTTTGATGAATTTACGGAAATAATCCCCATGCACCTCCATGAGCAGGCTGTCCCCAAAGGGATTGGGCATCCGCTGGAAGATCCTGTCGTATACGCCCAGGTAGCTGGAAGTGTATATTTCATCCTCACTGAGCACGATCAGGTAATATAGCTCTGCCGGGCTAAGGGGATCGAGGACCTTGAACCGGATAGCCGGATTATCCACCGTATGCAGGGCGTTGATCTCGCGGACAAAGACCTCTTTACCTTTTTTGGCGAGCATTTCCGTCAGGGCATTCATTTCCATGGGGGTATCCCTGGCAGGAGGCAAGATCCGGCCGGCATAATCCTGCCTTGTCCTGACCAGGAGGCGGTAATAATTCAGGTCGTCCCCTTTGACCTTGTCGATCTCTTCCAGGGAGACCTTTCCTCTGATGAGATTGTCCAGGAATGGGAAATACAATTGTCCGCTACGGCTATTGGCCATCTGGGCAACTATATGCACAAGGGAATCCTTACTGTTGCGGATGCGCATGCCAAGGGGATTGCTTGCCGCAGCAAAATCATATAACTGACGGATATCCCGGTGGCCTGCTACGATGATCAGGCTATCGGCAAAGGGAAGGTCCGGATTGGTGCGCAGGACGTCCAGGATGGAGGCGGGATGGAGCTCGCAATATTTGCGGATCAGCAATATACGGGAAGGCCGTACCCCGGTATTCTCGGAAGGAAGTAAAAAGCAGTCGACCAGGATCAGCCCGACCCAATAAGGATTATCAGCCACAACCGGCTCGATGCTCAGCCCTTTCTTGTCCAGCCGCATGGCCTCCTGGTAGCCCGTGATGAGCGCGGGGGCGATAGAAGGCTGGATATTTTTCCGTTCATAGGCCTGGTCGAACCCACGGAGAAGGAATTCCAGGCCGCGGAGGTATTTCTTCTTGTTATTGGTATTCAGCGTGGAATCGAACTCGATCTGCTGCTGGATGCCGTCGACCCGGCGGATAAGGGCGTCGGTGATCTGCAGGTTCACATTTTCATCCCGGCCGAGCCTGATCATGCTATCCACCCGGCCGCCCCCGATCAAAAGCAGGTGTTTTTGCTGCTTATCCACGTTATCATGCCATAACATGCGGTCCTGGGCGACCTTATAGGGGTAGGAATTGCCCTGGGCAGCCGCCCTGAACCGGACTGTCATCACAGGTACAAATACCATCAAATAAATTAAAAACGATCGTACAAATCTATTCATAGCGCTGCTCCCGGTAGTGATCACACAAAAATACTACCAAAAGGAGACTAAAGCTAACTTTAATCCCCATGTGCCCGTTGAATTATCGGTCCGGAGTTGGTACCCGCTCTTCCCCGGCTGAAGAGGGGCAGGTAGGGCAGGGGAAAAGACTGAAATTGATGAAAATTGGGTAATCCGACCTTGATTTTATATTATTTCTATATTATAAAATTGTGAACTAAGCTCATTAAAAAGCTCTTAAAGCTTTATTTCTATTAGGTTTGCGTAAATTTTTGGTTAAATGGAATCCAAAGGCAAGAAGATACTGATAGCTGACGACGAGCCGGATATATTGGAAATCATTCAATATAATCTTACCAAGGAAGGCTATGAGGTCATCACGGCTAAAGACGGGGAAGAAGCGGTCACTAAGGCTAAGATCGTCCGTCCCGAGCTGATCATCCTGGACATCATGATGCCGAAGAAGAATGGGGTGGAGGTCTGCGAGATCCTGAGATCCCAGCCGAGCTTCAAAGAGACCCTGATCATCTTCCTGACCGCGCTGAGCGATGAAGGCTCCCATGTCAGGGGGCTGGAAACAGGCGCCGACGATTATGTCACCAAGCCCATCAGCCCGAAGGTCCTGGTAAGCCGGGTGAATGCCCTGTTCCGCCGGATCAATAAGGAACCGGACGAGAAAGTGCTGAAAATAGAGAACCTGACCATCGATCCTTCCAAGTTCGAGGTGACCGTAGACAGCAAGAATATCACCCTCGCCAAGAAAGAATTCGAATTGCTGTATTTGCTGGCCTCAAGACCGGGCCGGGTCTTCCTGCGTAACGAGATACTGAACCAGGTCTGGGGTAATGAGGTGATCGTCGGAGACCGCACGATCGACGTTCATATCCGCAAGATCCGCCAGAAATTGGGGCTTGATTGCATTACTACCGTCAAAGGCGTGGGATATAAGTTTAATCTCTAACTTGCGGGATGCCCTCCACGAAAAATCTTTCGCCCAAACAACTATCGGCATTGACGGCAGTCCTGCTGGCAGCGCCTGTTTCTGCGGGTATTTATGTGCTGACGACCAATCCTGCGATCGGTGCGGCATCCCTTCTCATCATCTTTGCCGGAAGCTATGGGCTGATCCAGTTCACGCTTGAAAAATTCATTTACCGGAAAATAAAGCTGATCTATAAGCTTATCCACCAGACCAAGGCCACTAAGAAAGAAGAGGTCTATTTTAAATATATCCTGCCGCAGAAAAGCATCGACGAAGTGCGGGAAGATGTAGAGAAATGGGGAGAGAAAAGAAATGAGGAGATCGAGCTGCTGAAGAAGAACGAAGCCTACCGGAAAGAATTCCTGCAGAACCTGGCACATGAGTTCAAGACACCCATTTTCGCCATTCAGGGCTATGTCGATACCCTATTGAATGGAGCCATGGAAGATCCCGTCATCCGGAAAAAATTCCTGGAGAATGCGGCTAAAAATGTCGACCGCCTCGTGAACCTGATGATTGATCTCGATGAGATCTCCAAGCTGGAACGCGGGGAGCAGCTCCTGTACAAGCAGAATTTCATTATCCAGGACCTGATCAGGGAAATATTCGAGTCCCTCTCAATCAAGACCAATAATAAGCATATCCGGACGGCCATCAAAAAAGGCTGCGAATCGCCTGTTACGGTATTTGCCGACAAGGAAAAGATCAGGATGGTGCTGATCAACCTGGTGGAGAATGCCACCAAGTACGGCCGGCCGCAGGGGGGCATTGTCGCCAGCATCTATAAAATAGATGAAAAGAATATTTTGATCGAGATCAGCGACGATGGGATCGGTATCGAGGAAGAGCACTTGCTGCGGATATTCGAACGGTTCTACCGCACGGATGCGGCCAGGAGCCGGGATAAGGGAGGCACCGGCCTGGGCCTGGCCATCTGCAAGCATATTATCGAGGCCCATGGGCAATCCATTCATGTCCGGAGCACCCCGGACGTCGGAACCACGATCGGGTTCACGCTGGAGCCGCGCAGGGAGTAGGGCCGGATCTCGACAAGGACCGGCCGGCTTCAGGGCCAGGCTGGGGCGGCGGATGGCAAATTGGAGCTTTTCATTATCTTTGCCCCTTGTAAAAACCAATGTAAAGTGCAGACGCTGACACAAATATTCGACTACAAAAAATGGAACGACCAGCTTCCTGAATTAAGCAAACGATACCAGGACGCCAGTCCTTACCCGCATATCGTGCTCGAGAATTTCCTGGATCCCGGAGTGCTGGATGAATGCATCGGCGAATTCAACACCCTGAACGAAACGGATGGCTGGATCAACTATACGCATTATAATGAAAAGAAAACGGGGCTGAATAAATTGGACCTGTTGCCGGAGACCATCAAGGCTACGATCAACGAGCTGAACTCTCCCCCCTTTCTTGAATTCCTGAGCACGCTGACCGGCATAAAAAATCTGCAGAAAGACGATCAGCTCGAAGGCGGGGGCATTCATCAGTCCAAGAGGGGCGGCTTCCTCAATATCCATGCTGACTTTACCGTACATCCCCACCACCGCAACTGGCAGCGCCGCGTGAACGTGCTGGTCTACCTGAATAAAGACTGGCAGGAAGAATGGGGAGGCAAGCTGGAGCTCTGGGACAAGAAAATGAAGGCCTGTGAAGAAAAAGTATTGCCGGTATTCAACCGTTGCGTCATTTTCAATACGGATGCCGATTCCTTCCATGGTCATCCGGAACCTATGACCTGTCCCGAAGGCAAGTTCAGAAGATCGATCGCGCTTTATTATTATTCCATCGAGGACAAGCCTTTTCGCAGGGCGACTTACTACCAGGCAAGGCCGGGGGAGGGCGGCAAAAAATTCCTGGTAAAGCTGGACAATACCCTCGTAGCGCTCTATACCGCGATCAAGGGTAAGCTTGGCGCCAATGATAAGGTCATCAGCAAGATCCTGCGGGTCTTCTCCGGTAAAAAGAAATAGTTACGGGTGTGCGGCCGGGGCAATCGTCTGGGGGGCCGGAACTGATGGCGGCGGATCACGCTTCAGGAAAACAAAGCCGTTCTTCCGGTACAATTCCTTCACTTCCGTGTATTGCGTATAATTCTGTATCCTGTCGACCTTCGTTACAAAATATGCCGGCTTGTCGATATTACCGGTAAGGAGCCAGGGCTCATGATAGGAACTGTCATTCGTCGGCCGCTCCTTCCGCACATAGAACAGCTCTCCATAGCTCTTGTATCCCAGGCAATGCACATAGCAATTCTCCCCTCTTCTTGCAATGAAAAAATCGATGGCGGCGCCTTGTGAATATCTTTCCACTTTCGGAACAATGACCGCAGAAGCGAAGAAGACCACCAGGGCTGTTCCCGTGAAGAAGCTCCAGGCAGCCTTGTAATATTCGCTTCTCTTCAGCCTCCACAAGCCCAACACGATCGTAACGACCATGAGGAAGCCGACCAGGCCTTCCCAGCCCGTCCAGTGCACTTCGGCCTCCATATTGCCCCGCGCGAACGTATCTTCCACATAGGGGGCCAGTCGCTTTACGTTCAGCCCGATATACGCAACGGCCAGCAGCAGTAAGGCGATGATCCCACCCAGTATGGCAATCATCACGCTCACATATTTCCTATATTTCAATTCTTTACGATCCCATTTATAAAGAGTGTAGGCCGCCAGGAAAGTGACCGCAAACCAGGCCAGGGAGGAATAATGGATGATGCGTGACTGCACGATCGTGAACAAGATCGTCACCACCCAGAAAAGGATGACCATCCATATTTTGAAATCTTTGTCCCAACGGCTCTTGCCGGAGGTCCTGAACAAAGAAGGGATCGCCAGCACGGAAGCGGGGAAGCAACCGACCAGGATCACGATATAATGATAACCGAAGAATCCTGCCTGGTCAGCGTCATGTGTGGTCAGGAGACGATATTGGTATTTCATGAACTGGCTGATGAACCAGGGGCCGTTGTGGATCGTCTCGTATCCATACCAGGTGGAGAATACCAGGGAAGCGATGACCAGGAATAAAAGAGCATGCCCCCAGCCGAAAAAAATGCGGAAGCGGTTATAGACCAGATAGGAGCCCAGCGCCAGCAGGAAGACCATCAGGGCGACCTGGCCCTTTGTAAGCACAGCCAGCCCCATGAAGATACCGGACATGATCACATAGTATATGCGGCTCCTTTGCAATCCTTCCTTATCGAAACCGTTCCTCTTCCAGTGGTATAAAATGAAATAATAAAGAGATAGGAAGGTAAAAAGGTTAAACCAGGGATCGATGATCCCCGACTTGAAATACATATTCGGGAAGAGGGATCCGCCATAGGCAAGCGCCCAGAGTATGCCGAACTTTCGATCGTAGATCCTGCTGCCGCAGCAGAAGACTACGATGAGGGTGACGATGCCACAGAGCGCATTGGGCAGGCGCGCGGCGAATTCCGTAACGTCGAAGGCCTTCATCGTCATGCTCTGCATCCAGAAATACATGGGCGGCTTCTCCCAGAAGGGCTTGAAGTCCACGTAGACCCTGGTATAGTCATTCATTTTGATCATTTCCCTGGAGCATTCGGCAAAATTTATCTCATCCCAGTCGAACAGGTGTACCCGACCGAGAAAGGGAATAAAGAGGAGGGCAGCGAGGACGGCGATCAAAAGAATGGTGGTCGTCTTGTTTAAACGCATTATCTGGATGAGTTTGGCGCAAAGATAAAGGGAATTCGCAAGGTCATCAGGTGAGGGGCTCGTACATCTTTTCTTTCAGCATCCCCCATTTGCAGAGGCGGTGAACGATGGAGACCTTCAGGACGCCCAGGCCATATTTTACGCTCCGGCTGAAATTAATGCTGGAGGCTTCTTCAAAATAACGGGTCGGACAAGTGATCTCGGCGATCTCGTAGCCAAGATAGAGGATCTGGGAAAGCATCTGGTTGTCAAAAATAAAATCTTCGGAATTGATCCCGAAATTGATGCGCTCCAGGATCTCCCGGGAAAAGGCCCTGTAGCCGGTGTGATATTCGGCCAGCTTTTGTCTCAGCATCACGTTCTCAAAAAAAGTGAGCAGGCGATTGGCGATATATTTATACAGCGGCATCCCGCCATGGAGGGCGCCCTTGCCAAGGGTGCGGGAGCCCAGCACGACCTGGTAAACATTATTGGCTATCAGGTAAGCCATGGAATGGATCAGCTTGGGAGTGTACTGGTAGTCAGGGTGCAGCATGATGACGATATCCGCGTCCAGCTCCAGCGCCTTGTGATAACAGCTCTTCTGGTTGCCCCCGTACCCCCTGTTGATATCGTGCTTGATGATATGGGAAATACCCAGTTCATGGGCCAGGGCTACGGTGCGGTCGCTGCTGTTATCATCCACGAGCACGACCTCATCGACGATATCGAAAGGGATCTCCCCATAGGTCTTTTTCAGCGTAAGCTCCGCGTTGTATGCCGGGAGCACGATCACCAGTCTTTTATCATTGATCATTGGCTATCCTGATTTTTCCGGATGGAAAATTGTCGGCAAACTTACGTTAAAATGCTGACTAGGCAAAGGGGGCCGGACCTTGCGGGCCGGGCGTGGGGTGAAATTTTTCGGAGAAGAGCCAGTGCACCAGCACAGCCAGCAGCATCCCGATGAGGGAGCCTACCAGTACATCCCCCAGGAAATGCTGGCCGAGGTAGATCCGTGAATAGCCTACGCCCAGGGCCGCAAACAAATAGAGGATATTCCATTTTTTATTCTTTTCGAATAAGGCCAGCATGGTAGCCAGGGCAAATACGGATGTGGTATGTCCCGAGGGAAAGCTGCTGAACCCAACGCGGGTGACCCCATCGATAAAATAGGTATACTGCCCCTGGTTGAAGAATTCTTTAGGCCGGGGCATGGAGAAGAGGTTTTTCATCAATTGCGCCATCAGGGCCGATACCAGGAAGGCGATCAGCACCTGGATCGCCTGCGACCAGCGGCGCAGCATCAACAGGATGATGATGACCGCCACGGAAAAAAGCCCGTCTCCCAGGTAGGTATAATTGATAAAAAAAATATCGAGGGTCGAGCGGTGATAAGGGTTCAGGTAAAAAAAAGTGACGGCCTTGCCCTGGGTCACCAGAAAAAAGAGCCCTACGAGAAAAAAGAAAAGAAAACCGCCAAAAAAATAGCGGTTACTGACAAATATGGATTTTAATTTACTCATATACCTCCATGGTGCAGCTGCAAATTAACCAAAAGAGGCAAATTTATTATAATCCGGCCACTAATTCTTCCGCCAGGCCGAAGGAGAGGGTCATGCCGGCGCCGCCCACCGCGTTGATAACATATACATAGGGTTCCGGCGAGAAGAAAAGTTCTGGCTCCCCGTCCGTGAGCTTGGCATAGACCCCATTCCAGGTCGAGGAGACGGACCAGTCCTTAAATCTTGCAAAGGACCTTAAATAGTCGAGCACCATTTTATTGATGAATTCCCTGTCGAAAGGGTCATGGGTCAACCCGTATTCGTGCGAATCGCCGACGGTAAGTTCTCCTTTCTCATTCTGACATACCATGACGTGGATGCCCCATTCAAGGTAATCGCTCATTTCCTCTGTATACCGCTGTTTCAGCTGCGGCAGGGAGGGGGCAGCCGTAAAGCTATTATAGTGGATAAGGGACAGTCCGCCGCAAAGAGAGGGGCCGATACGCCAGTCATCGGGTTGTGAGGCCAGACGCATCATTTGTAATTTACATTTCGTGAGCGGCAGCCTCGAAAAGCTTTCCGGATACAGGGTCTCAAAATCCGCCCCGTTACAGATGAATATCAGGTCCGCCTCATATTCTTCTTCAAGACCTGCGTATACGGCCTGATCGGAAATATAGGAAATGCATTTGCCCCAGTAGAATTCGACATGCCACTTTTCCGAGAGCCAGCCCGGCAGGGCGGCGATGGCTTCCCGGGGATCGACGATCCCTTCCTCAGCACTGTAAAGACCTCCCAGCAAGCCGGCCGGCTCGACGGCTTCGGAACGGTCTGCCGTGGCCTTCGCATCCAGCAGGCTGACATCTCTTCCTTCTTTGCGGAACTCTTCGTACAGTTCCTGCAGCACCCGCCATTCGTCGGGCTTGTGGGCGAGATGAAGGCTGCCCGCCTGTTCGAAATGTAAACATCCCGAGGCAGCGATCTCTTTCCATATATTCCGGCTGCGGATAGCCCGTTCGTATCTTTTCCCGCTGGTCTGACCAATGGGCCATACCATTCCAAAATTCCTGATAGAGGCGCCGACGGCCCTCTCCGATCTTTCAAAGACCTTTACCGAAAATCCCCGGAGCGCCAATGCCCTTGCAGTGGCCAGTCCGACGATACCGGCTCCGATAACTATAGCGGATCCTGCTGTCATGATCTTTTTATTGTGAACTATCGTTCCTGTAAATTTTTGCATAGAGCGCCGAGCCCCAGATTACCAATACGACACCCCCCACCGCCGCGGAGTAGAACATGCCGGTGAAAAAATCGACCCAGGTGTACCTGATCTTTACAAATTCCTTGACCAGCAGCACGACTACTGTTCCCAGGTATCCGAATGCATCGGCAATATAGATCAGGAAGCCGACATTCCCCGGAACCTTATAGGCGGCCAGCATCCTTTCAAAATAAAAGCAGTTATAGGGCACATAGCCCAGGTACAGACCCGAAGAAGCAGCAACGATCCAGATGACCGGGGAGATCATGTGCAAGTGATATAATACGGTGGCCCCCGCAGCCAGGACAAAGCCCGCAACGATGATCACGTTGTTCAGCTGGAAGGCCTTGTAATTATTCCGGATGAGGAAGAAGCCTCCTACTACTACCAGCACGATGAGGGATACCATGATACTTGTCCTGGCGAAAATATCCGCGCTGTTGCGGAAGCCGGTCTCGGCCCATAATTCATTGGCAAAGTCTTCCGTGAAATCCCGCAGGATGGTCAGCATGATATAGGCGATGATCACGGGTACCAGGGCCAGGCCGAATTTTTTCAGAAAGGCTTTCCGCTGCGACCGGTCCATCGGGTTGCGCACGGTCCGCATGGCAATATCTTCCTTACTGGGCGGGGGGGTCTGGTTCAGCAGCCAGGTGCTGGCCAGCAGGGGGCCGGCAAATATCGCCCCGGCGATGAAGGGCATCCACCATTCGTTCACCATGCCATCAAGCATCAGCCATTTACCTACCGTCTTGGCAAGGCCCGAGGCAAAAATAAAGCTGGTGGCCAGGACGGCGCCCATGAGCTCCGTTACTCTCCTCCCTTCCAGGAAGCCGAAGACGAGGCCCCAGACCATGCCCAGGGGCAAGCCGTTGATGAACATGAAAATGAAATTATAGGGCGCCGGCACTAACGCGAACAATAAGAGCGAGATCCAGGCCACCAGGATCAGCCTCACGATAAATCCCGCACGCCGGGCCGGCTGCATGGCGGCGATAAAACGGATCCCGTAGAATTTGCTCAGCATATACCCGATCACCTGCGAAATGACCAGCACTACCTTATAGGAGATCCCGAACAGGGTCACCCCGCTGAAAGACGCAGCGGTAAAGGGCTTGCGGAAGCCATACATGCAACTGTATACCACGAAGGAGGAGAGGGAAACATATACCACGAAGATCCAGGCCGGCGAATGCTGCAGCCTGTACCGGAGCGAGTCGGGCCGGAAGGGGCCGCTGTCGGATGAGAGGGTGGTCTGGGGCAGGCTGGAAGGCGTCATAATGAATAGATCAGGCGTTTGAAAT
>Ga0137404_10003228_pt1 | contig 10866 bp, 8 predicted proteins | sample CZOMad2_1_16fung_FD_108285 | JGI IMG/M metagenome (GOLD analysis project Ga0137404, IMG submission 108285) | Vadose zone soil fungal communities from Angelo Coast Range Reserve, California, USA - CZOMad2_1_16fungal (Illumina Assembly) | ecosystem: Environmental > Terrestrial > Soil > Vadose zone... | reverse complement strand
GATCGTGCTCAGGTTGCCGCGGAACTGGGGCATCAGGCGGATCTGCACGTCGTAGTCGTCGTTGACGACCGGATCGTGGAAGCGCGAGACCTGGTCGTCGCCGCCCACCATGAGGCGCAGCGCGGTGGCGATCTGCTGGGTATCCACGCGCAGGTCGGCCGCCCGCTGGCGGTCGATCGCGACCCGGAGCTCCGGCTTGTCGAGCCTGAGCGTGGTGTCCACGTCCACGATCCCGCCCAGCGCGCGGGCCTTCAGCTTGAGGGCCTCGCCGTACTCGGCCAGCTTCTCGAGCTCGGGCCCGCGCAGCGCCAGATCGACGTCGAAGGTGCCGCCGCCGATGTTGAAGCCGGCGATGTTGCGGACCTGCGTGCGCATGTCGGTGAACTTCCGGAAGCGCTGCCGGAGGGCCATCATCACTTCGCGCTGCGCGTAGTTGCCCCGGAACGCCTCCAGGGGCCGGCCCTGGATCAGTCCCTTCCAGAGACGCCCGGGCGTCACCGTGCGCTCCTCGTGCGACACCGTGCGGACGTACATGTAGCCCTGGTTCACCTTGCTCAAGAAGTTCCCGCCGCCCGACGCCAAGGTCAGCGCCACGCCCTTCGTCTCGCGCGCCTCTTTGGCCAGCGCTTGCATCGCCTCGTCCATGGCGGCGAGGCTCATGTGCTCGGGACCGAAGACGAGCACCTCGAACTCCGATTCGTCGACGTCGCTCGGGATGTACTCCTGCTTGACCTGGCGGTAGATCGGTATCGCGGAGGCCAGGGTGACCGCGCTGATGACGACGATGACCCAGCGGCGTCGCATCGCCAGCGCCAGGCTCCAGCTGTAGCCGCGGTCGAGCCAGGCGTAGAAGCCGCCGCGCGAGGCGGCGTGCGCGCCCTCGGCGGCGTGACCGCTCGCCGCGTCCTCCGTTCTCAGAAGTCGCGCGCACATCATCGGGGTCAGCGAGAACGACACCAGCAGGCTGACCAGCACCGACACCGCGGCGGTGATACCGAACTGGTAGAGGAACCGCCCGGAGATCGAGGACATGAACGCGACCGGCACGAAGATGACGACCAGCGAGAACGTGGTGGCCATGACGGCCAGCCCGATGTCCGCGGTCGCCTCGCGGGCGGCCTCGAACGGCCGCATCTTCTTTTCCTCGACGAAGCGGAACACGTTCTCGAGGACGACGATGGCGTCGTCGATGACGATGCCGACCATCAGCACCAGGGCCAGCATCGTCACGCTGTTCAGGGTGAAGTTCAGCGCCCACATCATCCCGAACGCGGAGACGACCGAGGTCGGGATGGCCACCGCGGCGATGAACGTCGAGCGCCAGGAGCGCATGAAGGCCAGCACCACCAGCGAGGCCAGGATCGAGCCGAGCACCAGGTGCAGGTTGATCTCGTGGAGGGCCGCGTAGATGTAGCGCGACTGGTCGCGGATCACCTCCAGCTTGACGTCGGGCGGGACCTGATCGCGCAGGCGCACCAGCTTGCCCTTCACGCCCTCGATCACCGCCACCGTGTTCTCGCCCGACTGGCGGCGCACCTCCATGATGACGGTGGGCACACCGTCGAGACGGGCGGCCGACCGCTGCTCCTTGGTCCCGTCCTCGGCGTAGCCGATGTCGCGCACGCGCACGGGCACGCCGCTGAGCGTGGCCACCACCAGGTCGTTGAACGACCGAGGCTCCGCGATGCGGCCCATCGTCCGCAGCGACGCCTCGTTGAGCCCGGCGGTCACGTTGCCCCCGGGCAGGTCGGCGTTCTGGCGCACGAGGGCATCGCGCACGTTCGTGATCGGGATCTGGTAGGCGGCCAGCCGGTCGGGGTCGACCCACACGTTGACGGCGCGGGGCAGGCCGCCGACGATCCGCACCTCGCCGACGCCGGCCGAGCGCTCGAGCTGCGGACGCGCGACCTTGTCGGCGATCTCGGTCAGCTCGCGGAGCGACCGCTCGCCGGACAGCGCGATGGTGACGACGGGCGCCTGGTCGTTGTCGAACTTCGAGACGACCGGCGGCAAGATCTCCCGCGGCAGGTTGCGAACGGCGATGGCGACCTTGTCGCGGACGTCCTGGGCGGCCACGTCGATCTGCCGGTTCAGGTTGAACGTGACGATGACGATCACGGCGCCGGGCCCGGAGATCGAGCGCAGCTCCTGGATGCCCTGGATCGTGTTGATCTGCTCCTCGAGCTTCTGCGCGACCTGGGTCTCGACCTCCTCGCTGGAGGCGCCCGGCAGCTCGACGCGCACGTTGACGGTGGGCAGGTCGACGGCCGGGAATCGGTCGACGCCCAGCCGGAACCAGCTGGCGGCGCCCACGACCACGAAGGCCATGATGAGCATGGTCGCGAACACCGGGCGCTTGATGCAGACCTCGGCGAGTTTTTGCATGGCGGCCTAGGGAACCACGGTAACGGGTTGGCCGCCGACGAGGTTCCCCGGACGAGCGACCACGGGGTCGCTGCCCTTGAGACCCTCGACGATCTCGACGTCCTCGCCCAGACGGCGACCGGTCGTCACCCGCACCTCGGCGGTCTTGCCCTGCCGGACGACCAGCACTTTCTCGACGCCGGCGAAGACGATGACGGCGCTGGCGGGGACGGTCACCACCGGCTGGCTGACCTCGGTCATGATCTCGACGCGCGCGAAGGAGCCGGGCCGAAGGAATCCGCGCTCGTTCGGCACCTCGGCTTCCACGAGCAGCGTGCGGTTCTGCTCTTGCACGATCGGCGCGAGGCGCACCACGCGCCCGCGATAGACGGTGGAATCGCCTTCAACCGTCAGCGTCACCGCGTGTCCGACCCGCACGCCGGCGTCGCGCTCGGGCACAGGCACGCGCAGCCGCAGCGGGTGCGTCCGCACCAGCGTCGCGATCGGCGCGCCCGCGGCCAGATACTCGCCGACCGACGCCTGCTTGAGGCTCACCGCGCCGTCGATCGGCGACAGGATCAGGGTGTCGCTCAGCTGCTGGCGGGCCAGGTCCAGCTCGGAACGCCGTTGCGCGATGATGGCCTGCCGGTTGCGGACCTCTTCCTGCGCGTCCTGGTAGCGCCCCTCGGCCACCTGCAGGCTGGCCTCGGCGGAGTCGAGCTGCGCGCGGGCGATCAGATCTTGCTGCGCGAGCTTGACGCTGCGGTCGCGGGTGAGCCGCGCATCGTCCAGCATGGCCCGGGCCTGGCGCACGATCGCGGTCTGCTCCGGATCGATGCGCTCGTCCGAGCCCGTCGCCGCGAGCCCGAGCCGGACGCGCGCCTGCTGGAGCGAGGCCTCAGCCTGCTCCACCCGCAGCTTGAAGTCGCTCTGGTCGAGCCTGCCGATCACCTGGCCCCGCTTCACGCGGGTGCCGAGGTCGACGGTGATCTCGGCGAGCCGCCCGGCGACCTTGGTCCCCAGGACGACCTGGTCGTCCGCGGCCAGGGTTCCGGTCGCCGACACCGTGCGCGCCACCGTCCGTTCGGTCGCCGGCGTCACCCGCACCTCGCGCGGCGGCGGACCCGCCGCCTTGCTCTTGGGCTCTTCGGCGCCGACCGGGGGCCCACCCTGGCAGCCGCTCAGCACGAGGGTTAACCCGATGGCGAGAGCGGTCAGGACACGGGTGGACATCCGACTGATGATACCTCACCGGACTGCGGGCGGAGCGACCGAGACGCCCTGGACAGCGTTCCTCGAGATCGCCTCGGCCACCAGGCCCGAGGCCTTCACCTCCTCGACGAACGCGCGCAGGTACTCCGCGGCGGCCGCGCGGCTCTTGGGAGTACCGATCGCCTGCTGGACCGCCGTGAACTGCCCGTCGAGCACCCGGGCGCCCGGGAGTTTCTGGACGTCGGTCAGGAGCCTCGGCTTGAGCCCGGCCAGCGCTTCCAGCTTCTGGGCGACGAACACGTCGAACGACGCGTCGACGCCCTGGGTCAGCACCAGCCGGGCGTGCTTGACGCTACGGCTCAAGAACAGGCCGTAAGCGCTCTGGTCGGCCACGGCGATGCGCACGCCCTCCCGGTCCACCTCGGCGACCGAGCGGATTGGCGATCCTGCCGGAACGATGTACGTCGACGGGATCTCCAGGTAGGCGGCGGTGAACGCGATGTCGGCTGCACGCTGCGGCTCGGCCCCGAGAAACGCCACGTCCCAGACGCCGGTCTTCACCCCGTCGCCCAGCTTGCCGGCGCTGTCGAAGCGGATGAACTCCACCGGCACGCCCACTCGCCGGCCGAGCTCCCTGGCCACATCCGAAGCGACGCCGCGGGGATCCGTCCCCGACGAGCCGGGCGTGACGAGCAGGAAGTTCCCGTGGTTCAGTCCGACCCGGAGCTTCCCGGTCGGAGCCAGCTCGGAGCGCACGCTCGGAGAGATCTCGGTCGCCATGGCGCAGCAAGTTAGCACGAACGACACGGCGGAGGCCACGCCGAGTCGGAGCACCGCGGTCAGCGCGCGATTGGCCCTCATGCGAGGCGGTTCTTGCCATTCCGGAAAGTGAAGACGTCGCAGCCGTTGACCTCGACCTTCTTGCCGTCGCTGGTCGTGCCCGTGAAGATCCACTCCGACACGCCCCGGTCACCCGCCACGAAGTGGCGCGCGGCGCCGAACCTGGCGTCGGGAAAAATCGTGAACACCCTGGCGAACGCCTCGCGAACGCGCTCGCGGCCGGCGTAGCGCGTGCCACAGACTTCCGGGCCCGCGGTGCTCTCGAAGACGCAATCGTCCGCCATGAAGGTCATCAGGAAGTCGACGTCATGACGGTTCCAGCCCTCGCCAAAGAACGCGTCCAGATCCCTGGTCATCACGATGGCTCGCCTCCTCGGCGCGAGGATCTCTCCGGACGAGGTACCGCGTCAATTCCCGATACATCTGGCCGCGGGCGTCGCGCGACCCGATGTATGGTGTCGGCGCCGAGTCGGTCCCCATACATCCGCGAGTCAGCCCGGAACGGCACGATATCTTGCGCCTTGCGATTGGGGATGCGCCGAGGCGCGCCTCTGGACAAGGCCAGGGCGTCGCGCTATCGTTCGATTCGGCCCGATCGAGGGGCCGACGGTCCGCGTAAAGGGCCCAGCCCGCTCTAACGGTTTTGGTCGACATAACCTGACTTCCTGCCCGAGATTCGCGGACGCCGGGCGCGACGCAAGGGCCTTGCCCCTGCGAAAGGAAGGAAGGTTCGTCATGGGTCCGTCACGCCAGCTTCCCGTCCGCCCCAACCTCGAGCATCTCCGGAACGAAGCCAAGCAGCGCCTCAAGGCGCTGCGCGTCCAGGATGCCGCCACCCGGCTGACCGACGCCCAGCTGCTCATCGCCCGGGAGTACGGTTTCGCGAGCTGGCGGCAGCTCAAGGCCGCGGTCGACGATCGCGACCGCGAGAGGGTCTTCATCGCCGCGCGCGCCGGCGATGTGGAAACCGTCCGCCGAGCCCTCGAGGGCGGCTTCAATCCCGGCGCGACCGACGCGACCGGCCGCACCATTCATCAGGTCGCCAAGACCCTCGGCCACGCGCACCTCGAGCTCCTCATGCGCGAGTATCAGGAGCGCGACGACCGGCGCGCCGAGGTCAGGCAAGCCGTCAAGGCCATCCAGGATGCCGCGGCCGAAGGGCGCGCCGACGAGCTCGGCCGCCTGCTCGAGGCGCATCCCGATCTGCTCGACGCGCGCGGCGTCGATCTCCAGAAGCAGACCGCGCTGCACAAGGCGGCGTGGAGCAATCGGCTCGAGTGCGTGCGCCTGCTGCTGGAGCGCGGCGCGGACGTGCGGATCCGCGACCACGGCGACAACGCCTATGCCCTGCACTTCGCCGCGGCAGACGCCGACCTCTCGATCGTCCGGATGCTCGTCGAGGCCGGCTCCGACGTCGACGGCGAGGGCGACGACCATCACGTCAACGTGCTCGGATGGGCGACGTGCCTCGGCCGCGTGCGCGAAGACGTCGCCGGGTATCTGCTGAGCGTGGGTGCCAGGCTGAACATCTGGTCCGCCATCGCGCTCGATCGCGCCGACGACGTCCGCGCCTTCGTCCGGAACGACCCGGCGATCCTGTCGGCGCGCATGAGCCGCAACGAGCATCGGCGCACGCCGCTGCACCACGCGGCGGCGGTGAATCGGCCCGCGATGGTGCGCCTGCTGATCGAGCTGGGCGCACGCGTGGACGCGACCGACGAGACGGGCGCGACGCCGCTGACCGTCGCCGCCGCGGAGAAGGCCGATCCGAGCATCATGGCCGTGCTCGAGCGGGCCGGGGCGACGCTCGACCTGCTCACCGCCGTGACCCTCGAGCGGTACGACCTGGCCGAGCGCATGCTGGCGGAAGATCCCGCGCGCATCGGTCCGGACGGTCGGGACACCATCGCCCTGCACCGGCTGGTCGCGAAGCGGAACGCGGGCGGCGTGCGGTGGCTCATCGAGCGCGGCGTCGACGTGAACGCCAAGCGCGTGCTCTGGGATTGCAATCATACCGCCCTGCACATCACCACGGAGCTGAAGGGCGGGGCGATCGAGCTCACCCGACTGCTGCTGGACGCCGGCGCCGACCCGAACATCCGGGACGACAAGTATCAGGCCACGGTCCTCGGCTGGGCCGAGTACTGCGGACAACCGCAGATCGCCGACCTGCTGCGACAGCGCGGCGCGACGCCGTGACCGCCGGGGATCGGTTCAGCGCATGGCCGCCAGCGGCGCGATGCCCATCTCGCCCGTGCAGACGGCGAACCACTGGAGCACCTCTTTGTGCAGCGGGATCCCGTTGGCGCGGCGGTGCTCGACCTCTTCGGCCTCCGACAGCCCGGGATAGAGGACGCGGTCCTGGCCCGGCACGGGCTTCGCCGTTCTCAGGGTCTTGAGCATCCCGTCCATCGTGTCCTTGAACTGCTCCGGGTCGGTGAAGGCCTCGATGTTATAGGCCGCGAAGTGGTTCTTGGATCCGCTGCCGGCCGCCAGCATCGTCGGCAGCGCGCCCGACAGCACCGTGGACAGGACCTCGGCCATGAGCGCGAAACCGTAGCCTTTGTGGGAGCCCTGCTCGCGCGTCCCGCCGAGGGGCGCCTGATGGTACTCGTCGCGATCGAAGACGGGCTTCTCCTCCATGATCGGGATGCCCTCCTTGTCCGTGACCCAGCCCGGCAGCAGCGGCGAGCCGACGCGAATGGCCAATCGGATCTTGTTGCCCGCGATCGCCGAGGTCGCGGCGTCGAAGAGCATCGGCGCCTCGTGGCGCGCGGGCGCCGCGAGCGCGATCGGGTTGGTGCCCAGGAGCGGCTTCGAGGCGAACGTGGGCACCACGCTCAGCCCGGCGCCGGTGAAGCAGACGCCCACCATGCCCTGCTGGGCGGCCTGCATGGCGTAGTGGCCGATGGCGCCGAAGTGCCCGCTGTTGTACACGGTCACCACCCCGACCCCGACGGTCCGGGCCTTCTCGATCGCCAGGCGCATCGCCTTCGGGCCGACCATGATCCCGAGTCGCCGCTCGGCGTCGATCACCGCCGTGCCGGGCGACTCGCGCACCACCCGCCACCCGGGCCGGGGATCCAGCTTGCCGGCCTTGTAGTCCCGGACGTAGGCGCGGAGCATGTTCGAGACGCCGTGCGTCTCGACACCGCGCAGGTCCGTCATCGTCAGCACGTCGGCGCCCTCCGCGGCGTCCTCCGCGGTCAGGCCGAGCTTCTCGAAGATCTGCGTCACCGTCCGTCGCAGTGCCGCTTCGGAGACGAAGACCTGGTCTTTCGCGGGAACCTTGAAGCGCTCGAGAATCATGGCTCGCTCCCCTCTCAGGTCTGGGACTGGGCGCCGCGAACGTAGCGGCGGCAGACGAGGCGCAGGTGGTCCCGGAAGTGCGGCTGCAGGCGGCTGGTCCAGTCGCTTTGCCGCGCCTGCTTCCACTCGGCCGACTCCTGCACCCCGGGTGTCGCGAGATGGTAGAGCGCCACGTACTTGCGGTTGCCGCTGGTGCCGCGGAAACGGCGCGCGCACAGGACGCCCGGGACGGCGCTGAGCGCCGGGATGTGCTCCTTGTCGTACCACTCGTTGAACTCCGCCTCGAATTCGGGCGCGACGTTCATCGCGTTCAGGAGCAGGCCGCCGGCGCCGTCGGGCGGGAGCTGGTCCCCGGGCAGGATCTGATCGCCCTCGAAGCGCATCAAACGCTCGACCCGGCTGGTGACGCGCTTCGACCACGGTGACAGGTTCGCGCCGCCGATCGCCAGATAGGCCGGGCTCGCCAGCACCTTGACGGCGTCGAGATCGTACGTCGCGACCGAGACCTTGCGGTCGGCCACGCCGATCCAGCGCTGACACACGAGGAAGCCCGGGACGCGCTGGCGTTCGGGCAGGTGCTCGGCGTCGTACCAGTCGTGGAACTCGTCCTCGGCGGCCTGCCCGATGTTCATCGCTGCGATCAACGTGCCCTTTGCCATGGTCGGCCCTCCCGCCCGAAGAGTGCCATGGTGCTCGTGCCTCGGCAACGGTGCCCTTCTCCCACCTCTGGCGCCCGGCGCGCCCCCGCCTGGCGCGGCGAACGGCCGTCGGCGGCCGTCGGTAGACCGCGCGAAACGCGGCGTTGAAGCGTCGGATGCTGGCGAACCCCGCCGCGAACGCGATCGCGGACATCGGCATCGCCGTCGCGTCGACCAGGGCTTTCGCGCGCTGCACGCGCCGGGTCGTCGCGACGGCGGTCGGCGAGGCGCCCGCGTGGCGCACGAACAATCGGCGTAGGTGTCGGGCCGTCATACCGAGCGTGTCCGCGAGGTCGTCGACCCTCTTGCCGTCGTCGAGGTAGCCGCGCCCGATGAGGCGAAGCGCGCGTGAGACCGTCGCCGCAGCGCCGCGCCACGCGGGCGTCCCCGGCGCCGCCTCGGGTCGACACCGCAAGCAAGGGCGGAACCCGGCGCGCTCGGCCGCGGCGGCGGTGGGGAAGAACACGACGTTTCGCGACTTGGCGGGCTTCACCGGGCACGTGGGGCGGCAATAGATCCGGGTGGTCAACACACCCGTGAAGAATGCGCCGTCGAACCGCGGGTCGCGGGCGATCCGGGCGCGATCGCAGGTGCTCCGGTCGAGAGCGGGGCCGGCCCTCATGATGGCGCGAGCCTAGCACGCGACCCGGTCGTGGCAGGGCGCCTCGGGCGATCACGTCCGAAAACGGCGAGACAGCGGATGGCCCAGCCGGTAGCGTCGAGGCCGAGCATGAGCGCGCGATACTTTTACGGCTGGAACGTCGTGGGCGCCACCTTCGTCATGGCGCTCTTCAGCTTCGGCCTCGGCTTCTACGGGCTCACCGTCTACGTCGCGACGCTCCAGCAGCTGCACGGATGGTCGGCCTCGGCGGTGTCGGCGCCGGTCACCATGTACTACGTCGCCGGAGCGCTCCTGACGGCGGCGATCGGCGACCTCTACGAGCGTCTCGGGCCACGCACCGTCGTGGCGAGCGGCGCCGCCGCCATGGCCGCCGGCCTTGCGGCGCTCGGAATCGTCACGCACCCGTGGCAGCTCTATCCGGCCTTCCTGGTGATGTCGGTGGGCTGGGGCGCGATGAGCGGTGCCGCGATCAACATCATCCTGGCCCCGTGGTTCCAGCGAAGGCGAGGCCTGGTCGTCAGCCTCGCGTTCAACGGGGCGACGCTCGGCGGTGTGCTCGTCACGCCTGCGCTGATCCTGCTCATCGGCCTGATCGGCTTCACGCGCGCCCTCACGACCGCCGCGCTCGTGTTCCTCGGCGTGCTGCTCGCGGTCGCCGCGGGCGTCATGCGGCGGGGGCCCGAGGCGCTCGGGATCGGTCCCGACGGCGATCCGCCTCGTTCCACACCCGCCGGACCGTTCACCGGCGGCGAGCGACGCTGGCGCAGGGGCGCCCTGCGCACGTGGCGTTTCTGGAGCGTGTCGGCGCCCTTCGCCCTCGGCCTCGCGGCGCAGGTCGGCGTGCTCACGCATCTGGTCGCGCTCGTGACGCCGGCGCTCGGAGCGGGCGGCGCCGCGCGGGCGGTGAGCGCGACGACGGCGGCAGCGCTGGTCGGGCGTCTGGCGACGGGCTTCGTGGTCGATCGCCTGAACCGACGCCTCGTCGCGAGCGCGACGCTCGTCATCCAGCTCATCGGCCTGGCCCTGCTGGCGCGCGGGCCGTCGGCGATGGGCGTCTACGCGGGGTGCGCGCTCTTCGGGCTAGGGGTCGGAAATCTGACGACGTTGCCCGGCCTGATTCTCGCCGTCGAGTGGCCGCGCGAGCGCTTCAGCGCGCTCGTCGGCCTCGTGGTCGGGATCAATCAGTTCACGTTCGCCTTCGGTCCGTCGCTCGTCGGCGTCCTGCGCGATTGGGCCGGCACCTACGGACCGGCGCTCGGGGCCTGCGCGGCTCTTCAGGCGGTCAGTGCCGCCCTGATCCTGCTCGGGCCGGGGCCGGGACCGTCGACGCGCGGAGGGTGACCCTCACCATAGCGCTCGAGAAGCGAGGCGCGCGCCTTCGACCAGCGCCTGGAGCTTGTGCCACACGATGTTGGTGTCGACCTGGACTCTCCCGGCGAAGGTCCCGAATCCGCAGTCGACGCCCGCGATGACGTTCTCCCGGCCGACCACGCCGGCGTACCGCGCGATCCGCTCCGCGACCAGCTCCGGGTGCTCGATGAAGTTGGTCGTGGAGTCGATCACGCCGGCGACGAGCACCTTGCCATCGGGCAGCTTGACGTCCTTCCAGACCTTCCACGCGTGCTCGTGGCGCGGGTTCGCTCCAGCGACCACGATTCCGTTCGGCCGCGCCTTGATCACCACGTCGGCGATGTCCTTGAGAGGCACGTCCCGATGGTTCACGAGGCGCTCACGGCGACTTGTGCAGGTGGCCGTCCTTCATGATCACGAGCAGAGCGTCCCGGTCTTGCAGCCGCTTGATATCGGTGAGCGGGTCGCCGT
>Ga0137404_10003226_pt1 | contig 10870 bp, 6 predicted proteins | sample CZOMad2_1_16fung_FD_108285 | JGI IMG/M metagenome (GOLD analysis project Ga0137404, IMG submission 108285) | Vadose zone soil fungal communities from Angelo Coast Range Reserve, California, USA - CZOMad2_1_16fungal (Illumina Assembly) | ecosystem: Environmental > Terrestrial > Soil > Vadose zone... | reverse complement strand
AGCCGGATGAATGGGAAACCTTCAAGTCCGGTTCTTAGAGGGCTGGGCGCCAGCAATGGCGCCCGGCTACTCGACCCTTACCGGATTATGGAAGGGTTGCCCGTCATTCGCCCGCAATCAGGAACGTGTCGATGAACTCTGATCGACAAGGGGTCACCTTGATTTAAATCAATTGGTCTTGAGTGCTGCGGTCCAGTTGATCACTACTGTCAGCGGCGGCGAGGCTTCCTCTCCAACCAGTGCGGTTACGAGGAATCGCTGGCCATCGACACCGACATCATAGGAACCACCGAAGAAATCGCTTGTTCCGTGGAATTGGAAAAGTTGCTTTGGTGTGCCTGGATCCAACGATAGGCCTGGGCGTACGGCCACAGCCATTAGCTTTTGGTCGGCAGCCACATAGAAGAGTTCCTTACCGTCGTGGGACCACTGCGGCTGCTTGCCTCCGTTGCTGGAGATTTGCCATTTGCCCCCGGGCGAGAGGAACCGCTGCACATACACTTCCCATTTGCCAGATTCGTCGGACACATACGCAAGCCAGTTGCCGTCCGGGGATATACGACCATCCATCTCGTTGAACTGGGTTCGCAGGACCGGTTGCGATGTCTGATCCCCGGTGAGCGGCATCACCCATATATTCCAGTTCGTGCCCAGTTCATTTGCCATGTACACAACGTAGCGCCCATCACGCGACCAATCTGTCGCGATGCTATCAATGCCGCTGTGCATGAGCCTTCGCTCCTCAGAACCGCTGGCCAGGCTCTTCTGGAAGAGATTCGGCGGCAAGCCGTCACGTGGAGAAGAAAAGATTACCCTGTCGCTGTCAGGAGCCCAAATCGGGCTAAGGTCGAAACTTCCGAACGTGAAGCGCGTCGGAACTCCACGGTAATCGATTAGCCATACAGATAGCTCCATGCCTGATTTGAGGCGGCTTACGGCCACTGTGTGTCCGTTGGGAGAAATGCGTGGCTCGCGAAATGGTCCCACTGGCCCAAGCACTCCCAGTCGCGTCCCATCTCGCCGGTACCAGACCAATTGAGTCGGGTTGTATCGCCTGCCCGTAAAATAGACAAGCACACCATTACGCGAGACAGAAAACGTGTAACCACCTCCACTCGCCGATTCCACTGTATCCACAATGCGAATCGGCTCGCCTGAAGGCCGTAATCGCTTGGCATCGAAGCGCTGAACCATCAAGACTCCGTTTCGCCCGAACAAAAGATAACCAGGTTCCACATACAGCGCTGTCGACTCCTCGCGCAGAACCAAGTGGTGTTCCTTGGAGTCGAGCGAGCCAACGTGAATGCCTTCGTCACCTTTGCCATACACGAGAAAAAGAAAATGTCGTCCATCCGGAAGAAATTCCGGCCAGATGTGATTGGTTTCATCGTAGGCTTTGTAGGCTTCGGTGATGGCAACGGGTTGGCCTCCCGAAGCTGCAACACGGTACAACACACCCTCGAAGTTCGGCGCGAATACAATGACACCTTCGCGGTTCCAGGTAGCTCCGCCTGGATCTGCACCCGCATCACAGATGACTTCTGGCTGTCCGCCATTTGGGTCAACTTTTTTCAACTTGGAATGTGAAAAGAAGCCAACCAGCTTACTATCCGGTGACCAGAACGGAGTGTCAGCATCGTCAGTTCCTGGCAGCGCTCGCGCTTCCAGCGTGTCCAGAGGGCGAACCCAGAGAGAGCGTTGTCCGCTACGGTCAACGGCAGTGAAAGCGATTTGACGTCCATCCGGGGAAATCGCCAGTAGCTTTTCAAGGGAGGAAAAATTCGCGTTCGGGGGCGGAGCGATGGTCAGCCGAAGCAAAGCTGGGTTCGGATTGGTTCTGTGCAAAGTGAAGAATGCACCCACGCCAAGTGTGGCCAAGGTAAGCAGACCCGCTCCGATCCACCAGGGACTGCGAGTGAGGCCGGCATGCGGTGTTGCTGTTGCTGAAATTCCACTAAGGTTGATGCCGATGTCGTGGACTGATTGCCATCGGTTGTCGGGGTTCTTGGCCAGTGCAGTCCGAATCAGGCGATCCAGTTCCGGAGGCGACGCGGGCTGAAGCGTAGTAACGGGCGTCGGCTCTGAAGTGAGAATAGCCGCGACCACGCTTGCAAATGTCTTCCCAGTGAAAGCCGGTTTGCCAGTCGCCATTTCGTAGAGCACGGCACCAAAAGCAAAGATGTCCGACCGGGCGTCTGCGTCCTTGCCTTCCAGCAGCTCCGGCGCCGTGTACTGGAACGTCCCTACGATCACACCTTCTACTGTGAGTCGGTCCGAGAGGGTCGAGTTGCTTGCAGTTGCGCCTACGATGAATGTGCCTTGGGTTGATTTTGCTAATCCAAAGTCCATCAGTTTGGCACCGGACTCTGTGAGCATGATATTTGCCGGCTTCAGGTCGCGATGCACGATTCCACGCCGGTGCGCCTTGTCGAGAGCATCAGCAACTTCAATCCCGATCTTCAGCGCCTGCTCAATCGGCAGCGCGCCCTTCTGAAGGCGGTCAGCCAGGGTGCGACCTTCCAGGTACTCCATAACAAGGAAATCGATGCCATCCTGTGTGCCAACGTCATACAAGGCGCAGATGTGCGGGTGATTCAAGGAAGAGATCGCGCGCGCTTCGCGCTCGAAACGCTGCTTCGACTCAGGATCAGAGGAGAGATGATTGGGCAATACTTTGATCGCGACTGTTCGTTCCAGTCGTGTGTCCCGGGCACGATAGACCTCACCCATCCCTCCCGCGCCGAGCGGCGACTGGATCTCATAGGGTCCGAGTTTCGTACCCGCAGGGAGGGACATAATGCGCACATTATAGCCAGAACGAATGGAGGCTTCGCGCAAGTCGCCCTTCCCCTAGATGCCGAGCAATAGCAAATCAGTAATGACTGCTTCGCGCATCGCGGGCTGCAGCGCCAATAACTCCCGAGTCGGCAACCCTTCCCTTACCGGATTACGGAAGGGTTGCTCGTGATCCACTATTCGTATCTCAGCGCGACCATAGGATCCACTTTCGTTGCACGCCGCGCGGGAATATACGTCGCCAGGAACGCCACAACAACCAATCCCAGTGATGCGCTGCCCAATGTAGCGGGGTCGGTCGGACGAACTCCGTATATCATGCTGGAAATCAGGCGAGTCGAGAGGAGGGCCAGGCCTACGCCCACGGCGACACCAATGACTATCACTCGCATTCCCTGTTTGACGATCAGACCCAGAACATCACCCTGGTCTGCGCCAAGAGCCATGCGAATTCCGACTTCGTGAGTGCGCAGAGTAACCGCGTAGGAGATTACTCCATATAGGCCGACTGCAGACAACATAAGAGCCATTGCCGCAAAGGTGCCAAGAAGCAGCATGTTGAGTCGTTGGCGCACAATGGAGCCAGCAAGGACGCTTTCCATAGGGCGGAAGTTGAATGCGGCCACGGTGCCGTCACAGGCCAACAATTCCCTTTGAACGTCGGCGACAATGCTCATTGGGGCTGCCTTCGCCCTGACCACAAAGCTCGCAGCGACAACCTTGTTCATGAGTCGTGTGAATGGATCTACGAGTTGCGCTGCAGGGACGAAAAGTGTGGGCGGTGGCGGATTATCTAGGCCATCCTCGTGAATGTCACCCGCAACGCCGATAATGGCGACCGTTCCCGTTACGGCACCTCCCATGACAGTCAAATGCTCACCAATAGGGGACCTGCCACGGAAATATTGGCGAGCAAGCACTTCATTGATGATTACCACTCCTGGCGATTGCGCGTTGTCAGCTTGGGTAAAATAGCGACCCTGGAGCAACGGAGTTCCGACTGCGCGAAAATAGCCTGGCGTGATGGCGCGAAACTGGGCATCCCTGTACTCACTATCCCTTAGCCCTTCAATTTGGAACGGCTGGTCGGGCCCTTTTTCCAGGGGGAGCACCGTAACAAATGCAGCGGCATCGACTGCCGGCAGACTTTCCGTGCGGTCAACCACTTTCCGCAAGAATTCCCAGGTGGCAGATGTGGTTTCGAATTTACTTCCCGACAACGAGAGTTTCACGGTGAGGACGTTTCGAGGGTCAACGCCCGGATTGATCTCCCGAAGGTTGGCGTAGGTACGAATCAGAAGCGTTGCTCCCACGAGCAGAGCTAGCGAGACCGAAATCTCCATCACGACAAGCACATCGCGCAGCCGAGTATGGCGTACACTCCCTGCCGTGCGAGCTCCACCTTCCTGGAGCGAATCATTCAGCTCAGTTCCGGACATCTGTAGCGCGGGTGCAAGGCCGAACACGACCGCCGTAAGAAATGCGAGTCCCAACGTGAACCCGAGAACATGCTGATCGATGTGGGTGGTCGAAAATTGAGGAAGGCTGCCCGGGGCCATTTGCAAAAGGCCAAGCAAGCACCACTTGGAAAACAGAAGGCCCAGTCCACTTCCCACCAACGCAAGCATCGTGCTTTCGGTGAGCAATTGCCGCACAAGCCGTGAACGTCCTGCACCCAAGGCAACACGGACGGCCATCTCTCTGCTGCGTCCCGTGGCCCGCGACAGCAGCAGATTGGCGACATTGGCGCAGGCAACCAGCAACACAAAGCCTACCGCACCCAAAAGTATCAAGAGAGCGCGCCGAACGTCGCCGACCATGTGCTCCTGGTAGTCAACTACTGTGACGGTTTCATCTTTTCCCATAAAGTCTGGGAAATCAGTGCGGAATTGCTCGCCCACTCGTTTCATGTCGGACTGAGCGGCCTTTAGCGTTGCACCCGGCTTCAAGCGCCCTAAGACGATGAATAGTGGACCGCCGTCATTTTGGGGGTTGAAGACCGGGCGAAGCGGCACCCAGACGTCTGCGGAGGGACGGGATTCAAAACTGCCGGGCATGACGCCCACCACGGTATAAGCCTCACCATTCAATGAGATCGACTTGCCAGTGACCGACGTATCGCCGCCGAACTGCTGCTTCCAGAGATTGTTGCTAATGACAGAGACATTGACTCCACCGGGAGCTCCTTCTTCCGCTGTGAAATCCCGACCAATTGCGGGGCGGACACCCAAGACTCGGAAGAAGTCGGGCGAAACGCGCATCCCTGTAACGTGCTCAGGCTGACCTCCTGAGGCTAGATTGAAACCGGTCCCGAAGATGTCGAAGGCGGCCATGGCCTCGAATACCCGGCTCTGTTGTCGCCAAAAAAGGAACTTGCTCGCCTCGACCGTCTCATCATTTCCAGACTTTTGGCCCCGCATAAGCTCGACCAACCGATCCGACTCGGGGTAAGGTAAGGGCCTGATGAGAACACCGTTCACTACGCTAAAGATGGCTGTGTTGGCTCCGATGCCGAGCGTCAGGGTCAGGATTGCGACGGTGGTGAAGGCCGGAGATTTGCGGAGCTGACGGAGCGCGAAGCGGCAATCGGAGAGAACGGAGTGGAGCCAGTTGCCTATACGTTGTTCACGCACTTGCTCTTTCACCTGTTCGATACTGCCAAGTTCAATTCGCGCGGCACGTTGTGCTTCCTTGAGGGGCATGCCCGCACGAATGTTTTCCTCTATCAGCATCTCGAGGTGGGACTGAACCTCTTGGTCCAGGTCTGTCTCAACCCGACGAGAGAAAAAGAAATTTCGTAGGAAACTTCGGACTTTCACAAGGAGCGGCATGCTAATCACCTTTCTATGACGCGTCCAAAGCTTGAGCGATCGCCCAGGAAATGCGGCCCCATCGCTTAGTTTCGACTTCGAGTTGCTTCCGTCCGGCTTTCGTCAGTCGATAGTATTTTGCACGGCGGTCTCCCCAAAACGCGGAAATCCAGCCCTCTTCCTCCATTCGGTGCAGCGCGGGAAACAGCGACCCGGGCTTGACTGCAAAGGTGCCACCCGTAATCTGCTGAATCCTGCGCGAGATTCCCAGTCCATGCATCTCGCTAGCGAGAAGGATTTCAAGATCAGCAAGCCTAGAGTCCCATGCAAAAGGGTCGTCGGTTCAGGGTTCAACAGAAATCTCCTATCGAAATCCTATAGGAATACTACGGAGCGCCATATAGACGGTCAATAGGAGAAGACCGTCATCGGAGGGCCGTCACCTAGGCAAAAACGGTGCCAAGACGAGGTTCTGGGAGGCTTGTCGGCAACTCTTCCATGATCGGATTCGGGGAGAGTTGCCCGTGATCTGGGAGGAATCGCTAAAAACAAGGCTTCACTGCAACCTTCTCCACCAGAGGTCCTCAGGGATGCTTCCACCACCGAGCTCTTGGCACTGCCGGTCCGCCGGAAAGCAGTGTCCCGGCACAGTGGGCAGAGTGTACAGTCCGCCTTTGTGCACACGAAATTGCTACGAAGAGTCGTCCTCCGGCTGCGGCACCGCGTTAGGACGATCAAGGAAGAAAGTTACAACCTCCTCGAATACTTCTTTCCCAACGTTGACAGCGCGGTGGACGCGATTGCTCGGCTCCACCCAATCCACTTCACCAACAGTGACCTTCCACTGCTGGGTTTCTCCGCCATCGCGGAACTCGACGTCTAGCAGATCCCCGCTCAGGACCACGGTCACACGATGAAAGGGATCGCGATGCCAAGGTGTTGCCTCCCCCGGCGCCAGCCGTTGTCGCCGGACCAGACAATTTCCGCGATGATGCAACACCTGCTGATGTCTCGTCCGTTTCATATTTAATTTCATTTCTGCCGGTCGCCAGCACGTTGCTTCAGTTCCTCGAACCAGTTAAGAACAACGTTCAACTGCGTCACTGTGGCCTTCTGTTGGTTTTCCTTTATCATTAGCAATCGTTGGCCGTCCGGCGCGACGTCATAGTTCGGTATATCGCTACTGATGTGGGCATAGGGGGTCTGAAAGACCAGGCGAGATTTGGCAACAGCGAAGGCCGGCCTCGTTTCGAGACTCACGGCCATCATTTTGTCACCGTTTCGATAGAATATCTCCCGACCCGTAGGGGACCACAGTGGTTCGCTGCCTCCGTCCGTAGAGATCTTCCACTTTGCACCCAGGCCTGGAAACGGCTGCACGTATACTTCTGGGCTGCCGGATTCGTTGGAAGTGTAAGCGAGCCACCGCCCATCTGGCGAGAACCGCGGCTGCCATTCATCAAAGGGTGTCTGCAGCAGCGGCTGCGGCTTTCGATCTCCCAGCGTGGGCAGCAACCAGATGTCATCGCCCGTCTGAGGATGCGCTTCTTCGGTGAATGCAAGGAACTTGCCGTCGGGCGACCACGAGCCTGGATACTGGCTGTATTCGCTCGTGGTGAGCCGCTCGACCGTTCCGCTTCCATCCGCGGCGGTCAAATATAAGTTGGCGGCGCCGGCGCGCGTCGAATTGAAGGCAAGGCGCTTTCCGTCCGGCGACCAAACGGGATAGTTGTCGTCGCCTCCGAAAGTGACCCGCGTAAGAGTATCGCGCGTGACGTCGTACAGCCAGATGTCGTAGGTGGAGCCGGCGATAACGACTGCAACATGGCGCCCATCCGGGGACAGACGTGGCACTTCGAAGGAACGCTCTCGCCCCGACATGGGCCGGACACCTGCCTTCTGATCCACCCATACCAGGGCGTACTCCAGCAGGCGCAGTCCACCGGGTACATACAATAGCGTGCCGTCACGTGAGAAGGCGAAGGCTGCATCGCCGGCACTTGCCCCGGTCATCAAACCTTCCAGAACTGGCACTGCTGTGCCGCGCACTTCAAGCCGTGTCGCGTCGAAGGGCACCGCCAGAAGCTCTGTGCCGCGAGCATAGACCAGGTGACCCGTGGGCACGTAGCGGGCGTACGTTCCTCCTGTGATCACCGTGCGCTGCTCGTGGGTATCAAGTCGCAATGCAACGATGTGAGCGCCGTCAAAGCTCCCGCCGGTCCAAGCTGTGAACAGCAGGGTCTTGCTACCGGGCAACACTTGGGGCCATAGATATGCGCGCTCGCTCCTGCCAGGCTCGGGCGCGATCACAAGTTCTTCTTGGCCTCCGCGCGCCGGAACGCGCCAGATGCCCTTCGTCCAGAGGGGCGTGAAGTAAATCATGTCGTCGGATCCCCAACTTGCCCCGAACGCCTCGCCGGCGCTGCAGATGTCCTGCGGGACGCCTCCGGCGACAGCAGCCTTCTTTAGCTTCCCTCGGGCAAAAAAGCCCACCCAGTGGCTGTCCGGCGAAAAGAAAGGGATGTAGGCGTTTTCGCTGTCGGGAACGAGCATTGGCTCAAGTCGGTCTAGCGCGCGCAAGTAGAGTTGTGAAGTGTCGCCTAGCCGGGCCGTGTACGCGAGCTGCCTTCCGTCGGGCGACATGGCGATAGCGGCCCGATCTCTCGAAAAACCTAGTGGCTCAGTGGACGGCAAGAGAATGCTCAGGCGCCGTGGAGGCGGCGGAGACCGGCGCTCGCGAACGAGCTGCCAGGAGACAAGCGCGGCAGTCAGTGCGAATACCAGAACAAGGGACCAGCCAAGACGTTCGCGGAGTTTTCGCCTTGCCGTTACAGGCGCCGCAACCCCCGCCGCCGAACCGCCAGCGGCAACCCAGCGCAACTCATTTCCTAAATCGCGCGCCGTCTGCCAGCGCTCGTTTGCATCCTTTGCCAGCGTGCGTTTGATTACATGATCGAGAATCGGCGGGCTGAGAGGTTGCAGCTGCGAAATTGACGGAGGCTCAGAAGTCAGAATCGCAGCGATTACGCTGGCGCGGCTTTTGCCCGTGAAGGCCTGCCGGCCGGTGAACATTTCGTAGAGCACGGCCCCCAGTGCGAAGACGTCGGAGCGCGCGTCCGCTTCTTTGCCTTCTAGTTGCTCCGGGCTCATATATTGCAATGTCCCTACGATTGTGTCTTCCGCGGTGAGCGCCTTCGAAACGGTCGGCATGGTCGCGCTGGAGGCAACCTCCACTTGCGCTGGCTTGGCCAAGCCAAAGTCCATTAGCTTGGCTCCGGCCTTGGTCAGCATGATATTGCTTGGTTTCAGGTCGCGGTGGATGATTCCGTTGCTATGGGCTATTTGAAGTGCCTGCGCAATTTCTGTCCCGATCTTCAGTGCTTGTTCCACCGGCAGCGAGCCTTTCTGCAGTCGATGCGAAAGGGTTTCTCCGTCCAGGTATTCCATTACCAGGAAGCTGACACCGTCCTGAGTGCCAACGTCATGCAGAGTGCAAATGTGAGGGTGATTCAGCGAGGAGATTGCGCGCGCCTCCTGTTCGAAGCGCTGCTTTGGCCTTGGGTCTAAAGATAGAAGTGCAGGCAAGACTTTGAGGGCAACCGTGCGCTCCAGCCGAGTGTCGCGCGCACGGTACACCTCGCCCATTCCGCCCGCGCCGATCGGCGAAATGATTTCATACGGTCCCAATCGAGTTCCGGATACAAGGGCCATTTCCGCCCCGATTGCGGATTATACTCTGACAATTAGCTCAGCCGGATCGAGAAACCCCATCACGACAGAATCTTGCCCGACAAGCGATTGCGGTTCCGTTACTCTGTCCCCGCGTGGATATGATTGGCTTCTCGTGGACATGCCCGGCCGAGTCGAGAAGCAGGCATGGCATCACGCCAGGCAACGGGCGGATGGTCGCTCCGGAAGCTGAACCAAGCCGCCGCTTACTTCCGAGTTACCCGGAAGTCCTAGACTGAAGGGGTCGCTGGTGAAATGAGGATTTATGGCCGCTGTCCGTGTGAGCCGCTCTGTCCGACGTTTATTGACCCCCAAGCAAGAAACATGCAGCCAAAGAAGTGTTCCTGTACATGCAACTCGCCAATACGCTCTTTCAGAGGCGCCCAAGGCTCATAGTTGACAGCAGGAGTGGAAGAGAACTAGAGCTTCCACAGCAAGCGAAGTAGTGGATTCAATACCTTTCCTGATCGACGGTGCGAGAGTTTAGCTCCGAAGGCAACCACGCGCGCATCGTGTTTCAAATACGGAAAGAGATTGGCCAGAGCCGGGGAAGAGGCATGGATGTCGGCCGCAGCAAACATGAGCAGGCCGCCAAACTTGCCTCTCAGTTCAACCGTCCTCGCGTCTGCCACCATAACGCGGACGTTGTTCCATCTCTTTTCAATCCTCTTTCTAGCGTTGATCGTGATCTCAGGGCTGATCTCCACGCCGACCACTTCGCCCGAAGGCCCCAAAGCATCAACCAGGTACGGGAAGCTTCCTCCGGGTCCGCACCCTGTATCAAGAACACGATCCCCTGGGGTGAGTTGAAGAAGTTGCACTGCTCTTTGCCGCAGAGGCTTTATGAAAAAGACGTCAAAATTTGGGAAGGGACGGATCAGACGAACCAGGCATCGGGCATAAGGCGGGGTGGGTTTGCGATTGTTCACCGCGTTTACTTCTTTTTTCGATTCACTTTGCTCTGCTCTTCTGCATTCAACAACAGAGTGTCCGCCAAGAAGCTATCGATAACAGTCTTCTACAACAAACTGAAATGGATGTACTCCGTACAGACCAAACCCGGCCAAGTCAAGAGTCGTCGGCAAACAGGAAGTTATCGCGTGATTGGGCTGCTCCTGGAGTCACGTCTGGTTTGACCGTAATTCAGGGAGGCGTCGATAGGGGAACGTGTCGCGCTCTAGGCCTGGGCAGACTCCAGCCTAACGGAATCACCACGGCGGACCGTGCCAGCCTCCAACACAGAAGCGTAAATCCCGATGTTAGCCCGGTTGTGCTGTGCTGCTGTACGCAGAATACCCGTATCCTTCGGAAGATCGCCCTGAGGAAGTGTTGTCATCACGCAACGCGGGCAGGGACCTGTGACGCTTAGGCGAACGGAATCTCCGATCGCGAGCACTTGTCCGATCCAGGCATTCTCCACGAAATCCCTCTCGACGTCCGCGGTCTCGACCACGATGTTAGGACGAAACCGTCGGACCTCGAACCGCCCCTGCGGATACAGTCCCCGCAGCCGATCGAGCGTGGCCGTGGTCAGT
>Ga0137404_10003225_pt1 | contig 10871 bp, 9 predicted proteins | sample CZOMad2_1_16fung_FD_108285 | JGI IMG/M metagenome (GOLD analysis project Ga0137404, IMG submission 108285) | Vadose zone soil fungal communities from Angelo Coast Range Reserve, California, USA - CZOMad2_1_16fungal (Illumina Assembly) | ecosystem: Environmental > Terrestrial > Soil > Vadose zone... | reverse complement strand
GTTACACCACACCCCGGTCAAATTGGTGCGCCAGGTGAGACTCGAACTCACAATCCCCTGCTTAAGAGGCAGGTGCCTTGATCCGATTTGGCTACTGACGCATGGCGGAACTGAACGGACTCGAACCGTCATCGGCTTGGTTGACAACCAAGTGCCTCACCTCTCGGCCACAGTTCCATGTGAAAACTGGCAGCGCGTGTCGGATTTGAACCGACGAATCGCCTGATTGAGAGCGGGTGGCTTAATCCGCTTGGCAATGATTATTGGCGCGGAATTTAGAATTCAGGTTGGCAATGAACGGTTGAATGATTTCAAGTGCTCAGACTGACTACGTCCGGAGCCCTTGAGCCCGCCTTTTCCTTCTTGGCGGGCCGGGCATTTCTCGAATCGACTTCCACGGCGATTGCGTCGCGGACTGCGTTCACAACTTCGGCAATCAGATTGATTTTGCGCAGACTGTTTGCTCGCGCGGATGAATCGTTCAGGTCGAAATCAAATGATACTCGGCGAGAACAATCAGCTAGATCGAGAACGACCGTTCCCCACTTCCAGCGATCCTCGGGATCATCTGCAAGCTCGCGGGTGTCTTCGACGACACCGATGATGAACGCGGGCAGTTCCGGATCTTCGTTAAGAAACTCACGGCGTCGAAGGTGATACCGTGTAGCTCTTTCTTCGCTCATTTTTGAGTGTGTTCCTTTCTAAGCTGCCTCATTGGGCAGCGGATTTGTTTTGCTACGTCATATCGGTGTTTCTCCTTTCAAGGTTTTGACGATGATCATTGACATGCTTCTTTCATTTGGAGTTGGGTGGGTCGAAGGGAGTTGAACCCTCACTGGCCGCAGTCACAGTGCGGTGCTCTGCCAGTTGAGCTACGACCCACACATAGGGGCGACAAAGAATCGAGCGTGACGAGACATTTCGCAGGTGTAGTCACGTTCAGCATTCGCCCAAGGTTGGCAGGGCGTGTGGGATTCGAACCCACGCATCTCTTGATTGAAAATCAAGCGGCTTGAACCTGGCTTGCCTAACGCCCCGAATGTTTGGTGCGCGTGGAGAGATTCGAACTCATCACACAGCTGGTCTTAAGTCAGCCGCCTCTTCCAATTGGGCTACACGCGCAATGATTGTTTGAATTGGTACTCGCGGAGGGATTCGAACCGACACTGTACAGATCTTGAATCTGTCGTCTCCTGCCAGTTGGACTACGCGAGCAAAGCATTGCCGATTTTCGATTGCCAATTGCCAATTCACTCTCTTGACCAAGCGTCTATGCTGAAAACCTTCAATCGGAAATCGGAAATTGGAAATCGGCAATGCTGAGTGGTACCGGCGGAGGGATTCGACCCACTTGTCGTTTAGGAAACGAGAGTTCTGATTCCATCTGAACCCATCTACAGTGGAGATGAATATAACTCTAACTCGCTCTTTGAGCGGAAGACTTAGTAGCCAAAATGGTAAACTGATCGTCGGGAAAGAGCACCTTGCCAACGATTAACCGAACACTTATGGCGGCGTTCAATCTTCTCCAACTCAAGAGAATGGCTAACGATCATTCGTTCGCTCGCGGTGAAGCGTATTTCAAAGATGGCCGCGTGCGTAGTCTCGCCATGCACGAGGGAGCGCTGACCGCGATCGTCCGCGGTAAATACGAGTATTGCGTCACGCTCCGTTCAACGGAGCGCGATATTGAGTACTCGTGTGATTGCCCGATTGGGCTTGAGGGTGAGTTTTGCAAGCATCTCGTTGCTGCTGGCCTGGCTTCAATTGACCCAGATCCGGAAAGCAAGGGCAAGCCCGGCAAGAAACGAAAACGGGCAGCCAGTGAAGATGATCTACTTGCCTATCTTGAGCGGCAAGACAAAGATATTCTGGTCGCCATGCTGGCGCGCGAAGCGATCGAAAACCCAAACTTGCGCGACCGGCTCCTCCTTGAAGCAGCGCGAATCAACCCCGCCGGCGTCGACCTTGCCCCGTATCGCCGTTCCATCGCAAACGCGACGCGGACAAATGGCTTTGTTGATTACTATTCCGCGTACGACTATACCCGTCGCATTCTTCAAGTGACCGAGTCGATTGGGGCGCTGCTTAATGACGGCCACGCACCGGCGGTCATCGAACTGACGGAATACGCGCTCGCGCAACTGGAAAGCGCCATCGGCGACATGGACGATTCGGATGGCTATATGAGTGACATCCTGCCAGATCTCCAGGATCTACATCATCGCGCTTGCCTGGACGCCCGTCCCGAACCTCGGGCTCTCGCGCGCCGATTGTTTGAATGGGAGATGAAAAGCGATTGGGAGATTTTCCATGGGACGGCAGAAACCTATGCGGACGTCTTCGGCGCAGAAGGCCTCGCAGAATACCGGCGGCTGGCCGAATGCGAATGGGCAAAAAGTCGTCAACTTAACCCAGGCGACAGAGACGATGAGCGATCCACTAGACGCTTTCGCATCACCAGCATGATGGAGGCGTTCGCGCAGCAATCCGGCGATCCTGAAACCCTAGTCGAGATCAAGCGTCGTGATCTTTCGCACGCCTATTCATACCTTCAGATTGCCGAAATCTATCGCGAGGCCGGTCAGCACGACAAGGCGCTCGACTGGGCCGAAGAAGGACTGAAGGCCTTCTCGCAACGCGATTCGCGACTGGTTGAGTTTCTCTCTCTCGAGTATCACCGCCGCGCACGTCACGATGACGCGATGAACCTAATCTGGCACCAGTTTGTAGAATCGCCGTTTTTGCAAAACTACCAGAACTTGATGGCGCACGCTCGTAAAGTGCGCCCGTCCGACTGGCCTGCCTGGAGAGGCAAGGCGCTGGCCCATCTGCGAGGTGTCATTGAGAAAGAAAAGCGAGAAGACAGAACCTCAAAGAACCATTGGGATTGGGCCGGCCATGTCGACAACTCGCGGCTGGTTGAAGTCTTTCTCTGGGAAAAGCGCTATGACGAGGCGTGGCAAGAAGCTTCCGCGGGTGGCTGTTCTTCGCGTCTATGGCTTCGGGTCGCCGCCGCGCGTGAAGAAAAACACCCCGCGGATGCCGTGCCAATCTACAAAGAGATGATCGGGCCCACCCTCAAACAGGCAAACAATGCCGCTTACGCGGAAGCAGTTAAGCTGCTGGGCAAGATTCGCGAGCTGATGGATCGCCTGGACCGCATGACCGAGTTTGACGATTACCTTTCCGCGCTCCGTGTTGAGTACAAACGCAAGCGCAACTTTATGAAGCTGCTTGATAAAATTGAAAGCTCGTGATTCGGGACAAATCATAAGAGTGCTAATGCCGAGACACTGCAGCGTTACGTCTCCGACCACGCGGCGCGCGAACGGCGGCTTGAGGGCTTAAGTCTAGGCGGGACGAGTACGCCGAATCACTCCGTGACCTTGGCTGGAGGCGTGCAGGTCGGGCAACGAAGCGGGAAACCAATCTCCATGCTGCCCATTTTACTGCAAGTCCATCGCAGCCTTGAGTCCATCTTCGAGCTGTCCAAGTTCCGCTGAGCTCAACTCGCCAAGTCGTTGGGTGAGCTTCGAACGATCTAACGTGGTCACTTGATGACAGAGCGCGACACTCTCTTTACCGAGACCGGCTGTGCCTTGCGAGAGCAACACAGCGGAAGGCCCACGCCCGGCTTGAGCCACGGAAGTGGAAAGCGGGACAACGATTATCGATCGCCAGCCTTGCGTCTGATTAAACGCGTCGTGTGAGATCACAATAACGGGACGCCGGCCCTGTTGCTCGGATCCTGAACGTGGAGCGAGATCGGCCCAATAAACTTCTCCCCGTTTCATTGTTCTGAGTCTTGTTGGAGCAAGTGATCTGTCGCGGCGGCCTCGAGGTCAAGATCGATGTCGGCGTCGGTTCCCGCGTGTTGAATGGCGTAATCGGTGAGTGCCTGGTGAAGATTCATTCGATTGCTACTCAGTTCACGCCGTGCCAAGGAGTCCACAAAATTCTCAACTTCAGCGATCCGATCCTGAGGAAGTCGCTTGATTTTCTCGATTAGTTCTTGCTGCTCCATGGTTGAAAGTATAGCACAGGCCTTTCGCGCCGATGGCCGCCAAATCCAACAACATTCACTGAACGCAAGATTAGTGAGATTCTTGGCAGGGACAACTTAGAGCTTGTTAACGAATGCGATTTTCACGGCTGTTGCTTCGGCGCGCTGTAGAGGTAATGATCGAGATTAATCGAGCCGTCCACGGAGGTAGGATTCGAACCTACGTAAACGAGTTTCAGAAACTCGTGCCTTTCCTGCTCGGCCACTCCGTAAGATCGTTTTTAATTGGTGGACCTGGCACGATTTGGACGTGCGACCTCGACCTTCGCAGAGTCGCGCTCTGATTCCGCTGAGCTACAGGTCCGAATGATTTGGTACGGGCACCCACCGGAGTTGGGGTCAGCGACCCGTCTATTCTGGAACCGGAACTACCCGCGGCAAGGTTATCGAACCGGACTCAGACACTGGCGGAGGCGACAGGAGTTGAACCTGCACACGCAATGCGCGGCGATTTAGCAAACCGCTGCCATACCGTTAGGCGACGCCTCCAGAATTGTTTCAATGAGGAAAGAGTTTTGGAGGAAGGGACAGGAGTCGAACCTGCAAGCGACAAACGCGCGGTAGTTTTCGGGACTACTGCCTTACCAGTTAGGCTACCCTTCCAAAAAGAATTTCGAATTGCGAAATGCGGATTTCGGATTTGCACTTGGCTCTTAGCTCTTGGCTCTTGGCTGTTTGCGCGGATATTGGCAGGGACGCTCGGATTTGAACCGAGAATCTCGATTTTGGAGACCGATGGTTTGCCGGTTAGCCTACATCCCTGAATTAGAGTCTGGTGCATGCGGTAGGACTCGCACCTACGAAGTCACTCCGGACGCCTGATTTACAGTCAGGTGCTTTTGCTGCTCAGCCACACATGCATACAGAATTCTCAATGAACCCGTTTCGCCGATGCGAAACCCACGGCTAGTTTCAACAACTCGCTCCGCGTCAGTTGGATCGAATGAAGGTAATCAGTTCTTGAAGATCAAGAACCGAGAAGTCATCAATCGGGATTCGTCGTAACAGTCGACGCAACTCCCCATCATCGGTGATGACGAAATCTGCGGTAGACATTGGCCCGGCGTGTTGGATGTCACGGGCTGTGCCGTCCTTTATTGCCCGACCTTCGATCATTACCGCGTAAAGCAATGACAAAAGTGCGCCTACTAAAACTCTTACGCTTCTCACGTCGAGGAGTCGTTCGATTCCCAGTTCTTTACACTGCTCAAGAGCCCCCGCGTAATATGCGAATCCCTCCCCATAAAAGTTAGACCGCTCATCCCAGTAAGCCTTAAACGTTCGAGGACGCTTTCCATTGAGCATCTTGCGCTCGTCTTCGACAAGTTTCTTTAGCTTCGCATTGAGGGTGTCTCTCTCGCTCTTGTCATCCTTCAAAAGAGTAAGAATTTCGGGTGATGACTTTTCGATGTCCTCTATCACGTGAGCCAGTGAGAATTTGCCATACAGGAAAGGCGACGGCGCTTGTTTGCCCGCTGCGAAACTCTGGATGTCGTCGTTAACGAGTTCATTATGGGATTTGATGGGAAATGCCGCCCGGGATACTTCCGAAATCAGCTTTAACCCTCGTACGGCGGTATCCTGTTTAGCGTTAGCGGTCTCCTGAACTGTTTCAAAACTCACGAGAATTTCGACCTTCCGTTTTGCTATAGCCTCTCGAAGAATTTTAAGGTCATCATCCGTAATATCGCGTTTCTTATCGATTTGATCGAAAATATTTCTATCGAAATAACAGGTTGTCATGAGCTTTCCTCCAAACTTTAAACTAAGTGCAATTGTAATCGTGTCTGTGCTAAAAAATAGATGAAGGCAGAGAGAACGTACCGCGAACACACTTCGAGGCACACTTCTCCTGAGGATGGCGACGCTCGACACGCTCGCAAAGCAACGGCGTCGTCATCCGCTGAAGGCTCCCTGCCTTCATCTCGCAAAAAGGTACTTCAATTGTCAAAAAACAAAAGGAGCGGGCTTTAAGCCTCCCAGGGAAGCTGCCCGCTCCTTTCAAGTCTCGCGATTTTTCTTTGAGATTTGGGAGCGGGAGGCCGCTCCCGCGAATTAATGCCTGATGTAACGGCTATCTATGGACTCTGCCTGTCTTTGTCCGAGTCCGCCGCCAAATGGATTGACGGATGACAAGCTCAGGCCCGATAAGCACACGCCACGCATACCGGTACACGGCTGCCGTTTGGTCGTATGTTCTTGGTATGTCCAGCTCGTCAACATTGAAAGTTTTTCCTCACGGTGCGCGATCACGTCATCGCGCGAACTGTCTTGTATAAGACAAGACCACCGATCCTGTCAAGCAGTTTTCTGAAAAACCAAACTTGCGAACTATCACTCGCGTTGGCTTTGATAACTCTACTGCTTGGTTAGTTGCCCTGCGTTCTTGGAACTTGATCTGCAAAGCTCCAAAAGGTCGCTTTCATGAATCCACGCACCCTTTAGGTGCTTGGCCGTACGGAACCAGACCGCCCCAATAGGCTAAACAATGCTTGCCACGGCCTCGTTGACAGTCGAAAAATAGGCCCTTCGACGAGCACGGTCCAGGCGTTGATAAAGTGAAGTGCGGTCAACTCGCAGTTGGCGGGCAGTTTGGGAATGGCTGCCCGTCTTTCCCCGCAACATGTCATAAAGATCCAGCATGGCATGGTCAAGAAAATCATCCAGGGAATCACCCTCGGTGTAGGCGGCGAATGGCCAGCGACCATTGGTGGAGCACAAGACAACATGAGGATGGTTGTCGAGTGCGCGGCGAACCGCGTCTGCGCTAATGAGTGAGTCTCCCAATGTGCCGACCACCAGTTTCTCTACCACATGGCGGAGCTGACGAACATTGCCGGGCCAGGGGTAATCAAAGAGAGCATCAATGGCGTCGTCTTCGATTCTCAGCGACACGGTCGATTTGATCTTCTGCTCTGTCTGATGTTGGAAATATTGCATGAGCAATGGAATGTCGGATGCGCGATCGCGCAGAGGCGGTGTGTTGATGGCCAGCACCGCAATTCGATAAAAGAGATCCTCCCGGAATCGACCTGCGGCAACTTCGCGCGCAAGGTTTCGATTAGTGGCCGCAATCACGCGTACGTCGATTTGAATCTCTGCGTGTGCACCCACCGGCCGCACAGCACCCTCCTGCAATACGCGTAGTAGCTTTACTTGCGAAGCGGTAGACATCTCGGCGATCTCGTCGAGAAAAAGGGTGCCGTTGTGCGCGGCCTCAAATAGCCCCTTACGTCTTTGGTGTGCGGACTATGTAATTTCCGCCTTGCTTGGACATGCGACCCTAATGACCGGATTCGGTTATGCTTCACGCATGACGCCCGGCTATGCCCATGCAACTTGGGACGCCATGGTTGAAGGAGTCGCGAAGTTTGAACAACCTCTGCCACTCAAGCAGATCAGCCTTGTTGGCAGGAAGTAAGGCGAAAACCGGTCAGGAAAGGAAGGTTAGTTAGCTAAGCTGTCAAACCATGACGAAGACTCTCAGATTCTCCTCAAATTTTTGAGAGTCTGCCGAAAGTCTGCCAAACTGTGCCGTGAACGATGAAGGGAGGACAAAAGTAACGAAATAACCCAATAAAAATGGTAGGCGCGTGGGGATTTGAACCCCAGACCCCTACCGTGTCAATACGCGGACCAACGCGCGCGTAAAGCGCGTATACCGTTTTTCGCTCCTAAAATCTAATACCTGCGGCTAGAGAAGTCACTCACAGACCGCACAAATCGTATAACGCGTAGGCAAACCGTGGCAAAATCGTGGCAAATCGTTCGGGGGTCTATTTCTCCCGCTTCTTGATCTCTACTAATGCATTCTGAACGAGACGCAGAGAATCAACGACTTGAATTCGCGTCCCAACGACTGACAAAAACAATCCGGGCGAAGCAAAGCGAAGCAATAGGGTTAAAGACAAGGTCGAGGCAGGAAGAGAGTAGTTTTCTCGTCGCCCGGCTGACTACGTCTGATAGATAACCTTGCTGACGAGCGGATCGCCGGCCCGTCCCTCGTGGATTTCGCGGGCCCGCGATAGCGCCGCTTCAACGTGCGGAAGCATGTTCTCCTCGCCGAGATACCGGAGGAAAGGTGACTGCCTCAACAACTGTTCCGGTTGACTACGGGCGCCACACAACAGCAGCGTTCGGTCCGTGGCGCGCAGCCGCTCGGTGAGCCTCTCCAACTCGTGCAGGCCCGTCGCGTCGATTGCTGTCATGTTTCTGAGACGCAAAATCACCACGGGTGGGAGCGAGTCTACATCGACTGTCGCCTCGGACAGTTTCTCCGTGGCCCCGAACAAAAAGGGGCCGTGTATGCGCAGCACCAGGACGTAGGGAGGCAGCAGCTTGTCTTGCAGGACGTGCGGACGCCCGTCCTCGATATACTCCTCCGTCACCGGGGCCACCGTAGTCGTCTGCGAAACCCGGTAAATGTAGAGCAGCGCGGCGAAGAGCATTCCTATCTCGACCGCGACCGTCAGGTCGGCCAGCACGGTGAGGGCGAAGGTCATAACCCACACGGTTATGTCCGCTTTCGACAGAGTGAGTATTGTCCTTACTTCGCGCCACTCACTCATGTTATAGGCCACCACGAAAAGGATCGCTGCCAGCGTGGCCAGCGGAATGAAACGCGCTAGGGGCGCGGCGACTAATAAAATGACGATCAATGTCAGTGCGTGGACGATTCCCGAGACGGGGGTGCGAGCGCCTGACCTGATGTTGGTGGCGGTGCGCGCGATCGCGCCAGTGGCAGGTATACCTCCCACGAAAGGAACGGCGAGGTTGGCAATGCCCTGCGCGAGTAGTTCCACGTTGGAATTGTGCCTGTCGCCGCTCATGCTATCGGCGACTACTGCAGATAGAAGGCTCTCAATGGCGGCCAGCATGGCTACGGTGACCGCCGCGGGCAGCAGAGGGACGATGAGCTCAGGTCGAACCTGTGGTAAGGAAACGTGTGGCAACCCGGTCGGGATGCCACCGAACTTACTGCCGATGGTCTCCACGGGAAGTCCAAAAGCGGCAACGGCGAGCGTCGCCAGCACGAGGGCCACGATGGAGCCGGGGACGCGCTTTGTCATTCTTGGAAGTAGCAGAATGATGAGTAGCGAACTGATAGCAATCAGCAGTGCAGGCCAGTGGATGCTGCCGAGGCTAGCCGCCACGAGGCGCATGCGCAATACGAACTCGCTTGGTACTGCATCTGTCTCAAGGCCCAGGAAGTCCTTGATCTGTGTCGAAGCGATCAGGATGGCAATGCCGTTCGTGAAGCCAATCGTGACAGGTCGGGGGATATATTTCACGGCCGTCCCCAAACCCGTCACCGCCATGAGCATGAGGATCACTCCGGCCATTATTGTGACCATTAGCAGACCGGAAACTCCGTGAGCCGCGATGATTCCCGCTACGATCACGACGAATGCTCCGGTGGGGCCACCGATCTGAAGGCGCGAACCGCCCAAAGCAGATATAAGAAAGCCGGCTACGACGGCCGTGTAAATCCCTGCTTGCGGGGTGACGCCGGACGCGATCCCAAACGCCATAGCCAGCGGGAGTGCCACTAGCCCAACGGTCACACCCGCAATCAGGTCCGAGAGGAGGTCCTGGCGGGTGTAGCCAGCTCGCACGCACAAAAGCGATTTTGGGATCCATTTTTCATTCAGCGATATCACAGTTTTTCTATAAGAAATGGGATAGGAATGCCCTTGCCGGCTCTGTGCTTGGCCCAGACTCTTTACGCGGCCTTCTGATTAGTTCTTTGCCGGCATGAAGCAGTGCGACACTGACACACCGATCGGTCCTCTTCGAAAGAGTTTAAGTAGTCGACTGTAATCTCTTCTCCGGGCACGATCTCACGTAGTGCGAAGACGATCATAAATCCGTCAATATTGAACGCGTCGGCGTTAGGCTCGCAGGAGTGGTTAATATACTGCGTATCGTTCCCCTCGACGCTTCCGTCGATGTAACAGTCCGCGTCTAGTTCACTGATGTGTTTGCCATCGGATCCTCTCATCCTCAGCATGGCCTCCCTGTGAGTAATCCTTTCGCCGGAGTATTCGGCTATGGGGCTGGTTTTTGGAAAACGGACAGTCGCGAAACAACCGAAGCCGTTGAGGGGAGACTTCATGACGGACAAACCGCGCACCAACTTCTCCGTGCCCCTTGAGACGGGACCCCCGTTCCTTCGGCGGATGGTCTGTAACAGGTGGAGCATGCTTTAACGAAACCGTTGGGACGGATATCGGCGCGCGGCTTTAGTTGGCAGGACCCCGTGGATCTCTTCAAGCATGCTGCGGACGCCGATCAGGTGGTGGTTGAAGATCTCTTTGGCCGCATCAAGCAACTTGAATATAGTTTTGTCGCTGACGGAGTAATAGACGTTCGCTCCCTCTTTGCGCGTGACGACGATATTCCTGTTGCGTAGCACGGCAAGCTGCTGTGAGGCGTTTGCCTGCTCAACATCAAAACGTTGGCTAATCTCGTTCACAGTCAGCTCGCCCTCCCGCAAAGCATCGAGAATAGATATTCTCAACGGGTGAGCCAGGGCTTTGAAAAAGTCTGCTTTGAAGTCGCTCAGTTGCTGTCTCATTCAGACGCTCCGCATTCTTCGCAAGTCCTTTCCTGATCGTATATTTAACACGCAGACATGCGCATCTGCACATTCTTGCATATATTAACGGTCCTGCTGAGTACTCGTCAATAACGAAGCTGGGGCACACCAATCCTGATACGGAGTCGCGTCAGATTACTGGGTAGAACTCGCACGATCAACAACACTAGATATACGCCTAAACGAATACGCAACGCGAGTATCCGC
>Ga0137404_10003220_pt1 | contig 10877 bp, 12 predicted proteins | sample CZOMad2_1_16fung_FD_108285 | JGI IMG/M metagenome (GOLD analysis project Ga0137404, IMG submission 108285) | Vadose zone soil fungal communities from Angelo Coast Range Reserve, California, USA - CZOMad2_1_16fungal (Illumina Assembly) | ecosystem: Environmental > Terrestrial > Soil > Vadose... | reverse complement strand
TTCGGCCTTGCCGAGCGATTCGTTCGACACGAAGCGCGCCGTCCAACGCGAGGACACTGCCCGACGGCCGATACTTGATCCCAGCAAGTAGAGTCCCATATCGCCAATCCAGATACCGAGGAAAGCGCTCACGAATCCGAGCCGCACGTCGAGACTGCCGGCAACTGCCAGCGACGCCGCCAGCAACGTCGCGCCATCCTCGTAAACAAACGTGAACAGAAAGATAGCGAGCATGAGACCGGCTTGCGTCTCCGGAAATGGAACGTGGGAAAGCATGGGATTCAGTGGGCTGCTTCCATTTCAAGGTGCTTCAGGGTTGAGGGTGCAATTCCGAATTCATACGGCAGAGTTACCGCCATCGTCATGCACAACATTTTGAGAATGGCATAGTGATGAATGGCGTGGCCCACACAGAACATGACTTCGCGGGCCCCGTTCGAGCGAACAGCTTGCGCTTCACTCTCCCCGTATCCAACGCTGTAGATCACCGTGCAATCACGCCGGAACGAACCGGAAGGAAGGTTGCGAAATTGCTGAATCAGATCCTCGGTCAGGAACAATGCTTCCATCGACGAGTTCTCGATTCCCGGGCTTCGCCGTCGTTGGTCATAGTCGATCTGGCTGGTTTGCAGCCCGTCGAGCAGGCATAGAAAGTGGTCGAGCACATGGCGGTAATGCGCGCCGAGCGAGGCACCGTGCGGACCATCTTCCCTGCGTGTATAAACCTCGGGGCTGACCGTCTTGAGCAACGTACAGCCTTGCAGCAACACGCCTTCGACCGCCGAAATCAGTGAGGAAGCTCTCATGTCAGAACCGCTCCCCGAAAACCGGAATCTGTTTGCGCTGCAGGAACAGCACAATTACGCTGGTAACGACCACCGTAATTGCGAGCGCGAACAACAGGCCATTGTCGCCCTGCACCTCGATGCCAAGGAAAGTAAGGTGGCTCGCAATCGCGCCCATGGTTGCAACGATGGCAAGTGCCGCACCCACCCATACGAATCGTGGAGTCAGCAACAGAGTCGCCGCGATCAATTCCATTACACCCGACCCGATCCGCCCCAGGTATTCAGCGGTGCTCACCGGGACGAAAGCCAGATGACCATGCAGGAACTCTCCGAGCTTGGTGAAGATGTACACCGACTCCGGCGCCGCCGTGAACTTGAAGAATAGGGTTTGCAGCAAGATGACGGCTGCAACGAGTCTGCAAATCCAGCTCACGGCCAGGGCCGGAGTCGCAATGGGTTTGTTGGTAGCTGCAACGGCCTGGCTGCTCACGCTTGGCTCCTTCACTTTCCGTATTTGTCAACCAGGCCGGGCCAGTTTTGGTCGGCCTTCTTCAGCGTGCCCTGCTGGTCTTTGTTGAAGTCGTCCTTAACGCCGCGATCGTATTGCATGAGCAAGCGTCCGTTGACAATCTGCCACGCTTCGATCTTGATGGGAGCCTTCGCGCCGTGGCTCACCCCGTAAGCGCAATAGCCGCCGAACTGCGGCTCGTACTTGGACGGCTCTTTATCGAACAGGGCCTTGTGCTCGGCGGAGGCGAAGTAGTACTTCGCGCCGTTGTAGTCGGACTGAAACTGCGGATTGCCTTTGACCGGCTTCTGGTCAGTAAAGAACGCAACCGGGTCGTAGCCCTGGATACCAACGCCGGTGCGATCCAGATTCAGTAATTGCTTGCCGGCCGCCAAGGTTGTAGCCGCGCTGCACATCAGAAATGCTAAGACGAGATTTCTCATTTTCTGTCCCACTGATTTTCGTCCTCCGTTTCATATCGAGTGAGAGTCAGCAAGACATGAAAAGTTTCAGGCGAGCTAGCAAGCTTGAGGATTTTTGAAATAGAGGAGCTACTGAGACAGAGAGGTTGAAAGGCAAGAGCTTGCGAGAGGACTTTGAGGTTTCGACAATCTACGAAGGGACAACCCCTCCGTGGCTTGTTCGTACGATTCGGCTGCCGACAGGAAGTTTCAGGTGGCAACTACATTTTTCGCCAATTTTGCCGATTTGGAGCATTGCCGCGTGTCGCATGGAGTTCGTCTGATGCATGACGTAGCGATCTCGGATCCATCATCAACAACCGATCATCCCCGCGCTGCAGGAGCTCACCTCGGATCGTGATTGGCTCTGCGATGAACTCGCGCAGTGAATCGCGCCCCAACGCTTCCCCATCTTCGCCGACCAGCAAAAATTGTTCTTGACCATCGTCCGAGATGAAAATCGGCGGGATGCCTCCACTCAGGCAGCGCGCTGCGCAGTCTCGGTGAACCTTGCCGCTGCCCGGGTTCATCACGCCCAGGTAGCACTTGCTGTCCACGATCTCGCCCGTGACCGTCACCGCGCCCAGGTCGTGGCTTGCAAGCTGGATTGGAGGTCGAGATTCCACAGAAGTGATGGATCCAGGCATGATTTCCACCATCGTTTTGCCGTCGCGGTAGATCAACTGACCCTGGAGTCGGACTCTCTTGCCCGCCAGGCCCGCTACCAGATCGCCAGCTCCGTGTTTGCCCGGCGCGACGAGAAGGAATTGTGAGTAGCCTTCTTGTTGATTAGTTTGGCCCGGGCGCGCGACCAGTAACGTGGGGTAAGGATCCGTTACAAGTGTGCCTTCAAAACTGCGAACCTTCCCATATTCGAAAGCCGAATTGGCAAACGGCATCTGCCCGTGAACTAACAGCAGGGCCACCGTCACTGCGAGCAGGCCGAGCCCGATCACGGCCTTTCGCACAAAGCGAGCCAGCGCAATGGGCGCTTTCGGCAAGTACCCGACGTAGAAATCGTTCATCGCGGTGGCACCTCTCTGGCCTCAACTCTGGCGGGCTCAACATACGTTCCCGGAGCGTTCGGTCGCGGATGCACAAACACTATTCCGTCGACCACCTTGACGCGGAACGTCGGGACCTTCTCTTTGAATGGCGCCGGTGCCGTCCCGGACTCGGGCTGATACTGGTAGCCGTGCCAAGGGCATGTGACGCAACCGTCAATGATTCTTCCCTCTCCCAGCGGCCCGTTCTGGTGCTGGCAGACGTTAGAGATGGCGGACACTTTGCCGTCGTAACGAAACACCGCCACGCGTTCACCGGAGAGAGAAACGATGGTCGCGCACTTCTCCGAAATTCCATCGAATTTGCAGACTTCAACAAATCCTTCGTTCACTGCTTGATGCTTCGCCAAGTCGACGCGCTTCTCACGGAATCCGGCGGCCAAGTGAAGTGAAACCACGCTGGCTGTTCCGACGATCAGCGTGCCCGCCAACACGGGACTGGTCTCAGACTGCAGCACTCCCAACACGACATGTGCAACGAGCAACGTGTAGGCCACGTAAACGAGCATGTGGAGTCGTTTCCACGTAGGCGCCGACAGGTTTCGCAACCAGAAGTCGTGGCTGGTGGCGGCCATGATAAAGAGGATGATCAACGCGAAGAAACCAAGCGCCTGAAACGGGAAGTCAGCCACACTCCCGTATCGCGGATTACTGATGAAAAGACTCACAAGCGGGTTTACGTTTCCCAAGGCATGAAACTGGAATAGGGCGAATCCGCCATGCGCGAGACCCAGCAGAAAAGTCGCGACGCCCAGGTGCCGGCGGTTGTAGAGCAAGGGAAGGAAGCGGCGATCCAGTCTTGCCAGTGGTCCGATGCAAAGTACTATGTTGAGCAGCAGAAATGCGCCAGTTCCGAGCGCTCGGATCAGCAGTGTCTCCGCCGTCGCCGTAGGATTCAACCAGGCGCCTATGCCCACGAAAAGTGCCAGGTAAAGAGCCAGAAGAGAGAGAAGCACAGCGTCATAGACTTTCTTCTGCCGGTTCCAGCTGATGGCCCCGTATTGAACGCTCATGGCAGCTTCTCCACTGGGGCGGCGTCCACGACGACTTGGTGAGCATTGCTATAAAGCACGAGATAGCCGCTTTGCGCAACATTCTGGGGTAGCGTAAAAACTTGGTCGATCCGAAATGCGCCCAGCAAAAGTGCCCGCTGCGGCAGAGCGTTTCCTTGTGGTTCACTGCCAGCCCAATAGAGGAGTAAGTCAGGCTCGTTCAACTGTTGCGACACCTTCACCACGACATCAATTTCCTGCGAATCGCCCGAATTGTGGCGGAACTCTGCTTGAATTGCATGCTTCCGCCACAACTTGTCTGACTTCGTCGCCGCATAGTTTGAGGCCTCGTCCGAAGCGGCGTTTTCCCGCGTCGCCGGCCGCGGATGAGGCGCGGCGAGCCCCACCACCAAGATGGCGGGGAGCACGAAGCCCAACGCAACAAACGCGCGGCGATGAACGGTTCTAATTGGCTGAATCATAACTGTGCGATCATCGGTGCGAATTCTTTTCCACTGGAGGCTCGGCGATTCCTCGCGTCAATCGGCATAAAAACATCGGCCAGAACGCCACGACACCGGGCAGAACCAAAACCCGGAAACCAATACCCGATCCTTGCGCTTCTGAATCCAATCTTTGAACTCCCCGCCACACGAACGGAACCGCAAACACCAATCCCACGCCGGCGTATCCAGCTAGCGTGTAGACAAACGCTTTGGCCAGGATCTCAAGCATCTTTGCCGTAGACCGGAATCGCGGCCCCATTGACGTCTCTGCCGGCATCGCTGGCGAGCCAAACGACTAGGCTCGCAACGTTTGCAGGTTGCACCCATTTACTGACATCGGCGTTCGGAATCGCCTTACGGTTCGCGGGCGTGTCCATGGTGCCTGGCAAAATCACGTTGGCTGTGATTCCTACATCCTTGTTTTCCGCAGCTACCGTCCTGATCAGCGAGACCAGTGCTGCCTTGGAAGCGCTGTACGCCCCAACACCCGGACCGGGGTCAATTGCTGCGCGGCTCCCAATGGCCATAATGCGTCCGTTGCTCGTCTTCCGCATTGCCGGCAATGCCGCGCGCAGGAGATAGAATGCGCTGTTCAGGTTGAGGTCGAACATGCGCTGAAACGTGGCGTCGTCGGTTTCCGCGATCGACTGGCCGCCGGCAAAACCGCCCACAGTGTGCGCCAGGACATCAATCCTTCCGCAACGCGTCACTACCTGGTCGACCAAAACCTCGGCGCCTTCGCGAGTCGAGATCTCGGCACGCATCGCAGTAAAGCCTGGACTGTTGAAATCCGACTGCTGAATCTTTCGCGAAGTGCCAATGACATTCGCGCCGGTCTCGAGAAACGCCTGTGTCACATACGCTCCGAGGCCGCCATTGGCCCCCGTTACGAGTACGACCTTAGCTTTCATCGTGCGTGCTCCAATCTCTCAGCTGGCCATGAGATTCGTGCCACCATTAAAGGTTTCGGCGATCCAAAGGAAAAGGAGTATTCAGGAGCATTGTCACTTTTGCGCCTGCCTCCGAATCATTCGCCGCGCTAAGAGCGCCTCGTCGAGTTATGAGCGCAGTTTTCTGCGTAATCTCAAGGACTTGGCTGGCGCGAAGCGGGCCCAAACGCGGGAATTGTCACACTCCGGCGTTCGTATCTGACCTAAATTGGACCTGTGTCCTTCAAGATGGCGCCCGGTCCACACAGATGCCGGTTCTGCCTAGCTACCAAATCCTAACCCTCCAGTCGAGTGTAGCGGGCGGTCTGTAATTGGCTTGCATATTGTGAAGGGAAGAATCAATTCTCCCAGAGACGTAATCTTGGATCGCGCGCCCCGCACTGAAGCCCGATTCCAGCACCTTGCAGACGCCTTGCCCTGAAAGCGGATCAAAGGCAAATGCTGCATCCCCGACTGCAAGCCAATTTGGCCCCGCAGACTGGTTTGAGGATTGAACTGTTCACTGCACCACAGAGGGCCTTTCTTCGGGCAAAGAAGCGCCCACACGCGATTGAGCATGAAGCATGAACTGCGCGTGATGCTTCCGCAACGCAGCGGAGCATAGTCAATGTCTCATCGACCTATGGAAGTGTCGGCGCTCCCGGCGCATCCGTTACGTGGCAAGTAAACAACCTACGCCACCCGTGCTACGCCGCCTCGTGTGCCGTGACCTCAACGGGTAAAGTGAACTGAAACGTTGCGCCTCGGCCGAGGGTTGGGCTGGCCCACAAGCGGCCGCCGTGCGATTCGATGATGGACCGGCTGATGGGTAATCCCATGCCGGTGCCCTGAGGTTTGCTGGTAAAGAATGCATTGAAGACTTGCTCCACGTGCTCCGGCTGTAGTCCCACGCCCGTATCGCCGACCGAGATCAGGAGTTGACCATTGTCGTCCCGCTGCGACTTGATGGTAAGTTCACCTACGGTGCCCATGTCCTTCATGGCTTCGATGCCATTGAGCATTAGGTTCATAAAAACCTGTTGCAATTGCACACGGTCTGCCATGACCTTGGGAAGAGCGCTGGCCAGTTCGCTATGAATGGCAATCGAATATCTGCCAGCCTCACTGCGAAGCAGAGCAATCATCTCTTCAATGACTTCATTCACGTCAAGCAATTCCCGGTGCGAAGCTCCCTTCTTAAATAGCAAGCCGATTCGGCCGATGATGTCGGACGCACGGGTCACGTCTTTGATGATTCTGAAGGCTGCTTCGCGTGCCTCTGCCACGTCGGGCTGATCGCGACCTAGCCATCGCAAGCAGGTTTTAGCGTCGGTTACCGCTGCCGTAATCGGCTGCTTGATCTCGTGAGCCAGCGAGGCGGTCAATTCGCCCATCGTGGTGACTCTATTTATATGCGCGAGATCCGCCTGGGTCTGACGCAATCGTTCGCGCTCTTGACGCGCCAGCTTGCGTTCAATGGCAATGCCGGCGAGGTGGGTGGCCATTTCCAGGGCGCGGCTCTCAGCCCGGCTCGGACTGCGCGGTTCGTGGTAATACATCGCAAACGAGCCCAGCGCCTTGCCCGAATGCGCAAGTATGGGAGTGGACCAGCAGGCGCGGAACCCATAGGGCTCGGCCACGTCTCGGTAATCCTCCCAGAGCGGATCCTGGAGAATGTCGGTGACGACCACAGGTTCTCTGCGGTACATGGCGGTGCCGCATGATCCTGCCTTCGGCCCGATGCAAAGGCCGTCGATGGCCCTGCTGTAGGCCTCGGGAAGGTTGGGAGCAGCGCCGTGCCGCGCATGCTGCCCGTCCTCGCTGAGGAGCAGGACAGAGCAAAGCAAGCCAGAAAATTGTGCTTCGAGGACGCGCACCAGACTATCCAGTGTTTCTTCGAGCGGTGCATCGCGCGCTATCATCTCCAAAATATGACTCTCCCCATCACGCAGCGCCTCTCCCCGCTTGCGTCGGGTCACGTCCATCAAGGTGCCGACGATCTCAGTGATTTCGCCTGATTCATCCATCACAGGGTGAGAGATGGAGTGAAGGTGCTTTGTTGTTCCGTCCGGCAGAACAATTCGAAAATCAAACTCAGAATCCTCCTTTAGCGTGGTCTCCATTTTCGCCCTCTGCTCGGTTGCTGGTCGATCTTCAGGGTGAACTCGTTCGAGAATGTCCGACCATGTGGGCTTCACTTTTTCGGGGTCACAGCCAAAGATGCGAAAGGTCTCTTGCGACCAGAAGCGAGTGCCGGTATGTACATTCCAGGCCCAACTTCCACTCTGGGTCAGCCTTTGCGCTTGCGCTAAATAACCCTCACTCCGCCGCAGGGCCTCCTCTGCTCGCTTGCGATCCGTGATGTCCGTCACGGCCCCTACGAATTCAAACTTTCCCGATTCATCGTTTGTTGAGGGATGACCCACAATTCGAACGTACTTCACCGAGCCATCCGGCATGAGCAGGCGATGTTCAAAATCAAAAGCCTGCCGATCCCGTGCTGTGTGATCGAGGGTTTCTTGCAGGAAGGCTCTGTCCTCTGGATGTGTTTGCTGCAGTATCGCTTCCACTGTAGGTTGGCTCGCAGGATCGTGTTCAAAAATTCGAAACGTTTCGTCTGACCAGACGATCTGCCCACTCGAAACGCTCCAACCGAAGCTGCCGGTGTGGCTGGCTCTCTGTGCTTCCGCTAAATAGGCCTCACTCCGCAGCAGCGCCTCCTCGGCGCGCTGACGTTGGACTACTTCCTTCGTCAATTCGCTGTTGACGGCCGTCAGTTGGCTGGTCCGTTCCACGACACGTTGCTCGAGTTCCTCATTCAGCCGTTTGATTTCAGCTTTAGCTTGTTTGTGCCCGGCGGTTTCAATAACGTCCCAAGCCCCGCGCCGCTTTGTTACCGCAAACTGATGTGTTCGCACCACATCCAGGATTTCAGCAGCTCCGCATGCGGCGAGCGGGTACGTGCATAGCACCGCCAGGCGCTGATTGGCGACAGCCTGGTTGAGCGATTCTTCGTATTCACAGAAGTCCTTCCAATCCTTCTTTTCGAGCCAGGCAGTATCCCCGGTAACCCGTACCCCGGCGTACCCCCTCGCCGATGCGCGCGCGAGTTTCTCATTCCAACCGCCAATCACCCGGCTGAGATCAAACTGACCATCCTGCAAATACCAGTCGCGAGCCGCGACAATCTCTATGCTCTGATCCGCGAAGTATCGATCAAAGTCAGGTACGGCTCGTTTCAATGCAAGCCTTGCGTCTTCCACAGCAAGGGGTTCGGCAACCACCCAAAGGCAGAACTCATGGCTCTCCAATCCAGCTTTGCAGTAGGAGACCAATGTTTCGAGGAGATCTGCTGCTGTCTCGTAGAAGAGACAAAAGTGTGTTCCCCAAGGCACGTCGCCGACGACGTCGACTCCGGTCTTCCGCATCTCGGTGGCCATCGCAGTTACCCCCCAAACTTCATCCTGGAAAGCGGGCTAAAGCGGGTGAGATCAAGACGGACAGAACTGCAAAACCGTGGCGCAGAATCAGCGGGTAGTAACGTCGGGGATGGAATGTCCCACTGCGCCATGGCTGACCTCGCCTGGATCGCGCGGATGTAACTTTAAAAGCATAGCCCAACAGGGTCAGGCTGACAATTCAGGAGCGGCGCCCGCCCGAGGCAGCCGTGTCCACCTGGCGCTTTCAGAGTTCTAGCGTATAGCCGAGCGCCTCGGCCACTAAGTCGCCACGCGAACCGAAATGCTTGTAGAAGCCGCCCACCGTAAGGCCGGCTTCCTTCATCAGTTCGGCGATTCCCACCTCGGCAAGACCTTCTTCCCGGAATCGCTTGGCGGCGATTTTAACAATGCGTTTGTGAGTTTTCTCCTTTTCGGCCCTCGAATGGCCCATTGGCCGCCTCCTAAAACAACTGTAACCAAATCAGGATTACGCATCTAATCCTGGTAGAGATTATAACAATAATCCAGAAAGGAAATCAAAGAGACATGAGACTGGCGAAAAAGACGGCACTGATCACGGGCGGAAACAGCGGCATTGGCTTGGCCACCGCACGCATCTTTCTGGCAAAGGGCGCGCGCGTTGCCATTACCGGGCGTAACCAAAAGAGCTTAGACGCGGCAGCTTCGGAGCTCGGGGCAATCACCGAAGCGCATTTCGACAAGATTTTCAACGCTAACGTCAAAGGTATCCTGTTCACCGTGCAAAAAGCGCTTCCGCTGCTAAAGGATGGAAGCTCGATTATTCTGAATGCGTCGATCGTTTCCGTAACAGGACCGCCCGCGTTCAGCGTATACAGCGCATTCAAAGCCGCCGTGCGTTCCTTCGCGCGCACCTTCACCACAGATCCAAAGACCGCAAAATCCGCGTCAACGCCATTAGTCCTGGCGTGATTCCTTCTCCGGGCTACCGCAATTCGTCGGGCATGACGGAAGAACAAATCGAACAATATTCAGACAGTGTGGTGAGCAAAATACCCCTCGGGCGCTCGGGAACCTTGGACGAAGTTGCTAAAGTAGTCTCTTTTCTCGCTTCCGACGAAAGTAGCTATGTCACTGGCATCGAGTCTTCGTCGACGGCGGCATGACCCAAATCTGACCAGCTTACCGCTGGCGTTTCGACGCGATCTCCGCGATACACGTCACCCTATTTCTGCCGATCGGAGCCCGGAGGTTCTTTTCCCTTCGGCTGTTTTCTCTTTAGTAGACAGTAACGCTTCCATCAAGCAGGTTGCCGCTATCGTTGTACCCATCGGTGAGCGTGATGCCAAATAGTCCTGGAGGCGCCAGCGAGCTGTCGGCAGCGACGATCGTGAATGTTACCGGGCGCCCATTGTCCGTCCCAGTCCCGCTGAGGGTCACGGTGTGCGCAACCTGGTCAAAGGTCGCGGCCTTGACCTGCGTCGCCTGAAAGGTAACACCGGAATCGCTGAACGACGCGCTTCCAGTTGGTTGGTTGGAATCATCGTAATTGAAGCTGAACTGGGCCTGGCCGCCATGCTTGCCGTTTATGTGGCCCTTACCGCCAGCTTCGTGGGACGTGCCGGCGCATTTCCCTTTGGTGGCGATGCCTGCGGCCGCCGCCTTTTGCCGCGTGAAGTATGTTACAGACGGACCGGCATGATTATCCGCATAGGCAATGTTGACGAGATGGGTGGGGTCCATCGCGATCTGGAAAAAGTCGGCCAGGCTCCGGTCGGAGCTGCCCAACAGGCCGCCGGTGGAGATCTGTCCGGTGTGGTTGGAGTGGTCGGTGGCTTGGCTGAACGCGAAAGCCGGTGAGATTGCATGGCCATTGACGCTCTCGGCAACGAACACGTTCCAGTGTGTGTCGGTCGCCGAGACGGTGTTCGAGTTCCCGACTTGATCGGCGCCGTACCACGCGATGGCCACGTGGCCATTGGCATCAGCGGCGATCCAGGGGAATACGTTCGACTTTCCGGCTTGGGACGTGTTCTGAGTTACTTTGATGGCCGTAGACCAGCGCGTCCCGTGATTGGTCGAGAACGAGTAATAGACGTCATTGTTATCCGACCAGGTGGCGTACACGTATCCGAAGTTGTCCACCGCGAGCGCGGGGAACAGGTTGCCGAGCCCGGCCTGCGAAGGACACGTCGAACCCGCACCACAAC
>Ga0137404_10003218_pt1 | contig 10881 bp, 13 predicted proteins | sample CZOMad2_1_16fung_FD_108285 | JGI IMG/M metagenome (GOLD analysis project Ga0137404, IMG submission 108285) | Vadose zone soil fungal communities from Angelo Coast Range Reserve, California, USA - CZOMad2_1_16fungal (Illumina Assembly) | ecosystem: Environmental > Terrestrial > Soil > Vadose... | reverse complement strand
CCAGGAACTCCTCTCTTGTTACGGCGCGGCGCTGGTCCACCAGTTCCTGTTCAAGTACGGCGAGGATGCCCAGGCCGCCGCCGAAGGCCAGCCCCGCCTTAAGGAAGATTGAGAACAACTCGCACCTCGTGACGAGAGTTTCACTTTGCCGTCTGTCTTCACCACTCTTCAAGCTACTCACAATCAATTCCATTAACCGTGTCTGTTACCCTACCACGCCATACGAGCTGATTGGTCTTCGCGTCGATAATGTCGGCCATGACGCAGCCTTGAGTGTAATCGGTGGTCCAAATGTCGGGTCCATAACCCCAGCGCCAGCGCCCGCGATAGGGAATGCCATAACCCCAACCAAATCCCCTGCCAAACCCAAAACCCGGACCAAAACCGCCGAAGCTTTGCACTTGCGTCTTCTGTCTTGTACGTGAGTAGAACGCGACAATAAAGTCTGGGTTCTGCGACGCTTGAGTGAACCCGTTCGATTGAAGTTGAGCAGCTAGTGCGTTTTGGATCCTCCTTGCCTCAAGCGTATTCGTAACGAGTGGATCGTTACTGGCCCGGTCGGCCTTGAATGCGAAAGTCCGCAATTGACTGAAGTCAAAATTCTTTTCGTAGTCCGACTTCACAGACATAGCAAAGCCGGCGGTGACTGCAAATAGGACCAGCGCACCGGCAACTATAACGCGAAACACTTTCATTTCAATTCTCCTTTAAAGCTTTTGCCTAACATACCAAGCCCAATCACTGAAGAATGACTCGGCTGGACGGTGACCACACTTCATCACCTGTCGTTATTTGGTCATGTGAGTCTCCAGTAAGAACTCATATCACACGTCCTGGATAGTTCTAACTACCACACAGACTCAACCACTGAACCCGAACCAACCATGGGGGAATATCGTGGCAAAGGCTTTGCATGAGGAGCGGTAGCCAATGTACGAAAGGGCGGGCTTGATCGAACAGGAGGAGAGATGAGTATTGCAGCCTTGGTGTTACTGACGATATTTGCAGGCAGTGCGGGCGCAGAGGGGTCAGCATGTGTTCCACTGGAACCGACACAACAGTCAAACACTTCCAGCGCCCAGATAAACAGCAATCAGATCAAGATCAGCATCGCAACAGGTGGCGGACCTTATCAGCCGGCGAAAGACACCTTTCGCGTTGGAGAATCCGTTCCACTCGTCATCACTATTACCAACACCGGCAGCCAGCCAGTTTACGTTTGCGAGTCGGGCACTATCTACCAGGATCGGCCGCAACTTGTAAAGGATGGCAATGCAGTGCCGTACACCTCGTCCAGACAATCGATGGTGGAGGAAGCCGAGCACGATATGACTTGTAAGAAAGACAACCTGCCTCAGAGAATTTTGTTACGTCCGAATGAGCCAACCGTGGTTGATTGGTTCAACTTAGCGGAAGGAGCAACCTCGCTGTACGACGATGGGTGGTATGAGGCGCTGCCGGCCGGGAAATACACCTTAACGAGCCGGCGCCGGCTGAGCTGCTGCGATGGTCCGTTGCTCGAGTCAAACACGATCAGTTTTGTGGTTGTTCCGTAGTAGGGGTGAAGAGTCATGAATCACAAGGTCAGAATCATCAAACATGGGGATCGTAAGGAACCGGAACCAGATCGGCTGGAACAGTCCAGCCGCAATACTACGCGGGAAATCACCACCACTATCAAGCTGTGGGTTAGCGAATTCAAACAAAAACGTCGCACTGACGAACAAAATAGCAGAAAAGCCTTCGAGCTGATCTTTACAACGGCCTCACCAACCTAAAAATGATTTAGTAGGAGTTGAACTTTGCAAAATCTCTCACACCTAACAGGCGTTCACACTTTCTCAGCACCGCTAATAAAGACGGTCGGTCTACTCACCGTGTCGAATATTTTCATGACCCTCGCGTGGTATGGCCATCTCAAGTCGCCGCTATGCAGCTAGCACATCGGCGTGATGGAAACGTGAAACGAGGGTAAATGATGATCGGTAAATTTCAAGGAGAGAGGAGAGCGTATGAAAGTAGGATTCATTGGACTGGGAAACATGGGATCGGGGATCGCCCGCAACCTGATTAAGGCCGGGCACGATCTAACGGTTTACAACCGGACACGAAGCCGAGCTGAGCCGCTCGCATCCCTGGGCGCGAGGATTGCGGAAACGCCAAGCCAAGCTGCCGCCGATGCAGAAGTGCTCTTCACGATGCTGGCGGATGACGCTGCGGTGGAGGCTGTTATCTTCGAGCCCGGCAATGCTATTCAGGCGCTGCCTGCCGGCGCCGCTCATATTTCCATGAGCACCATCAGCGTGGCCTTATCCCGTCGCTTGGTTGAAGCACATCGGGAAAGAAAGCAACAATATGTTGCTGCACCAGTGTTCGGCCGGCCTGACGCCGCAGCTGCCGCGAAACTGTTCATTGTTGCCGCTGGACCAGGCGAAGAGATCAAACGATACCGGCCACTTTTCGACGCGATTGGGCAGAAGACATTCGTTGCTGGCGACGATGCTCACGCCGCGAACGTGATCAAGTTGGGTGGTAATTTCCTCATCACGACTGTTATTGAAGGTTTGGCCGAAGCCTTTGCTTTTGGCCGCAAGTTCGGAATTGACCCGCATGCCTTTCTCGACATTCTCACGGAGTCACTATTCGCGGCGCCGATCTACCGAAATTACGGAAGCATGATTGCATCGGACCGCTTCGAACCTGCGGGTTTCAAATTGCCGCTCGGGCTTAAAGACAACCGGTTACTGCTCGCTGCGGCGGAGGAGGCCACAGTGCCGATGCCGATGGCCAGCCTGGTCCACGATCGGTTTGTGGCCGCTCTCGCGCGCGGGTTGGGCGAATCCGATTGGGCCGCGATCGCGCGCATCTCGTACGAAAACGCTGGACTGCGGAAGGGGGCCGCCAAATGATTTATCGAACACTGGGCAACACCGGAGAGAAGGTGTCGGCAATTGGCGTAGGCGGGTGGCATCTCGGTCTGAAAACTGTCGACGAGCAGTTGGCAATTCGCATTGTTCGTTCGGCCATCGATCGAGGCATCAACTTTCTTGACAACTGTTGGGACTATAACGAAGGTGCGAGTGAGTTACGAATGGGCAAAGCGCTGCGCGACGGTTACCGCGACCGTGCGTTTGTGATGACCAAGGTCGATGGGCGGTCCAAAAAGGAGGCTGCCAGACAACTTGATGAATCTTTGCGTCGCTTGGGTGTCGACTACATCGATCTGGTCCAGCATCATGAGATCATCCGGTTTGACGATCCACATCGTATCTTTCACGCCGAGGGAGCGAATGCCGCGCTTCTTGAAGCGCGCGAAGCCGGCAAGCTTCGGTACATCGGATTCACCGGTCACAAAGATCCGCGGATACATCTATATATGCTCGGAATTGCTAAAGAGAACGGCTTCAAGTTCGATACTGTACAAATGCCTTTGAATGTTATGGACGCGCATTACCGCAGTTTCGAAAAGCAGGTTCTACCTGAGTTAGTGAAACTCCAAATAGGCGTTCTGGGAATGAAGAGCATGGCGAATGGCATTCTGTTGAAGTCGAAGACTGTAACGCCGATTGAGTGTCTGCACTACGCGCTGAATCTCCCGACGTCCGTCGTTATCACCGGCATTGACAGCATGGAAATCCTTGAACAGGCATTCGCAGCGATTGAATCGTTTCATCCGCTCAGCAACGACGAGCGCGAAGCCTTGCTTGCGAAAACTCGTGAGGCCGCGACAAACGGCCGCTTTGAGCCGTTTAAGACGTCGTCAATTTTTGACGGCACCGCGGAGAACCCCGAGTGGCTGGGCGAGGAGCCGCCTGAGCTTCGAGAGCTAATGCCTGCGTAGGCAGCACTGGCATTTTCATGGTTATTGGGCCGTTTCTAAGTTAAACTTGGAAACGAAATACCGCATGAGCTCAGCAAACATTCCACCCAGAGTGCATATCGGCGAAGTCGTTCGCAATGCCGTTCTCTTCAAGCCAGGAAATCATCAGGAAGGTTTAATGGATTCAGACATCCTCATCGAGACGGTGGCGCGTTTCTTCTCTCTGCTGCGCGAGCGTCAAATCGAATACGTCCTTGTCGGCGGAATAGCTTTGCTGCAATACGTGGAGGGCCGCAACACGGAAGACATCGATCTGATCATGGCCGTGTCTGCGCTTGAGCGGCTGCCAGAACTACACGTCAAGACTCGTGACGCTGATTTTGCTCGCGGGAAGTTCAGCGACTTAAAAGTTGACGTACTACTAACCAGCAACCCGCTTTTCGACGAGGTGCGCAAGCGCTACACAGCGATGCAGCGTTTTGTGGAGCAGGATATTCCCTGCGCCACCGTTGAGGGCTTGATTCTGCTGAAACTCTACGCGCTTCCGTCTCTCTACCGCCAGGCAAACTTTACGCGCGTTGGTCTTTATGAAAACGATGTAGCCACGTTGCTGCACGCGCATAACCCGGCAATCGAGCCGCTACTTGCGGAGCTCTCTCTTTACTTGAGCGATAGCGATATGACGCAAGTCAAACAAATTGCAAGCGAGATACGGCAGCGGATCAGCCGTTTTGAAGAGCGCACTTAGCCCCATCCCTTTTTGATGATGCGTGGTAGATCCATACCTGTAAGGCTTTCGAGCATTAAACCAATCCCACCCCGGCAGAGACTCTTATGAAAATAGACACTCAATTGGTTCATACTGACCTCTGTCGTTCTATTTTCATTCGCGGTGGCGAATCGAGATTCATGACTTACTGTGTCAAAACTCTGAAGAATCTGCAGTCGCGACTGGACAACTCAAGCCGAGTGAATTCGCAGGTCGGGAAGGGGGGCAGTCGTTAGTTTGAAGGTTCGGTAAGTTCAAGTCGCCCCCGCTCAAGCTTGAATGCCAGTCTTTATCCCTATCAGTTAAGCCTCTGGGTTTAGCTGCATTAAGTGATTGATTCGATGATGAAGCCTCGGAAACTCGAGCGGGGGCGCCTTGAACTTACCGAACCTTCAACCTAACGACTGCCCCCTTCCCGACCTGCGAATTTACGCAGCTTGAATTGTCCAAAATCCTCAGCTTCAAAGCTCCAAGAGCATCCTCAGAGTATTGAACACGGTCTCGGAAGTGCGTGGGATTTAACCGTTCGCGTTCAGATTCAATCAGCTTTCACAGGCAAGCTAAGAACTCTGAACTCTAACCTGACACCTCCGCAACTTGGCGATTTTGGGCATCGGACGTTTCCACCTGCGCCAGTCTTTCCATCAACGTAATCACCGCCGAGAAGTCTTCCTCTTTGCCCTCGCTAAATTCAGCGACATTCATTTGAAACGCTGCCGCAGTGGCCGGCATCGGTACCTTCGCAGCAGCTGCGGTTGCGAGAACTAAACCAAAATCTTTGTTCATAAGCCGAATCGCAAATTGGGCGCCGTAATCTCCACGGTCCGCTCGTGACAGCTTGCCGAGATGCGCAGGCGCTACAACCGCCGTATGCGATAACACCTCCAGCAGTCGATGGCGATCAATGCCTTCCTTCTGACCGAGGGCAACCGACTCGGCGATCGCTTGCATTCCAACTCCCAGCAAGGTATTCGCAACGAGCTTCATCGCGGTCCCCGAGCCGCTGCCACCAAGATAAAAATTCTGGCGAGCGATCGAGCTGAAGATTGGTTGGGCGGCTTGAAAGAGTTCTTCGTCTCCGCCACAGAAGAGCGTCAGGGTTCCCTCTTCAGCGGAAGGAGTACTGCCAGAGACCGGCGAGTCCAGACATCTCACGCCAGCCTCGCGACTCAAGTCGTATAGTTCGCGCGAAGTCGCCGGCGACACGGTACTCATCTCGATTACTGCCGAGCCGCGACGCACATATGCAAAGACCCCTTGCGGATCAGTGTACACACTCTTCACTGCATCGTCATTGGTAAGAGACGACAAGATGACGTCGGCTTCGGCGGCGAGTTCAGCGATGCTGTCGGCGACCGTTGCGCCGTATTTAACCAACGCCTCGGCCTCTTCACGACTGCGGTTGTACGCGATGACCTGGTAGCCATGTTCGAGCAGACGCCTGGCCATGCGGCTACCCATGTTGCCGATGCCAATAAATCCAAGACGCGTATTCTCTTTGGTGAGCGAGTTCATTTCACCCTCTTTCCTTTCAATTTCAACTCTGGGTTCAGTGGCATGAAGTCAGTACCGAGACGCGGTAGCGTCGGGTCGAGTCATTGCCGATTGTCGATTGCTGATTGCCGATTGATAAGCCACCAAACAAGCAATTGGAAATCGGCAATGACTCGACCCGACGCTACCGCGTTTCGGTACTGACCTCACACCGGCGGATCTCACCGATTTAGTACCGACTCAAAGTTTGCGGGAAAACGCTCACCTCTTGTGGGACGCGAGCCACCGCTCCATTTAGAACATCGCTGGCTTTCATCCCGTAAAAGGCTTCGTTCAAATTGTTATCCGGGGTAACGGCTGTCCCCTTCAGAGCCACACCCGCGAACAGTCCCTTGCTGCGCGAATAGGTTAAGATTTCGGCATTGAGTTGCGCGTCCGTCGCCGCGCTTGCTTCGCGCCCGACAGGGCCTGCCGCCACGCCGATTTCGCCGCCGATCTCAAATTTGTCCCCCAGGAGGCCGTTTAATCCCTTTTCATTCATTATCAGCAAGACATAATCAGTCTTGTCTGCGCCTATCTGCGCTCCGAAGCTACCACCTCCTAAATTGAAGAAGGCAGGCGTGGTCCAACCCTGGGCAGTTCGCCGGCTGATTACGCCTTTCCCTTCACGACCACCAAAGATTACTTAGAACACTCGCGAGACGACTTCTTGACAAAAACTCCATTTCTTCTTCTCCTTCAAATCTATCTGGCAAATTGGTGACTATGTTTGCAACTCGCTTGCGTGTGCAACCAGCTTGCCAGAATAAACGAAGCATCAAAAACACAATTTAGGCTTAGTTTCCTGTCTTTCTCTGTCCACCTTTGAGATCTCTGTGGCTCTTTGGTGAATGCTGCAAAAACAACTCGCCACAGAGCCACAGCACTGCTTTTGCCGCGACAAAAACGCGATCCACGAAATCACACGAAACAAAACGAAACTGACCATATCTAACCATCTGGCTACTTATGGTCGCGGCGGCGACCACTTTAGGACAGCCCATTCAACCGCCAACTGTGTGAAACAAGCGTCCTATTAAGAAGCCGAGCGCGGCTGCGCCAAGACCGATTGCCAGCATTTGTATCCCGCTCTTACGCCAGTCTCCGACCAAGGTCTTCGCGGAATAAACACCCACGGCGAAGAGCGTCACTGCGCTCAGTGCTATCGCCAACACGATAGCAGGCGTACGCGCGACTACCATGAACGGAACGATTGGTATGAAGTGACCGATAAGAGTTGCCACTGTGACAACGACTGCGCTCTGCACCAGGCTCTGCTGGGCGACCGGTTGCAGATGCAGTTCTTCATTCATCATCGTATTCACCCAGGTCTCCCGATTGGACGTGATCGTGGAAACAACATCTTCGAGAAGCTGTCCCTTGAAGCCCTTAGCCGAATAGATTTCCCTGATTTCCTCGCGTTCCTCTTCAGGTCGCGACGAGATCTCACTTTGCTCGCGAGCCATCTCAGCTAGATAGAAGTCGCGGTCTGAACCGAAAGACGTATATGCCACCGCACCCATCGAGATCGATTCTGTTATTGCCGCAGCAATCCCGGTCACGATGAGAACGTGAGTGGAGCCGCTCGCTGCTACGACTCCAAGCGCGATGCCCAGCATGTTGACCAGCCCGTCCTGTCCTCCGAGGATCACATCTCTTAGAGAATTGTTTGTACTGTGCTTTTCCTTGCCGATCATCGGGCGCTGTCCATCACGATCGACTATCGCACGCACTGCGCTTCCCAAAGTAGTTGCAGTCATCTTATTCACCTCTAAAGATTTCGCTTCTATCAAAGCTTCCTCCCAGCTGATTCGGCCAAATTCGCTCTATCCGGTATAGAAATCTTGAATACTAAGGAACTCTTTGCGGGTAAGCTGATTGCGTCTTATACCCGTCGGTCAATGTCTTCAGGAACGCGACGAGTTGGTCCTCTTGTTCATTGGTCAACCCGAGGTTCCCGATGGTCGTATCCATGTTGTGAGGAACTTCAGGGGGCGGCCAGCATGTTACCTTTTCTCCCGGAGCGCCCTGCTGACAATGAGGGAGTTTGTCGCGAGTGTTATAGAAGTGAACAATCTCCTTCAAGCTCTTAAAGTAGCCATTGTGCGTGTACGCCTTGACGAAGTCGGGACGCGGCCTCATGTCTACGTTCCGCAAGGTTGAGACCTGAAACTTGCCGTCAAATTGAGGAGCCAATTGCGCCCAGTCGGAATTCGGATTGAGACTCGGATCACTGAGGAAGGCACCCACTCCTTTGTCCACAAACCCGAGCCCGGCAGGATTGCTAATGAATCCGTACTTGTCCGGCTTATCCTCCTTGTAGTACGGAATCGCCAGGTTTCGAGGAACCCCAATGTTTGAGGAAGTAAAGTCTGTAAACAACGGCGCCTTGCTCCCGACGCCAGCGGGCGTAATGCTGCTGCGGGCAGTGCTTCCGGCAAGGCTCTCGGTTCCATCCAGGTGACAGGTGTTGCACATGGCTTTGCCGTGAAACAGATCCCATCCAGCCTGTTCGTCAGAGCTCAGAACTTTCTGATCCGGGTGCGCAATCGCATAGTCAAACTTCGATGAGAACGGGCTAATGTCAGGCGAGGCTTCATAGATGGCAATTGCCAGCGCAAATTGATCGTATGTTGCGTCTGAGCGTCCCCGGTCCATCCGACTCAGATGAACAGGCAGCGGGTCACTCGTTTTGGCCGGCCCGGGCGTGGAACACACTCTGTCAACATCGGAGGGCCAGGTGATTGCAAATGACTGCGCCCCCCAAACCGCTTCGAAGAACGATCTGTATGGGCTCACTGACAGCCGGTGCACAACGCAAGCAGTGTCCGGGAAACCCATCTCGTTAGGATCAATTGGCGGGTCTTGCGCTTGCTCCGCGGCGGGACTCTGCAGCTTGTATCCAGTAGCTCGCATATCCCAAAAGTTCCCACCATAGAAATCTCCCTGCGTCTTGTTGTATTCAAGGGCAGGATAATACGGCGCATAAGTGTAACTCTGCGGTTTCCGATGGCCATATCGCGACTGTGCCTGGTCGGCGGATACATTTCGAACGGATCCCGGATAGGCAACAGTGCTTGCATTGAGCATCGAGATTGGCCCCGTAAAATCGACGTCTGGCATATGACAAAATGTGCAGGCCGTGTTTCGGTTGACCGAGAGCTGCTTGTCGAAAAGTTCGAGCTTACCGAGCGTTTGAACTCGCTTCATGCGGTGCGCTGTGTCAGCTGGTATGGAGGGCAGTTGGGCCATCGTGTCGGCAAAAATCTTGTCAATTTCCGCCTCGACTCTTTTTATCTCCTGTTCCAGAGTCAGCGTCGCAGGACCTTGAGAGGCGCCATCTTGTACGCCATGATGGGAGGCAGTTATGAACAGCCCGAGCACAAACGTACAAGCTCCTACGAACGCAACGCGAATCATTTAAGCCTCATCATTCATTTCCTAGTAACGTCTGTAGTAACGACGATAACGACGGTCACGGTTGTTGCGATGCCTCTGGATTAAATAGCCAGTTCCAGCACCCGCGCCCGCGCCAATCAATGCACCGCGCCCACCACCGATCAGTGCGCCTCCAAGCAATCCCACGCCAGCTCCGATCAGTGCCCCCTTGGCTCTGCTGTGGTGCGTACCCCGGTAGTAGCCTCTTGAACGCCATTGCGCGTTTACGTTGGAAGCCCCAAACGTTCCCATTAAGAGAACCACCGCCAGCAATGCAGCCAGTGCCTGTTTATTTCGAAAAGTCATTTCCACTCTCCCCCTTCAACTTGAATCAGCAGGAACATTTCCATCTCAGACCTGCAAACTGCACTCGCTGTGCCGTGGGCCCCAGAAACTGCGAGAGCAGGGAAACTGTGACTGACTAAGACGATTTAGATGAAGGAATTGGTGTGCGAGGATGTTTGTAGACTTTTCGGCCCGCGGATCATGACCGCCCATTGCCAGACGGTGATATTTGGACACTCGTTCTGCTGTGGTGGGAATTTTAATTTTTTGCGCAAATGCTCGCAGTTGTGCCATTTCTTTGAGTTTACGGGTAAAGTGTGGCAACCCGTTTGCCAATTAGGATGTCTCTGGAGAGGAAGACCAAACCGATGTATGAAATGGTTATTGTCGGAGCTGGACCAGCCGGAATCAGCATGGCGGCTGAGGCTCGCAACGTAGGCATACCATCTGAGCAGATTGTGGTTCTGGAGAAAGGAGAGACTCATTCCTGGGCGATTCGCAAGTTCTATCCCGCGAAGAAGGTTGTCTTGGCTAACTATAAGGGCATCGAAGCAGTCTGTACCGGAGTCCTGTGTATTTCGGATATGTCGAAAGACGAAACGCTCACGTATATCGACAAGGCAATCGAGCAGTATCAACTGGGTGTTCATTACAATGAGGCCGTTAATACTATTCGACCGCTGCCAGAAGGAGGATTCGCTATTGAAACATCGAAGGGTCGCTACGAAGCCCGCCGATGCGTTATAGCCATCGGCATACTCGACAAACCCAATAAGCCTGCCTACCGGATCCCTGTCTCCTTAAATGAACGCGTTCACTATGATCTGACATCGAGCGCGTTAGAGAACCAGGATTGCCTGGTGGTTGGTGGCGGGGATACAGCCAGCGAGTACTGTCAATATCTTGTTGAGCGTGGTAACCGGGTGACACTCTCGTACAGGCAGACTGAGTTCTCACGACTGAACCGCATCAATTACGAGAGTCTGATGGCTCTGGAGCAGCGTGGGCAAATCACCATTCTCCGAGGAAGCAACAT